>Ga0207904_1000611_pt1 | contig 12650 bp, 10 predicted proteins | sample MalvirmetaMSP118_FD_184232 | JGI IMG/M metagenome (GOLD analysis project Ga0207904, IMG submission 184232) | Marine viral communities from the Deep Pacific Ocean - MSP-118 (SPAdes) | ecosystem: Environmental > Aquatic > Marine > Oceanic | place: Pacific Ocean | collected 2011-05-30 | reverse complement strand
CAGATAGGACACGGAACTGCCTTCGTCGGCTACGATCAAGGTGCGCTCGAATTGTCCGGTGTTGAGTTCATTGATACGGAAATAGGTGGATAACTCCATTGGGCAGCGTGTGTTTTTCGGTATGTACACAAATGACCCGTCGCTGAACACCGCTGAGTTCAACGCGGCGTAAAAGTTATCTTGCTGCGGTACTACACTGCCCAGATACTTGCGGATCAGATCCGGGTGATCCTGAATTGCTTCGGATATGGAACAGAAAATAACACCGGCCTTTGCCAGTTCGTCTTTGAATGTAGTGCCGATGGAAACGCTGTCGAACACGGCATCCACAGCGACCCCGGCCAGTTTGGCGCGTTCATGCAGGGGAATACCTAATTTTTCAAAGGTTTCCAGAATCTCGGGATCGACTTCATCCAGGCTCTTGGGGCCGTCTTTTTTTGATTTGGGGGAGGAGTAATAGCTAATGGTATTGAAGTCCACGGGCGGATGCTTCACATGAGCCCAGGTTGGCACACTCATTTCCTTCCATTTCCGGTACGACTGCAGGCGCCATTCCAGCATCCACTCAGGTTCATTCTTTTTGCCTGAAATGATGCGGACAACGTCTTCGCTGAGGCCCGGGGGAATGGTTTCCGACTCGATATTGGTGACGAATCCCGCTTCGTACTCGCGACGAATTAAAGCATCGATGTCATTAGCGTTGCTCATGGCGTTAATTCTCTTGCGCTTCTAGCGCCTACAGGAGCGCCTAGCCCTTCTAGGCCTGGCGATGGTGAATGATTCTTGGCTCTCTCTACTGCGCAACAGACTAAAATAATCCGCTATGAAAATCAATACCAATTTGGTATTCTTTCCCATCGCTGCAGCTCTGCAGCCCTCTCAAGTTGGGCAAAACGGTCGGCATTGTATGTTACGAATAGGAAAAATGACAGATTACGCGCTGGTGATTATGAATCGTATGGCGAAGCACCCGGCCGGGCTACAGCGTATGGAAGATTTGTCCGGTGCCACACAGCTGGCATTACCCACGGTACGCAAACTGATGAGGCAGTTGGTCGCAGCCGGCTTAGTGCGTTCAGAGCGCGGCGCCAAGGGCGGTTATCAGCTGGCCCGGCTGCCGGATATGATCAGTATCGCGCAAATTGTTTCGGCTGTGGAAGGGCCGCTTGCAATCACCGAATGTTGTGTAGATAACGGCGGTTGCGAATTATCAGGGGATTGCGAAGTGGAATCCCATATGCCCACTCTAAACGAGCTGATTGTGCAGATTCTCAGTACCATCTCTCTCACCGATATGCGAAACCTGGGCTCCGGAGTGGACCACAATATGGAGACCATTATCTCCCGCCTGACAGAGCGTACCGCTGTTCATCGCCTCTGATCAGGGTGTTTATTTAGGAATCGTTATCCTTTACCCTTCCGGTTCATATTTCTTGTTTCAATAGTTAGTAGCACTTAAGGGGGTTGTGTTGAACCTGGGCTCGGTTCGGATCACAGCCTTCAGATTCCCGTTTATCAGATACCAAGTGGTAGAGAGGCCGTAGTATGAAACTGAGTGCAAAGCTGGTGGTTTTGCTGTTGTCGTTAACCCTGTTTTCCTGTGCCAGCGATGGCAGCTTCGACGCCGGCAAGGCGGTAGCTGTGGGGGCGGGTGTAGCGCAGGCTGTCACACTGGATGAAAATAGTGTCAAACAGGCAGCGTCCCTGGCCGCCAAAGAGATGGACAGTAAGACTCAGGTGGCGGCAGACAGTAGCCCCTATGCCCAGCGATTGAACAAGCTTGTTGCAGGCGTACAGAGCTATCGTGGGCTGCAGCTGGATTTCAAAGTGTATATTGCACCGGACGTGAATGCTTTTGCCATGGCCGACGGTACCGTGCGGGTCTACTCGGGCTTGATGGACGCCATGCCGGACGATCAGGTATTGGCGGTGATTGGTCATGAAATTGGCCACGTTTATAATAAACACAGTTACGAGCAGATGCAGAAGCGGATTTTGACTGATTCCGCTTTTCAGGCGGTGGTTTCAGTGGGTGGAACCGTGGGCGATTTGACTGAGGGCCAGCTAGGGCAGATCGCATATACTGCGGTGAACGCCCAGTTCTCCCAGCGTGATGAGTTGGAGTCCGATACATTTGCCGTGCGCATGCTGCACGATCTGGGTAAAGACCCCTATGCTATGAAGCGTGCCATCGAAACGCTGCAGGCCAAATTTGGTTCCGGCGGCAGTTTCCTTAGCTCGCACCCCTCCAACGCCGCCCGCGTGGAGCGCATCCAATCCGCGATCAACAAGCTGTAATCCAGGCTTGCTGGCTCCTCTGAGCCCGCTTTTACAACGAAGACCGGGCAAAGGGAGTATGGGAAGCCTCACCGTAAGTTGGTTAAAAGGCGAATCGGGATTTTGCTTTTAGTAGAGGGCTGGCAATGGCTTTAGGTGCTTTCGCCAGCCATTCGTCGGCCTGTAGGCTCACATCATCACGCAGTTGTTCCAGTTGGTGTTTGCGGATCTTGGTTTTCATTTCCAGGCGTGACAGTTCCGCCATGAGGTGTTGCTTTTCAGTGACGGCGATGGCAATCAGGTTGTGGCGGTTGACATCGTGACTGATACCGTAACGGCTTAGGTAATAACCTGCATTATCCAGTTGTTTGAGTGCAAAGTCGGTGACTTGTTGCAATTTCATAAGGTGCCTCCTTCGTTATCAATTAGGCTGGGTTGTGCAGCGAAGTTTTGCTATCCGGAATGGGTAAACTTATCCGGGAATCGGTCTTTAGAGCAGAATCGTAATCAGGATTATTAGAGTAAACAACCTAACGCTTGAAGTGGCGAAGCAGATTAGGGAAAAGTCACTATACTGGTTTAATTGAGCATAGGGACATGGGGCGGGTGAACACCATTGAAACGAAGTATCTCAAAAGGAATTGTTAACAGTCTTGGCTGGCTTTTATTGCTAGCGACAGGGCTCAGTTACGCTGCCGTCACGATCGCCAGCGATGATACAAAATTGAAGGCTGCATTCATATTCAATTTCACCAAATACGTGACCTGGCCCCCAGAGGTGGAGCAATCGAATGCGGGGCTGAAGATTTGTTTTCTGGGAGCAGACGGTATTGACGAGGACTTGGGGAGACTGAGCCAACGGCAGGTGCGGTCGATGAATTTATCGCTCATTGAATTGAAGTCGACCCATGAGATTGACCGTTGTCAGCTGGTTTATGTGATGTCGCCGGAACTGGCAAAAGGTGTCATCAATCTGGCAGAGAAAAAGGCCATCCTGACCATAGGGGACGGCGAGGAATTTGCTGATAGGGGAGGGGTCATCGCCTTGGTGCGGGAGGGCGACCGGATACGGTTCGATATCAATCTAACCCGGGCCAAACAGTCTCGCCTTCAGATCAGTTCAAAATTGTTACAGCTTGGTAGAAAGGTATTGTAACGATGCCGCTTTCGCTGCGCACGCTTAACATCAAACAAAAACTAACCCTCGTTATGATGCTCACCATTTGTGCCGTGGTGGTGTTGATCGGCGTGTTTTTCCTGGCCTACGAGCGCATACAGACCCGTGATCAAATGGAACATGAAATCAAAGTGGTCACCAAGGTAGCTTATTCTCAAATTGTGGCTGCTCTGGATTTTAATGATCTGAGCACCCTAAGTGAAAGCGCAAACAGCCTGGATTACGATGACACCATCGACATGGTGTGCTTGTATAGCGCCAGTATGGCGTTAATCGTTCGTTCTCGGCCTTCGGAGTTGGACTTGGAGCCCTGTCCTGAGCAACCCGGTGCTGTTGAGCGCGGCTTTCATGGTGATAAGTATTATTTTATGGATGAGGTCGTATCGGATGCGTCGCAGGTAGGAGTGATTTTTATCCGAGCTAATACGGATTACATGGAAAGCTTGATTCAGCAATATTTTTATATGATGTTAACGGCGCTGGTTGTCATTGCCGTAGCGTCAATCGGGATCGCAATGATTCTGCAAAAAGCCGTGACGAGACCTATCTCGGAGCTGGCTGATACGGCTGCGAACATAACCGCCAATAGTGATTATTCAGTGCGTGCAGCCAAGCACAGCGACGATGAGTTAGGTCAGATGGTGGATGGTTTTAATGCCATGCTGAATGCTATTGAACTGCGTGATCTTGAACTCCGTAACCATAAAGCACACCTTGAAACCAAGGTGGAAGAGCGTACTGCAGAATTAAAATCGGCGAACCAGGAGCTGGAAGCGTTCAGTTATTCGGTGTCTCATGACCTGCGTTCCCCGTTACGGGCAATCGATGGATTTAGCCAGGCTTTGCTTGAGGATTACGCCGAGTCATTGGATCCCATGGCCATGAGTTATCTTGAGCGGGTTCGCATGGCGAGTCAGCGAATGGGGGGGTTGATTGACAGTATGCTGCGCTTGTCCAGAGTCTCGCGCCACGAATTGGTGTTACAACCAACGGATATAGCAAAACAGTGTCTTGAAATTATTGAAGAGTTGCGGGAAAGAGATCCGGCGCGCAAGGTCACGGTGGAGGTTCAGGACGATATGCTGGCTCAATGTGATTCCACTCTGATGCGGATCGTGCTGACCAACTTGATCGATAATGCCTGGAAATATTCGCATAAACATTCAGCTCCGGAAATAGCCATAGGTAAAAAGCAGAACGCGTTTTTTGTAAGGGATAATGGGGCTGGTTTTGATATGCGGTATGCCGATAAATTGTTCGGTGCTTTTCAGCGCCTGCACGGCAAAGATGAATTTGAAGGAACCGGAATCGGATTGGCAACCGTCGCCAGAATTATACACCGTCACGGAGGCGATATCTGGGCTGAAAGTGCGGTAGATCATGGCGCCACGTTTTATTTCACCCTGCCAGTTTGATATACAGAGCAAGCAGATTTAAGTTTTTGTTTTATCGTGATTTCTTGATGGTTTGACTGTTAAATGATCTAGCGGTAATGTCAACGTACACACCACCTTTCTGATATAGCCTGTCGGAATAAAGATAGCATGGATAATATGACCATTTTATTGGTAGAAGATAACCCTGATGATGAGTTGCTTGCGCTGCGTGCGCTGAAGAAATCCAGTGTGCCAAACCAGGTTGTCGTGGTAAGAGACGGCCAGGAGGCGCTTGATTATGTTTTCGGAACCGGAAAATACCAGGATCGTGACGTTCGTGCACTGCCCAAAGTGGTGTTTCTGGACCTGCAGTTACCCAAGTTGAATGGCATTGAAGTATTGCGCTCAATTCGCGGAGATGAACGTACCAAGCGGATCCCGGTGGTGCTGCTGACGTCGTCGGATGAAATACAGGATATGGTTGATTGTTATGAAAGCGGAGCTAATAGTTATATAAATAAACCGGTCGATTTTAACGAATTTGTTGATCAGGTGAGGTTGCTTGGTCAATATTGGCTAGGTGTGAACCGGACTCCCGCTCTATACTGACAAAAAACAATACAGAGGTGGGTGTGGATCGTGATCTTAACGTTTTGATTGCAGATGACTCGGAAGATGATGCGTTATTGTTGATAAGAGAACTCAGAAAAGGCGGTTTGCTGTGCCAGTTCGAACGCGTTGACGACCCCGAGGCGATGCGCAGGGCCCTGAATTTGAGTAAGTGGGACCTGGTAGTGACCGATCATAACATGCCTTCTTTCAGTTCAGCTGATGCACTGCAGTTGGTGAAGCTGGCTCAGCCTGAAACGCCCGTGATTGTGGTGTCCGGCACGATTAGCGATGACGTGGCGGTACACTCCATGAAATCGGGGGCTCAGGATTACATTATGAAAGACAACCTGTCGCGCCTGGTCCCCGTAGTGGAACGGGAACTTCGGGAAGTAGCGCAACGCGATGCTCATCTGCAGGCGCAACAGAAAATAGCCTATCTTTCCCATCATGACACCCTTACAAACTTAATTAATCGGGAACAATTCAAGAACTACCTTCAGACCGCACTGGATAGTGCGCACCAGACCCAGGCTCAGCATGCATTGCTGTACGTAGACCTGGACAATTTAAGATTATTAACGACGCCTGTGGGCATCAGGCGGGGGATGAACTATTAAAACAAATCGGTGAGTTGATCAAAGGGGTGATAGGTGAGCGGGATTGTGTGTCGCGCATGGGGGGGGACGAGTTCGGCGTATTGTTGACAGACTGTAACCCCCAAGAAGCCTGTGCGATGGCGGCGAAGCTGCACAAGTCCATTGAGCAGCATCGTTTTGTCTGGAGTGAGCAACCGTTTATGGTATCAGCGTGTACCGGAATTGTACTCATCGATAACAGCAGTATGGACGTTGAAGAAGTCTTGTCCAGTGCTGATATGGCCAGTTATGCAGCCAAAGACAAGGGGCAAAGTTTCATTCAGGTGTATGATCTGAACAATCAGGATCTGACTTTGCGTAAGGAGCAAATGCGTTGGGCATCCAAAATCAGGCGTGCTCTGGACGAAAACGCGTTCGTACTATACAAGCAGCCTATCGTCGGTCTGAAAAGCGATGCAGTGCACTATGAGTTTTTGGTGCGTATGCTGGATGAAGGGGAGTTGGTGGCACCGGGATTATTTATTCCGGCTGCGGAACGTTTTAACCTGATGACCTCTATTGATCGCTGGGTGGTGGACAGTGCGTTCTCTTTTGTACGCCGCTGTATCGACAAAAAAGCCAATTTTAAGGGCGTGTACTTCATTAATCTGTCCGGCTCTTCGCTCAATGACGAAACATTTTTCGAAAGCGTTAGGGAGTGCAAGCGTCGTTACGATATCCCCGCCAATCAAATATGTTTTGAAATTACGGAAACTACGGCGATTTCAAACATTGAAGCCACCTCGGCCTTTATTTCCGATATTCGGGAGCTGGGCTTCTTGTTTGCATTGGACGATTTTGGGGTGGGTATGAGTTCCTTTGCTTATTTGAAAGCGATTCCGGTCGATGTGTTGAAAATAGACGGGGGATTTGTTCGCAGTATGCTAAGTGATCCTATGGATCTGGCGATAGTAGACGCTTGTAATACCATAGCGCATTCCGCTGGCTTGAAAACGGTCGCGGAATTTGTGGAAAATAGCGAAATAGAAGATAAATTGAGAATACTTGGAGTTGACTTTGCCCAGGGATACGGAATATCCAAACCAGGACCCATAGAAGACGAGTTGCTAGAAAACTAACACACTTTCCCTATTCAGTAACTGATCTCGCAGCATTAATGACAATTAAAAAAAGAGTATGCATAGCATTACCTATGGTGATGAGTTCTGTTGTAATGGCGGAAGACCAATCGTTGCTGCAAGGCGCCGATCCTGCAGCCGGATTACCCTATCTCGCTGCAGTATTGGAACCACATCAGGGCAAGTTGAACGTTTATCCGAAGCAATTTGATCCCCCCTTCGAAGAGCGAACTATACCTGACGCAAGCCAGAATCCATTTGTAGATTATCCTAGCCTGGAAGATTTTTATGTTCCTTATGATGAACCTGGGTATGTGGATCGCAGTGTTGAGTATTTGGTCGAATCCCGGGAAAAACTATCGGATGCTCTGGAAAATATGGGGCGCAGAATGGACGCCTATTTTGCAGGTGAGAAATTCCAGACGTATAACAATGATTCCTATGCCATTTTACGATTGGGGGGAAAATGGTACGAGGGGGCAGAATTCGATCCGGATTTCAACGTGAAGTTCAGGTTGGATATGCCGGGTACCAAAGAGCGGTATAGGTTGGTTCTGCAGTATGGCGATGATAATGACCGGTCACTGGAAGAACGTAACCGGCCGAGTGAAGCTGCATCAACTTCCGATCAAAATTCCTTGTTTGCCGGTTTGTTAAGAACGTTGGATGGCGGCACCGGGGAATGGGAAACGAAGCTGTCGGCCGGGGTCAAAGTCAAGGCTCCGCCGGATCCGTTCGTGAGAAGTACCGGATTGCGCCAATTTAAACTGTCACCGGACTGGAATCTTCAATTGCGGGGTCAGGCTGAATGGTTTAACTCGGACGGCTTTCATGGCGACGTTGATATTATTCTGGACAACCTGGTGGCAGAAAATTTCCTTTTCCGTTCGAATACCCTTCTGGATTGGAGGGAAGAATTGGACACACTGGAATTCGGACAGGTGTTCAGTTTGTACCAGCAATTACCCGGCACCCGGGCTATTGAATATCAACTGGGGGCATTCGGAACCGGCTATGATTACTCCGAAGTGGATATCGTGTATTTGAGTGCGGCCTATCGCAGTCAGCCTTATAAAGATTGGTTATATCTCAGTGTGATTCCCGAGGTGGCTTTCCCCCGGGAGGAAAATTTTCATCAAACTTTCTCTATCACCGTGTTACTTGAAGTCCATTTCCGCTGAATCGCCCCCTCCTGGATGTACATCCCTTTGATTTCCGGCATTTTGCAGACTTCGTTGCTATAGTGAAACTATCTGAAACATAAAGAATTGCCCCAACTGATTTAGCTTTTAACCCGCTACTGATTCAGAATTGTGATTCAAGGAAGTCCCCTCAGTGATACGCGCTAAAGCCTCGTTGTCTCTTGTTATTGCCCTGGTCGCACTGGTGTTGTGCGGGTTGGCAGGCTTTTACGCGTATTATCACTATTCGAATCAGGTGAACCGGCAGCTGGAAGTCAGCTCCACGCATTTGCGTCAGGTTTTGAGTTTAGCCAGTGCGCGCATTGAGAGTGATGTTGGTAAACAAAACGAGCACGGTGTTGAGCGTGAAATTTTGAACCTGAAACAGTTTAGCGAGGTAGAACTGAGCGCCCTGATTGGAGCTGACGGCATGGTACGATACAGCTCCAGCTATATCGTTTGGAATTTGCCGGCATTTGCTCATTTGCCGATGCTGGATCAGGCCACTTTTATTCGCGCACAGGCCGCGCGGCAGCCGGTACTCATGACGAATCCACAGCATGATGTGTTGCATGCCTATTTCCCTGTTGTTATGCATTGGTCGGCTGGGCCATCCGCGGTGGAGGAAACCGGTGTATTGTTCGTAGAATGGGATATAAAACCCCGGATCGACCAACTGCGACATTCGGCCATCGCAGATATGCTGGCGATGTGGTTGATGGTGTTGCTCACACTCACGCTGATTTGGTTTGTACTGCATCAGCAGTTACTCCAGCCCCTGGCCAAACTACGTAAAAAAGTAGTTGCGGCCAGCCGCGGTCGCGAACCGGTGAAGTTCGAAAGTAATGGTGATGCGTCTTTGGTAGCCCTGGCAGACAGTCTCAATAAAATGGTTTCCCGCCAAAATAAAAGTCTGGCTGATAGTCAGCGCGATAAGCAACGCTGGCAATTTGCGTTGGAGAGTGGGGGGGACTGCGTGTTGGATTGGAATATCACCAACGGTGAGTGTTTTTTCTCACCCGGCTTTGGTGCTCTGCTGGGTCTGGCTGCAGACCAGAAACCGGATCTTACTATCTGGAAAGAAAAAATCGATGAAGACTGGGACTTTGTAGATCGGAAAATAAAGCGGCACCTGCAAGGCTTGTCGGATTTATGTCAGGTGGAATATGCCATTCGTCTACCGGGCGGGCGTAAGCGTTTCATTATTATGCGCGGGAAGGTGGTGGAACGGAATGCGCAAGGTGACGCACTTCGAATGGTGTCGACCCATAGGGACATTACCCCACGACGTCGTATGGAGGATGCGCTGCGAGGCAGTGAGGAGCGTTACCGGAAACTTTTTGAAATGGCCCAGGAGGGGATCTGGCAAATTGATAGAGAGGGCAAAACTATATTAGTCAATGAATCCATGGCCACAATCCTTGGCTACCATAGTCAGGAGTTGTTGGATTGTCCGATAGTGGACTTTATGGCGGAGACTAGCCGAGTGCATGCCCTGGAGAAATTAAGCAGGAAAGGTCAGGGTGCTGATAGCAGGCAGGAATACGAGTTTGTTTCCAAGGCCGGCTTGCGCATATTCACCACAATGCATTGGACGCCGATCTATGACCTTGAGGGTGATTTTAACGGCATGATAGCCGGTGTGATGGATATTAGTGAGCGCAAGCGGGCAGAGGAACGCATCCGACAACAGGCGTTATTCGATGATTTAACCAAATTACCGAATCGCCGTATGCTGAATGAGACGCTCACCCAGGAGCAGGCCCGCGCATTGCGCCACGGTCATACGGGCGCGTTACTGTTTATAGATTTGGATCATTTTAAAAACGTAAACGATTCGCTGGGGCATCCGGTAGGGGATAGTTTACTCATCACCATCGCCAGCCGGTTAAATCAGGTATTGCGTTCTGAAGATACGTTGGCAAGGCTGGGAGGGGATGAGTTTGTCGTATTACTGCCGGAGCTAAATGATGACGCTGCCCAGGCGGCTACGCTGGCACGTAATGTGGCATTAAAAATTCAGGACAGCCTAAGTGAAACCCTTGAAGTCTATGGTCATCGCTTGAATATTGGCTGCAGTATCGGCATTGCATTGTATCCACTGGACCAGGACTCCATTCACGATATTGTGAAACAGGCCGATGCCGCTATGTATCGTGCGAAGGAAGATGGCCGCAATGCGGTGTGTCTATTTAGTAAAGATATGCATCAAAAAATCGAGGACAACTTGCGTCTGCAAATGTTATTGCCCGGTGCAATGGAAGATGAACAGTTTATGTTGTATTTTCAGCCTCAATTTGATCAACACCGGAATTTGATTGGCGCCGAGGTACTGTTGCGGTGGGAGGAGCCGCAGCAAGGGTTTGTCTCCCCGGATTTATTTATCCGGGCAGCGGAGGAATCCGGCCAGATCGTGCCGTTGGGTGATTGGGTTTTGCGGAAAGCTTGTGCGCAGTTAAGTAAATGGCGTCAGCAGGGATTGCCCACCAGTTTCGAGCGTCTGGCTATTAATATCAGCGCGCGGCAGTTTTCCCTGGATGATTTCCCCTTTCGGGTTAAAGCGTTCGTGGAAGAGGCCGATTTGCAGCCCGCTGATATTGAGTTAGAAATTACTGAAAGTATGTTACTTAATAAACGGGACCAAGTGATCGAAAAAATGCACCTGCTGCATGATATGGGCTTTCATATCGCGTTAGACGATTTTGGTACGGGGTATTCTTCGCTGTCGTATTTGCACACCCTGCCCTTGGATAAACTTAAGATTGATCAGGCGTTTATCCGGGATGTTGGCGAAGATAAAGCAGACAGGGCGATCGTGGAGACCATTATTACAATGGCGAATTTGATGGAGCTGGATGTCATCGCCGAAGGGGTGGAAGAAGAATACCAGCTTAAATATTTGATCAGTAAGGGGTGTATAAAATATCAGGGATATTATTTCGCTAAACCGATGCCTGCGGATGTATTCGCCTCTAGCTATATATACGACGCTGCCGAAAGTAGAAGCGCAAAATAAGCGATGGTATTTTTTCAGCTAACACCGGGCTTTAGCAGCAGTTTTTTTTCTCGCCGGAATTCTTCTTCTGTCAATGCGCCTTGATCCAAAAGTTGTTTGAGCCGAGCCAGCTTGTCCAGATAGTGCTCTTGGCCTGATCTGTCCGGGGTTTCCGGTTGGGCAAGAATACCCAGCCACTGGCCGATTTTTGTGATCATCAATTTTAATGCACGATATATTTTGGGTAATAGCCAGATCACCAGCAGGACGAAGCACAGAAGAAATACTAAGAAAGCAACGGGGTGATTTAGCGCGGTCCACAGCCCTGCGATGACCAGAAAATCCTCGCTGAAAGACGCGATCCAGTTGGTGACCGGTTCAGGGGATGTATTAATCAACAGCCGGGTGCCGGCTTTGGTTGCGTGGGAGGTAGCGGCTATGCCGCCGCCCATTATACCGGCTGCAATTTCCAGTCCGGGGGTGACGTCACCTACGGCACCTGCTGCGAGCATGGCGCCTGCGGGTATGCGGATAAAGGTATGCAAAGTATCCCACCCTGAATCGACCCCGGGCGTTTTGTCGGCGAAGAATTCCACAGCGTACATAGCGCCCGCTGCCATAATCACTAAGGGATCCTGCAACACTTGCAGGTCGGCTGGCAGGTCTATATTACCGGTGGAACCGCCGAGGCCCAGCACCAGCAAGGCAGCGTAAAGGTTGATGCCGCTGGCCCAGGATAAGCCCATGGTTAGGGCAAGGGTGCTTAGCAGGGTCTGGTATTCTTCCACAGGCAGGTCTCAAATCTCGGGCGATTAATGACGATTAGACCGGTTCATTATCCTAAGACCAAACTTAACCCAGGCTGAATGTGCAAGCCTCTACTAATCGATATCGCTGCCACTATCCCTTACGGCATAGAATACACAATCGCTCAGGGCGATCGCCGGATTGGTGGTGATCATAAACAGCTTTAGTGCCTGTGCCGGGAACAAGCTGCGACCTTCCAGACGCAGCAATTTATCTTTCACGTCCTTGCCGTCAGGCGCATTCATCTTCAGCTTGTGCCAGCTTAGCGGGTTAACCCAGCCGAGCTGCACTTCCCGGCTGACCCGGCCAAAATTGTGATTTTCAACATCCGGCGGCAGTGTGATGTCCGCCTGTGCGTCTTCCTGGTTGCCATAACTGATGCGGGTATCGCCTGTCAGTTCCAGCCTCACCGGTTCAAGTAGCACTTCCAGATCCCAATCTGCCGGTTTAGGGTCAAGTACGTCTTCCTCGGTCACAAAGCGCATTATTCCCTGATAGGCGATCTGGTCTG
>Ga0207904_1000610_pt1 | contig 12652 bp, 10 predicted proteins | sample MalvirmetaMSP118_FD_184232 | JGI IMG/M metagenome (GOLD analysis project Ga0207904, IMG submission 184232) | Marine viral communities from the Deep Pacific Ocean - MSP-118 (SPAdes) | ecosystem: Environmental > Aquatic > Marine > Oceanic | place: Pacific Ocean | collected 2011-05-30 | reverse complement strand
TGCGAGGAGGCTATCAGCGATGATGACCGCCCCAGCCTCGGGCAGAGCGGGTTCCTTCTTACCCGGCTTGAACGTCACAACCTGCTCGTCGGTGAACAAGCCCGACATGGCGATTTCGCGCCGCCAGTTCGTGGTCAGAAGTGGCGGGACAACCATGATTGCCCGCTGGGTGTTTAGCAGTCGGGCCGCCAGCAACGCCCCTGCTGTCTTGCCAACACCGGGCTCATCGAACAGGCAGGTCCGGCCGGCAGCGATCGCGTACGCGCCAGCTTCCTGATACGCGAACGGGGCACGACCACCGGTGGGAAGAGGCCCGAACCGCTTCGTGAGCATCTCCCGCTGATCGGGTGTGAGCTCATCCATGGACTTTGCGCTGCCTAGCGCGGCGGCGGCGTGCGCCAGCTCAGGGATGACGGGAACCGCGGTGTGCTCCTTGATCGCCAGCTTGACGGCCTCCGTCGGCCAGTGGATCCCCTCCCGGACGTATAGCTGCCCATCCCGGTTCGTGAGTACGTCAAAGGTGGGGGTCCGGAAGATCCGGCGGTCTCCGTCCCACACCGCACCACCACCGAGCAGTTTTCGTGCCCCGTCGTGGCCGGCAAGTCGGGGTCGAACCAGTACTGTTCGACCATTCATCGCGAGTTTCGCGATCGGGATCGCCAGCTCGTCGAGGGTCTCCACGTCTGCGAACTCTGCGGGGCGCGCGTCCCAGTTCAGACTCAAACCCGCGTCCATCAGGTCTGTGGTGGGCGTGAGTGAGTTCATCCCGCTGACCGTCCACGCCTGTTGGCTCGGGTCCCAGTGCGCGGACGTGAGCGTCCTCACCCAGTCTTTGAGGGGCGTGCGGGGATGCACGAGGTGCATGGCGTTGAAGTGGAAGTGCAGGTGCAGCTGCGGTTCACGGATCGAGCCGTCGAGGACCGCCCAGCCGTTCTTCCCGGTAATGACAGCGGGGGTCTCACTTGCAGGCATCAATGGCCTCCGCTGCGGCAGCCTTGTCGGCGTCGCTCATCGCCAGCTCGTAGCGCTCGGTGAGCGTGACAAACATCACCGTGTAGGTGCAGATGTAGTCGGTGTTCGGGGGGAGCCACTCGCTGAGGGAGCTGTCGCCTTTGGAGCCGTTGGTTGGCCCGTCGACGGCGAGGAGGTTCCCTGGGTCATTGGCGAACTGCTCGCGGTCCTGGTCACTCCACCGCCATGCACCCATGTCCCACGCGAGGGATAGGGGGACGATGTGGTCAATCTGAACCGCACCGGATGTGTCCTGTCCGCGGGTGAAGTTGATCACCGCGGCGGTGTACGGGTCAGCGAGGCTGCCAGCCAGCACTGTGCACCCGTCAGCGTCGAAGACGACACTCGTGAGATCACGGGCGAGGACCTCATTGCGGGTATCGCAGCCGTCACCATCCAGGTCGAGCCAGCCTGCGCCGAACTCGTCGCGGTCGTATGAGGGGTGCCGCTCGGTGGTGGGAGACAACAGTGCATCCACGCTCGTTGCAACCCTGTCCCAGTCGATCTCGGGAAGCTGCCCGCTGCGCAGCTGCTCGAACTCGCTACTAGCGGCGGTGCGAGCGTCATCCGCGGTCGCCCCAAACCAGACCATGGCGTCTTCGGCGCTCTCACCGAAGATGTCTCCGACGGCGCCGGTTACGTCATCCCACTTGCCAAGATGGATCAGTAAGATGCTGGTGCCGGCGAGCACGAGGACTGCTACGACGAATGAGATGACGGCCTTCATACCCACCACATGCGCGGCGGGTCGAAGTCACGTGCTCGAGGAGCTCGGTTTCGGCTTCTTGGCAGGAGGCTTGAAGTTCATCGTGGATGCGCGGACCAAGCTGCCGTCGCAGCCCTCAGTGAACACACACTTCCCGGTTTTCGCGCCAGGTCCGGTGAATCCGAATCGTTCGCAGGCTGGACAGGCGTAGACGGTCACAGCGGGGCTGACCTGCAGGACCCTGAGTATCGAGGAGTGCTTCTGGAGCAGCTCGAGTTGCTCTGGGTCCCAGCGGATGATGCTGCGAAGCTCAGCCACATCACGCGCTTGGAGCTCCTCCCAGCGGTTCACCTTCGCGAGCTTCATAGTCACAATCGCGATCTGGGCGGCTTGGACGACGGACGGCACGTTCGGCGTGTGCACGACCGTCTTGGGTGCTTTCAACGTCATCGCCATGTCAACCACATGCGCGGTTCAGTCCTGGCTGAGGCGCTCACCTGTTTCGTTGTCGTACTCGTAGTCGCCCTCTTCATGCTCATGGGAGTGCCCGAGATCGTAGACGCGGGCGACATCCGATTGGACGTACAGACGCTGCTCGGCATCGTCGACGCGTGACACCACCGAAATGTTCGAGATTGGCGAGCCTGGTGTCGCGACAGTACCGATCGCGTAGAAGCAACCCTGAACCGTGTCGTTCGTCGCGGTCCCGTGGCCGCTGAGGATAGTGCCTGCCTGGCAACTGTCAGTGTTCGCAACCGTCATCGCATCGAGTCGCCCGTTGACTGCGACGATCGAGTACCCCATCACCCACGCATCGGAGTCTGCTCCCCCAACCTGCCGAACTCGGACGATGACCTTCTGTACCACGCGTGTGCCGTCGTCAGGAACACCTGCTGCGTGGAACACCGCCGATCTTTCCTCACCCACGATCGGGTCTGTGATCTCATCCACTGCCACCAACAAGTAAGGGTTGGTCCCCGTCTTCGTTTGTGCAGCGTTCGCCACCAAGACGTCACCAACCATGAGGGCGGAACCGGGCTGTGTTCGCTGTTCGTTTGGGACCGTGACCCCTACCCCGACCGTTAGACCGGTGGGGATGACGAGCGGCTCGAAGTCTCCGATCGCCTGACCGACCGGATCAAGTGGAACGTCGGTTGCGCCGGCGCCATCAACGATGACGATCCCGTCAGCGCGGTCACCGTCGGTGGATTCCTGCTTTGTCCCAGAGTCGGTGAACCCCATCACAACGAGCACCGAGACCGTGACCACGGCGATGATGATCAAGATCGTTAGCGCCGCTCTAGCCCATGTGCTGTTCTGCATCACTTCTCCTGTCAGGGGAGGCGGTCCGGCGGGACAACCATCCCTCTCTCGTTCAGCCAAACCATCGGGTCCACTTCCGCTCCCTGTTGGTCGGTGGCGGTGAAATGGACGTGGGCACCAAAGGTGCACCCGCCGGGCTGTTCGCCGCCCATCGGGCCCAGGAGTGAGCCGGCGCTGACTGTGTCTCCGACAGCCACGTACCGATCAGTCATGTGCATGTAGCCAGTCGTGCTGCCGTCAGCGTGTGCGATCTCGACGATCTCCCCGCAAGCGCTCGAGAACAGCCGGGAGGTGGTAACAACTCCAGCCGCTACGGCGTAAACCCCCGATCCCCGGCCTCGACCAGTGAAGTCGACTCCGTGGTGGAACCCCCACCCTCTGCTTGGGAGATACCGGGGTCCATAAAGCGACGAGACGTAACCGGTCATCATGCCGGTCTCATCGACGTCGACGGGCCAGGTGATCTCCCCCGCGATGCGACCTCCGCCGCACACGGTAGGGGTGGCATCCTCCCCAAGACCTGTCCATCCAACGTCGAGGGGGACGTAGAGCGCCGGGGTCGTTTCCGCGAGCTGATCCCAGGCTGCCTCCGCGAACGGTATGTGGCTCGCGTATGCGTCCGGGAATGCGGATACCTGGATCGTCTGCGCGACCTGCCCGGGAGTCTTCGTCTGCCACGATTCGACGGCGGGCAGCTTCGTGAAGAACTTCCCTGCCGCGTAGGTAGGGGTCATCAGTCGACGAATGACGGACATGTCGTCGCCACCTGCCCAGGACGACTCACCGTAGTCACCCCACCCTGCGGTCGCTTGCTGCTGAAAGATCCCCAGCGACGAATGGTCAGAACCGACTGCGTCGTGAGGTAGCTCAAGGGAGGGAGCGAGGCGAGCATACTCGGCCTGAGGGTCCGCTACGCCGGGGTTACCATCCACAGATGGGTTGTAGACGCCGTCGTTCGCGTAGTTACGAAATCCAGACTCTTGAGCGGCCGTGATGAGGCCGATGATCGCCGCTGCTCGCTGGTCGGTGGGGAACATCGTCTTCGCGATCCCGATGACCTGGCGCATGTTTGCGACCTGCTCGCTGGTGTACTCGGTACCAGCGATATCGAGGCCGTCTTCGTCGACAGGGATCGTGACGGTGGTGCACTTCTCGCTGTCCGGGACCGCCCCCAACGCCCACATCTGCGCACGCTCATAGATCGCGTCCGCCTGAGAGGTAGAGAACCCCGTCGCAATCAGCGCGTTCACGTAGGTTGCCCGCGCCTGCTCAGCCGCAACCTTTGCGGCGCCCGTGTCGGGCACGTGCTGGGCGACATCCGTACTGTTACTCACGGCGCCTGCGCGGAGATCCTGGTGGTTCCCGTCAGGATCCTCGGCGGCGATGTTGGCCGCCAGTAGAGCGAGGTTCGTTTCAGGGTCGACTTCGAGCGCGGCGGTAACTATCTCCACAGGTAAGCCCGCCTGCGCGGCGGCAACTCGCGAGGTTTCCAGGGATACGTTCTCGCTGAGCTCTGTCTGCTCCATTGCGAGGGCTGTGTTCTGATCCACGGTGCTGAACACAGTGCTTGCGGCGATCGCTGCGGTGGTGACTATCAGGGCGAATGTGCTGACCGCGAGAACCAGACCGAAACCGACCACCGCTGTAGTGATCTGCCAGAACCGTTTCGAGGTCGCCGCGGAGACAACTGCGCCGCGAGCGGCACCAGCAACCGCACCCGCGGCGCCCCCGACCGCGGCACCCTGCGCTGCGCCCGTGACAGCGCCGCCTGCTATGTCCTTAGCCGCGCCAAGAGCAGTTGCCGCTGCCGAGGTCGCGGCCAGATCAGGAGCTTCGGATGCTCCTCCGTCGGACGCAGGGGCGCCCTCCGGCTCACCATCTGCGCCTACCGCGTCGCTGCGTTCCTCGTCAGTGCTCATCGATTCCCAAACCATTCGCCGGCGTCGGTTGGGACGCCTGCAGGAAAGTACCTGCGTCGGCGGGAGATCAGCACAGCCCGCCCGATCACACCCGGCACACGAGCACCTTTAGAGGTATTGCACCTGGTGCACGCAGCCACGAAGTTGCGCATTGTGGTAGCGCCACCCTTGGACCACGGGTAGTAGTGATCCCCGTGCGAGGCGCGAGAACGACAACGAAAAACGCCCAGCTCACATCGCCCCCCGGCGCGTGAGAACCCCATCTCCCGCTCTCTTTCAGTGAATGCCCGCTGCGGGTCGTGCGGTCGCCGACGCCGGAACGACATCGGCACGAGGAGCACGCAGATGGCTACAGCGATCGCAGCGATTGCCACCGCTTCAATGGGCGGATTCATGCTCTCCACCCCTGCGGCGAGTTATGCGACGAGCTTGCTGTCCTCGACGAGTGCCCCCATCTCCCAGAACTGTTCGAACTGTCCTTCCGGGTCGATCAGCGCAGGCCCCTCAGCGTGGTCACGGTGCATAAGCCCGTTGTGGAAGTACAGCTGATAGCCGTCGTAGCCGACGTACGCGGGACCGTCCGCCCGGTGGTGCACGCCCCCGCGGAGGTAGTGACGACCGCTGGGCGCTTCCACGATCTGGTCGTACTCCCCCTGTGGATGGGGAATGTCGAGGTTGTCGATCTTCAGTGGTGTCTTCTCGACAGGCACGGGAACTTCCAGCGACACTGTCGGATCGCTGTTCTCACGCTTTCGGAACTTGCCGGCGTTGTCGACCTGCCCTCGGGGGTGCTGGGTCTCTTCGAAGCTGTTGCTGGGGCTCATAACAACCACATGAACGGCTCATCTGCCCGAGAGGCTATCTTCGACGGATTTCAGCCACGCATCGATTGCGGTGAGGACGGAATCGATGCTCGCTGAGATGGCCGCGGATGTGGTGGCCACCCACTCCCACACGACCTCCGCTGTTGCCTCAAGCCAGTTGACAGCGCCCGCCAACAGGCTCGTCAGGTCGGGGAGCGCCGGCAGCACTGACACCGCAACGACTGCGATAAGGGCGACGAACACCACGACCCCCGCTGCCAGCGCGGAGATCCGACGCGCTCTGGTAGAGCGCCAAGGCATCGATTGCCCGCTGGATCGCATGAGGTTGATCTCGCCCGCCGCAGTGAGGGATCTTCCTGTTCGCCCATCGACCTTTCTTGGCAAGGCAAGACGCCATCGTATGGTCTGCCTTCGAGTGCGCATCAGCGCCGAGGTATCGGATCGCTTCGCTGCCATCAGCTCACCTGGTCTCGTGGGGGTCGGAATGCGATGGGGCCGGGGTCATGTTGACGCCCGGCCCCATCGCATGATGCGTTCTGGCTAGAACGCGTCGTCGCTCAATGCCTGTGCGGCCGCGACACCAGCGGGCGCAGCTTGAGCCTGAGCGACCGGCTCTGCCGCGGCGGGCGTGTTCACCGGCGCCGCCTGAGCCATCTGAGCAGCAGGTGCCTGCTGCGCCGCCTGTCCCGCACTTTTGGCGGCGCGGGTGAAGGTGGTGGTGCCGAATCGGAGGCTTGGACCGATCTCGAGGATCTCCATCTCGTAGCTGGTGCGGGGGTTGCCCTCGCGGTCCTGGTAGTCGTTCTGACGGAGCTTGCCGATCGCGATGACCTGCTGCCCCTTCGTGAGCGAAGCGGCAGCGTGCTCTGCGACTTCCCGCCAGACGGAACCGCGCAGGAAGGTCGTGGGGCCGTCCTTCCACTCGTTGGCCTGACGGTCAAACACACGCTCGGTGCAAGCGATGGTCACATTCGCGACCGGAACGCCCCCGGCTGTGTAGCGCAGTTCCGGGTCCTGGGTGAGGTTCCCGACAAAGGGGGTGGGGTATGTCATCTCTAGTTCCGTTCCGCCTCGCGAAGAGGCTTTTCATCGTCTCGAAACCCGTTGGTTCGAGGCCAGGCGAGCCTGACGGTTCACACATGCGCGGCCGGGCGGACCAGCGATCAAACCCTCACCCGATGGCGTGTAGGCGCAACGCGTCGAGCGTCTGTTCCGGGCTGACTCCGTCGCGGTCGCTGACCATTCGCAACAGCTCGACTCCGATAGCCGCGAGACCGGCGATCGCGCGGCGCGGCTCGGTGGCGCCGAGGAACAGTTCGAGCTTCTCGTCGTCTACCCCGACCGCCGCTTGCAGGATTGAGGCGCCCATCATCACCCGGTCAGTCGAGTCGGTGGGATCCGACCAATTCTCGATGCCCTGCATCGCTGCATGCTGCTCGAACATGTCCCAGATTCGACTGGCCAGGTGGAGCTCTTGGCGAAGATCCCCCATAGCCCGGTGGGGCTTTTCTCCAGGCTTCTTGAACGCGGTCTTGTTCAGCGTCGCGGCTTCGAAACCGCGGATTATGTCGGACACATCCACCGTCCCGTAGTGGAGACGAGCGTCAAGAAGCGGCATTTGCTTCCCGAGGTGGCGCCGGTCGAAATGGCTGACACCTCCGCCGGCCATATAGATCGTCTGGTCTGGCGTTGCGCGAGCTTCGATGAGCGCCATCACCATGCGCTCCAGTTCGGCAACGGAGGTCAGCTCCTCAGGCTCGGCGGTTTTCAGCTCACCGAGCAACCCGCTCGATTCGTGCAAGTGTTGGACCACTGGCTGCTCCGCGATGCGCTCGAATGTTCGCTCGCTGGGGCGCACCAGCGCAACAATCGAACCGAGTTCGTGCAGATGGTTGTCGGTAAGGATGAACGCGACCTCGAGTGTTGCGTCATCATCTTCGATGCCTGCGGTCTCTTCGTCTGTCCAGAGCAGCAGCGGGGCGGGGGTGGTCACGGTGCCTCCTCAGACACGACGGATATCTACCCCTGACACATGCGCGGTTCAGTCTTCAGACAAGATCGAAGACGGCACGGACCCGCTCGTTGTACGCCTTGATTCGACCGTTCGGTTTGCGGTGATTCATGCACGTGTGCGCTGCCGACAGTCGCCCCACTCGCCCGCAGTTGTCGCAGCGATCGACGCGTTCAGCGGGGAACCTCCCCTTCACAAGCTGGTTGTAGGCCTTCCCCGGCGAGGTGGCCCCTGCAACGTACTCGTACACACCTTTCGGCGCCTTGTACGAGTAGTGCCGCCCCTGCAGGTCCATGACCAGCTCCCCAGTGGCGTCGTTGTACCCGACTCCGCGAACCCAGGTCGAATCGACTGCGGTCAGCCGCGTACCCGCGTCAATGATGCGCTGCCGGTGCTTCTCTACCAGCCCACCCATCTTCTGAACGTCGTCAAGCGCGAAGCTCGGGCGTCGAGCTTCAAGGATCGAGGCGACAGCCTCTGCCACCTTCCCTTGAGCGGCGGGCGCCATGTTGATCGCCTCCACGGCCCACCTCCCGCTTGGGCTCCGAGTCACCCGGACGTGCCCGGCGATCGGCTTTCCTGCAGCGCCCTCCGCGGAGATGGGGAACTCGAACGTCTCGTCACCGATCTCGTCCGAGAAGCGCTTGACCGCTGACGCCGACGGCATCCTGACTGCGATCTCACCCGACTGGTAGAGCTTCGTGTGAGTTCGGCGCCGGCCCGAGAGGGCGCGGCCGGGGGCGAGCCCTGGCGTGTAGTCGTCGGGCATCTGCTGGTAGGTGTCACCACTGACGCTCAGAGAACTACGCAGGTGCGCGTCCCGCCACCACTTATCGGTGCCGCCAGGCACCGTCGGCGACTGGGATGCGGGACCGGAGGTGGCACGGACAAAGCCCTCCGCCTCAAGCTGTCGGCGTTTGGCTTCGATGACGTGGCGGGTGGCTGCGTAGACCGGCTGAAGGTGCTCGACTGGCGCGCTGTTGTCGCGGTTGCGGAATTTCCCCTTGTTGTCAGCTTGACCGCGGGGGTGGAGGTTCTCGTTGAAGGCGCCCATGCCAACATATGGGCGGCGAGGATCTCATGCGTGCGCGGACAGTTCCAAGACCTGCGGAACACTCGCGCCGAAGGTGAGATACACGACCGACCCCGAACGGCTTGTGGCCTTCGCGGTGAACACCTTCACGCCCTTCGGCCGGCAGATTTCTACCAGATCCACGAGCCTCTCCGCAGCGGATGCCGACAGCCCTACCTCATCCTCCAGCTGCGACTCCATGCTTACCCTGCGGGCCGCAGCAAGGCTGATACCGCCCCACGTGCTGGGAACCCCCATAACCATGACTACATCCCACTCGGGAGCGGACTCCTCATCACGTGCCCGGAGCTTCTCCCCGAACGGGATCACGTTGTCAGGTACGTCAGGCTGCGCAGGAGGCGGATCCTGGGCAAGTGCCCGCTCGACGAGGTCAGGCTCGGAGGGCACATCCGGTTCAATGTCCCGGATGCCATCGCCGTCCGGGGAGCCCGTCAAGTCAGGGATCGCGGTGCTGTCGGAGAATCCCCACACATCCCGACGGGCCTCTCGGATCGGTACGGCGCGTACCCGGGTGAGCACGAGTTCCTTGATCGTCTGCTCCACCGAGTTTTCGTCGGTGGGATCCGCAGCGATCGACCGATAGCGAATCCGTCCTGTGGCGGTCACGATCTGGCCGACAGTCGGGACCGCGTTGGCCTGCACGTGCTCTTCGAGCTCGCGGTTCCACATCGTTGCGCTGATCGAAACGGTTGGGGACTCGAGCAGCACGGACGCACGGCGCCCTTTCGAATACGCGCGTTCGGTCCACCCGGCAAGAAGTGCCACGGTCGTGATAGATTCCCCGTCCTTATCAGGGATCTCGTCCAACGGTACGACCAATGTTGACGCGCCGGAATCGAAGCGGCCGGGGTCCGGCGCCGCCGCCGAGGTCGTGAACTGGGCGATCTGGTCAGCCAAGGTGACCATCGGGTGCTCCCCCACCGTCAGGCCCAGCGCCGTGCGCTGCCGGTTCGCGCGCTCGAGAGTCGACCACTCAATTGCAGGGACTTTCAAGCCGCCGTGGACCTTCGCAGCAGATGCGATCGAGAGCATCCCCAGACGGTTCCCGCCACACCACTCATCCAAAGCGCCGCACTCGACAAGAGCCTGAACATGGGCCGATGTCACCGCCGAACCAGTCAGGCCGCCGCCATCCCTCTCGGGCTTTTGGACGCGCTCATACAGCTCAGCGACGCTGGTGAACTCCCCCAACTCCTGGCGTGCGGCCACGATCTTCTCGCCAAGCTCTCGCAGCCCACGTACCTCACCAAGTCCGATGCGAATCGTCCCGTCCCCAGCCGGGGCCGTGTCGGCAGCTCCGACGTTCAAATCCGGGGGCAGCACTGTGATCCCCTCGCGGCGAAGGGAGCGCAGGACATGCAGACGCTTGTCTTTGGCAGCTGTGCTTGTCACCGCGAGTGTGGCCGCGGCAAACTCGACCGGCCAGTTCCCTTTCAGGTAGGCAGTGACGTAAGCGAGGTAGCCGTAGGTGGCGGAGTGGGAGCGGTTGAACGCGTACTCAGCGAACGAAACCATCGCGTCCCACAGGGCGTCGACTGTGGTCTTCCGAAATGCGATCGATGTGACAGAACCTTGCTCGTCCCGCTGTTCGGTGGTGCCTCCCTCGGTGAACTGTCGGCCCACCTCCTCCATCACATCCTTCTTCTTCTTGGACACGGCTTTGCGCAGCTTCGAACGCTGAGCTGGGCTGAACCCCGCGACGACGGTTCCAAGCATCATCACCTGCTCTTGGTAGGTCATGAGCCCGTGGGTTTCGCCGAGGACGGTGGCGATTTGCTGCTGCTCGTCAGGGTCCGCCGTGTAGTCCCGGTACGTGACCGCGCTGGTCCCGCGCTTACGCGCGGCGTACTCGGTGTGCAGGCCCTTGCCCATCGGGCCGGGGCGGAATAGTGCCACCAGAGCGGACAGATCGTTGAGCGACCGGGGGGCGACGTCGACAGCCAGTTCGGTCATGGCCGGTGATTCGAGTTGGAACAGACCCTCTGTGCGACCCTCGGCGATGACACGCCAAGCGTTGTTCACTCGTGCACGGTCTGCTTCCGACGGTTGGTCCGGGTCCGGGATCGCGTCAGGGTCGATGTCTTCACCGGTGGTCTCTCGGATGTACTGGACGGCCTTGTCGACGATGTCGAGGTTGCGAAGGCCGAGCACGTCAACCTTGAGGAGTCCGACTTCCTCTGCCTCAGGCCCGGTCCATTGCAGAGCCCATGCCCCCTCACGGGTGCGCCTCATTGGTACCAGGTCCCGCAACGGTGCAGCGGACACGATCACACCCGAGGCGTGCACACCCGGTGTCTTGATCATGTCCTCGAACGCGCATGCGAGGTCGTGGACCTCCCGGGCGCTAGCAGAACCGCCACGACCCTGCTCGCGGTCAAGCAGTTGACGGTATGCCGCGGTGGAAGCATCGTGCTCGTTCAGCAGGTCATCCATCTGCATGGGTTTGGCTTCGACCATCGGGACGAGGTTGCTCATCTTCTCCCCGAGTGCGCTCACTTCCAACACGCGTGCTGCGTCCTTGATGGCAGCCTTGGAACGGGCGGTACCGAACGTGCCGATGTTCGCGACGTAGCCCTCACCCCACTTCTGGCGAAGGTGTTCAATCACATCGTCTCGACGTGACTGGGGGAAGTCGATATCGATGTCAGGCGGCTCAAGGCGGCCACGCTCGAGGAAGCGTTCGAACAGGAGGCTGTATCGGATCGGGTCGACCTGGGTGATGCCCAGCAGGTAGGCGACCATCGATCCGCCAGCGGAACCACGGCCGGGTCCGACGAGGATGCCGTTCTGCCGGCACCAGGAGATCAGTTCGTGGACGACCAGGAAGTAGTCGACGTAGTGGGACTCTTCGATGACTTCCATCTCCGTCATCACCCTGTCCCGGACGGTGGGGGTGATTCCGCCGTAGCGGTGGAGGGCACCGTCGCGGAGGAGGCTGTAGACGTAGTCCCGGTTGCTCGCGAACCCTTCCGGGGTTGGGAACTTCGGGAGCAGATCACGGTGGCCGGGAATGACATCCGCGCCGATCCGGTCAGCGACCAGCTGCGTGTTCGAACACGCCTCCTGCCACCACGATTCCGGGCGTACGGCGCGCATCTCCGCTTCCGACTTCAGCCAGAAGCCGTCACCGTGGAATGCGAACTTCGGGTTCGACAGTGCCGACTTCGACTGTACGCACAGCCATGCGGCGTGGGCGTCATGGCCGTCCTCGTGGGTGTGGTGGGCGTCGTTGGTGGCGACAGTCTTGAGACCGTAGTGTTCGGCCATCTGGACGGCTTGCTCGAGGATCGCGGACTCCTGCTCAATGCCGTGATCCATGACCTCGACGTACACGTTCTCGGCACCGACTGCGTCGATGAGAGCTTCGAGGTTCTCGTACGCCTGCGCGCGGTGCTTATTCGCCAGGAAGTTGTGGCGCGCTTGCTCGTCACCCTCGGTGCTTTCGACGACACGGTCCTCCAACCACCCATGCGAGAGGGGCCCGAGGACCGGACCGCCAAGGCACCCCGTGAGGACGATCAGCCCATCAGCGTGCTCCTTCAGCAGAGCCAGGTCGATGCGGGGTTTGTGCCACCGAGACTCCTGGGCCTTATTGTTCAACAGGACCAGGTTCCGCCACCCCTCAGGGGTGGCAGCCAGCACGGTTAGATGCTGGTAAGGGCGGGCTTTGTACCCCGCGTCCTCCTCGATCATGCGGGTGACCCCATCACCCTCATCACCGCGGGATGTGTTCTCACCCGCGGAGTCGTCCTCGGACGGGACCAG
>Ga0207904_1000609_pt1 | contig 12670 bp, 10 predicted proteins | sample MalvirmetaMSP118_FD_184232 | JGI IMG/M metagenome (GOLD analysis project Ga0207904, IMG submission 184232) | Marine viral communities from the Deep Pacific Ocean - MSP-118 (SPAdes) | ecosystem: Environmental > Aquatic > Marine > Oceanic | place: Pacific Ocean | collected 2011-05-30 | reverse complement strand
GCGCCGCATCGGCGACGGTCGGCGGGGTCGCCACGGTCTCGCCGACCGCGCCGAGCTCCGACACGATGACCGGCCGGCCGGCGGCCTGGGCTTCGACCGCCGCCCGGCCGAACGCCTCCGGCTCGACCGACGCCACCACCACCACGTCCGCCGCCTCCATGGCGGCCGGCACGTCGGCACAATGGCCGGGCAGGAGCACCCGGCCGTCCAGCCCCAGCGCGGCGATCCGCGCCCGCAGCGATGCCAGATAGTCGGCGCGGCCCTGGGCATCGCCGGCCAGCACGGCGACCGCATCGGGGCGGTCCGCGAGCTGCGCCAGCGCATCGACCACCACCGCCTGGCCCTTCCAGCCGGTGAGGCGGGCCAGCTGCAGGATCACCCGCGCGCCGTCGGGCACGCCCCAGGCCCGGCGCAACGCCTCCGCCCGCTGCGGAACGGCAGGGTCGGCGAACGCGGCGAGATCGGTGCCGCGGTGGATGGTGACGATCCGGCCCTCGGCGAACGGGTGGCGGGCCCGGATGAGATCGGCGGTGTAGCCGGAATTGGCGATCACTACGTCGCCCCGGGCCATCACCGAATTGTAGGCGCCCTTGAGCCAGGACTTCTGGTTATAGGCGCCGTGATAGGTGGTCACGAACGGCACGCCGGTGCGCCGCGCCGCCCAGTAGGCCGACCAGGCGGGGGCGCGCGAGCGGGCATGGATGATGTCGACGCCCTCGGCGCGCACCAGCCTGGCGATCGCCGACGCGTTGCGCCGGAGCCTGACCGGGTTCTTGGTGCGGGCCGGGAACGCCACGTGCTCCGCCCCGGTGGCCGTCAGCTCGTCGACCAGCTGTCCGCCGTCCGACAGCACGATGGCCCGCCACCCCTCGTCGACGAGGCGCGCGGCGACGTCGACAGCCGTGCGCTCGGCGCCGCCCGTGTGGAGTTCGGGAACGATCTGCAGGACGGTGGGGCTGGACACGGATGCGGCTCAAGGATGAGGGAGGATGCCCCGACCCGATGCTCGGGTCCGGCAAGGTTGGCATCGCGGACCGGGGATCGCTATGCCTTGGGGCGGCGACGATAGCACCGGAGCGAAGGCAGGCAAATGAGTGACACCGCACCGCACTTTCTCACCGTCGGGACCGACGCCGGCGCGCGCCGCATCGCGGTGCGGGATCGGCCCGGCGCCGGCCCCGGGCTGCTGTGGCTGGGCGGGTTCATGTCGGACATGCAGGGCACCAAGGCGGTGGCGCTGGACGAATGGGGCGCCCGCGCCGGACGCGCCGTCACCCGCTTCGACTATTCCGGCCACGGCGAATCGGAAGGCCGGTTCGAGGACGGCACCATCACGCGCTGGCTTGACGAGAGCGAGGCCGTGTTCGACGCCTACTGCACGGGACCGACGATCCTCGTCGGCTCGTCGATGGGCGGCTGGATCGCGCTGCTGCTTGCCCGGCGGCTGCAGGCGGCGGGCAAGGCGGATCGCCTCGCCGGCATGGTGCTGATCGCGCCGGCGGCCGATTTCACGGAACGGCTGATGTGGGCCGCCTTTCCCCAGGACGTGAAGGACACCATCGAGCGCGACGGCGTCTGGCTGCGCCCCTCCCCCTACGGTGAGGACCCCTTCCCGATCACCCGCGCGCTGATCGAGGATGGCCGGTCCAACCTTCTCTACGACAGCGGGCAGATCGAGACGGCCTGCCCCGTCCACATCCTGCAGGGCGTGCAGGACACCGACGTGCCGTGGACGCACGTCACCGACCTGGTCTCGCGGCTTGCCCGCGACGACGTGGTGCTGACGCTGGTGAAGGACGGCGACCACCGCCTGTCCCGGCCCCAGGACATCGAGCGGCTGCTTGCGACGGTGGAAGGGCTCTCGGCGGAGGATTGAGCGGGATGGGGAACGCGGCACCGGTTCCCCGCCCGCATCCCGCTCTGGATCAAACGCTAGAACGCCACCGACACGGCGATGACGGCGAGCGAGATGGCGCCCAGCCACAGCGCTGCCTGGCGCGACCGGGTGCGGCGCGCCTGCGCCTCGGCGATGGCGTCGACGGTCTCGGCGGCGAGGATGAGCCCCGTCTCCGCCATGCCGGTCAGGCCGTGGCTGGTGCGGCTCATCTTGTCGACGAAATCGGGGAATTCGGTCATGAAGCGCGACAGCGCCGAGAGCCCCTCGCCGGCTTCCTGGATGAAGTGCGCCGGACCGATGTGCTCCTCCATCCAGCTGCGCATGACCGGTTCGGCCACGTGCCAGATGTCGAGCCGCGGATCCAGCGTCCGTGCGACGCCCTCCACCACCACCATGGTCTTCTGCAGCATGATCAGCCGCGGCTGGGTGGTCATGGCGAACAGCTCGGTGACCTCGAACAGCTGGGTCAGCAGCCGCGCCATGGAGATGTCCTGGGCGGTCTGGTCGCGGATCGGCTCGCCGATCGCCCGGAGCGCCTGGGCGAACACGTCCGGGTCCTGGTCGGCGGGCACGTAGCCCGCCTCGAAGTGGACGTCGGCGACCATCTTGTAGTCGCGCCGGATGAAGCCGAACAGGATCCGCGCCAGGAAGGACCGCTCGTCCTTGTTCAGGCGGCCGGTGATGCCGAAATCGACGGCCACCAGCGTGCCGTCGGGCTCCACGAACAGGTTGCCCGGGTGCATGTCGGCATGGAAGAAGCCGTCGCGCACCGCATGGCGCAGGAACGACTGCAGCACCGTCTCGGCGAGCAGCTCCATGTCGAGCCCGGCGTCGCGCACCAGCTCCATCTTCGACAGCTTGATGCCGTCGATCCACTCCATGGTGAGGATGCTCTTGGTGGTGCGCGACCAGTCCACCGACGGCACCCGGAAGCCGGGGTCTTCGGCGCAGTTCTCCGCCATTTCCGAAAGGGCGGCGGCCTCCAGCCGCAGGTCCATCTCCAGATGCACCGAGCGGGCCAGCGTGTCGACGATGGCCAGCGGCCGGAGCCGTCGGGCCTGCGGCGCGAAGCGCTCCACAAGCCGCGCGGCGAGATAATAGCTCTCCAGGTCGCGGGCGAAGCGCCCGGCGACGCCCGGCCGCAGCACCTTCACCGCCACGTCGCGGATGCTCCCGTCGGCGTCGAGCACCGTCGCCCGGTGAACCTGGGCGATGGAAGCGGCCGCCACCGACGGCCCGAACTCGATGAAGGCCTCGTCGAGCGACCGGCCCAGACCTTCGGCGACCGCCGCCCGCGCCGCCTCGTCGGAGATCGGCGGGACCTCGTCCTGCAGCTTGGCGAGTTCGGCGGCGGCATCGGCGCCCACCACGTCGGCCCGGGTGGCCAGGAACTGGCCGAGCTTGACGTAGGACGGCCCGAGCCGGTTCAGCGCCTGGGTCAGCCGCGCGGCCGCATCGGTCCGCTTGACACCACGGCGCTCGACGAGCCGGGCGACGCTGATGGCGAAGCGCGCCGAGGGCGGCAGGTCCGGCAGCACGGCGAGCCCGAACACCCCCTCACGCGCGAGAACGAAGCCGGCATGGACGAGGCGCAGGAAGGGCGCGACCTGAAGCGGCATCCCCTCAGACCTTGAAGCCGGAGTGGATGTTGGCGATGCCGCCCGAGAACGAGCGGAACGACACCCGCTCGAAACCGGCGTCCTCGATCTCCACCGCGAAGCGCTCGGCGATGGGGAAGGTGCGGATCGATTCCACCAGATACTGGTAGGGCTGGTCGTCGCCGGTCACGGCGCGGCCCATCCGCGGGATCACCTGGAAGGAATAGGTGTCGTAGACGCGCTTGAGCACCGGCAGGTCCACCGGGGCGAACTCCAGGCACATGAAGCGGCCGCCGCGTTTCAGCACGCGGTAGGCCTCCTTCAGCGCCGCGGCCCGGTCCGGCACGTTCCGGATGCCGAAGGCGATGGTGTAGGCGTCGTGGGTGCGGTCGGCGAACGGAATCGCCTCGGCGTTGGCCTGCACGAAGCGGGTGCGCTTGTCGGCGCCGCGCTTCTGCGCGCGCTGGGCGCCCACGCCCAGCATGGCGGCGTTGATGTCGGCCACGGTGACGCTCACCGCTGGGCCGCCCCGGTCGAGGATGCGGAACGCCACGTCCCCCGTGCCGCCGGCCACGTCGAGCACCTTGTAGGCGGCGCGCGTGCCCTTCGGCGGGGCGAGCCAGCTCACCAGCGCGTCCTTCCACAGCCGGTGCAGCCCGCCGGACATGAGATCGTTCATGATGTCGTAGCGCTGGGCGACCCGATGGAACACGTCGTCCACCAGCCCCTGCTTCTCGCCGGCCTGGACCTGACGGAAGCCGAACGGGAGTTCTCCGTCCTTTCGCTCGCGCATGTCGGTATCGCTCATCAACGTCAGACCTTTCCTGCGGGACGATAGCCGTCCGCATGCGCGACGGCTATGGTGACGACCATGGTCGGGTCAACCGGGCAAACCACCCGCCAACCCCGACGCCCTCCGCCAGCGACAGTCTTTGTGATGCCCGAGCTTCCAGAAGTCGAGACCGTCAAGCGCGGCCTTGAGCCCCACCTCGTCGATCGCACCCTTCTCTCCGTCGAGCAGCGCCGTCCGAACCTGCGCTTTCCGTTTCCCGACGGGTTCGCGGACCGGCTGGCCAACCGCCGCGTCACCCACCTCGGCCGACGCGCCAAGTATCTGCTCGTGCATCTCGACGACGGGACCGTGCTGCTGATGCACCTCGGCATGTCCGGGTCGTTCCGCGTCGAGGAGGGCGGCGCGGCCGACGTGCCGGGCGACTTCCACCATGCCCGCAGCAAGAACCCCGTCCACGACCACGTGGTCTTCCATCTCGATAGCGGCACGCGCGTCATCTACAACGACCCCCGCCGCTTCGGCTACATGTCGCTGATCGCCGGCGACGATTTCGATGCCCACCCGCTGATTCGCGGTCTCGGCATCGAGCCGGTCGGCAACGCGCTCAGCGGCCCGTTCCTGGCAGAGCGGTTCGCCGGACGCGCCGCCCCCCTCAAGGCGGCCCTGCTCGACCAGGGCGTCATCGCCGGGCTCGGCAACATCTATGTCTGCGAGGCGCTGTGGCGCGCGCGCCTGTCGCCGCGGCGCGCAGCGGGCTCCATCGTCCGTCGCGGCGGTGGCGCCACCGACCGGACCGAGCGTCTCGCCCACGCCATCACGGCGGTGATCGCCGAGGCCATCGTCGCCGGGGGGTCGTCGCTGCGCGACTACGTCCAAGCCGACGGCTCGATGGGCTACTTCCAGCACACCTTCGCCGTCTACGACCGCGAGCATGCCCCCTGCCCTCGCGAGGGCTGCCGGGGTACGGTCAAACGCATCGTGCAGAGCGGGCGCTCGACCTTCTTCTGCCCCGAATGCCAGAGATAGACCCCCGTCCGGGCACGCCGGCCGGCCTCCGAAACACAAGGAGAGATAATGGACACCGCCAGCCGAACCGATGCCCGACCGACGGCCCGCCGGGCGCTGCCGCTCCTTACCGCTGCGGCGCTCCTCGTCTCCGGGGCAGCCGCCCACGCCCAGTCGCTGATCACCGCGAAGCCGCTCGCGGAAGAGACCTGCGCCGACCTGGCGAAGACCGCGAGCAAGGAGACCGGGGTCCCGGTCGACACCGTGGTCGGCGATGCCGAGCCGTTCATGTACACTAACGTCGACGGGACCGCGTGCCTGTTCTCCGGCACCGCCACGGGTCTCGACAAGTCGCCGGCCGGGCTCGCCAGGCTTGCGGACGGCTTCGAGGGCTGGACGCGCGTTGCGTCCAATGACGCCGACGGCCCCGGCGCGACGAGCCTGACGCTGCGGCGCGACGACGACTGGTTCGGCCTCTCGGTCGCCGCCGAGCCGCCGGCCGGAAGCTGCGACGGCGTGATGGTGTCCGAATGCAAGGCGCCGATGAAGGAGTGGACCTGGACCGTCACGGGCATGGCGTTCTCGGCACCGGCCGGCTCCGGCACGCCGACGCTCTGAGGTGGTTGCGGGCGCGCCACCGGCGCCCGCTGATCCGGGATTGCTCTTTGCGAAGCCAGCGCGCGACTGCGCGCCGGCCGGTCAGGCCGCCCGGCGCGGGGGAAATCCCTACCCCGCAATCCCGGACGGAAAACCCGTTCCCACTTTTCCTGGGATTGGCTTTCTTGCCCCGCAATCCCGGACGGAAAACCGGTTCCCACTTTTCCTGGGATTGCTAGTGCCGGAAGTGGCGCACGCCGGTGAAGACCATCGCGATGCCGGCCTCGTCGGCCGCCTTGATGACCTCGTCGTCGCGCATGGAGCCACCCGGCTGGATCACCGCCGTGGCGCCCGCGTCGATGGCGGCCAGCAGTCCGTCGGCGAACGGGAAGAAGGCATCCGACGCCACCACCGAGCCGCGCGTCAGCGGCTCGGAGACCCCGGCGGCTTCCGCCGCGTCGGCCGACTTGCGCGCCGCGATGCGGGCGGAATCGACACGGCTCATCTGGCCGGCGCCGACGCCCACCGTCGCGCCATCCTTCACGTAGACGATGGCGTTCGACTTGACGTGCTTGGTCACCCGCCAGGCGAACTTGAGGTCGGCAAGCTCCTGTTCGGTCGGGGCGCGCTTGGTGACGACCTTCAGGTCGCAGTCCTCGACCACCGACCCGTCGCGGTCCTGCACCAGGAAGCCGCCGGCGACCGACTTGAACATCGGCGTGTCGGTGCGCGGATCCGGCAGCGCGTCGGTGAGCAGCAGCCGCAGGTTCTTCTTGGCGCCGACGATGGCGATCGCCTCCGCGCTGGCGCCGGGTGCGATGATCACCTCGGTGAAGATCTCGGTGATCGCCCGGGCCGCATCGGCGTCGAGCGGCCGGTTGAGCGCGACGATGCCGCCGAAGGCCGAGACCGGGTCGCAGCGCAGCGCCTTGGCATAGGCGTCGACGATGCTGTCGCCCTCCGCCACGCCGCACGGATTGGCATGCTTGATGATGGCCACCGCCGCGGTGCGCGCCGGATCGAACTCGCCGGCCAGCTCGAAGGCCGCGTCGGTGTCGTTGATGTTGTTGTAGGAGAGCGCCTTGCCCTGCACCTGGCGGGCCGTGGCGACGCCGGGGCGGGCCGGCCCAGCGCGGTAGAACGAGGCCTGCTGGTGCGGGTTCTCGCCGTAGCGCATCTCCGAGATCAGCCGGCCGCCGAGCGACGTCCAGGTACGGTCCGCGTCCTCGATCTCGCCGGCGAACCAGCCGGAGATCGCCGCGTCGTAGGCCGCCGTGCGGGCGTAGGCCTTGGCGGCCAGCTGCTTGCGCAGCGACAGCGGCAGCGCACCCTCGCCGGCATCGAGCGCCTCGAGCACCCGGCCATAGTCGGCCGGATCCACCAGCACCGTCAGGTAGGCGTGGTTCTTGGCGGCCGCCCGGATCATCGCCGGGCCGCCGATGTCGATCTGCTCGATGACGTCGCGGAATTCCGCGCCGGCGGCGACCGTCTTCTCGAACGGGTAGAGGTCGATCACCAGCAGATCGATGGGCTCGATGCCGTGCTCCGCCATCTGGGCGGCGTGCTCCGGTTCGTCACGGATGCCGAGCAGCCCGCCGTGCACCAGCGGGTGCAGCGTCTTCACCCGGCCGCCGAGGATCTCCGGAAAGCCCGTCACGTCCGACACGTCGGTGACCTCGAGCCCGGCGCCCTTGAGGGTGGCGGCCGTGCCACCGGTCGACAGCAGGCTCACGCCCTTGGCGGCCAGCGCGGCGGCAAACTCGGCGACGCCGGTCTTGTCGGACACGGAGATCAGGGCGCGGCGAACGGCGACGCGATCGGGAAGAGCCACGGACGACGGCGCGGTCACCATGAGGGGGGATCCTTTCGAAGCGAGTGCGGAGACATGTTGCTTGGGGGCCTGGGACGCCGCCCGCCGCCATATGGTGGGTGCGTCCGGCCGTTGCAGGAGGCGGGTACCACATTTCGGGGCGCGACAGGAAGCCGTGCCGGCCCCTGTCAGATCAGAAGCGGGCTTTCGTCCTCGGGCTGGTCCTCGACCGGGCGCTTGCGCGTGCGCACCCGGTCCGCCTCCTTCTCCAGCCGCCAGGAGATCTCCGTCTCGCCGGAGATACGTCCGTACAGGACGATCTGGGCGCTGCGTCGCATTCCGTGCGAGCCGACCAGGAAGACCGATTCCTCCACCTCCGCATCCGCGCCCTCCGCCGCGAACCGCCACGCCGAGCGGTCCTCGCAGACCAGCAGCACGTTGCCGCCGCCCTGGCTCCGGGTGGCGCGCACCGTCGGGTGCAGGTGAAAGCGCACCGCGAACGCGGCCTTGTCGCGCGCACCCCGGGCCGTCGGGATCAGGCGGTCGCGGCCCATGACGATGCGTCCGTCGGCGCCGAGCACGACGGTGCGCTCGTGAACGACGCCGAACTTCGCGGCATAGCCGTCGTGGTCGGCGACCACGGAAATCTGCTCGGCGCTCTCCTGCCGGTGCACGTCGACGGCCCGCGGGCCGTTATAGAGAAGCGGTCCGAGGGTCGCGCCGATGCCTTCGGCCGGCAGGATCCGCGCCGACGAGGTGTCCTCGACGACGAGGGTCGAGTGGGCGGCCGTGGTGCGCGCCAGGTCGCGCCAGACGGCGCGTCCGCTGCCCGGCATGCCGCAGTTGACGATGATGCGGTTGGTCCGGTCGCTGAATTCGAAGGACAGGCATCCGGCGTGGGCGTCGCGCGCGTGGCGCAGCGGCGGCGGCAGGCCGGTGTCCATCAGCACGACAGCGCTGCCCGCCTCGAGCCGCTGATAGCCGGAGTGGCGCGCGTTGCCCGGCGCCGTCCCGCGCGAATCGTCGTAGGCGAGCACCGTGGCGACGAGGTCCGTCGGGGTGGTGCCCATCCCGTTGAACAGGCCGAACGTGCCGTCGCCATGCCGGAAGAAGCGCACCATCGGCATCATCCGGTCGATGGCCTCGCCGAGCGTCTGGGACGGGGTGATCCCCCTCACCGAAAGCGCCTGCCGGATCGGCAGCAGATCGACCAGCAGCTCCAGGATGACTCCCGGATGGCGGGAGATGTGTCCGCCGTCCGCCAGGATCTGTTGGGTGATCTCGCGGTCGAGCGTGCGCGTGATCCAGCGCGCGAAGCCCGGCTGGTCGGAGATCGCCGCCGCCGCCGCCGTCAGCGCCATCACCACCCGCATGCGCGGCAGGCCGTCGGAGGAGCGCGCCAGCGCGCAGCGGAGGTGGTGGACGTGGCGCCCGACGGCCTTCAGGAAGCGCTGGTAGAAGGCATGGTCGCAGCCCTCCAGGATCAGCGGCGACTGGGAGAGCCACGAAAGCAGCCGGCGCGCCGCCACCGTGTCCTCCCAGGCCTCGGGCGGCAGCTTCGGTCCGAGCCGGATCCACTCGTCGACCAGCGCCCGCGCATTGGAGCGCGACAGCGCCGATTCCGACGCCCGCAGGTGCCGCAGCCAGGAGAAACCGTGCAGCGCCCGGGCCCATTCGCGCGACGGCGGCTCGATGAGGAACGGCGAATTGCCGCCCACGTCGACGGAATGGCCGGCAAAGGTGAACAGCCCGGCGTAGATGTCGGTGGCGACGGTGGGATCGGCGGTGCGGATGTCCTGGGGCGCGATGACGAGCCGGGACGGCGTCGTCTGGGCGAACGGACCGATGACGTCCCACCTGCCGGGCAGGTGGGAGCCGATCGCCTTCTGGATGGCGAGCGACCAGAGGTGCCGCCAATCGGAACCGGTGCGTTTCGCCATTGGCGCGGTTCAGACTCCAGAACAATTCGGCTGACGGTGATCGTCCCCGATTCGGGCGCGCCGGCTGCCGGAAGCCGACCCGCAAGACACGCACGCGCGCCCGTTCGCGCGGCGCGCGACGGGACCGCAATGCCCCGCGCACTCTCCGCAATAGGAGGCTCGGTGCGAGTCGTCCAGCGAGGGTTAGACTGTTTTTAGAATACGTGCTGCGAAAAAGCCATCGAGTCCGGCCAGCCGTGCCTCCTCGTTCGGCCAGTGAGACGGCAGCGTGCGCAACCAGCCTTCCGGCGAGATCGCCTCCTCCAGGCCCGGAAGTTCGTCCGGGCGGATCGGCGCCGGCGTGAATTCCGGGTGCTTGGCCAGGAACGCCACAACCCGTTCCTCGCCCTCTTCCGGCTCCAGCGAACACGTCGAGTAGACCAGCATCCCGCCAGGCTTCACCCAGCTGGCCGCCCGGTGGAGCAGCTTCGCCTGCAGATCGGCCAAGGAGGCGACGTCCTTCGGACGCTTCAGCCAGGCCACGTCGGGCTGGCGGCGGATCGTGCCGGTGGAGGTGCACGGCGCGTCCAGCAGCACGGCATCATAGGGCTCGGCGGGCGTCCATGTCCGCAGGTCGGCGGAGACCACCTCGGCCTCCAGCGACAGCCGCGCGAGATTTTCCTTCAGCCGGGTGAGCCGGCCGGCGTTGGAATCGACCGCCGTGACGGCCGCACCGGCCGCCGCGAGCTGGGCCGTCTTGCCGCCGGGCGCGGCGCACAGGTCGGCGACGCGCTTGCCGGTCATGTCCCCCATCAGTCGGACCGGCAGGGCCGCCGCGGCGTCCTGGATCCACCAGGTACCGTCGGTGAAGCCCGTCCGCTCGGTGATCGGGCCGCCGACGATGGTGCGCACGGTACCGGTCGGCAGCACGACGCCGCCCAGGCGTTCCGCCCAGGCGTCCGGCTCCGACTTCACCGTCACGTCCAGCGCCGCCTCGACCATGTGCGCCGAGGCGATGGCGCGGGCGGTGTCGCGGCCGTAGATCTTCGACCAGCGCTGGAACAGCCACTCCGGCGTGTTCACCACCGGGCCGTCGATGTCGGCGAGCAGCGCGTCGCGCTCCCGGCCGGCCCGGCGCAGCACGCCGTTGACCAGCCCCGAGAAGCCGGCGGATGCCGCCTCGGCCTTGGCCATATCGACGGACAGGTGGACCGCGGCGTGATCGGCGACGTCCAGGAACAGGATCTGGGCGAGACCCATCCGCAGGATCGTGTCGGCGCGGCCGGCGGAGCGGGGAAGCGGCCGGTTCAGAAGCCTGGTGACCACCGCGTCGATCTCGCCGCGACGGCGCAGGACGCAGCCCACCAGCGTGCGCATGAAGCCGCGGTCGCGCGGCTCCAGCGCATCGAACCGGCGCGAGATGTCGGCGGTTTCCAGCACGGCATCGACCGGCAGCTGTTCGCGCGCCATATGCTCCAGCACATCGACGGCGAGTTCGCGCGCGGCGAAGCCCGGCACGGCCGGGCGGCGGGTGCGTCTGGAGGTCGGGCGGGGCGGACGGGCGGGACTGGCGGACGGAGCCTTCATCCCCAAGGCCCGCGGCGGCGGGAGCCCTGACGGACGGCGCTGCCGGTCCGTGGCACCGAGCCGCGCCCGGTGCCACGGCCGACGACAGGTCCGCCTCGGCCAAGCGCGGCGCCGGCGCCCTGTCCCATCTCGCTCGCGAATTCCTCAAGCGCCGCCACACGGTTCGCCGTGTTCGGGTGGGTGGAGAACAGGTTGTCCATGCGCTGGCCCGAGAGCGGGTTCACGATGAACATGTGAGCGGTGGCCGGGTTGCGTTCGGCTTGGGGATTGGGAATGCGACGGGCTCCTGCTTCCAGCTTTTCCAGCGCGGATGCGAGCCACAGGGGCTGACCGCAAATCTCCGCGCCCATCCGGTCGGCCGAGTATTCCCGGGTCCGGCTGATGGCCATCTGTACCAGCATCGCGGCGAGCGGCGCCACGATCATCGTCAGCAGCACGCCGACAAAGCCCAGCGGATTGTTGTTGTCGCGCGATCCGCCGAAAAAGAACGCGAAGTTGGCCAGCATGGAGATCGCGCCGGCGAGCGTCGCGGTCACCGTCATGATCAGCGTGTCGCGGTGCTTCACGTGGGCGAGCTCGTGCGCCATCACGCCGGCGATTTCCTCGCGGCTCATCATCTGCAGCAGCCCGCGGGTCGCGGCGACGGCAGCGTTCTGCGGGTTGCGGCCGGTGGCAAAGGCGTTCGGCTGGTCCTCGTCCAGGATGAACACCCGCGGCATCGGCAGGTCGGCGCGGGCGGCCAGCTCGGCGACGAGATTGTAGAATTCCGGAGCGGTCTGCGCGTCGACCTCGCGCGCGTTGTGCATCGACAAGACCATCTTGCCGGAGTTCCAGTAGGAAAACACGTTCATGGCGGCGGCCACGAAGAACGCGATCAGCATCCCCGACTGGCCGCCGATCATGAAGCCGATGCCCATGAACAGCGCCGTCATGGCCGCCAGGAGGAGTGCGGTCCGGAAGAAATTCATCTAGGCGGTTGTCCCTCAACGTCTCATGGCCGGCATGTTTCGACGCGCGGCCGTTTGCGTTCTATAAATGGTCGCGGGCCCGCCGCCCGACAAGCGTTGCCGGCGGAGTAGAGGACAACATGACGGATACGCCCGACTACCAGGCCAGCCAACCGATCGCCGCGCCGGCCACGAAGAAGACGCTGAGCCCCGAAGCCAGACGGGCGCTCGACGAGGCGACCGCGCGCCGCGAGGCGGAGCAGGCCGCCCAGCCCGAGGAAATCGGCGGCCGGGGCGGTCTCGACCCCGCCCGCTACGGCGACTGGGAAGTCAAGGGGATCGCTTCCGACTTCTGAAGCACCGGCGGCCGCGACAGCCGCCACCACGAATGCAGGGCCAGCGTGGTCAGCAGCACGGCACCGCCGACGACCGCGTGCACCGTCGGCGCGATGCCGACCACCAGCCACACCCACACCGGCCCGATGATCGTCTCCAGGAGCATGATCAGGCTGACTTC
>Ga0207904_1000606_pt1 | contig 12728 bp, 9 predicted proteins | sample MalvirmetaMSP118_FD_184232 | JGI IMG/M metagenome (GOLD analysis project Ga0207904, IMG submission 184232) | Marine viral communities from the Deep Pacific Ocean - MSP-118 (SPAdes) | ecosystem: Environmental > Aquatic > Marine > Oceanic | place: Pacific Ocean | collected 2011-05-30 | reverse complement strand
CTGCCACGGGCGTACAGATGATTGGCGAGTTTGAGCGTAGAACCGAAGAGTTGCGCAGCACCCAGGAACGCGCTGCGGAACTGGTGGCTGGCAGTATGAGCAACAACCTCTGGCTGATGAATTACAGCGAGGTGGCCAACAGCCTGGATGACATGCGGGCCATTCCGGTTATCCAGCATGCCCGCGTAATCACTGCCGCTGGCGAGGAGTTCAGCACAGGGACCTACCCGGATGGCCGGGTGATTAGCCAATCTTTCCCCCTGGTCTTCAACCGAGCGTCCTTCGATAGCCCGGAAGCCATGGGTACGCTGACCGTGACGTCGTCCGTGGAAACCGTCTACAACGAATTGAAGGACCGGGCACTGCTCACATTGTTGTTCCAGTCGATGATTGTGATGCTGGGCACCCTTGGGCTGCTGATTATTGTTCGGCTGACGCTTTCCCGCCATCTGGAGGCAATCGCCGACTACGCCGCCCGGCTGAACCTGGACGCGTTGATTGAACCGCTGAGACTTCGCCGCAAGCGCCCAAAGCGAGGCGACGAACTGAGCGAGTTGGAACAGGCGCTGAACACCATGCGCCTGCAACTGCTCGAAGACACCCGCTCTCTGCGCCAGACCTCTATCCAGTCCCAGGACGAACGGGACGAAGCGGTGCGGGCAAACCACGCCAAGAATCAGTTCCTTGCCAATGTCAGCCATGAATTGCGGATTCCGCTGCAATCCGTGCTCGGCTACGCCAATCTGCTGTCAGACACCCCCCTGGACCAGGATCAGAGGGAGTATGTCCATACCCTGCTCAATGCATCAGAGGGGCTATCGGCCATCATTAACGACCTGCTGGACATTTCCAGCATGGAAGCCGGCAAACTGGTGCTGGATAACATTCCGTTCGATCTTCGCGACACCCTGAACGATCTGGTGCACATGCTGGGCGCCCGGGCTCGGGAAAAGGGCCTGGCACTGGAACTGCGCATCGACGAGAACCTGCCCTGGGCGTTGAAGGGCGACCCGGTGCGGCTGCGGCAGGTCCTGCTGAACATGACCTCCAACGCCATCAAGTTCACCGATTCCGGCCACGTGCTGATCAGCATCGAGGTGTTGGGCCGACGGGATAACAATGTACGCCTGCGGATGGCGGTTGAAGACACCGGCGTGGGGATCAACCCGGAGGACATCCCGCTGGTGTATGAGCCTTATGTCCAGCTTGGTCAGCGTTTTCAGCGCCAGTTGCCGGGCGCGGGGCTGGGCCTGACCATCTGTCGCCAACTGGTTCAGTTGATGGACGGCTCCCTGGACCTTGAGAGCAAACCGGGCGAAGGCTCCACGTTCTGGATGGAACTCTCCCTTCAGGTTGCGCCTGAAAGCGCCTCTCGCGGCCGGCCGGACACCAGCATGATCCGGGGCCGCCACATCCTGGTGGTGGATTCCTACGAACTGTCCCGCAAGATCACCCTGGAAATGCTGTCCCGCCACGAGCTGGATATCGAAGCGGTGAAGTCCGCCGGTGAGGCGCTGACCTCATTGCGGCTGGCCTCGGACAACCAGGAACCCTTTGATGCCATCGTGCTGGACGGGTTTGTGCCGGATATGGACAGTGACCTGCTGTGTCGCCAGATTCGCAGTAACCCGGAGTGGGGCCACACGCGGCTATTGATTCTTTCGTCCAATCCCCAACGGGGGGATGCCGAACATTTCCGACAGGCCGGTGCCGATGCGTTCCTGAGCAAATCCCTGCGAGAGTCTTGCCTGACCCCCATCCTGCATCAGCTGTTTTCGGACTCCACCCGGAACGAGCGCCACTTCCTGACTCGTTTTTCACTGCAAGCGGTCAGTGATAACACCCGCCGGCAGGAGTTGCCCTGCGGCCGCATGAAGGTGCTGTTGGTGGAGGATAACCCCGTTAATCGCACCCTCACCCGCCGGCTGCTGGAAAAGTTGGGCTGTGATGTGATGACGGCGAATGACGGCGAAGCCGCCTCCAGTCTCTGGCAATGGCACCCCTTTGATTTGATTTTCATGGATTGTGTGATGCCCCGGGTGGATGGTTTCGAGGCCACTCGCCGCCTGCGCCAATGGGAGAAGGACCACAACCGTAATCGGGTACCTGTGGTGGCGCTGACTGCAAGCGCTATGGAAAAGGATGAAGAGCGCTGCCGCGAGGCAGGCATGGACTCGTTTGTTGCAAAGCCGGTCAATATTGAAATGTTGCGGGCGGTTCTGGAACAATACTGCCAAGCCTCCGCATCCACCTGAATACCCGACACAAGGCCACCATGAACGTAGAATGTCCCACCTGTAAAAAGTCCGCGGAATGGAATGAGAATAACCCGTTTCGCCCTTTCTGCTCCGAACGCTGTAAACTGATTGATCTGGGCGCCTGGGCCAATGAGGAATATCGTGTTCCCGCAGAAAATGCGTCCCCCGACGATCTGGATCAGGGCGGCGACACAACCACCCATTGATTGCCCGCATTAACCCGCCCTTAACCCGTTTTAAGTTGAGCCACCATGGCCGGACCGTTAACATTCCGGCGGTTACATTCAAACATTAAGAAGGTCGAAGAATGAAAGCGTCCCGAATTCCCCTTATCGTTCTGTCACTTGCGGCAGCACCTGTATACGCCTCCGATGTGGACCTGAGCCTGACCAACGACTCGGTCAAGGGCCAGGTCAACTTCTTCGGCACCAATTCCGACATCCAGGTTGGCACTGGCTATACCTATCACGAAGGCAGCCGTCACATTGGCAACGTGGATTTCCACGCCCAGGGCCGCACCGCCATTGGCAACCTGCCCACCACAGCCGGCATTGGTGTTCGCGCCTTCGGATGGGATGATGATCGGCTGGACGGCGGTGCCGTGGCTCTCGGCGGCTTTGCCACCGTAAACGTACCCAACGCACCAGGTCTGTCATTCACCGGCGGGCTTCACTACGCGCCCAGCATCCTTGCCTTTGGCGATTCCGATGACCTCACCAGCCTTGAGCTTCGCGGCAGCTACCGTGTTATCCGCAACGCCGAGTTATTTGCCGGTTACCGCTACCTGAATACCGACTTTGACGGTCGTGGTGACCTGAACCTGGATGAAGGCGTCATGGCCGGTATGAAGATCTTCTTCTGATCAGGTCCTGATCCCGCAGGATAACCCTGCCCGCCACTATCGCGTGCGGCAGGGGCGCGACGTCAGGAGCGTCCCTTGACCGCTTTTGTATGGATAATTTCTGCCGTGTTTGGGTAAATTGAGGCCCACCCCCAGTGGCCGCTGGGGGCCTTCATGCAGCAGCTCGGTTGAGCGACGGCTCCTCTTTCGAGAGACCGATAACAAGTGTGTAGCGCTGCATGACTCTTAAGCGATAACTCGAACAGTCATCGGGGCCTCGAGCCCGTATAGCAAGGCAGAGTCAGCTTATTATGAACAACACGGAAATCCAAACCCCAGTCAACGTCGGTGTCGATGTCGGTAAAGCCAATCTGGACATCGCCCTCCATCCCTCCGGGCAGTTCTACACCGTTCCAAATACCGAAGCCCACATTCGCCAATTCGTCCGAATTCTCAAGAACTATGAGGTCGAGCGTATCGTTGTCGAAGCCTCTGGCCGGTATGAACATGCCTTGGTCCAAGCCTGTGACCAAGCAGGATTGCCGATCATTATCGTTAATCCCATCAGCGTTCGACGCTACGCTCAGGCCATTGGCGTGCTCGCCAAAACTGACCGCATTGATGCCCAGATCATCGCGCAATATGCCGCTACGCTGAAACCCGAGTACAAGCCTATTCCAGACAAAACCTCCCAGAAAATTAAGGACTTGCTAGTCCGGCGCTCTCAGCTTCTGGAAATGTCCACCATGGAGAAAAACCGTCTCCAGATCCTGCCAAGGTCCCTTCACCGGTCGATCAAAAGCTTACTCAGAATGCTGCAGAACCAGATTGAAACCGTCACCCTGCAGATTGAGCAAGAGGTAGCCAAAGTGGATCAGTGGCGTACCAAAATAGAGATCATGACCAGCGTACCTAGTGTTGGAAAAGTGCTCGCTTACACTTTCGTGAGTGAGCTTCCAGAACTCGGTTCGCTGAACCGTAAGGAGATTGCTGCGCTCGTCGGTGTGGCACCCATCAACCGAGACAGCGGCAAGCTCAATGGCAAGCGGAGAATACAAGGTGGCCGACACAGAGTTCGAACAGTGATGTTCATGGCCATGCTCTCATCCATACAATGCAATCCGGTTTTCAAACGCTTCTACGAGCGTCTGAAGGCCCAGGGAAAGATCCCAAAAGTAGCCCTCATTGCCTGTATTGAGAAAGATGATTGTGGTACTCAATACCATGATCAAAAATCAGGAATCCTGGCGAGGTGAAATGGCTTAATTTATGGAGTTGACACCACAGTCACTTGTATGTGGTGGCTGACTCCCAAACTACAAGACCATGCACCTACCAGCCATCCAGTTTAATCCCATTTTCCTCGAGATATTCGCTTTCTTTCTCCATATATTCATCTACCCATTGAGAATAATCAGACTTCTCGTTAGTAAACGGTGCGGCCTTATAACGCCCCACCTCAATGGCATTCTCCGCCCCATTCATAATCCAGACAACCACCGTGCCGCCTGGTGCCAGGCCAAACGTCAGGTCGTTGCGAGGCATGTCATAAGTTTTACCGTAGCGTTCAATCGGAGCGATTTCTTTCATTTTCTCCTCAATCTCACTGGCATTCTCAAGCTGGATCAACGCCCGGTAAGATTGCTGTTCGGCAAACGAGAACCACTTGATGAGTACCAGGCCCGGCATAGCCTGCCAATCGGCGTTTTTACCAGATGGATGTTTCCAGCAGCAGGTGATTATCCCAATAGGTGCCCGCCAACCGATCTCCCCCGACACCGATTCCAGAATAAAGGTCTCGACCCATGCATCGTAATGCTGAGGCACGACAACAGAGATACTTCGGTAGTCTGGGTCGGGGCCATACCTTGGTTGTTCCGATTCGCTCTGATCCGAACACCCAAGCATTGTCAGAACACAGAAGCTAATGGCAAGCGCCTTAATACTCATGGTATTCCCCCTCTGACCATTGTCCCTTGTTCGGGTGGACGGTCCGCCGACCGTACTTACCGGGTTTAAAGGGGTGCAGGGGGCCAAGTTTCAGGTAATGATCGGAATGATGGATGTATCGCTGCTTCAGTAACGCTCTGGACTCCGGCGCCATCAACAGCTCACTGCCATGCCAGACGTGGGCGGCGAGATTTCTGGCGACGGTCATTAATTCTTGCGGTAGAGAAAGGCCGTCCACTTCTGGGTTGATAGATTGGAAAGGCACACCAGCATCCACCGCCAACTTGTGCATCAGATACAGCGGAATCCGGGAGTATTCGCCACGAACCTCACGCTTCAGCCAGAGGCGAAGCGTGATGTCACCGCCCGGCAGACCGGGCGGACGCTCCTGCTCAATCTCCAGCGAGGCCAGCGGATTCAAAGGCCCGATCCAGTCCTCGTTCTTGATCAGCGCACGTTCCTGCAACATGCGGGAGAATTCGAAACTGGCTTCGGGATTGCGGCGGTCTTTTCCTCTGACCACCAGCGGTGGGCGAACCTCAATCCTCTCGTGAAAGCGATCCGGGTAACCCCCGCCAATATCGGAATGAGCACCCGGCAGCGTCCATTCGCTGAAGTGATCCGGCAGGTTGCCGGACTCACCCCGGAGGCTGTTGAGCGAAAAGTTGTGACGGCGGCCAGCGCACCGCCTTCATCCTGAACTTCCCGGCTGATGAAATGCCGGGCCGTGGCCGCGCCACGGCTGAAACCGAAAACGTCAAGAACCAACTCATCAACGGGGTCGCTCACAAAACGGATAATATCAGCCGCCAAATCACCGGACCCTTCGGCAATTTTCTTGAGTATGCCTTGCTCACCAAGTCCAAGCCCCATGCTAGGGCCATCATCGGATTCGCCGGACTTGGTGCCAACACCGGAAACATAGGTGGAAATACGGTGAGCTTCCTTCCATTCCTCACTCTGGAATTGACCCTGCTGATACATTCGCTCAAGCTTGGAGACATTGGTTTCAGCGTTTAGGTAACTACCCTCCATGATCTGCGACAGTTCGGTACCGCACTCATCCTCGGAGATAGCGCCAGCGGCATGGGCCGTCAGGCACTCATCCATCTGTCTCTGATAGGCTTGGGTGTTATCCCTGTTGTTGCCAGTACCGTCGAAAAATATGCCAGCCTCTACCCGAACCTTTGGGCGATCTTCTTCTGCGGAGAAATCTTCCGGTTCTCCGTCCGGTAAGCCTTCGTCAATCAACGCACCTTTCTGGGCGGCCTTGCGAACAAATTCCTGCGGGTCTTTGTCCAGCAACTGTTTGGCGGCGGGGGTAAGCTTGCCTTTGTCATCCAGCGCACCCGCCATGGCAAAATCCACGACAGGCGCTGTGGTTGTGCCGACCCCCAGTATGACTCGTTGGTTACCGCTGACAATGGAACCACCATGACTGGTCGGGCTGCCAAGGTAGGCCACCGGCATACCGTCGGCCAGCGCCAGCGGATAGCCTTGGGTAATAACGGCACCGCAACCGGTAACATCGCCCACTCGGGCAATGGGCTTACCTTCCACAAGGATACTGGAGCCGTTTGGCATGATGGGGGAAGATCCGTGCCCTTTGATCGGGCAAACGTGCATGTCGCCAACACAGGCGGCGATCAGATTACTCATAGTCAGAGTTCCTTTCCTTGCTGAGTAGCGTCCTGGCTACCCGTGATTAAACATTGTCCAAAAATCGTGATTGTAGCATGGCGGGCACCACATAACAGGGCGGGGTTACCACTCCCCATTTCGTGCCCTTCCTCACTCTTTGTGCCTTGCCAACTTGATAGACTTCTGGCTCACGCTCCGGGAACGTTTATCTGGCATGGACAACCCTATGTTTCAACTAGCTGCGCGGGCATTTACCGCTGCTTTCACCCTATCCACAATCACCTTGGTGGCCGGCTGCGACGGTAGCGGCGACGCGAACGACGACGTGGCGGGCCGGGGAAACAGCTTCCCGCCGGCCAAGAATGCCAACGACGACTTTACGTCCGGCTCTACCGGTGACTCCAGCAACGCCTCCGGCCTGGCCCGAAATGAAGTGCGGATTACCATGGAGGTTCCGGAAGCCGTTGCCCCGGGCGGAGAGTTGACCCGCCGCAACCTGCGTATCGTGGAGCCAGAGACCATCCGGGTTTACCAGACTGACCAAACCCTTCGCGAACTCGGCTCCGTAGACACCCGGTCCCGCCGGGAAGACAGCGGGCGAACTGTTATTCGCTTTGAAGATGGGCTACCAATAGGGCCGGACGTGGTGATCGAGGCCACCTATGGCAACAGCCGCATGCGGGCACTGGCAGCGGACGCGGACCGGGACGTGAAGGTGAATCCGTTCTCGGAATACCTAGTGGCCAATTCGCTGGACAGTTACAGCTCTGGTGAGTTCTCCCAGATCATGGACTGTGTGAACGATGCCAACAGCACCCTTTGTTTGAATAAGTATGTGTGGGCCACCCTCGCCGATCAGGTTCATGACTTTGAGATCAATATCCCCGGCAATCTTGATGTCGATGGGACGCTCGCTCTGCTAGAGGAACGGGGAGATTTTGCCCGGTATGTCGACGCGATGGCCGATTATGCACTATTGGGGGAAAGCTCCTCCGGCAAGATAGAAGCCAGCGCCGCAAATTACCATTCAGTGTTCTGGGGCGTCGAATTGGGGCAAACATTTCTTGAATCCAGCATTGCCGGCTCCGGCCAATGGGGTGTGCGAATTGCCCGCGAGGAAACCACAACCGACCAGAACGGTACCGGCTATGTTTACCCGGGCATGACGTTAACCTCCCTCGACGCCTTCAACATTCGGGTCACCTCCCTGGCCAGCGACATCCCCTATGACCGTCGAGCCCTGATACACGCCGATGGTAATGAATTCTTCAACCGCCCGGCCTGGGACCTGAACACCCACTCTTCCTCACCCGGTGCCGCGACGGTGGAGGACGAGATTCGTCTGCTGGCCGGTCGAGCCCTTTACCAGAGCATCACCGGCCGTGGTAGCTCCCGGATTATCGGCTGGACCCGCAACCCCTATTTCATGAACGCGTACGTCGGTGGCGGCACCGAGCAGCCCGATAGAGTCATTAGTGGGTATTTCAGTGCCGGGAAAGCCATTGAATTGCGCTCGGAAAGCGGCGAGCTGAAGCGCGAGCGCACGCTGGAAGATCACTACCTGTCCGTGTTTGAACTGAACCTGCTAAGGAAAGAAGGATTCGAGCGTCAGAAACTGGATGGCCGCAACTACAACGTGGCTTACCTGTCCACCCGCATGGGCGATGAGAGCCAGCCCTTTGTGGTGGAGTCCGGCGTTGGGGTCTGGCAGATCAGCGGCCCATCCGTCACCCAGACCATGGCGACCACCACCCTGCGCAGGGACAACACGGGGAATGTCACTGTTTCCGTGCCGGCGGACAACCCCGGCCAGCGGGATGCCAACTGGGTCATCAGTGAGCGTCAGTCGCGGGTGTATGACCCAAACAGCGGAAACCGTATCGTCAGTAACGGGCGCCTGAATCTGGACCGCGACAGTGCCTCCGGCCTGGATGAGAAACCGGATATCGCCGTCGGCGCATCAACGCCGAACGGTTCCCTGATGGCCTTCAACCTGGACACCAACGCTATTGGTGATGGAATTCTGGTGGCTGCCGAGCAGGCCAATGCCTCTCCACCCAGCCAGGGGCGCTACCGCCTTCAGGGCGTGGGGTTGGGAATGGAGCAGGACAATAACCGACTGAGGCATTTCGATAACGCCCTGCTGGTGATTGAATCTTCCGGCAGCGCCCGTCTGGAGGGCCGGACGCTCGAGGTTGTCCATCAAGTCGACGCCGAATCTGTCTCCACTCCACAGGCACAGTCACCCGGAACGGTATCCCTGACGTACACGGCCAGCAACACCGGGGCTGCAACGTTTATTGCCGGCAGCCTGACGCTGGACGGCTTTTTCACCCGCGATCAGGATCAGTTTTTCCTGCAACTCAGGCAGACAGAGGGCCAGGAAGAGGTACTGGGGTTGCTCATGGCGACACGCTTGCCAGAATAGCGGGGAGCAAACCACCCGGGCGACGTTGGCGTATAACCTGTTATAATTGCTGTCATATCGATTGTAACGAGAGGTTTTATGTCTTCTGGTATCCGGGCACTGTGGTTGATAGTTCCGCTGATGGTTTTTGGTTTGTGGGGCATACTGCATACCCCCGACCCGGACCACGACCGCGACGCCGAGGACTCGGATGTCGCCCTGGCCAAACTGCCTTCACTCCCTGGCTGGTCACGAGCGGACTTGCCGGATTTCTCTGCCTACCGTGATACCACCGAGAAAAAAGCCGCGTTTTTCTCGTTCCTGTACCCACGTATCGTGCTGGCAAACTCCCGTATTCTGATCGAGCGCGATTATCTCGACAGCCTGGCCGGCAAGGACGAGCTCAGTAAATCGGAACTGACCTGGCTGAAGAACCAGGCCGAGCGGCTGAGGGTGGATGAAGAACCCGGCAGCGAAACCATGTTCCGACGCCTGCGAAACCGCCTCGATGTAATTCCGCCCTCGCTGGTGCTGGCTCAGGCCGCCAATGAATCCGCCTGGGGCACCTCCCGTTTTGCACGTAGAGGCAACAACCTGTTCGGACAATGGTGCTTCTCGCAGGGCTGCGGTCTGGTACCCCGGGGACGCGTTGAGGGTGCCAGTCATGAAGTGGCGAGCTTCTCTTCGCCTTATCTGTCCGTGCGCTCTTACATCCAGAACCTGAATCGCCATCCAACCTACCAGTTGCTCAGGGACATCCGCCTGAAAGCCCGCAATCGTGATGATATCGCCAGTGGCCCGAGCCTTGCTGCCGGTTTGCTGGGGTATTCCGAACGCGGTGAAGACTATGTGGAGGAAATTAGAAGCATGATCCGCCACAACAACCTCGACTATTACGATGAAGACTTCCAGGCCATTGTTCGGGGAGCCAATTCCCAAGAGCTCCTTGAGTTGGCTGCGGCAAAGCAGGAGAAGGCACTCCTGCCTGGGGCCACCACCGCTGACGAAACCAGTAGCGAAGGCTGAATCCACCATCACATAACCGAGTGAATTCGAATTCCGGAGACATCGATCAATGTCCAGGTTCTTGCCCGCACCCGTCAAAGGTGTGCTCGCAGTGCTTTGTATTGTTCTTAACACCCTTTGGCTATTCCCGATCCTGATGGTGTTTGCGGTAATCAAGTTGCTGGTTCCGACGCCTTCGGTTCGCAAAGGCTGCACCATCGTTCTGAACCGCATCGCGTGGTTCTGGATTGGCTTCAACAATGTGCTGGCTGACGTGCTTCACAACATCAAGTGGGATGTCCGCGGCGCTGAGGGCCTGAGCCGCGAACACTGGTACTTCGTCACCTGCAACCATCAGAGCTGGGCCGATATTCCGGCCATCCAACACGTATTGAACAGCCGCATCCCGCTACTGAAGTTTTTCCTCAAACAACAATTGATCTGGGTACCTTTACTGGGCGTGGCCTGGTGGGCGCTGGACTTCCCCTTCATGCAGCGCCACACCAAAGAGCAGATAGCCCGGCGTCCGGAATTGAAGGGCAAGGACGTGGAAGCCACTCGAGCCGCCTGTGAGAAGTTCCGGTATACACCGGTGACCATTTTCAACTTCATGGAAGGTACACGGCTCACACCGGCCAAACACCAAAGTCAGAATTCGCCCTACAAACACCTGCTGAGGCCTCGCGCAGGGGGTACAGCCTTTGTACTGGAAGCCATGGGGGAGTCCCTGCACACCATGCTGGATGTGACCATCGTGTATCCGGATGGCAAATCCGGCATCTGGGATTACCTGTGCGGGCGAATCCAACGGATTGTGGTTGATATTCGAACGCGGGAAATTCCACACCGTTTCCTGGGCATGGACTACGAAAACAACCGTGAAACACGGGCGGACTTCCAGCGTTGGGTAAGCCAGGTATGGGAAGAAAAGGATGCGCTTATAGACGAACTGAAGCGTTCAGCCTGAGTGCTGGGCTGTAGCGTGCCCGCTACAGCAGCCCCAATTCGCGGGCACGGACGATGGCCTGCGTGCGTGACTTCACCTCAAGCTTGGCGTTGATACGACGAGCATGGGTTTTCACCGTATGCAGGGAGATGTGCAAATGATCGGCGATGTCCTGATTCGACAGCCCCTGGGCAATCAATTCAAGGACGCCCTGCTCCCGGTCACTGATGGGCTCTGCCAGGGGCGCCTGCTCTTTCATGTCCGTGAGTCCGTACAGCGCGCCAATGGCCTCGACAAACGGCGTATCCGGCAACTGTGGCCAGGCTTTCTCGAGCAGTTCCTGCAGCTCTCCCCTGAGCTCAGCGAAGGGGCTTATGTAGTGTTCCTCGCCCGCCATGAGCACCGTAGCGGCCAGCGTCTTCTGGGCAGCGGCCGGGCCTTTCTGGCGCCAGCTGAGGACACTTTCCAGAAGCCTGGAGTAGAGGTCCAGACCAAAAGGCATTGTCTCGCCGCTGTTAGCTCGAATGTTCCTGACTGTTTCGGCGGCCTTGATATCGTCGCCCCGCGCCAATTCGATCCGCGCCTGAAGGCATTGCAACATACCCGGCATCATCGGGAACATTTCCGGTATGCAATTGACTTCCCGCCATGGTTGCAGCCGCTCCATCGCCTGCGCCGCCGTATCCGCCTGCCCCAGCGTCAGCCAACCGCTGATTTTAAGGGCTTCAAGCACAGGCACGTAGACAGACTCATCCACCTGCCACGCCTGCATGGTTCGTTCGGCACGACCAATCCAGGCAAACGCATCGTCCATCCGGTTCTGGGTGCGACAGATCAGCACCCGTAGTGCCATGGCCAGCAGCAACCCGAGATCCCGGGTCTGCTCCGCGTGGCGAATACAGGTCACCAACAGGCGATCGGCTTCGGCTTGTCGCCCCTGGTGCCAGAGCACCATCACCAGGTTCAATTGCAGCCGCGTTTCACCAACACGGGCAGGCCGCGAAGACTCATTCATGGCGGTATCCAGACCGGTGCGCAACAGCTGCTCGGCGTGCTTCAACGATCCCTTACCCAGCTCGATCCGCGCGTGGGCATAGACTGCCAGAACTTCCGAACCAGCGTCTCCAGCCTCTCGAGCCAGCCTTGCGGCAATGCGGTTGGCCTCCCGGGCATCGCCAAATTTGCCGGCGGCGCATAGCGCACTGGAACGAACCAGCTGCGTCACCAGCTGGCCCTGAGTAGACAACTCCTCCGCCTGCAGAGCTCTGTCTGCGACCATCAGGGCCTCATCAACACTGCCCTCGCCGCGGAGAATAAAAGCCCTGAGCGCATCGACCCGGCCAGCAAGTTCGGGACGCTCGCCATTATCGAGATCGTTGATCAACATTCTTGCCTGCCTGAACTGACCACCGATGGAATGGACCCAACCGTAGACAATCTTCAGGCGCGCGCTTTTCTCCAGCAGCCCCGACGGCAATGACCGGCGAAGCCGAAGCAATGACGCGGTATCCTGCCCAATCAGCAAGGCCTCTGAGCCTTCAGAGGCTATCCGGACCGACTCCTCAAGACTACCGCTGACCAACGCATAACGCAGTGCCTCGGGAAACTGATGACGGTCACTAAACCAGCGACTGGCTTTCAGGGCACGCTCCTGCGCCCCGTCAAGGGCAGGTGTCTGTA
>Ga0207904_1000605_pt1 | contig 12734 bp, 8 predicted proteins | sample MalvirmetaMSP118_FD_184232 | JGI IMG/M metagenome (GOLD analysis project Ga0207904, IMG submission 184232) | Marine viral communities from the Deep Pacific Ocean - MSP-118 (SPAdes) | ecosystem: Environmental > Aquatic > Marine > Oceanic | place: Pacific Ocean | collected 2011-05-30 | reverse complement strand
CGGCCCAAGAAACGCAGAATAAGGCCGGTAGGTTGAAAAAACCGGGTTGAAAAAGGGGGACGGTGAGAATTGGCTAATTGTTCAGCGTCTCCCTAGCAGGCCGCGGCATGCTCGGCATCTATCCCGCCTTGGGCTGGTGGAAAACTTTGGTCAAGCATCAGCGTTACGACGATACCGTCAGGTACAGCCTCGTAGTATCGATCAAGACACAGCAAACCAACGTTGACCTTTATGCTGCCGTCGAGCAAGTAATAGAGGCCCAAACGGCGATTTACGTTTGACCATGCCACGCTCGGTCCCACTAAGAGACTAGTTACTTCCACCGAGTCTTGAGCAACGCCTATCTTTGAAGCAGGGTCGACTTGAGGCGTAGAAAATCACATTTACGCGGTTTAGCGCAACAATATTGTTCGTCGTAGGTTATGCACATTGGCCAATCCTGACCACACATTAAATCGTCCATTAGAAAGTACCAGTTAGGTTATTCTCTGATCACGCTGGCAATCGACGAGAGACTTGTGAATGGAATCCATGTTACGTTTAACTTACATGTATGTGCTAAGCAGGAGTTGTAACGGTGCATCACAAGATTCCATTTTTTCCACATTCACTTCCTGATGAAACATTGCACTCAAGAGTTTCTCGCTACCATTTTCTATCAGGCAACAAAACACAGCCATTGACTTTCCGAGATGCATTCGACGCTGCCCCGTTTCCTTTGGACGTTGTTGTCCCGAAGAAAATATCTCAGCTAGCTGAACGGCTCCCAGGAGAAGCTGAAGAAAACCTTAAAAGCTTGCTAAATACCAATACACTTCTGCCATTGTTTACATCATTTCTTGGAACCGAGGACTCTCACAGAAAACTTAACCAAGAAACTTCTACAACCGCGCTGTCACGAGTTCCTCAGCGCGTGGTAGGCGTGCATGGCACAGCTAAACTCTGCATCACATGCTGCCAGAGCGACGAAACTGAGTTTGGCTCCAGTTATTGGCATAGAGCTCATCAAATACCAGGAGTTTCCAGTTGCTGGAAGCACTGTGAAAGCTTGATAAGCTCATGTCTATTTTGTTCCAAGCCGTTTTATACGAAGAATCGAATTCTAACGATGCCGTGGCTGCCCTGTGAGTGTGGCTGGTCTGTTAGTACAAACACGTGCAGCAAAATCGCTCCCGTACTTGAGAACGAATTCGCTATGTTCTCCAAAGAGCTATTGCACGGAGACGTTCCTACTATCTCGCAAGAATCCCTTGCGCAAGCGTACAGAACACAAGCTTCCATGCTAGGGCTCCGAGCTGGCAGCCTAGTTTCACAAGCATCACTATTCAAAAGTATAGTCGAAACTTTTGGAGATGAATTTCTCTGTCAAGCAGACGCTGCATACGCTGCCAAGAAGACAAAAACGTGGATTCGTCTTTCTACAATAGATAATCAACTAGATATGCCAGTAACACGGCATTTGATACTAAGCTTTTTCCTATTTCGCGATTTCAACGTATTTAAAAGCGCTCTACAAAATCAACAGACCTTGCCTCTCGTAAGAGCTCGCAGGACAGATTCAAAGCATCCAAAATCGACGGAAAGTAAAAGCTCGGTTTACAGGGCTAAGATACAGCAGATCGTAAACCGCTGGCCAAATTCAACACTAGAAGACTGCTGGAAGAACTCTTTGAAGGCAACTTCATGGCTTTTTAAACATGATCGTAAGTGGTTAATCACCTATTTAGCTGGAACGACAGAGCCTGATACTAGCATCGCCGATCTTAGTTATGCAAAGACCATAGAGGACGGAATTGAGGGTCTTTACTCGCTTTCTTCTAAACCTAAAAGAGTAAATATCGGGAATATTCTTTCTCTTCTACCTAAAAGGTTGCCGGGTGGGCGAGACAGGGAAAAACTTTATCCTGAAGTTTCAAAAAAGGTTAAAGAACATCATGAATCCCTTTGGCACTTCCATGTCCGGCGGATAATATGGGGAATACACGAACTCAAAAGGCTCGGCCTTAATCCGTCAATTGTTAATTTAAGTGATTTGATAAAAATTAATAAGATTAGCTGTAATTCGATTCTCAGCCATTTTGGCTGGAACATCGAGGTGATGGTAAATCAAAAGTTTAGCCACCTAGATGAAATGAACAAATTTTCAATCACGCGGCAATGGTCGGGCCCTGTAACGGTTGATGCAGGCTATGCCGGCCGAGCTTATCAAAAAGCTCGTATGGTCAAATTAGACTAACCCCATATGGCTAAGCTTCGTTGATCAATCTCATGAGATACGAAGCTGCATTTCCACTGGGTGGGCGAATGGCTGCGAACCTCAACAAGGTCGCAGCACCAAAACTTGCCTTACGTGCGCGTAATTCTTTAGCAGCCCATTCTAATCTGCGGTGATGAAATTGATCTTTTGATTCACAGCTTGCCTTAAGCTCCATGCTGCATCGAGGCAACTTAGGCAATTTTTTCTCGAACAGTGTGGAAGAATTCAGCTCACGTCCTATCCGCGAAACAGAGATCCGAAGTGGCTTCCCTGGCCGAGCCCTAAGGCTCCGCGCGCACTCTCGGATTCGACGCGACAACTCTTTATCCAGCCTTGCCCAGTCAACAGCGGCGGTGCGCTTACGAGCGATCCTTCCGATGCGATGGAGCTTTTCTTTCAGCCAATCTCTATCGTTACGGTAAAGCCAAGCGTAATCGGTGCACGCCTGAGCTGTCGTGTTCCTCTCACGTTCCATAATGAAACGAGTACGGCGGTTCTCTCGGTCTCGCTCCACTCGCAACCCTGACAACATGTCTTTAAGGCCGGTTTCCATCCTCAGTACTCGATACACCGACGTCAATGAAACACCACAATCCGTAGCTACTTCAGCAAAGGATTTCCCCGCAATTACCTGATCCCGGATTTGCGCTTTGAGGCCTGGCAGGAGAATGGACGGGCGAGAACGGACACTTAATCCAAGCTGAACAGCATGGACGTGCAGTGTAGAGACGCTCACGCTTGTCACAGCCGCAATCTGCCGAAGAGAACGTCCTTCCGTGTACATTTCCTCAAGCGTCTCCATTAGTCCACCAGTTCCGCCGGTCGCCGTGTTCGCAATGCTGCCCACCGTGGGGACGAAGGAAACAGAGCGCCTAACGGTTAGATGATCGAAGCTGAGTCCAAGCGCATCCGCAAGAACTAAATAATGCAGCGGGTGATGGGCACCTCTTGGCTTTCGCAACAGCTTGAGGATCCAGGAGGGAGCTTGTTTTGCGCTCGCTGGGCACAGTCGCGAAAACTCCCCTGTGCTGGGCAACGCTTTGAAGTAGATAGCTAACATTTCAGCCAACGGCGTCAGTCGAAGCCTGCCATTGGAACTCACGAGCGCACGGACCTGTGCCCCCCTCAACAAATTTTGCTGGACCATGTCAGGTTGCAGTGGGGCAGAGTCTCTATGGAGTACTGACCATGACAGAGCCGCGAGACGATGAAGAGCGTTTCTCTGAAGCGCACTGACCTTTAGTGCAAGGGTGTGCGCCTGTAATTCATCGTCAGTAGGCAGGAAGCACCGCGTAGCTTTATCCCGGAGCCAAGCCGGTTCAACGATTAAAAGGCGCTGTACGTGATGGGGGCATATCCACACCCCAGGTAGCTGATGTACGCGATGCCAGTAGGATTGACCATGTCTTTGATCATCCTCTTCAAGACATGCCGTGCAAAACCTAACCCGAACGTATCTTTCTAGAGAACTTGCAATAAGCCCAAGCCTCATCTTCAACCCTTGGCCGTTCCTGCTCTCCATTTGACGGCGCGTCATCGCTAGCTGCTCTGACGACATAAATGGTTGGAAGTAAGGGAGCAAAGTATGTCGAGAGATGAGAGCGTTGGCGTCCAGCCCAGTAACCGGGTTGAGAAGCCTTTCTGATTCTTTTAAATGGCAAGGGAGGCTAGTGTTTCGGGTAAAGGCGTAGCTGTGCTCAACGTTGTTGAATGCTTGGCGGACCGAAGCAAACCCAGTCAGCCGGCAATAACGACTTAACAGACTGTGAAGTGTTTCGTCTGGGAAGGGAGCTAAGAAAAAGCCTGGTCCAGTATCCATCCCCCACCTCAAACCTACCTATCGCGATAGGCGTCAGAGAACTCAAATATCTGCTCACACAGCCAGCCCTCATCGCGCAATTGCTGAAGGGGATTTTCACTCTTGGCTATTTCAGACAGCCTCGCGGACTCTTGAGAGGACGCGGTAACAAGCTTTGGTACAGCTGCCATTGGTTTGCCTAGCGGTTTCACCGTCGGCATAGGACTAATGCCGCTCAGCAGTGAATACCGTTTCGACACGTCGTCAGAGCTCGGCAGCATCATGCCCTCAAGCTGGGAATCAATTGGCAATAGGTCTTCGAACCGCCCCAGCTGCCTAGGATCCCGGCTACGTAAGGCCGACAACGCCGGTTTAAGGATCTGCATCTTGGTATCGGCCACGCGTCTGAACGTGCTTGGATCAAGGCGCTCCTCGCCGTACTGAATAGCGAAGCGCTGACCTAGGATCAAGAGCTTAACCAGGAAGTCTGTGACACCTTGAGTTAAATCATAGAGTACGTCGAACAGCTCATCCGACAGCGGACTAACCTCACGGCACCATTGATAGGCCCACAAGGACTGCACCAACATCTTCCAGTACCGATCGTGCTTCTCGAATCTTTGAAACTCGATAACGCCAAGGCCACATCCACGTCTTGCATTTCGAAGCACGTCCGAAAACAGGCTGATCATTGAGTTAGTCCCGATGAACACGACTGGGATGCCAATCGAATTGATCAGGTTGACGAAGAAATTGAGCATGTTGTCTTTTCCGCCGGTTCGCGCCGACCGTAGATGCTGAATTTCATCGATTAGCAAGGCGCCTATAAAATAGGTGCTCGCAACCTGTTCCATGCGTTGAATGGTGTCAGGGAGGCCACTTCGAGAGCGGTAGCTGTTTGCGTATCGATCTTGGCCAATAGCCTGATCCACCGCACGGAAGAACGCCCGACACAAACCGCTAAGTGAACCATCGAACGGGCAATCCAGCTTTAACCAAGTGATTTGCGTTTGTACAAACTGACGACTTTCATAGCGTTCATGGAGAACTGTCTGCGGATAAAGACGCAGAATTGATTCAAGGGCCGTCGATTTTCCGATCCCGCTCAACCCAACCAAGCTGAAGGTCGTTGCAGTAGAGCGAAACCCGTCGGATGTCCGCCTGCTCGTTGAAAGTGAGTGAAGGTGCCTCACGGTCGTTGGCGACAGCGGATTACGCCCTACGTATCCACTTCGAATCAACGAAGACAGGCTTGATTCCAGCTCAAGATGAACCGGTAAAGGCTGAACGACCGTACGTAAGCGATCGATGCAGTGAAGCCGTACCGCTCTATCGAGTTCGCGCTCATGCTCGTTCACCGGCGGAAAATGCGTGATCAATGAAGCCGTGTCGGTTTCGGAGAAGATTGGTGGTAACGCTTCTATTAATGGATTCCCTTGAAACTCTAAAACAGGCGATGCCTCATACTGGGCGACGAAATGTATATTTCGGCTCATTTCTTGGCCCCTGGGCGTAGCCGGCTCAGTAGATCAAAGACCTCAGCGCTGCGGGCACCGGCGTAATCTTCCGCGACGCCAGCGCTAATAATCGCATCGGGTCGCGGAGGAACAGAAGATCGCAAGTCATCGGGGACGAACGACTCCTTACGTTCTTGCAAGCGTTCGCTAGCTCGATTACTACGAATGTTGCCCAACTTTTCAGATTTCGTCGAAACTTCAGTTTTTAACAACTTATCTTGTTTTGCAGCTTTAACGACGTCAGATATTTCGGCATCTAGCGAGACTTTACTGACTAGCTTGGTGTATTTGCTGTCTGGGGACTCTTGTTTGATGATGGCGAGCATGTCTATAACTTCATCAAACCGATACCCGATATAGCGAACTTCAGATTTCCTTAGATCACCGCGTAGGAAGTTACCTTGATTATTTTGGATCCAGATATGTTCAGTGCTGTTAGGGTCATACCAACAAAGAATGCTGCTTACCCCTCTATGTCTTGCTCTGGCAAACCAGTTCTGCTCAACGGCTAAGTCACAGATGTAAAACATACCCTTGAACTTAATCCCTCCCTTTTGTATAGAACCTCTGTCTCGGGGCAAAAGATGTAGGTAAATAAGTTCGTCAGCCTGGGAATTTTCATCGATTCGATCATTTCGGAGCGCCCAACTCCATATGCCTATTGGGGTAGGTTCCACCTGATCGGCTATCATCTCTTTGGTAAGGCGGTCGGGCTGCCGATTGTGCTTGTTATAATGGAGTATTCCCTGAACAATAATCTTTGTAAACTCTGCCAAATTGAGCGTAGCATCCAGCCTATAATCACGCTCTCCCCGTTCTTTATTCCTCTTACGTACTGCGCCGGGGATCCAATGTATTTGGGTAGTAACGTTGAGTACTTTGAAACTGCTCTCAACGATGGCCTTCCAGTCCGGCCGATAAGGAGGGGCTATACCAAGGTTTATTCTGAGCCCTGAAGCCAAGCCTTCTGCAGCCTGACCCAACATCTCTCCTCTGTCAGCAAAGATTTCATGAGGTAAGTGGTGGCAAGGCCAATCGTCCTCGGTAATATCAACACCATTATCCGCGCAAAAATCTTTCTTCGACGTAAATGCATTAAACAGTGCCTGACGGGCGCCGTTCCAACTCGGCCCTTCAAGGCCGACATAAACGCCAGTGATCATGCCTGAGAAAGTATCAATTACCACATAAACAACCGGGCGGCCAATAACCCAGTCTCGGTTGTATCGGCTGACCAGATATATGTCAGCCACAGTAGCGTCTATTTCAAACAAGTGGCAAGGACCACGCAGACCATCGCGTACAGTACCAGTCAGCGGACGATGATCCTTTTTCCAATTTCGCTCACCGCCTCTTCCTCTAAGAACGGTAATATCGTCATACGCTTTGTGTCCCCAATAAGCGAACTGCCTAGCGGTTGGAAGTTCATTTGCGGGAAGTAGTGGTGGTTCCATACAATCGCCTGGAAGCGTTTTTGATGTATAAAACCGCCTGAGCATTTTTATGTAAGCATCAGCGATAGTGCCAACTTTTCCGGTTGCAAATAAAGAAAAGCCTACCTTAATGCAGTTCTTGTCGGCCTCCGTCAGAACCTTTGACTGAGTATCGACTTCCACTCCTTGAAAATGGGCTTTGCGGCCGGGTTTTTTTCCAACCCTATACTGCTTGGGTTTACCTGGACCCCCAGAGTTAAAACGGTCAGGTAGTAACGCGTTACGAACCTGGCCGTTCATCCAATATCGATACAGTAGTCGATATATAGTTTTTTTGGGTATTTCGCATTTTATCGCTTGGTCAGTTATTAAGCGCCCCATAGCTCCAGGCTGAAATATCTCTCCCGGAACTTCCGTCTCAATCAGATCCCGGATACGCAGCCAGTTTTTATCACGAGAACATTTCTCTTTTTCAGAAATATCTTCTTCAATCCGTAGCATAAATGGGCTAGGTACAATAGTTGCTGTCTTTATATCACCATTATCCAAAAAACTTATTAGCTCTGACAAACGCATCACCCAAGGCTTATTGGGCGTCTTCACAATATTAAAAAGTACAACTTGATCGCTTATAGTATCCAGCCAGAGCACCCTGGCCAATTGTTGAAACTCACTGGTTTCGGTGACTGGTTCGATGACATCGTTAATATTTAGATATGGCATCAGCTAGCCCTACTCTCATATCGAGAGTCTTCGGAAGGATACAAGATATCTGCAATTAGAAAGACGCTCTTCATCATTAGCCGTTCGGCTACTAGATCAAGAATTATATTCTTGTTCCAAACCAGGTGCATGAAGATGTTTTTGGCGTCGCTATATGGGATAAATAGCGATTTAGCAATGCTTTTTAGCATACGATCAAGAGGCCATTGAAACTCTCGCATGCTTTTAACTTCATCGAGGAAACTAACGATTAATGCGCGTTGCTGGAGCTCCCTTTTGAGCGTGGCTCCTTTGCGAAACCAATCTAAGTTACTGCTCAGGGTTGCGGGTATGTTTTCTTCTGTAACCACGTTCCAGTCAATGTTGCGATTTTTCCAAAACTCTCGTTCTATCTTCAGCTTTTGTAAAGTGCGCTCAAGCCTTCGACCCGAAGCGAATGACTCGGTGTATTTAATCGTACGCGCAACTAACCGCTCGCTTCCGTCAGGCTGTCGCAGCGTAACTAAAAAATCGGTGGTCATCACGAAAGGTACTTTCGTTCCGGGATAAACCGGATAAGCGATGTTCAGCGAGTTTGCAATCGACTGGGCTGCCGATTGGGGCAACAGGGGATATTGCTCCCTGATATCTATTACCGATTCTGAAAACTCAAGCAGAAGTAGATAGCCATATTCCAAATCGGAAAGAAGGTGATGAAGCCGATTGACCTTGGCTCCATGTATCTTGCGCGACCGCCCATGGGATGGAACATCCTGCACCCGCAGCCATGGCACGTAGTGCTCTAGACTCCCTTGCCCAAAACCTTTTTCGATATGCCGATCAATGTCGGACTGGGTTCTAAAGCTACGACCTCGCAAACAAGCCTCCCGGTGCCTTCAGCCACCTCCACCAATCCGAAGCTTGAAAATACGCTCAAAAGTCTTAGGAAACTTCGCAGGCTGTGGATAAGTTGAAAAACGCGAGAACAGATTAGCTTCATCCGGTCGACTTTCGCGTGATTCGGATAGGCGGGCTGGCTACCTCTAATAAGTGTATGGAAATCATACACTTGCGTTTTGTCATAATATTTTGTTTGTTGTCAAAATATTTTGTCTTTTGACAATATATTTTGGCAAAAACCAACAGGCTTAGGCAGATCGAACGTCCTATTCGACGGTTACTGATTTAGCCAGGTTACGTGGCTGGTCGACGTCGGTACCGCGCAGCACCGCAACGTAATAGGAAAGCAGCTGCAGGGGAATCGTGTAGAGGATCGGCGCCAGTACATCGTGGATGTGCGGCATGCTGACGATAAAGGTGCCCTCCCCGTTCTCGATGCCCGCTTCACGATCAGCAAAGACGATCAGCTCGCCGCCGCGCGCGCGTACTTCCTGCAGGTTGGATTTGAGCTTTTCCAGCAATTCGTTGTTAGGCGCCACGGTGACCACCGGCATGTCAGCGTCGACCAGCGCCAACGGACCATGCTTGAGCTCACCGGCAGGATAGGCCTCGGCGTGGATGTAGGAAATTTCCTTGAGCTTCAGCGCCCCTTCCATGGCCACCGGGTATTGCGCGCCACGGCCGAGGAATAGTGTGTGGTGCTTCTCAGCGAAATGTTCGGAAATCTTTTCCACCGTGGTGTCCATGGCCAGCGCTTCGCCAAGACGTGTAGGCAGACGACGTAGTTCGTCGATCAGCTCCGCTTCCAGGGCTGGCGCCAGGGTGCCGCGTACCTGTCCCAGTGAAAGGGTCAGCAGCAACAGGCCGACCAGTTGCGTGGTGAAGGCCTTGGTCGAAGCCACACCGATTTCAGGGCCGGCCTGGGTCAGCAGGGTCAAATCGGATTCGCGCACCAGAGAGCTGATGCCAACGTTGCAGATAGCCAGGCTGGCAAGATAACGACCTTCCCCTTCCGTCCGCGCCTTGGCGTTGCGCAGCGCAGCGAGAGAATCGGCCGTTTCGCCAGACTGGGAAATGGTGACGAACAGCGTATCCGGCTGCACCACCACCTTGCGGTAGCGAAACTCGCTGGCCACTTCTACCTGACAGGGAATGCCGGCCAGCTCTTCCAGCCAGTAACGAGCGACCATTCCGGCATGGTAGCTGGTGCCGCAGGCGACGATCTGCACGTTACGCACCTTGGCGAACAGCTCAGCCGCCTGCGGGCCGAACGCCTGCACCAGTACCTGCTGGTCGCCAAGACGGCCTTCGAGGGTACGTTGCACGACCTTGGGCTGCTCATGAATTTCCTTGAGCATGAAATGGCGATACTCGCCCTTGTCCGCAGCTTCGGCACCCTCATGGTATTGCACGCTTTCGCGCTCGACAGGCTGGCCATCGACATTCCAGATATGCACGGTGTCGCGGCGGATCTCGGCGATGTCACCCTCTTCCAGGTACATGAAGCGGTCAGTGACCTGACGCAGTGCCAGCTGATCGGAAGCGAGGAAATTCTCACCCAGGCCCAGGCCGATCACCAGCGGACTACCGCTGCGAGCTGCTAGTAGACGATCTGGCTGTTTCGCGCTGACCACCGCCAGACCATAGGCGCCGTGCAGCTCCTTGACGGCTTCCTTGAGCGCGACGGTCAGGTCGCCAACCTCGCCGAGCTTGTGATGCAACAGATGAACGATGACTTCGGTGTCGGTATCGGACACGAAAACGTAGCCCATCCCTTTCAGCTGCTGGCGCAGCGCTTCGTGGTTTTCGATGATGCCGTTGTGCACCACGGCGAGGTCATCACCCGAAAAATGTGGATGAGCGTTGCGCTCGCAAGGTGCTCCGTGAGTGGCCCAACGGGTGTGCGCAATGCCCAGGCGACCGGTAAGTTGCTCGTCCTGTTGCGCCTGTTCCAGCTCGGCGACCTTGCCCGAACGGCGCAGACGATGCAGGCTGCCGCTGGCATCTAGCACGGCGACACCGGCACTGTCGTAGCCACGGTACTCAAGGCGCTTGAGCCCTTCGAGCAGGATTGCGGTGATGTTACGTTCAGCGACGGCGCCAACGATGCCACACATGGTCAGGACTCCTGATGGGTTTCAACGGCCGCGCAGATCAGCTTGACACCGCGGGCCTGAATGCTTGAACGCGCCTCGGGTGTGAGACGGTCGTCCGTGATAAGGGTATGGATGTCGCCCCAGGGCAACTCCAGATTGGGTATTCGCCGGCCAATCTTGTCGGACTCGGCCAGCACGATGACTTCACGTGCGACTTCGGCCATGACCCGCGACAGGCCGAGCAACTCGTTGAAAGTGGTGGTGCCACGCTGCAGATCGATACCGTCTGCACCGATGAACAGCTGGTCGAAGTCGTAAGAACGCAGCACCTGTTCGGCCACCTGTCCCTGGAACGACTCGGAATGCGGATCCCAGGTACCGCCAGTCATCAACAGTGTCGGCTCGTGTTCCAGCTCGCGCAACGCATTGGCGACACTCAGCGAATTGGTCATGACCAACAGACCATGCTTGTGGCCCAGCTGCGGGATCATGGCTGCCGTGGTGGTGCCGCTGTCGATGATGATTCGCGCATGTTCACGAATGCATGCCACAGCGGCTCGGGCGATGGCTTGCTTGCAAAGCGATACCGGCTGCGCACTGTCACCAATCAGCTCCTGCGGCAAGAGCACCGCACCGCCGTAGCGACGCAACAGTAGACCGTTTTTCTCCAGCGCGGCGAGGTCCTTGCGGATGGTCACCTCAGAGGTCTCGAAACGCCTGGACAGCTCGTCGACGCTGACCTCGCCCTGCTCGTTGAGCAAGGCTAGTATCGCGTGACGGCGTTGCGGAGTGTTGCGTTTCGACATGCTTAAGTTTCGATTCGAAAGAATAATTGGCGAATCAAAACCTATATTTGCGCAACGGTCAACTGCGGAGACGCTTCAACGCGTAAATAGCACATCAGGCCGTAAGGACTGATTGGTCAGCTGTTTAGCGCGTGACTTAACAGTGCCGCTTCACCTTTCGATCCCAATCGCGGCACTGGGTCGTGATTGAGTAGCTAACCAGCGCGGCGGTCTGACGTCATTGGTAAAGAAGAGCCAGACCCGCAACCCAACGATGAGCGCTTTCGCTGCTACTTCTGGCCTTTCTGAGGCCGCCGCCAGCCTGTGATCACTGCTTGTCGCGCTCGTCCCAGGGCCAGAGTTTCAGCCGGGACGTCAGCGGTGATCACCGAGCCCGCGCCGGTGGTTGCGCCATCGCCCAGGGTCACCGGAGCTACCAACGAGCTGTTGGAGCCAATGAAGACGTCCTCGCCCATGACCGTGCGGAACTTGTTTGCACCGTCATAATTGCAGGTGATGGTGCCGGCCCCGATGTTGGTCCGTGCACCTATATCCGCATCGCCCAGATAGGCCAGGTGCCCGGCCTTGGCGCCCTCGCCCAGGCTGGCGTTCTTCACCTCGACGAAATTGCCAACATGCGCTTTGGCGCCTAATACCGCGCCGGGGCGCAAACGGGCAAATGGCCCGCAATCAGCGCCTTCACCCAATTCCGCGCCTTCAAGATGACTGTTGGCCTTGACCACCGAACCGCGGCGTAGCGTGCTGTTGCGGATCACGCAATTCGGGCCGATCTCCACACCGTCCTCGATCACGACCTCGCCTTCGAGAATCACGTTTACATCAATCAGCACATCGCGACCGGCAGTAACTTCGCCGCGCAGATCAAAACGCGCCGGATCTCTCAACGTCACGCCCTGTGCCATTAAATGGCGAGCGGCACGCTGCTGATAATGTCGCTCAAGCTCAGCCAGTTGAATGCGGTCATTGGCGCCCTGAACTTCCATCGCATGCAGCGGCTGCTCGGTGGCAACCACCAGCCCATCGGCGACCGCCATGGCGATCACATCGGTCAGGTAGTACTCGCCTTGGGCGTTGCTGTTCGATAGCCGGCCCAGCCACTCGGCAAGCCGCTCACCCGGCACGGCCAAGATGCCGGTATTGCCTTCAGTGATGAGCCTCTGCGCAGCGGATGCATCCTTGTGTTCGACGATCGCCTGCACCACCCTTGCCCGTCGCGAACGATCCG
>Ga0207904_1000603_pt1 | contig 12743 bp, 13 predicted proteins | sample MalvirmetaMSP118_FD_184232 | JGI IMG/M metagenome (GOLD analysis project Ga0207904, IMG submission 184232) | Marine viral communities from the Deep Pacific Ocean - MSP-118 (SPAdes) | ecosystem: Environmental > Aquatic > Marine > Oceanic | place: Pacific Ocean | collected 2011-05-30 | reverse complement strand
CTACCTGCTCGTGGGGCTCGGTGGAAACAATCCGGAAGGCGCAATCGACCCTGTGTGGGGGCCGATGCCGCCACCCGATCATGCCACGCTTAACGATGCCGGCGCATTGCTGCATCTGTCCTGCGGGCACCTAATCGGGTTAATTTCACCAGACAAGGCGCAACAGTTTGCGGCTTCCTGCGTGCACGCCAACATTCAGCTCTGTGGGGACAATGCCTGGCAGCTCTATAGCATTAACTCAGGCGTGGTGCAGATCGTTAATGCACAATCAGAACAGTGGATTCCGCAGGAAATCAACTACGACCTAATAAATGGGGTCAGTTTTAAAAAGGGGTGCTATAAAGGCCAGGAGATCATTGCCCGCATACATTACCGAGGCCAGACCAAAGTCCGCACAGCCGCATTGGAGATCTCCGACTGTATCGCCATCAATGTGGGAGACAAAATTCTTTCCGCCGCCGGTGCAGGTACCGTGTTAGCGACTGCTCAGGTGAACAGCCACAAGGCAAGGGTGCTGTGCACCCTGAAAACGGAGCAATCTGAATCACAAAATCTCAAGTTGGAGCGCAATCCCGACTGTCAAATCCGGCCACTTCCGCTTCCCTATGCTATAACTTAATTAAGTAGACCTGCATAGGAAGCGAAGCACTGATGACGAATGTCGCAGATGTCACCTTACACGAAATAAATGAATTAATTGACAACGACCGACTGGTGTTGCCGACGCTGCCTGAAGTGGCATTGCGAGCCAGGGAAACCGCCGAAGATCCCAACGCATCGGCCAGTGATTTGGCGAAGGTTATAAATAATGACGCGGCTATGACGGCCCGAATTATCAAGGTAGCCAATAGCCCCATCATGCGAGGCGCTCGCGAAATTGAAGATGTACAGATGGCAATTGCCCGACTGGGAATCACCTGTATTTCAAACCTGGTTACCGGGTTGGCCATGGAGCAAATGTTTCAGGCGACTTCGGAGTTTATCGATAAAACCATGCGCAAGTCCTGGCATCACAGCACCGAGGTGGCAGGTATTGCCAATGTACTCTGCAAACATTACACAAAACTCAAACCCGACCAGGCCACCCTGGCAGGACTCATCCACGAAATCGGTATTCTACCGATACTGACCTACGCAGAAGAGTCCAACAAATTAACCGATCCGATGACGCTGCAAAAAGTCATCTCGGCCATTCACCCCCAAGTCGGGGTAAAAATCCTTAAATCCTGGGATTTTCCGAAAGAATTGGTGGAAGTGCCTCAGAATTACGCCCAGTTCGATAGAGACACCGGTAGTGAGAAAGCAGATTATGTGGATATCGTCATGGTGGCCAATCTACAAACCTATCTGAACAAACCAGAGCATCCCTATATGCAGAAGGATTGGGCAACCATTTCTGCCTTCACCCGAATGGGGTTAACCCCCAACATGTCGGACTCCGTAGACGAAGACTTGTCTGCAGAAATGGATGCCGCGATGGCAATGCTTCAGAACAGCTAAAAAGGTCAACCAATTAACCAGCGCGCTGCCCGGGTCATGAATCTTCATCCCGGGCAAACATTTCCTGAATGCTGGAAAAATCTTTTTTCCCCCACCCTTTTCGGCCGTGTAATGCGTATAAGCTTTTGGCTAACTGGCCCATGGGTAATGTCGAACGGCTTTGCAACCCCGCCTCCAACGCCAAGCCCAGATCCTTGTTCATTAAATCCGTTTGAAAGCCACCTTTGTAATCGTTTGCGGATGGCACATTTTCCATCGTTCCGGGAAACGGATTATATAATTCCAGCGACCAATTCCTGCCTGAACTTTGCAACATAATATCGGACAAGACTTTAGCATCCAAGCCGTTATCCACACCCAACTGCAATGCTTCAGCGGTTCCTATCATGTGCACAGCCAAAAGCATATTATTGCATATTTTGGCCGTTTGGCCGGCACCGCTGGCACCGGCGTGAAAGACATTTTTACCCATGTTTTGCAGAATCGGATTGGCTTTTTCGAATGCGGCCTGGTCACCACCCACAATGAAGGTGAGCGTACCAGCTACTGCGCCTCCCACACCACCGGATACCGGCGCGTCCAGCATATGAATCCCCAACGCCTGAGCGGCATTGGATACATTAATGGCATTTTCTGCTGCGATAGTGGAACAATCAATTACCAGGGTCTGAGCAGACATGGATTTGAGGATTGCCTGCTGGTGGATATAAAGATCTTCTACGATCTTGCCGGATGGCAACATCGAAATCACAAACTCCACATCCTGCACCGCTTCCTGAGGCGACGCCACAATGTGGGCACTACCGGTGCCGGCCTGACTCTGGGCAACTACGTTTTCTGCGAACTGAACGGACAGGTCATAAACCTTTACCTGGTGCCCGGCCTTAATCAGGTTTACGGCCATCGGCCCACCCATATTACCGACCCCGATAAAACCAATCTTTGCCATGTTGTAACTCCTGAATTTGCGTTATGAGCCCAGATTTAACAGCGGATTAGGTGCGTCCCATGGTGGTTGAAAATGCTGCTCCACCCACTTTGCCGGCACATCGGCGATGGCATCAAACTGCCACTTTGGGTTGCCATCTTTATCCACCAGCAAAGCGCGCACACCCTCAACAAAGTCCGCATGCAATGCGCACTGCAATGACATCACTAACTCCATCTGGAACACTTGCGGCAGCGATAGCTTCTTACCGCGTAGCAATTGCTGATAAACCAGATGAGCGGTGGTCGGACTACCTGATCTGAACGTCGCGGCGGCCTTGTTAAGCCACTTGTTTTCAGTATCCAGCGCATTGAATTGATCGGCTATTTCAACCAGGTCGGCTCCGTCGGTCACCGCTTGAATCAGATCGTAGTGTTCGCGTACATTCGATACAGGCAGTGTCTCCAGGTTTTCATAGGATTTTAGCACCCGGCTAACCAGCACCTGGTTGTCTGCCTCGGATTCGCTCCAGCTCTGCTCCTGCAATGATTGCATCAACGCTTCTTTCGAATCGCTTGCGATATAGCGATCCGCCATACCAACAAAGAGCGCGTCCGCGGCATTTATATTGGCGCCGGTCAGCCCCAAAAAAAGACCGGTTCGACCCGGGGCGTGATTCAGAAACCAGGTGCCACCCACATCAGGATATAAACCAATGGAAATTTCCGGCATCGCCATACGAGACGTTTCCGTCACCACCCGGTGTGACGCCCCCGACATCAAACCAATACCACCACCCATAATTATGCCGTGGCCCCACACGATAATGGGTTTGGCGTAAACATGGATCAAGTAATCCAGCCGATATTCATTCTCAAAAAATGCCTGAACGTCGGGCAACGCCTTTTTTGCACCGACGTCAGTAATCGTTTCGCACAAGGTGCGCACATCGCCACCGGCACAAAACGCTTTTTCACCTGCGCCCTGCAACCAGACTGCAGCAACGTTGTTGTCTTTTTCCCATAATTTAAGCTGGTCAGTGAGCGCTGACACCATCTCGCTGTTGAGCGAATTCAGCTTGCGTTCCATATTGAGCGTGGCAACACCCACCTTTTTGCCATTGGTCGCGCTCAGTTCGCTGAATAAAACCGACTCTGTCATTGAATAATCTCCGTAGCACCTTCCAGCAATGCGCGCCGGGCGATAATGAGGCGCATAATTTCATTGGTACCTTCTAAAATTTGATGAACCCGTGAATCCCGCACATAGCGCTCCAGAGGATATTCACGAATATAGCCGTATCCACCATGAATCTGTAACGCATCGTTGCACACATTAAAGCCGACGTCGGTCGCAAAGCGTTTCGCCATGGCCGAGTAAACGGACGCTTCCGGATCTTTCTGATCCAGTTTAACAGCAGCCATCCGCACCATTTGCCGAGCGGCAACCAAATTCGTCAGCATGTCAGCCAATTTGAATTGCAAGCCCTGAAAATCTCCGATCGCCTTGCCAAACTGCTTACGTTCCAACATGTATCGCTGTGCGGTATCCAGTGCCGCCTGAGCAGCTCCGAGTGAACAGGTGGCGATATTAATTCTCCCGCCATCCAGGCCCTTCATCGCCAACTTAAACCCGTCACCTTCATTGCCGATCAGATTGCCTGCATCGACTTTTACGTTTTCAAACGTAATGGTGCGGGTGGGTTGGCAGTTCCAGCCCATCTTGTCTTCTTTGCGTCCGTAGCTGATGCCTTCACTGTTAGCCGGAACCACGAAGCAGGATATACCGCGAGCACCCGAGCCGGCATCTCCGGTTCTCGCCATCAGTATCAGCACGTCGGTAGAACCGGCCCCGGAAATAAAACACTTACTGCCATTCACCACATAATAATCACCCTGACGCTTGGCACTGGTCTTGAGTGCGGCCGCATCCGAGCCGGCGTTGGGTTCGGTTAAACAGTAAGATGCCAACAGTTCCCCGCTGGTAAGCCCTGGCCCCCACTTTTGCACCAGGGTCTCACCTGCAAATCCGGTGAGCATCCAGGTGCACATATTATGGATGGTGATATAGGCTGCCGTGGCGGTGCATCCATAAGCCAATTGTTCAAACACCAGGTGAGAGTCCAGCCGGGAAAAGCCCATGCCACCGGCGCTCTCGTCACAATACAGCCCGCAAAAACCCAACTCCCCTGCTTTGCGTATCACATCCACCGGAAAAAATGCCTCTGCGTCCCAACGAGCTGCGTGAGGCGCAAGCTCGCTGGTGGCAAAACTGCGGGCGGCTTCCTGAAAAGCCCGCTGATCGTCATTTAGATTAAAATCCACTTTACCTGCCTCACCTTCCGACTGCATAACAATGGCTGATTTTCGATTTTTATTTCAAATTAATCGTCATGTTAATACCGGTATCGGCAATATCACTTTCAAACCAACGGGCTGTAATGGTTTTGGTTTCTGTATAGAAGCGCACGGCTTGCTTACCGTAAGCGTGTTGATCACCATAGAACGAGGCTTTCCAACCGGTGAAGGAAAAGAACGGTAGGGGCACTGGAATCGGAATATTAATACCCACCTGACCTACTTCTATTTCATGTTGATACTTGCGCGCAGCGGCTCCGCTCGCTGTGAATAATGATGTACCGTTCCCGCAAGGATGATTGTTTATGAGTTCGATCGCATCTTCCAGGGTGTCCACGTTGATGACGCTCAACACAGGACCGAATACTTCTTCGTTATAAATGCTCATTTCAGGGGTGACATTGGTGAACAAGGTCGGGCCCACCCAGTTTCCGTCCGGGAAGCCATCCACTTCGCATTGACTACCGTCAAGCAAACAGGTCGCACCTTCTTCTTTGCCCTGCGCGATCAGCTTCACCACACGCTGCTTTGCCTGGGGGCTTATGAGTGGTCCGTAGGCCGCTTCCGGATCATTCCAGGCGCCGGGATGTACCTGACCCAACGCTTCGGTTATATCATCAATCCATTCGCTGGACTGCCCGACCAAAACCAACACACTGATCGCCATGCAGCGTTGCCCTGCTGCACCCACAGACGCGCCCACAATGTTGTTAATCACTTGCTGGCGATTGGCATCGGGCATAACCACCATATGGTTTTTGGCACCAGCAAACGCCTGCACGCGTTTCATATTGGCGGTACCGGTGCTATAGATATATTGTCCGACCGGCACAGAACCAACGAACGAAATGGCTTTCACATCAGGCTCGGTCAATAACGTGTCCACTTGTTCTTTGCGGCCATGCACAACCTGAAGCACATCGGGCGGCGCTCCTGCTTCAAGAAACAATTCCGCAAGCCGCATTGGCGTCATCGGATCTTGCTCTGAAGGTTTCAGAATAAAGGTATTACCGCAGGCAATAGCGAGAGGGAACATCCACAAGGGAATCATGGCCGGAAAGTTAAAAGGGGTAATACCGACACACACACCAAGAGGCTGCATGTAGGAATAAGTGTCGATCGAGGTGGCAACATTCTCAACGGTTTCGCCCATCATCAGGCTGGGCACATTCGCAGCGTGCTCAACTACTTCAATGCCACGCCACACATCGCCTTTTGCGTCTTCAAAGGTCTTGCCGGTTTCTTTGGCCAGAATCTCTGCCAGTTCGTCATGGTGCTTTTTCAACAACCCCTGATACGCCAGCATAATCCGGGCACGGGCAGGCACCGGAATATTGCGCCAGGTTTTGAATGCGTTTTTAGCGCTGTCGATGGCCTGGCGCATTTCCTCTGCGGTGGTACAGGGCACCTTCGCGATCACTTTTTGCGTCGCAGGATCGTTTACTTCAATCCATTCATCGCTGGAACTGTATTGAAATTCACCACCGATAAGCTGCTTTACTTTCGTTATGCTGTTGTCTTGGTTGCTCTGTGTCATGATCGATTCCTGGGTTGCACGGGGATACTTGTGTCCTGCCTATCTTTGTAGCATAACCGACAGCGAAGTGACATTGACGATATTGCGGATAAAGTGGACTATATTGTGATTATGGTAATTGGCAGGAGCCCTTATGCCCGTTTCTTCCGGCTGGCCGCTTAAACCCGGTGCTATCCGATTTTTTGTTCCTCTGTTTGCAAGCCGGCAACTGCGGCAACACCCGTTGACTGAATCGTTATATATCAACGGCATGGGGTTGTATCCCTGTGCCGAGGGGCATCTGATGGAGCGCTCTGACCATGAAGACCATTTATTAATGTATTGCTCAGCGGGAAAAGGATATGTCTCGGCCGGAGGCAAACGCACGCCGGTCTCCGCGGGTCAACTCATCTTGATTCCCAAAGGAACAGCCCATGAATACGGCGCCGATTCCCGCACCCCATGGACACTCTATTGGGTTCACTTTTCGGGCACCCGCGCAAGTCACTATATCGAACACATCGGGCTGTCCGAAGGGAATTGTGTAGCGACCATCGGCTTGCACCCGAAAATAGTGGCGGATTTTGAGTCCATCTTCGATGCGAGGGAAACCGGATACAACATGAAGGCACTGATTCATGCATCCCAGTGCTTAAAGCAATTTATAAGTTACCTGGCCATGCTCACCAGCCGACAACTGCAACCTTCACGTAGCCAGATTGATCTGGCGGCAATTCAAACACTGATGAAGTCCAATCTGCATGGGGATCTTGAGCTGGAAACGCTGGCCGAGTTGGCGCATCTCTCCAAATACCACTTCAGCAAGCGATATAAAGAAATTACCGGGTATGCCCCCATTCAGCATTTTATTCACCTGAAAATGGAGCGGGCCTGTTATCTGCTGGATGTGTCATCGCGCTCTGTTGCAGAAGTTGCGGAAACCCTCGGATACGATGACGCCCACTATTTTTCCAGGTTATTTAAAAAGGTGACCGGCTTATCCCCAAGGGAATACCGCAAACTGGAAAATGTGTAGCGACTCAATCGGGGACGGACCAGTCCACCGGCGCCAGCTTTCTCGATTTCAGATAGGCGTTGGCCTGCGAAAAGTGTTTGCAACCAAAAAAGCCCCGGTGCGATGACAGTGGTGAGGGGTGCGGGGATTTGAGAACACAATGTTTTTTTACATCAATGAACTGACCTTTTTTTTGGGCGTAGCTACCCCAGAGCATAAACACAATACCCTCACGCTTTTCATTCAACTCACGGATCACCGCATCCGTAAATTGCTCCCAGCCTTGCCCCTGATGAGCTGCCGCTTTGGACTGTTCAACTGTCAGCACGCTGTTCAATAGTAGCACCCCCTGCTCCGCCCAATGGTATAAACAGCCATGGGACGGAACAGGCAAGCCCAAATCGTTCTGTATTTCTTTGAAGATATTGCGTAGAGAGGGAGGAAACGGCACCCCTTTGCGAACAGAAAAGCACAACCCGTGCGCCTGATTCGGCCCGTGATAGGGATCCTGCCCCAGAATAACCACTTTGACCTGCTCGAACGGAGTCAGGTTAAATGCATTAAAATACTCGCTTCCCGGCGGGTATATGATTTTTCCGGCTTGCTTTTGTTGCTGCAAAAAAACTTTCAACGCCTTCATATAAGGCTGCTCAAATTCCGGCAGAAGATGGGTTCTCCAGCTCGGCTCAAGTTTTATCGTATCTGAAGACTTGGACATTTTTGCGTTCACTAAGAATTATTGAAAATTACGCCTATAAAAAGGCACGTAGTTGACGCTGTATTATTTTATTGGCGCGTTGTTCATCAAATTCCTCCACCGGAACCATCAGTGCTTCATGTTCGAGCCGGTCTAAAGTACCTATTAATAACTCTCCGGCAATGTCGGGATCCGCGACGCCGATGACTCGGCACAGCTCCGTCATTTCGCTCATCAGATATTCAAAATACGCTTTTGCCACTTCACGCAACCGACTATCACGCAGGCACTCATGCTTGAATGCTTGCTCTGCAATCATATGATCGCGTTTTTCTGTTAGCTCGTGCTTGAGGAAGGCTACAATCATCATGGCCAACGCCTCGACCACTCGATTGTTTGTTTCGGTGCTACTACCGACGTAGGCCTTATGCTCGCCGATAAATTCACCCACATTCTTGTAAATCGGGTCCAGTACGTCGTTCATTGCGTTTTCAGCGAATAAAATAAACGTATCAGCAATCAGATCGGATATGTCTTTAAAGTAATACGTGGTTGCAGAAAGAGGAACATTGGCTTCCTTGGCAACGGCTCTGTGCCGAATCCCTCTCACACCATCGGCAACGACAATTCGTAGAGAGGCTTCAAGGATAGCGCGTCGACGTTGTTCACTACGGGCACGGGAGGCTTTACGTCCACGATAATTTAAGGTGGTATCTTCTGACATTTTGTTGGGCACCCATCAGTCATACAAAATCAGATGATACGTGAAAATGCTAATCATTTCATAGCGATAAGGAACAATAACAACCAATTTAGAGAGCAATCAACAAACAATTAAGCAAAAAAAGGCCCCATCTACGGGGGAATGTAGAGTGGGGCTCCCAGCAAGAAACAGAACAGCTTGTTCTAATTATGTCGCTGCTATTGGTTGTTTTGCAATCGCCTTGCCAACTTTTCTATTCGCGCTATCCAATTGATATTGGTTAGGTTTTCTACTTTTTACACAACGAAATCAGGGCAGGCTATTTCCCGACCAGGTCACAATGTGACCAAATGGGTCAGGCCAGGCTCCGAAAAGCAAAGCGTTCGGGGTTGCCCCCCAAGCCATCAAATATGTTTTTCCGGCGCAGTTTGTGATTACTCTGTTCAACCAACTTTTGCAGCATTTCAGGAGCAAAATAACGGCCTTTCGCTGTAACCCGAATGACTTCACGCAACAGGCGCACCCGAATACGATCCGCTAATTCTGGTTTCAAATTAATGTCATGTGCCACCAAAGGCCCGATTAACAACTCACTAAACGCGGTCAGCATACCCTCTGAAAGGTAAAACGGCGCTTGGCCTGCCATGTTCCTCAACAGGGCTTTTGCCAGTTTTTCACTATCCGGGCTCGGGCTATATAAGTGGGAAGACAATTGCAGCGCCAGCATTTCCTGCTCCTCCAGGGTGGCCGGCAATAAATCATTGTGCACGCCTAACACGTGCCCGGCGTAGCGCCAGAAATATTGCATCAGACTCTTTTCCTCGTAACTGAGGTTGACCCCCAGGTTACCGATGCCCCGCGCAACCATGAAATCAAACTCCATCACCGTGCCAGCCATGTCTTCCTGATTAATAGGCTGGTCGTATTTCTGCACATTCCATTTTCCGGAGTTCCACAAAAATTGGCGAACGGCAGAATGAATAAGTCGCACCTCAACCAGGGTGCGATGGCCGATGCTGCCAGGACGGATATTGCCCTCACCAACCATATTGTGGAGCAATTGTCCGGTTTCATAGATACGGCGGGTAACGTCTTTTTGCAGGCGGCCGGTCGCCACCAGCACCTGGGATGGCTTGTTATAGGCATAGCCTTCAACCAGGCTACTGCACAGTAAGACCAAGCCCTGCAAAGGCGCATAGCGGCGAAATACACGGCTGCCCTCTTCCAACGCATCAAAATCCACCCAGCCCGGAACTTCATGGCATTGACGCATGAAATCCTCAAAAACGCCGCCTTCTTGCTTTGCTCTTAGTTCAACCTCATCGAGCATATCTGAGGGTCTGCCACGCTTAATCAGCGCAGTGCAGGCGTCTGCGGAATCGTCACACACCTGCCGCCATTGTTCCAACTTGGCATGAGAATAACGATCCCACCAAATTCGTTGTTGCGGGGTTTGCGGGCCTTTCTCTATTTTTATTAGTTCTTCTGTTGTAGGCATGAGTGCGCACCGAATGAGTGATGACTGATTGGTTCCAGAACAGTATCAGATGGTGCGCAGCCGGGCAAGAACTCATGAGTTCTGCTCTCTATTTGACCACATAGCGAAGTACATCCACGACCTGGGCAGGCGTTTGAGCCCAAGCCAAAGCGGCGGCGTCTACTTCTTTAAGGGGATGAATAATCGACTCATCATGCAAGGTGATATAGGGTTTGCCCATTGCCGAACAATAACCAGCATCAAAAGCCGCGTTCCACTGCTTGTACTTGTCACCGAATCGCACGACGACAATATCGGCCTTCTCTATCAAGGACTGAGTGCGGATGGCATTCACTTTCGAAGACTTGTGGTCGCGCCAGAAAGCGTTTTCCTCTGCACCCAGTACGTCCCCGGCGGCATCACTGGCATCATGGTCGGTCACGGCAGAACTAAACTGAATAGGCAGTTCCAGCTTTTTTGCGCCAGCGATAATCTGCTCGCGCCAATCAGTATGTATTTCTCCGGATAAATAGACTGTCCACAACATAACGGCTCTCTCTTCTCTCAATATGATAAAAATAGAGCCGCATTATACACCAACGAATTGCGCTACCGGATGCACCCACAATCCGGACATCATTACTCCTCCAGCTGTACAAAGCCACCCAATACTGGACGGATCAAGCGTTTCAAAACGCCCGTATCCATTTTAATCACCTCGGTGTGGTTCCCGGCATTGAAAGCGAGCCAATCGTGTTTCAGCAAACTTTTTTCCATATACACGCTCATTTCATACATCCCACCCAAAGGAGGCATACCGCCAACTTCGCAATCGGGAAAGCGTTTGGTAAATTCGTCTTCGCGAGCCAACACCAGACTGCTCACTTTCATCAACCGCTTTAACCGGTCGTAATCGATCATTTGGTGAGCAGGCAACACCGCCATAGCCAGCTCTCCGTCTCCGCTCACGATAACGGTTTTAGCAAGTTGTGCTCCGGGAATATGGGCAGACTGAGCCACTTCGGACGCCGTCACAGCCGGGGTATGGTTATAAGTGTGATAGTTAACATCGTTCTTATCCAGATATTCTGATAACGCGCGTACTGGCATGACGCACCTCCTTTTGTGATCTACATCACGAACCTTAATTTCACCTTAAGGTTAGAAGTGATTCCTAGCGCTGTCTAAATAATTAAACGAAATAACAGATTGAGTCAGGGGGCATATAGGAAGCGAAGGCAATTTGGTGGACAGAAAAATTTTTATAGCACCGAACGCTAACTGGTTTTCAGGAAGCCAGACAGCGTTCGGACTGGGTTTCAGTCTAGGGGACCTATCTCTTTCGAAATAGAGGGGTATGGGCGTTTTTATGCACAGAAGCTACTTGGTAAGGGGTAGGATTTGAATACCCCTCCACCCATAGAAGCAAACATGAAACAGGAACCTGTAAATATGCCCACAGTAAAGGATTCCAGGCTGTAAATCTTTTTTGCTTCCAAAGGAAGTTTTACATCACGACCTTGCAGCTCCTTCCCGTTCTCATCCAAGAACACGGGCTTACCCTCACGACTAAACGCATTGCGAAAAGGCAGATAATTCGCAGTGTCGTAATGATCAGCGCCCTTACCGGGCACATTATTTTTCGCATCACCTGCGATTGCACAACCGGTTACACTCAACGAAACAGCCACACCTGCAACGCCCCCCAACAAATACTTTTTCAACATAGCTTTATTCATATCTTGCTCCTATATATTAATATTGATTGCCGCAAACCACAGGCGCCCGGGATAAAATGCTAATGTCGTAGCGTCGTAATTTACAAACTCATCAGACTCATCAAATAGATTATCCAATCCGAATTCAAGCGAGCCAAAGTGGCCTGGAAAGCGATAACCTGCGATTACGCTAGTAATCCATGTATTCTGTTTTTGTCGATCGGGAGATTGTAATGAACTAAACCTTTGCTTGAAGTAGGTCTGCTTTACTGTAAATGAAGCGCCATTATCAGCGAACAATGATACGACAAAAGGGACAGAATAAAGATCAACATAGAGTGAATCAGATTCTGAAACAATCTCAGCCGTCGACCGACGATCCCACCCCAGTCCCATAGACATAGAAACTTGAACATTTGGTATATATTGAAAGTAGGCGTCGGCTATCCGTTCCTTAGTCGACAAGGTATCGACAATTTCAGTACCATTGCGAACGGCCTCGAGCTCCAGATTTCGATCTACATAAGAAATCCCATATGCGAAAAAGCGTGACAACGCCTTATCAATTGCGATCGAGTAGTTCTTACTCCGGGTTCCAGCAGGGTCTGAATAAAACTGCGAGAACCCCATCAAAGTCGTTGGTTCAATAGTCTGATTTGCTGCATAGTAACCTTGGAAATTTTCAATGTAGGCTATACGCAACCTCGGAACGTGTCAACCTGATTTGCACCAGCTCTTTAAAAATTAAATTGCATTTGCCCTCTTTAGCGTAGGGAAATTTACTCCGAATTCGCGTTCTGGTGTACCTTCGCCCTCCGGGGCTGGATTTATC
>Ga0207904_1000596_pt1 | contig 12826 bp, 13 predicted proteins | sample MalvirmetaMSP118_FD_184232 | JGI IMG/M metagenome (GOLD analysis project Ga0207904, IMG submission 184232) | Marine viral communities from the Deep Pacific Ocean - MSP-118 (SPAdes) | ecosystem: Environmental > Aquatic > Marine > Oceanic | place: Pacific Ocean | collected 2011-05-30 | reverse complement strand
CGAGGTCCATCGTGGAGCGGATCACAGATCTGGCAGGGGGAGGACGGGCGATCTTGATAGCCGGGCCGACCGCCAGCGGCAAGTCGGCCCTGGCCCTGGCGCTGGCCGAGGCTGCCGACGGAGCGGTGGTCAACGCCGATTCCATGCAGGTCTATCGCGAACTGGAGATCCTGTCCGCGCGGCCGGGCCCCGAGGAGATCGCGCGGGCCCCGCATCACCTCTATGGCCACGTGCCGATGGCCGAGCCCTATTCGGTCGCACGCTGGCTCGCGGAGGTGGCGGACGTGCTCGCGGAGCTGGAGGGGGCCGGGCGCCTGCCGATCGTGGTCGGCGGGACCGGGCTCTATTTCACCGCGCTGACCGAGGGGCTGTCGGAGGTACCCGGAATCCCGGAGGCGGTCCGCGCCCACTGGCGGGCAAGGGGGCGCGAGGAAGATGCGGCATCGCTGCACGCGGTGCTGCGCGATCGCGATCCGGTGATGGCCGGGCGGCTGCGGCCCTCGGATGCCCAGCGGATCGTGCGGGCGCTGGAGGTGCTGGAGGCGACCGGACGGTCGCTGGCCGACTGGCAGGCCGAGACGCCGCCGCCGCTGCTGCCCGCCGCCTCATGCCGCCGGGTCGTGCTGGCTCCGGAGCGCGGACGGCTGCGCGAGCGGATCGCCCGCCGCTTCGATGTCATGCTGGAGCAGGGCGCGCGCGCCGAGGCCGAGCGGGTCGCCGCGCTCCGGCTGGATCCGGCGCTGCCGGCGATGAAGGCCATTGGGCTGGCGCCGCTGATCGCCCACGCGCTCGGGCTTGTCGGCCTGGAAGACGCCCGGGCCCGTGCCATCGCCGACAGCGCGCGCTACGCCAAGCGCCAGGAGACCTGGTTCCGCAACCGCTTCCCCGACTGGGAGCGGCTGGACCCCGACGCAGCTTTCGCAAAGTCCGCGGGCTGAGACCTTGCTGAAACTTTCCGCTTGACCGCGACCGGTCCCCTTTCTACCGTGCCGCCCAACGCAATCTCCGGGGTTTCCATGAAACGCTCGCTTCTCGTAATTCGCACGCGCATCGCCAGGACGGGGTAATTCCCCGGCCACGATTGGTGGTGCGCGTATCCAAGGGCCCTCGGGGCCCTTTTTTATTTTCCGGCAATGGCCGTGGTCGGCGGCCCTCGACAAGCCCGACCGAAGACACTTGGAGGATGACATGCAGCGGGAGATGACGGGCGCCGAGATGGTCGTTCAGGCGCTGATCGACCACGGGGTCGACAAGCTCTTCGGCTATCCGGGCGGTGCGGTGCTGCCGATCTACGACGAGATCTTTCAGCAGACCGAGGTCCAGCATATCCTCGTGCGGCACGAGCAGGGCGCCGGCCATGCGGCCGAGGGCTATGCCCGGTCGACCGGCAAGCCGGGCGTCTGCCTGGTGACGTCCGGTCCGGGCGCGACCAACGCGGTCACCCCGCTCACCGACGCGCTGATGGATTCCATTCCGATGGTCTGCATCTCCGGCCAGGTCGCCACCCACCTGATCGGCAACGACGCCTTCCAGGAGTGCGACACCGTCGGCATCACCCGGCCGTGCACCAAGCACAACTGGCTGGTGAAGCGCATCGAGGACCTGCCGCGCATCCTGCACGAGGCCTTCTACGTCGCCACCACGGGCCGTCCGGGCCCGGTTGTCGTCGACATCCCGAAGGACATCCAGCTGGCGCGGGGCACCTACACCGGCCCGCACAACATCGTCCACAAGACCTACCAGCCGCGCGTCAAGGGCGACCTCGACGCGATCCGCGCGGCCGTCGATCTGATGGCGACGGCGCGCCGGCCGATCTTTTACACCGGCGGCGGGGTCATCAATTCCGGCCCGCAGGCCAGCCAGCTGCTGCGCGAGATCGTCAAGCTGACCGGCTTTCCGGTGACCTCGACGCTGATGGGGCTGGGCGCCTTCCCGGCCAGCCATCCGAACTGGCTCGGCATGCTGGGCATGCACGGCACCTACGAGGCGAACCTCGCCATGCACGGGTGCGACGTGATGGTCTGCGTCGGGGCGCGCTTCGACGACCGGATCACCGGCCGCATCGACGCGTTCGCGCCCACCGCCAAGATCATCCACATCGACATCGATCCGTCGTCGATCAACAAGATCGTCCAGGCCGACATCCCGATCGTCGGCGACGTCGCCCACGTGCTGGAGGACATGATCCGGCTGTGGAAGGCCGCGGCCGTGACGCCGGACAAGAAGGCCGAGAAGGCCTGGTGGGAGCAGATCGCCGAGTGGCGTGGCCGCGACTGCCTGGCCTACCGGACGCGCCCGGACGTGATCATGCCGCAGCAGGCGATCCACGCCCTCTACGACGCGACCCACGACAAGGACGTCTACATCACCACCGAGGTCGGCCAGCACCAGATGTGGGCGGCGCAGCTGTTCAAGTTCGAGGAGCCGAACCGCTGGATGACGTCGGGCGGCCTCGGCACCATGGGCTACGGCCTGCCGGCGGCGGTCGGCGTCCAGGTCGCCCATCCCGACAGCCTGGTCATCGACATCGCCGGTGACGCCTCGGTGCTGATGACGATCCAGGAGATGTCGACGGCGGTGCAGCACGACCTGCCGATCAAGATCTTCATCCTGAACAACCAGTACATGGGCATGGTCCGCCAGTGGCAGCAGCTGCTCCACGGCAACCGGCTGTCGCACTCCTACACCGATGCGCTGCCGGACTTCGTCAAGCTCGCCGAGGCCTATGGCTGCGTCGGGCTCAAGGTCGAGAAGCCGGGAGATCTGGAAGGCGGCATCCAGGAGATGATCAACGTGAAGCGGCCGGTGCTGTTCGACTGCCGGGTGGCGAACCTCACCAACTGCTTCCCGATGATCCCGTCGGGTCGTGCCCACAACGAGATCCTGATGGGGGCCGAATCCGACGACGTGGAAGCGGAAGCGATCGAGAACGCCATCGATGCGGAGGGGGCTGCGCTCGTCTGAGGACGGGTGCCGCCAGGGGTTGGGGCCCGCGCGCCCCTTCAGACGACGGACAACCGAGATGCTTATGAAACCGATCCAGCCTGCCCGCGCCCCCGATCCGGTCGAGCGCCACACCCTGTCGATCCTCGTCGACAACGAGCCGGGCGTGCTCGCCCGGGTCATCGGGCTGTTTTCCGGCCGCGGCTACAACATCGACACCCTGACGGTCTCGGAGACCGAGCACGAGCGTCAGGTGTCGCGGATCACCATCGTGACCACTGGCACGCCCAACGTGATCGACCAGATCAAGCACCAGCTGGAGCGGCTGGTGCCGGTGCACCGGGTCTCCGACCTGACCGTCGAGGGCGAGGCCATCGAGTGCGAGCTGGCGCTGGTCAAGGTGGCCGGGCGCGGCGAGGCGCGTCTGGAGGCGCTGCGGCTGGCCCAGGCGTTCGACGCCCAGACCGTGGACGCGACGCTGGAGTCCTTCATCTTCCAGCTGACCGGCTCGACCGCCGAGATCGATCGCTTCATCGGCCTGATGACGTCGATCGGTTTGGTGGAAGTCTCCCGCACCGGCATCGCCGCCATCAGCCGCGGCGCCAAAGGCATGTAAGGAGGCGGCTTTGGCCGCCTCGGAAGGCTTTCTGTTGATCGAAGGCGGGTGCGTGCATCCGCCTTCGGCTTATGGGGCGGCCGTCCACGCGGGCGCGACCTCGCGAATCGGATCGTCGGCGAAGCGCGCCGCGGCGTCGGCGACCCGCTCGCCGGCGACGACGATGTCCGGCCGGATGGTGGCCAGCGGAACCAGCACGAAGGCCCGGTTGAGCAGTTCCTTGTGGGGGATCACCAGGTCCGGCTCGCCGATCTCGTGATCGCCGTAGGTCAGGATGTCGATGTCGATCACCCGTGGCCCCCAGCGGAACGTCTCGGTGCGTCCGAGTTCGGCCTCGATGGCCTTGCAGGCGGCGAGCAGGTCGCGCGGCGACAGGGTCGTGGTGCCGGCGGCGCAGGCGTTGACGAACCAGTCCTGCGCCTCGAACCCCCAGGGCGGCGTCGTGAAGAACGGCGAGGCGCGCTCCAGCGCGATGCCGTCGGCACGGTGCAGGAGATCGAGCGCGGTGCGCACGGCCGCCAGCGCGTCGCCGACATTGGCGCCCAGCCCGAAGGTGACGGGGACGGGGGTCATCCGGGCGCGCGTTCGCGCCGGATCGACAGGCCGATGGTGTCGAAGATGCCGGCCACCGGGGCGGACGGCTTGCGGATCTCGATCTCCACGGCGGTCAGGCGCGGGAAGTCGGCGAGCAGCCGCTCCGCGATGGTCTCGCCCAGGGCCTCGATCAGCTTGAAGCGCTGGGTTTCGGCGATCGCGCGCACCGTCTCGAAGGCGGTGCCGTAGCAGACGGTGCGGGAATAGTCGTCGGTGCGGCCGGCCTCGCTGGTGTCGAGCTCCAGCACGAGATCGATGTCGAAGCGCTGGCCGAGCTCGGCTTCCGCCGCGTGCAGGCCATGGCGGGCGAAGACGGCGATGCCGCGGACGAACAGGCGGTCGGAACGGTCAGGCACGGGCGAGCGCTTCCACGAGCTGGCGGGCGGCGACGTGCTCGGCGACGTCGTGGACCCGGATGATATCGGCACCCCCGGCGAGCGCCAGCGTGTCGAGGACGACCGTGCCGATCAGCCGGTCACCGACCTCGGTGCCGAGCAGCTTGCCGATCATCGACTTGCGCGACAGGCCGATGAGGATGGGATAGCCGAGCGCCTTGATCCGGTCGATGCCCTTGATGAGGGCGAGATTCTGGTCGAGCGTCTTGCCGAAGCCGATGCCCGGGTCCAGCACGAGGCGGTGCTCGGCCAGGCCGGCGCGGCGGGCGGCCGCGATGCTGGCGTCGAAGAAGCGCCGCAGGTCGTCGAAGATGTCGATGCTGCCGTCGATGGTGTCGCGATTGTGCATGACGATGGTCTCGACGTCGAAGGCGGCGGCCACCGAGGCGATGTCGGGATCGCGCTGCAGCCCCCAGACGTCGTTGAGGATCGAGGCCCCGGCGGTCAGCGCCCGTTCGGCGACGGCCGCCTTGGACGTGTCGATGGACAGCGGCAGGTCGAGGCGCGGGCGCAGGTCGCGGATCACCGGGATGATCCGGGCGATTTCGGTGTCGGCGTCGATGCGCTGGTGGCCCGGGCGGGTCGATTCGCCGCCGATGTCGATGATGTCGGCGCCGGCCTCGGCCATCGCGAGGGCGTGGGTGATGGCCGCGTACAGCCGGTCGAACTGGCCGCCGTCGGAAAAGGAATCGGGGGTGACGTTGAGGATGCCCATGATGCGGGCGCGCGCGGGCGGCGGAGCCGGACGGGCGGGTGCGATCGTCATGAGCGGCTCATCGGTGGGTGCATCGGATCGGTCGGCCTGCCTCCGCGGAAAGGGGATCGCTGGACCGACAATCGCCCCGCGTCAAGAAAGTTCGGTCGCCGCGCCCCGTTGCGGGTGGTCGCGCCAGGCCATTCGTGCAAACTCCCAGCGTTTTCCAGACAGGGTACGAATCGCACAATCTCATGGAATGGTCGCAGCAACAGGAAGCGGCGTTGAGCGCGGTCAGCCAGTGGCTGAAGCGCGGCGACAGCCAGGTGTTTCGCCTGTTCGGCTACGCCGGCACCGGCAAGACGACCCTTGCCCGCGAACTGGCCGAGGGCGTCGACGGCGACGTGCTGTTCGCCGCCTTCACCGGCAAGGCCGCCCAGGTGCTGCGCGAGAAGGGCGCCGACAGCGCCCGCACCATCCATTCGCTGATCTACCGGCCGCGCGGCGAGAGCGCCGAGGACGATGACGGCCAGCGCTCGCCGACCTTCTCGCTGAACCGGCAGAGCGCGGTCGCCAAGGCGGCGCTGGTGGTCATCGACGAATGCTCGATGGTGGACGAAGCGCTCGGCAAGGACCTCCTGTCCTTCAACACGCCGATCCTGGTGCTGGGCGACCCCGGCCAGCTGCCGCCGGTCGCCGGCGGCGGTTTCTTCACCGAGGCCGAGCCGGACTTCATGCTGACCGAGGTGCACCGGCAGGCCCGCGACAACCCCATCATCGATCTCGCCATGCGGGTGCGCGAAGGCAGCCCCATCGAGTTCGGCCGCTACGGCGAAAGCTCGGTGATCGGCCGCGCCGACATCGACCAGGAGATGGTGCTGGCCGCTGACCAGGTGCTGGTCGGCACCAACCGGACCCGCCGCCTCTACAACGGCCGCCTGCGCCAGCTGAAAGGCTTCACCGACGTGCTGCCGGAGGCGGGCGACAAGCTCGTCTGCCTGCGCAACAACACCGAGAAGGGCCTCCTCAACGGGAGCCTGTGGTCGGTCTCCTCGGTGTCGCGCAAGCCCGGGCAGACCATGCAGATGCTCGTGAAGGCGGAGGACGCGGGGCCGCGCCCGCCGGTCGCCAAGATCAAGGTGCTGAAGCAGGCCTTCCAGGAGGGGCCGGAATCGATCCCGTGGCAGCTTCGCCGCGGCACCGACATGTTCGACTACGGCTACGCGCTGACGGTGCACAAGTCGCAGGGCTCCCAGTGGGACGACGTGGTGCTGTTCGACGAGAGTTTCGCCTTCAAGGAGCACCGCGATCGCTGGCTCTATACGGCGATCACCCGGGCGGCCAAGCGTTTGACCCTCGTGAAGTCCTGATTCCGGGGCAATCCGGCATACGCACCATTTGCATTCGCCCGCAGGAGCGCTACAACGCGCACGCTGTCGTTCGGCCGACGGTCGTCAGAAGGGCCGGGCCATTCGCTGCCCACCCGGTTCGACAGGCACATTCAAGGAGAACACTACGGTCATGCGCGTGTATTATGATCGGGATGCCGACCTCAATCTCATCAAGGGCAAGAAGATTGCCATCGTCGGCTACGGCAGCCAGGGTCACGCCCATGCGCTGAACCTGCGGGATTCCGGCTGCGGCGAAGTGGCCGTTGCGCTGCGCGAAGGCTCGTCCTCCGCGCGCAAGGCCGAGGCCGAAGGCTTCAAGGTGATGTCCGTCGCCGACGCCGCCCGCTGGGCAGATGTCGTGATGATGCTGACGCCGGACGAGCTCCAGGCCGACATCTACAACGAGAGCCTCGCGGCCAACATGAAGGAGGGCGCTGCCCTTCTGTTCGCGCACGGCCTCAACGTGCACTTCAACCTGATCGAGCCGCGCGCCGATCTCGACGTGCTGATGGTCGCCCCGAAGGGCCCGGGCCACACGGTGCGCTCGGAGTATCAGCGCGGCGGCGGCGTGCCCTGCCTGATCGCCATTGCCCAGGACGCCTCCGGCAACGCCCACGACATCGGCCTGTCCTACGCCTCGGGCGTCGGCGGCGGCCGGGCCGGCATCATCGAGACCACCTTCCGCGAGGAATGCGAGACCGACCTGTTCGGCGAGCAGGTGGTCCTGTGCGGTGGGCTTGTCGAGCTGATCCGGGCCGGTTTCGAGACCCTCGTCGAGGCGGGTTACGCCCCGGAGATGGCCTACTTCGAGTGCCTCCACGAGGTGAAGCTGATCGTCGACCTCATCTATGAGGGCGGCATCGCCAATATGAATTACTCCATCTCCAACACCGCCGAGTACGGTGAGTACGTGACCGGTCCGCGCATCGTGACGGCCGAGACCAAGGCGGAGATGAAGAAGGTCCTGACCGACATCCAGTCGGGCACCTTCACCCGCAACTGGATGCTGGAGAACAAGGTCAACCAGACCTCGTTCAAGGCGACCCGTGCCCACAACAACGCCCACCAGATCGAAGAGGTCGGCGCGAAGCTCCGCGATATGATGCCGTGGATCCGCGAGAAGGCCCTGGTGGACAAGGACAAGAACTAGGCGCGCACGCGCGAGCCCGGCCTCCGGGCTGCCTGGGGCTCCTGCCCAGGCCTGGTGACGATCGAAGCTGCCCCGGGGTGACGCCATCCCGGGGCAGTTCTATTCTGGGCCCCGAACATCCGGATCACGCGCGGCGGGGAACAGCATGAACAGTGGCGAACACGATCCCGCGCTCCGTCCGGTCCGCTCGCTGGCAATCGGATTCCGCGACGCCGAGCCCGATTTCGCCGTGCGCCGCCGCGCCGGAATTACGGCGCGCTGGACGGCCGAGGCCGCCGCCAACCCCGCCCTCTTCAACGGCACCGTGCTTCTGTTCGAGGATGTGGCGATCCGCGACGAAATTCTGACGGCCACCGCCGTCCCGGTCGATTACGCGACCTTCTCGGCCTTCAAGGCCTGGGGTGGCCCCGACCCGCGTCTGATGAACCTCTTCGGGGCGGCTGCGGTGGTGTCGGCCGAGGGGCATCTCCTGCTCGGCGAGATGGCGCGCACCACCGACGATCCCGGCACCGTGAAGCTTGCCGGAGGAACCCCCGACCGCGCCGACATCGTCGGCGGGCAGGTGGACATCGTCGGATCGATCGCCCGGGAGCTCGCCGAGGAGACCGGCCTGCGCGCCGAGGACGCCCGGGCCGAACCGGCGCTTCTGGTCCACCTCGAATTCCCGTTGTGCGCGATCATGCAGGTGCTCCGCTTTCCGCTCCCGACGGCCGATCTCGTTGAGCGGATGAACGCGCACCTGGCCTCCTGCAATGAGCCGGAGCTCGCCGACATTGCCGTCGCGATGACACGATCGGATGGCGTTGTGCTAGCCTCGCCGGGCTACACACGCGCCATTGCCCGACATCTTCTGCCGGCCTGACAGGGCGGCTTCCCGACATCGAGAGAGAGGCTCCGATGGATCGACGCTATGCCATTCTGGACGTCTTCACCGACACCGCGCTCGCCGGCAATCCCCTCGCCATCGTCCGCGATGCCGAGGGGCTGGACGATGCGGCGATGCTGTCGATCGCCCGGGAGTTCAACCTGTCGGAAACGGTGTTCGTCCTGCCGCCCGACAATCCGGCGCACACGGCGAAGGTCCGCATCTTCACGCCGGGGCGCGAGCTGCCGTTCGCCGGTCACCCGACGGTGGGCACCGCCATCCATCTCGCCAACGAACGCTTCGGCGACAACCAGGCCGACGATGTCGACGTGATGGTGGTGCTGGAGGAAAAGGTCGGGCCGGTGCGCTGCGGCGTGGTGTTGCGCTCCGCCGGCGTCGCCTACGCGGAGTTCGACCTGCCGCGCCTGCCGAAGGTCGCCGATTCCGCGCCGGACGTGAAGGCGGTGGCCGAGGCGCTGGGGCTGGCCGAGCACGAGATCGGTTTCGGCCACTTCCCGCTTTCGGTGGCAGATGCCGGGGTGCCGTTCGTCATCGTGCCGGTCAATGGACTGGAGGCGGCCCGGCGGGCCGCGCCGAGCGCCGAACGCTGGGCGAGCGTGTTCTCCAGCGGCGGCTGTCTGGACGTCTATCTGTTCACCGCCGAGGTCGAGCGGCCGGGCGCGACTTATCACACCCGCATGTTCGCGCCGACCATGGGGATCGCGGAGGATCCGGCGACCGGCGCGGCCGCGGCCGCCTTCGCCGGCGTGCTGCACCGCTACGGGCAGCTCACCGACGGCAGTCATTCCTATCGGCTGGAACAGGGCGTTGAGATGGGCCGTCCGTCGCTGATCGATCTGGAGATCGATGTGGCCGACGGCGCGCTGCATGCGGCGCGGATTGGCGGCAACGCGGTGGTCGTCGCCGAAGGCGTCCTGAAGGTCTGAGGCGTCTACTCGCCCGCCGACTGCGCCGGCGAGGCGGGGATCGGAAACACCTGATCGTAGATCCAGTTGTAGACGAACGCGTAGACCAGGAAGAAGGCGGCGAAGGACAGGTCCATCACGAACGCCTCGGTCAGCGAGATCTGCAGATACCAGGCAATGAAGGGCAGCAGAACGAGCAGCAGCCCGGCCTCGAACAGCACCGCATGGGCGACGCGGATGCGAAGCGTCTTGTGCACGTCGCCGCGCAGCCGCAGCATCGCGTGGTCGAACATCAGGTTGTAGAGATAGTTCCAGCCGGTCGCGATCGACGCGCTCACGAGACTGACGATGCCGATATCGGCGATCGGCTTGTGAAACAGGAAGGCGCCCGCGGGGATCACGATCGAGAGCGCTATGATCTCGAAGGCGAGGGCGTGGCGGATCCGGTCGAAGGTGGTGCGCATGGTGCTCCCCATCAGGTGTCGGGTCGTCCCGAACGCATGACCCGCGGTGCGGGGGAGGTCGTCCTCGCTCGATCAGTCGTATATAGGCGGCGGCCGGACCGAAGCCAAAGCCGATTGACCCGTGACCACGGCCCGCGATGGCGCCGGTGGCCGGCGGTCCCGGCGGGCCGGACGTCAGCCGGTCAGCAGTCTTGTCCGCGCGGGGACGAACCCTGCACGGCGTTGCACGCATGCGGCATGTCTGGAGACGCCGCATCGCGCGGACGCGAGCGGGGTGCTCCAAACAGCGACGCGAGAGCGGTTCCCTGTCGCATGGAACCGGTTCTCGCTCGAGACGGGCTTAGAAAGCAGCCGGGCATCCGGACGGAAAAGTGGAGGCCACTCTTCCCGACGGATGCTTAGCGGCGGGCCGTGGCGGTGGCCTTGGCGCGCGGCTTGGCGATCAGGCCTTCGCGCTGCGCCTGCTTGCGGGCGAGCTTGCGGGACCGACGCACGGCTTCGTTTTCCTTGCGGACCCTCTTTTCCGAGGGCTTCTCGTAGGCCCGGCGACGCTTCAGCTCGCGGAAGATACCTTCGCGCTGCAGCTTCCGCTTCAGAACCTTGAGGGCCTGGTCGACATTGTTCTCACGGACTTCGACTTGCAGGGGAACTCTCCTTTCAGGCGTTCGGATGGGTGCCGGTCGGTGGCGCCTTGAGCAGGTCCCGGTCGGATCGGCCGACTGGGACGAAACCTGCGATGCTCAATGATTGGCCTGGGACCGTTCGGAGCGATCGGGCGGTTCACCTGATCGCGGAAGGGCCCCGGGCGGGCGCCGGACGCGGCACGCCCGGTGACAAAACGAAAAAAGGCCCGGCCGGCTGGCCGGGCCTTTCAAAACCCGACAGCCGAATTAGGCGTTCGAGAGGTTCGTCGCGGCGGACTTGCCCGAGCGACGGTCCGGCTCGACGTCGTAGTTGACGCGCTGACCTTCTTCGAGCGGCGGCATGCCAGCGCGCTCAACGGCAGTGGCGTGCACGAACACGTCCGGGCCACCTTCGGCCGGCGTGATGAAGCCGAAGCCGCGGGTGTGATTGAAAAACTTAACGGTACCAGTAGCCATGTCGGCCTCCATTAGACAAAACGCAGATATGCGTTCCCCTGCGCAACCATCGCGCAGGAACTTACCCGAATTCAGCTTTAACTTGGGTAGGCCGTTTTGAGCCAACACAGCAAGGCAGCGTGAAATCGCGACAAAGGCTATATGAGCCTGTTCCGGCCGCTGGTCAATGCCATTGGACCATCCAGACGCAGTTCTGTTGCAGCCATAGGCTGTCGAGGCGCACAGAATACGCCTGAATCGCGCCCGATGGAGTTTGCCGGAGACGGCGCCGGCGTGGCGATTTGGTTTGCCGGCATTTGACGAAAGCCCGCGCGTGCGGGAAGGTTCGAGAGCTCTCGAGTGTACAGGGTGATCGATGGGACCGGAACTGGATTTTGCGAGTTTCGCCAAGGCCGGTTCGGCGATCGCGCAGATGGCTGAGACGCTCGATCTGTCGACGGCGGAGACCAGCCGGGCGCTGGCGGCGCTGATGCCGGCCTTCGCGGTCGCCTACCAGCGCGCCGCCGCCGATCCGGACCGCCTCAAGACCGCCATCGCGAACGCCCTGCCGGTCGGCCGTTTCGACAACGACAGCGAACGGGCGACCCGCGCCTTTTTCGGCCAGGATGACCTCGCCCGCGCGGTGATCGAGCACGCGGCCCAGTCGAGCGGGCTAGGGGCCGACGTGGTCCGCACGCTGTTTCCCGCCGTGGCCGCCGATTTCGCGACGTCACTGTCCCGCCGCGAGGGGCTGGGCACCGCGGGCGATCTGATGGTGGCCTTCTTCCGCGGTTATGCGCGCGGGCGCTCGGGAAGCGCCGCACCGGTGACGTTCAATCCCTGGCTCGACGCCATGGCGGCGTTCACCGACGGGTTCGCGCGCAGCCAGGACGGCCCCGGCCCGACGGTGGCGGCGAACGCCGGCGCGATGCTGGAGTCCCAGGCGAACGCGGCGACCGCCATGGGCTTTCCCGACATGCAGGCCTATCAGCGGATATTCGATCGGTTCGCGGGCATGCCCGGTTCCGGTTCGCCGTCCGCGTGACCGGTCGGGCCCGGCAACCGCGGCACAGACTGGAAGGGCGCGCGATGGGCGCGGTCGGCACACTCGTCTCCTTCGCCGGGCTGCCCGGATCCGGTAAGACCACCATCGCCCGGCTGGTGTCCCGACGGACGGGCGCGGTCTTCCTGCGCGTCGACGAGATCGAGACGGCGATCCGCATGTTCGAGGAGCGCAACGACATCGGGCCCGAGGGCTACCATGTGGCGGCGGCGCTGGCGGCGTCGAACCTCGAGCTCGGCCACCATGCGATCGTCGAGTGCGTCAATCCGTGGACGCTGACCCGCGACATCTTTCGCGCCGCCGCCCGCCGGGCCGGCGGGCCGATGCTTGGCGTCGAGCTCGTCTGCTCGGACGTGGCTGAGCATCGTCGCCGTGTCGAGACGCGCTCGCCCGACGTGCCGGGTCTCCGGCTGCCTGACTGGGAGAAGGTGGTCGGCCGCGACTACACGCCCTGGACGGAGGCGGACCTTCGGATCGATACGGCGCACACCGGCGCGGAGGCGGCGGCGGGCCGGATCGCCGATCTGCTGCGGGCCGGATAGCCGCTGGCGGCCCGCGCCGGGACCCGGAACGACTGACGGCCGGCTTTGAGGGCCGGCCGTGTCGGTGTCACGCACTCGCGTGCGAAGTTGGCGCATGCGCGCCG
>Ga0207904_1000593_pt1 | contig 12848 bp, 13 predicted proteins | sample MalvirmetaMSP118_FD_184232 | JGI IMG/M metagenome (GOLD analysis project Ga0207904, IMG submission 184232) | Marine viral communities from the Deep Pacific Ocean - MSP-118 (SPAdes) | ecosystem: Environmental > Aquatic > Marine > Oceanic | place: Pacific Ocean | collected 2011-05-30 | reverse complement strand
TGTCCCTTGCACCAAGAGTGTCCTGCAATCACATGTCGGTAGCTGCCACAGCAAAACAACTACCGTGCAAGCACTCTATAACGGTGAGGTAACGGAAGGGAAGACCTCGCCGTTATCTTTTTGTGATTCATAGCTGGCGCACGGTCCGGTCAGCGTTCGTGGAGGTTTCGTTCAGGAACAGAGCCCAGACTCGGACACTTGTGTGCCGTCCCGAGGCACTTCTCTTCCGGGCCCACTGGTGCTGCCCGCTCGATTCTCCGATCAGGAAGCCACTGAATTCGTGCGTCTACGCTCATCCTCAACGAACCCTGCCTCCCGCCCCCGTACTCGGGCCCTCGCCGCAACAGCCATGGGTCTGACTCTGCTGTTGGGCGCCTCGTCGACTGCCGCGTTCGCGCAGACCCCCGCCGCCGCTCCGACGGCTCGCAGCGAAGCGCCTCCGCTTCCGGCGTCGATCCAGACCCAGGCGGCCACTGTCGAGTCCCTGACCTCGGATGCCGAGGAGGCGCTCGCAGCTGCGGCAGCGCTCGTCGCTGATGCTGATGCGCTGAACGCCGAGGTCGCGGCATCCGGACTCCCCGTCGAGGCTCCGACGGAGGTGTCGGTCTCGGCCGTGGACACGGCAACTGCCGACCTCGATGGCCTGGACCTGCTGCCGATCGTGCTGCTTCCCTCGCTGACCACGGCGGTCACGGATGCCGTCACTGCCGCTCAGGCTGACGTCGACGCGCTGCGCGAGCGGCTTGCAGCGGCTGTCGCCGCCGAGGAAGCTCGTCGCGCCGCGGAAGAGGCGGCCGCCAAGGCAGCCGCCGAAGAAGCTGCCCGCGTCGCTGCCGAAGAGGCACGGCGCGCCGCCGCAGCGGCGGCACCCGCGGTCTCGGGTCCGGTGGCCTCCACCGGCGACAACTCGCCCGGGGCCGCGCAGGCCGCGGCCCGCGACATCATGGCGTCACAGTATGGCTGGGGCGACGGGGAGTTCTCGTGCCTCGTGTCTCTGTGGAACAAGGAGTCCGGCTGGAACTACGCCGCCTACAACTCCTCCAGCGGCGCGGCAGGAATCCCGCAGGCGCTGCCGGGAAGCAAGATGGCCTCCGCCGGCGGTGACTGGGCATCCAACGCCGTCACGCAGGTGCGCTGGGGACTCGGATACATTGCGGGCCGCTACGGATCGCCGTGCAACGCGTGGGGACACTCCCAGTCCGTCGGCTGGTACTAAGTCGCGAGGGCACAAGTAAGGGCCGGTCGGAGAGGCTTCCGACCGGCCCTTGTCCCTTGCACCAAGAGTGTCCTGCAATCACATGTCGGTAGCTGCCACAGCAAAACAACTACCGTGCAAGCACTCTATAACGGTGAGGTAACGGAAGGGAAGACCTCGCCGTTATCTTTTTGTGATGAATTTTGCATCCGGGCGAGAGCGCGCGGTGGTGGGTCTGTCGCTCGGCTCGCCTCAGTAGTCTCCGCCGTGGTCGGTCCGGTCCGCGGAGTCGAAGCGCTGGAGATGAATGCGACGAGCCAGGCGGATGCTCGGACGGATGAGTAACTGCGCGCTGCCGACGATGAAGAAGCACGTCCCTACTGTCGTCGTGGACGGCCAGAGGAACAGGACGCTGCCCACGACGAACATCACGCCGATGAGGAAGTCATTGGTGATGCTCAGCGTCTCGTATCGATTGCGGATGACGAGCTCATCGTGCCCGATTCGAAGGTCGAGGTCGGAGGACTGCTGATTGGTGGAGTCGGCGGACATCGCGCCATCGTGCCAGAGGACATCCGGGCTCGCGAATCGCCGTCGCACTGGCACGATCCGGCCTGACGTATGCCCGGAGAGGCGTACGCCCCTCCGTAGACTGGCGCGCGCCGCCAATCAGGAACGAGACGATGAGCATCCCGACCCCGTCCGAACAGTCCTCGCCGCTGGCGCACCGCCCCTGGCTCTCCGCCTACGCCGAGGGTGTGCCCGCCGAGATCGATCCGGTCGAGCAGACACTCGTCGACCTGCTCTCGGCATCCGTCGCTCGCTACCGCACGGATGTGGCGCTGGAGTTCTTCGGCAGAACGACCACCTACGCCGAGCTCGGCGAGCAGGTCGAGCGCGTCGCGAACGGGCTCCGCAAGCAGGGCGTCGTCGCCGGTGACCGGGTGGCCCTCGTGCTGCCGAACTGCCCGCAGCACGTCGTGGCCTTCTACGCGATCCTGCGCCTGGGCGCCATCGTGGTCGAGCACAATCCGCTGTACACAGCGCGGGAGCTGCGCCATCAGTTCGAGGTGCACGGCGCCGTGGCGGCGATCGTCTGGGACAAGGTTGCCGACACGATCGCCGAGATGCCTGCCGATGTGCGCCCGCGCACGATCGTCTCGGTGCGGATGCCGGACGCGCTGCCTCTCGGCAAGCGGCTCGCGCTGAAGCTCCCCGTGCCCGCAGCCCGCGAGACCCGCACCGCAATGACAGCCACCCCGAAGGCGAAGAAGCTCGTGGCGTGGAAGACTCTCGTCGGCGCCCGCCGCCTGCCGAAGAAAACACCCACCCCACGGCTCGACGACACGGCGCTCCTGCAGCTGACCAGTGGCACGACCGGCACGCCCAAGGCGGCGATCCTCTCCCACCGCAATCTGCGTTCGAACGCCGCGCAGGGACGCGCCTGGGTTCCGGGTCTGAAGGAAGGCGCCGAGACCTTCTACGCGGTGCTTCCGCTCTTCCACGCATACGGCCTCACGCTGTGTCTCACGTTTGCCGTTTCGATCGGGGCGCGCATCGTGCTGTTCCCCCGGTTTGACGTGGATGCGGTCGTCACCGCCGCCAAGCACTCACCCCCGACGTTCCTTCCCGCCGTTCCGCCGGTCTACGACGCCCTCGCTCGAGCTGCAGCCCACCGGCGCATCGATCTGCGCAGCATCCGGTTTGCCATCTCGGGAGCCATGAGCCTGCCGATTCCGACCGTCACGCGGTGGGAGGATGCCAGCGACGGTCTCCTCGTCGAGGGATACGGCATGACCGAATCCTCGCCTGTTGCGCTGGGCAATCCGATCGGGCCCACCCGACGACCCGGCACGGTCGGGGTGCCCTTCCCGAGCACCGACATCCGGGTCGTCGACCCCGACAACCCGACCGTCGATCGCGCCATCGGGGAAGCGGGTGAGCTCCTCATCCGTGGACCGCAGGTGTTCCAGGGCTATTGGGATCGTCCCGACGAGACCGCCGCGGTCCTGCTTCCGGGGGGCTGGCTACGCACGGGCGACATCGTGACGGTCGCGGAAGACGGCTTCGTCACCGTCATCGACCGGGTCAAAGAGCTCATCATCACGGGCGGCTTCAACGTGAGCCCGACCGAGGTCGAGCAGGTGCTCGTGCTGCACCCGGATGTCGAGGCGGCAGCCGTCGTCGGTATCCCGCGCTCGTCGGGGGGTGAGGATGTCGTGGCTGCCGTCGTGCTGCGCGAGGGCGCACACTTCGATGCAACGGGGCTCCGCGACTTCGTGCGTCCCCACCTCGCGGCCTACAAGGTCCCCAAGCGCATCGTCGAGGTGCCGGACCTCCCGCGCTCGCAGATCGGGAAGGTGCTGCGCCGCTCGGTGCGCGAGAGCCTCAGCTCGCGCTGAGATCGGCGCTCGGAGGGGCGGCGTTCCAGCGAAGGCGGGGTTCGCCACCGTCCAGATCCGCGAGGAATGCCGCTGCATCCGCGACGGGAAACAGCGTGACGATGCGCCTGCCCGTCGAGGCGGTCTCCAGCGCGTAGGCCAGCGCGGCAGGACCCTGCCGGGCGGTCAGTGCGATCTGCGACACGACGTCGCCGAGCTCTTCCGTGCGACAGAGGTGGTGCTCGAGCACCGTCGTCGCGGCTGCCGTGACCCGCTCGAGAAGGGTGCGGTTGCTCGCCCACGGGACGAAGTCGTCCGGCGGCAGGCCGCAGAGGCGCGCCAGGTCACCGGTCATCCAGCGGTCACGCTTGCGTCCGAAGGGCGTCATGACGGGGGAGAGGAGGTAGCCGTACACGTGCATCAGGCCGGCGTTTCCGACCGGCCAGCGCGCAGCCAACTTCGCCCGCTCGTTGAGCGCGCGAAACAGAGCGATGCTCACGACGGGCCGGTGAACGAGCTCATCGATCACCGAGGAGGCGCCCCATGATGCGAATCGTCCCGCGGCTGCGTCAGCATCGATGGCTTCTCCGAGCCACGCCACGCTCTCCAGCGCTGCGTGTGGATCGCGAGCGGCACGGGCGGATGCAGCATCCAACGCGTCCGGCACGCCTCCAGCGTAGACGGGTGCCTCAGCTCAGTGGGCTCCGGATTTCACGTGTTGTTTACCTGATGTGGCCGTTGCGTCCACAACCAACTGTCAGCATGGACGCAACGTCCCCGGATGAGGCGGACGGGAAAGCAGAGCAGTGACACCGACAATCGTGTTCGATTTCGACGGGACCCTCGCCCTCGGGGCCGGCCCTATCCTCGCGTATGCGCGGGCGGCCGCGCGGCGCGCGGATGACCCAGCCTTTTTCGACAGGGCCGTGGCCGCGCTCGCGGCATTCGAAGCGGGCGAGGCTGCCTACCGTGACGGCTACGATGCGGTCGGCTCGCTGGCTGTGGAAGCAGGCATCGACGCGAGTGTCCTCGATGAGTCCTATTCGGCATCGCGTGCTGTGCTCGGCTCGGCGGACGCGCCAGTTGTCGCCCCCGCTGGTCTCGCACCGTTCCTGGCCCGGGTCGGACGGCACGCGCAGATCCTGCTCGCCACGAACGCGCCGAGCGACAGCATCCTGCCGCTGCTGACCGCCTGGGACGTTGCTGACACCTTCGACGGGCTGCACTTCGCTGTCGGCAAGCCCGAGGGCCTGCGACCGATCCTTGCGCGCGCGCTCGAGGGGGGACCCGTCCTCTCCGTGGGCGACATCGTCGACCTCGACCTCGTGCCCGCGATGGAACTCGGCGCCGACACGGCACTCGTCGGCGCAACCTCCGCACGCTCGAGCGCGCCCGTGACCATGCGCGGCGCGACTCTCTCCGACCTGTACTCCGATATCGAAGCCTGGGCCGCGACCGCGGCATCCAGTCCCTCCCGCACCACCCCACTCGAAAGGCACTCCTGACATGCGCAAGTCCCTGATGTTCACGGGCATCGCGGCCATTGCCGCCCTCGCCCTTGCCGGCTGTTCTGCGGACTCCGACCCCGCGGCGTCGGGCTCGGCTGATACCGCCTGGCCCGAGTCGATCACGATCTCGCTCGTTCCCTCCGTCGAGGGTGAAGACCTCGCCGAGGCGCTCGACCCGCTCACGGCCTACCTCTCCGACAACCTTGGCATCGAGGTCAACGGGGTCGTGGCCACCGACTATGCCGCGACCGTGGAAGCGCTGGGCTCGGACCAGGCGCAGGTGATCATCACCGACGCCGGCTCGCTCTACAACGCCATGGAGCGGTACGACGCCCAGCTCATTCTGCGTGACGTGCGCTTCGGCGCAACCTCGTACGCCTCCGTCGCGTACACGAACAACCCTGACAAGTACTGCGCCGAGGCGCCGGAGATGTCGACGTATGCTGCGAGCGGCATCGAGCTGTCGTACTGCAACGGCATCGAGGAGGCCGGCGAGACCGCCACCGGTCAGGGACCTGCGGCACTGGATGCGCTCACGAAGATCGACGACGGTACGAAGGTGGCGCTGCAGGCTGCGACCTCCCCCGCCGGCTACCAGTACCCTGTCGTCGCTATGCGCGAGGCCGGTATCGACACCGACACGGGGATCACGCAGATCCCGGTCGAGGGCAACAACAACGCCGTCCTCGCCGTGTACAACGGTGATGCTGAGGTCGGCTTCGCCTACTGGGATGCGCGCACGACCGTCGCCGAGGAGGCCCCGGACATCGCCGACAAGGTCGTGGCCTTCGCCTACACCGACATGATCCCCAACGGTGGTGTCGCCGTCTCGAACACGCTCCCGGCAGATCTCGTGGCTCAGCTCACCGAACTCATGGACGGCTACGCTGACTCGTCCGAGGAGGCGAAGGACGTCATGTTCGACCTGGTCGGACTTTCGGACTGGACCGACCAGACCGCGCCCGAGCAGATCACCCGCTACGGCGAGATCCTCGCCCAGTTCCAGAACTGACCGAGCCCGCGAGGTTCACCAAGGAGTCGGTGCATGCACACTGATCCGCAGCGCGCGGAGGCCGGGGCCACCCCCTCGGCCTCCGCGCCCGTGCTCGTCCCCGCCCCCTCGGCCTGGGGGATTAGCCTCGACGATGTCTCGGTGGTCTATCCCAACGGGACGCGCGCCCTCAGTGGCGTGAGCCTCGACGTTGCCGCGGGTGAGATGGTGTCGATCGTCGGGCTGTCAGGCTCGGGCAAGTCCACGCTCATCCGCGCGATCAACGGCCTCGTCCCGGCCACGAGCGGAACCATCACCGTCGGCCCCACTGTCGTCACGGGATTGCGTGGACGGCAGCTGCGGCGCCTGCGGGGGCACATCGGCATGATCTTCCAGGGGTTCAATCTCGCGGATCGCGCGAGTGTCTACCGCAACGTGCTTGTCGGTCGCTTTTCGCACACACCGACCTACCGCACGCTTCTGGGCCTCACGACGTCCGCTGATCGGGAGCTCGCGCTGCGCTCGCTCGATTCCGTCGGGATGCTCGAGAAGGTGTGGACCCGGGCCGGCCAACTCTCCGGCGGTCAGAAGCAGCGGGTGGCGATTGCTCGCGCCCTCACGCAGCAGCCGAGCATCATGCTCGCTGACGAACCGGTCGCAAGTCTTGATCCCCCCACGGCCCATGCCGTCATGGACGACCTTCGCCGTGTCAACGTCGAGGACGGCCTCACGGTGTTGGTCAACATCCATCTGATGGATCTGGCGCGTCAGTACACCACGCGAATGATCGGCCTGCGCGCCGGTGAGCTCGTCTACGACGGCCTCGCCGCCGACGCCACGGATGCCGACTTCGAGCAGATCTATGGGCGCCCGATCCAGCCGGTGGATCGGCTCGATCGATGAGCGAGACGGTCGCGCACTACACGTTGCCGCCGCGTCCGCGAACGAGAGGTCGCGTCGCTCTGATCGTGCTCGCTGTCGCCGGGTTCACCGTCCTCACGTGCGTCCCTGCGATCGGTGGGATCGACCTGGACTTCGGGGCCATCATCCGCAATTGGTCAAACGGCTCCAGCATTCTCGTCCAGTTCTTGCAGCCGGACTTCTCGTTCCTGCCGCGCACGATCGAGCCCATGCTCGAAACGCTCCAGATGGCGCTGGTTGGAGCCTTCTTCGCGGCGCTGATCTCGGTGCCGCTCACGCTCTGGGCGGCCGCGCCGACGAATCCGAATGCGATCTCGCGCCGCCTCGTCCGGGCTGTGATCAACGTCGTCCGCGCGGTCCCCGATCTCGTCTATGCCACGGTGCTCGTCGCGATGATCGGGGTGGGCGTCCTGCCGGGCGTGATCACCCTGTTCCTTTTCGACATCGGGATCGTGGTCAAGCTCGTCTCGGAGGCGATCGACTCTGCCGACCACCACTACATGGAGGCGGGGCGCGCCGCGGGGGGAACACAGAACCAGATCAACCGCGTCACCGCGCTCCCACAGACCTGGCCGCTGTTTGCCAACCAGTGGCTGTACACCCTCGAACTCAACGTCCGCATCTCGGCGATCCTCGGCATCGTCGGGGCTGGCGGTATCGGCCGGCTTCTCGACGAGAGGCGCGCCTTCTACGCGTACGACGACGTCTCGGTGATCGTGCTCGAGATCCTCGTCGTCGTCATCCTCATCGAAGTGTTCTCGAACTACCTGAGACGGCGTCTGATATGAGCACGTCGGTGTCTGCCCGCGAGCTGGGGCTCGCGCTTCCCCCGCGCCCGTCGCGCCTCGCACCGACGCTCACGGCGGTGGTCGTCGGGGTGATCGTTCTGTGGGCGACCGCCGGACTACCGATCGACTGGAGCGACGTCGGCGCGATCCCCGGTGAGCTCCTTCACTACGGCACGCTGATGTTCGCCGACCCCAACTGGGAGAAGCTCCCGCGAGCCCTCTTCGAGACGTGGCGGTCGATCTCGATGGCCTGGATCGGTGCGATTCTGTGCGTGCTGGTGTCGATCCCGCTCGGGATGCTGGCAGCGCGGGGCGTGGGGCCGGTCTGGCTCCGGTTGCCCCTGCGCGGCTTGTTCGCCGTCATCCGGGCCCTGCCCGAAGTGATCATCGCCCTGCTTCTACTCACCGTCACCGGGCTGACACCGTTCACAGGTGCACTGGCCCTGGGCATCGCCGGAATCGGCACGCAGGGAAAATGGGTCTACGAGACCATCGAGTCGGTACAGGAAGGCGCCTCCGAGGCCGTGCGTGCGGCCGGGGGCGGCACGGCAGAAGTCACCCGATGGGCGCTGTGGCCGGCTGCGGCTCCCGCCCTGATGTCGTTCGCGCTGTATCGCTTCGAGATCAACATCCGTACCTCTGCCGTGCTCGGCCTCGTCGGCGCTGGCGGGATCGGAAGCATGCTGGCCAACTACACCAACTTCCGGCAATGGGATACCGTCGGAATGCTGTTGATCGTGGTGGTCGTTGCCACCATGACGATCGACGCGATCTCGGGAGCGATACGCCGGCGGATCACGCAGGGGGCCCGGATGCGCGGAGCCAGACGATCCTCGAAAGGACGCCAGGATGTGGTCGGGATCCGCTGACGCGCCTCCTTCGACGCGGATCGCGATGCTCGCACCGTCGCTGCAGCCGACCGAGCGACGCGTCGCGGAGTCGATCGTGGCGGACGTTGAAGCAGCGATCGAACGGACTGCCCAGGAGGTCGCCGATCTGGTTGGGGTGGGGCGCGCGAGCGTCATCCGCACCGCCCAGTCTCTCGGCTACGAGGGATACCCGCAGTTGCGGGTCGCACTCGCACGCGAAGTCTCGCTCACGGGCACAGCGGCAACCGGGACGGACGGCACGATGCTCGGAGCCCTGCGGGGAGCCGTCGATCGCTTCGCCGCGCGGCTGCCTCACACGGTCTCGGCACTCACCGAGGCCGAGCTCGATGCGTTCGTCACCGAGATCGACGGAGCCCAGCGCCTGCTCGTGGCGGCGAACGGACTGTCGTCACCGCTCGGAATCGACCTCGCGATGCGACTGACCTCGGCGGGCCGGCCGGCCGAGTACATGCCCGACACTCTCGGCCAGCAGATCGCCGCCAAGCATCTGGGGCGCGGTTCCGCATGCCTGGTCGTCTCAGGGTCGGGGGCAAACCGTGCGTCGTTGGATGTTGTCACCGAAGCACGCGCGAGCGGCGCCCGGGTACTCGCGATCACCTCGTTTCCTCGCTCACCGGTGGCGGAGGCAGCGGATGTCGCTCTCATCGTGGCTCCCGTGAACGATTCCTTCCACGATGAGCTGGTGCATACCTCCCGCGCGGCGCTCATGCTCGTGACGGAGTCTGTCGTGGGGTTGCTCGTCGCGCGCCGGGGCGACAGCGCCCGTGCCGCTCAGGCGGCAACGCTCTCGGTCCTCAGTCGCTCGCTCTCGGAGTAGCGGCGCTCGCGCTGAGGTCTTCTCCGCCGCGTGTAACGCGGGCGAAACGGCCCGGGCGTATCGTCACCGGCAACGCTCATGAAAGCGAAAGCCCGCACCCGCGGGTGAGTGGAAAGCGTGAAGCGGCTCAAGAAGGAGTTGCCATGACATTCCAGGTCCCCCTCGTGGACATCACCCCTTACGTGGCAGGTGGCACGGCCGCGGCCCAGGCGGAGGTCGCTCGCCGTATCGACGACGCGTGCCGCACGGTCGGGTTCATCCAGATCACCGGCCACGGGATCCCCGACGCGATCACGCACGGGCTCACCGACGCGATGGATGCCTTCTTCGCGCTCGATCTTGAGGCGAAGAAGGCCTACCGCACCCCACCCAAGATCAACCGCGGGTACAGTCCGCCGAAGTCGGAGTCGCTGAGCCTCAGCCTCGGGGTCGAGCAGGCCAGCCGCATGAACGACTTCTTCGAGGCGTTCAATGTCGGCGCATCCGCCGCGTCGTATCCGCACATGGCGGAGTTGCCGCAGCCCGACTATGCCGACAACGTGTGGCCCACCGTCGACGGATTCCAGGAGCAGGTGGAGGCGTATTTCACCGAGGCCGGCCGCGTCGCCCGCGTCATGACGCGGATCTTCGCGGATGCCCTGGGCCTGGATCCGGAGTTCTTCGCCTCCCGCACCGATCACTCGCTCGATGTGCTGCGGATGAACAACTATGCCCTGCCGCCCGGAACGGATGTGACCCTCGATGGCGACCTCATCGGCATGGGGGAGCACACCGACTACGGGATCGTCACCATCTTGTGGGCGGACCAGGTCAAGGGCCTCCAGGTGCTCGGTGCCGATGGTTCCTGGAACGATGTCGCCCCCGCCGATGATGCGCTGCTGATCAACCTCGGCGACGTCACGGCGCGCTGGACGAACGAGCGGTGGATGTCGACACTGCACCGTGTGAAGCCGCCGGTGATCGACGGGACGATCGAGCGGCGACGGTCTGCTGCCTTCTTCCACGACGGAAACGTCGACGCGCTCATCCAGACGCTGCCCTCGTGCGTCGATGCGGAGCATCCCGACCTCTACGAGCCGGTCACCGTCGGTGAGCACATCGCGGCCAAGCTCGCGGGATCTCGCGCCGGGGTACGCAACGACTCCGCTGCCCGCGAGTCGGCACGCGTCCTCGCGAGCCAGCGCTACTGAGGACCGGTCGTACGCAGACGCGCATCGAGGCCGTCCAGGAGAAGGGTCAGTCCGAAATCGAACCCCGATCCCTGGTCGGTTCCGTGAAGGTGGATGTGCTCGATGAGGTGGGTGTGCTCGACCTGCTCGAGGTATGCCAGCGCGGCGTCACGTCGTTCGCGCTCAGCGGCGGCATCCATCGGTGCGAAATCCAGGGCCTGCGTCACGTAGCCCTGGATGTACGCCTCGAGAACGTGGTGGGCGTGGAAGGCCTGCTCGGGGGTGAAGCCGGCGCGGCGGAGGTGTCCCAGCGACGCGTCGAGGTACGCCATCCGCGCCGGCCCGCCGCTGGTCGCGCGGATGCGGTTCGCCCAGGGGTGGTGTAGCAGGGTCGCGAACGCCGATCGCGCCGTCCGTCTGACCGCGGTACGCCAGTCCTGGGCGTCCGCGGTCAGCGTGACCTCTGCCCAGACGAGATCCACGATCCCATCGATGACGGCCTGCTTCGACGGGAGATGGTGGTACAGCGACATCGCTTCGACACCGAGTCTGGCGCCCAGTGACCGCATGGTCAGTGCGTCAAGGCCGTCGGCGTCGACGAGCTCGAGCGCTGCCGCCAGGATGCTCTGCCGTGTGAGCGGTCGGCGGAGCTGATCCGGTTCCCCCTCAGCTGGAGACATCCGTCGCTCCTCGCGTGACTTGACGAACTTACGTTGTAAGACTAGCGTCACCCGTGACCATACAACGTAAGGCTGCTGGTGGCGGCCGAGGAGGACCGACATGCGTGCCATCCGTCGCACCCGTTACGGCGGGCCGGAGACTCTGCAGATCGAGGACATCGAGGATGAGCCGTTGGAGCCGGGGCGTGTGCGGCTGCGGGTCGCGGCCGCATCGCTGAACCCCTTCGAGTGGCATCACATGCGAGGACTGCCGTGGCTCATGCGTCCGACATCGGGCTGGCGGCATCCGCGCAACCCCGGTCTGGGGGTGGATGTCGCGGGCATCGTCACGGAGGTCGGCACCGATGTCTCGGAGTTCAGGGTCGGTGACGCTGTCTTCGGTCCGGCACGCGGCTCGCTGGCGGAGGCTGCCACGGCGCGTGCGGAGTATCTCGCGCCGATCCCGGCGGGCGTGACTCCCGCTGAGGCGGCAGCGGTGCCGCTTGCCGGTCTGACGGCGCTGCAGGCTCTGCGAGACAAGGGGCAACTGGAGGCGGGCGGCCGCGTATTGATCCTCGGTGCCGCGGGCGGCGTGGGGCACTACGCCGTTCAGCTTGCGCGCTCCCTCGGTGTCGGTCGGGTCGTTGCCAGTTGCAGTGGGCGCAACGCGGAGTGGATCGCGGATCTCGGCGCCGATCGTGTCCTGGACTATACGCGCGGCGAGGTCAACGACATCGGCGAGCGGTTCGACGTCATCATCGATATCGCGGGCGGCGCGCGAATCGCGTACCTGCGGAGCCTGCTCGCACCGGGCGGGTCGCTGGTCCTCGTCGGCGGCCCGGGTGACGGACGGCTGCTGGGCCCCGCGACGCGCGTCTTCGCGGGCCTTCTCACCAGCCGTTTCCGCCCGGAGCGGGTTGTGGGGATCAATACGACGTGGTCCGGGGCCGACATGGCGATCCTTGGCGCGATGCTCGGCGACGGCCGCGTACGCAGCGTCATCTATCAAGAAGTAGGTCTTGACGGGGTCCCCGCGGCGATTGCGGAACTCGAGAGAGGCCATGTTCCCGGCAAAATCGTCGTGCGTCCCGAGGTGTCGTGGTTGTAGTTCGTGGGGACCTTCGGCCCCATTGTGGTCTGACCACAGGAGTATCGTGCCGGTGTGCGCACGATCGAAGACACTCTCGAGCTCCAGGCCGATGCGGCGATCCACAAGATCGAGGGAATGCGGCATCCGCTGCGCTTCACGATCTCGGGAATGCTTGCTGGCGCTTATGTGGGGATCGCCGTCGTGCTCATGCTCAATGCGGCAGGTCCCCTCGCGGAGGCCGGGGACGGCTGGGCCAAGCTCGTGAGCGGACTCGTGTTCGGCGTCGCCCTCACGCTCGTCGTCTTCGCCGGCGCCGAGCTCGTTACGTCCTCGATGATGACGCTGACGCAGGGCACGCTCATGCGCGCGACGGCATCCGGTCCCGCAGCCGGGGCGCTCGGGTTCACGTTCGTGGCGAACCTGCTCGGGGCCGCGGTCT
>Ga0207904_1000592_pt1 | contig 12903 bp, 8 predicted proteins | sample MalvirmetaMSP118_FD_184232 | JGI IMG/M metagenome (GOLD analysis project Ga0207904, IMG submission 184232) | Marine viral communities from the Deep Pacific Ocean - MSP-118 (SPAdes) | ecosystem: Environmental > Aquatic > Marine > Oceanic | place: Pacific Ocean | collected 2011-05-30 | reverse complement strand
GGCAATAACGAGCAAAAAGCCTGGCAGGTTATCTGGAATCACCTGACTCGCTGGCGTGGCGTTTCCGTAACCCGCCGTTCGAGTGAAGTGGCGGTTCAACCAGATGGTGACTACTCTCTCGTAACCTCCCAGCAGGAGGCTTTTTTCAACTACTACAATCCGGAAGGCAGCGAGAAAGAGCTGGACAACGTCATTTTCTACTATCTGTCGTTTACCCAGTCCCCGCCCCGCCTCGCCGGTGGTGCCATCCTGATTCACGAAACTCTGAACCAGATTATCAACCCGCGCAATGGTTGGGGCTACAACGCTGGCCAGCGCCGCGTTCGGCGTGCACCCAACCTGGGTTACGATTCCCCGATTGCAGCCGCAGACAATCTGCGAACAGCCGATGACACCGATATCTTTAACGGTGCCCTGGACCGCTACAATTGGGAATACGAAGGAATGCGGGAAATCTACGTTCCCTACAACAATTACCGCGTTGGTGAGCAGGGCACCCCTTACTCCGAAATCTTGGGCATTTCCCATCTGAATCCGGACCTCACCCGTTGGGAGCTCCATCGGGTACATGTTGTGGAAGCGACCCTGAAGGAAGGTGAGCGCCATATCTATGGCAAGCGTCGCTTCTATGTGGATGCCGATAGCTGGAATACCTTGCTGCTGGACCAGTACGATGGTCGTGGAGAGCTCTGGCGCGTGACCATGGGCCTGGCGAAAAACTATTATGAATTGCCGGGCGTCTGGACGGTGCTGGATGTCTACCATGACCTGCAGGCCCGTCGTTATCACGTCCTGGGTCTGGATACTGAAGAGGGTTCCACCCGGAAGTTTACCAACGACGTGCCCAATCGGCGGTATTTCTCGCCAGCCTCCCTGCGTCGCAGGAGCGTGCGTTAACGTTTTGGCTCGTTGTTAGGACACGGTTTGCGCCAGAGACGGATGGCGACGGATATACCGGTGGTCGGAAGGCCACCGGTATATTCATAGCATTAGCCGGTACGACCGGCGAAATCAGAGTGACACTGTTCAACACAACATATAGGCAATCTGAATGGCTACAAGGTTGATGTGCAAGACTCTGGGAGCGGCCTGTCTTGGACTATCCATGACATTATCCGCCCCCTCGGTGTTTGCGCTTGCAGATATCATCGAAACCCCATCCCGGCCCACTACGCTTGCGCCAGAGCATCTGCTCAATGATGTCGATGCGGCGGGCGAACGAATTGTGGCGGCCGGTGTGCGTGGTCATATTATATATTCCGATGATGGTGGTGAAACCTGGGTGCAGGGCGAGGTTCCGGTATCCGTCACATTGACCGGCGTGGACTTTGGCACTGAACAACATGGCTGGGTCGTTGGGCACAGCGGTGTTGTCCTCCATTCAGACGATGCAGGCGAAAGTTGGGACCTTCAGCTCACCGGCATCCGTGCTGCTGAATTGGCGATTGAAAGTCGCCAGGAGCAGATCGATGAAATGGAACAGAAGCTGGAAGAAGCCCCAGAGGACGAGAAAGACGACCTCGATTGGGCATTGGGCGACCTGTATTTCTCGCTGGAAAATCTGCAGGCCGACCTTGAGGTCGGCCCGGTGAACCCGTTTCTGGATGTCTGGTTTGAAAATGAGAACCACGGTTTCGTTGTCGGTGCCTACGGCATGTTTCTGCGCACAACAGACGGCGGAAAGACCTGGAAAGACTGGGCACCAAAGCTTGATAATCCCAGCAGTTTTCACCTGAACAGTATTGGCAGCATTACTGGCGGTGGCCTGGTGATCGTTGGTGAAGCGGGACAGATTTTCGTGTCCGTAGACGGAGGCGATAGCTGGGAGAGACGTGAGAGCCCTTATGAAGGCTCCCTGTTCGGGGCCATAGGAACCGGTAATGTGAATGAAATACTCGCATTCGGTTTGCGCGGGAATATCTTCTTTTCGTCCGACCTGGGCAGAAGCTGGAAAGTAGTGCCCAGCGAGTCGGATGCAACCCTCAATGATGGCACGGTGTCCGAAGACGGCCGTATCACGTTGGTTGGCAATGGTGGTGCAGTGTTAATGAGCACCAACGGTGGAGAAACTTTCCGTCCCTACTTCCGGGCTGACCGGGAAGGGGTGATGGATGTTGTCCCCGTATCCGGAACCAATCTACTGGTTGTGGGCGAGGGTGGTGTGAAGCACACCGACGCCCGCGGCAAGAATCTTCAATAACGCCCTGATGCGGCACCAACAGATAGAAAATTAGAGGGGCTTTTGAATGTCGAACCCGAAGCATGACAAGGGCGAGCATTACCTGACTACACCGAAGGCAGAACCGTTCCTGGAGCGACTGATCTTCAACAATCGGGCCATTATCCTGATTGCCTTTTTCTTCCTGACGCTGTTTCTCGGCTACAACGCCGTCAAGATTGAGCCGGATGCGAGTTTCGAGCGGATGATTCCGTTGGAGCATCCCTACATTGTCAATATGCTTGAGCATCGGGACGACCTGGAGAACCTGGGTAACTTTGTGCGTATCGCCGTTGAAGTGGAAGAGGGCGATATCTTCACAGCCGAGTATATGGAAACCCTGAAGCAGATCACCGACGAGGTGTTCTATCTTAACGGGGTGGACCGTTCCGGATTGAAATCACTCTGGACCTCCAACGTTCGCTGGGTTGAAGTGACTGAGCAAGGGTTCCAGGGCGGCACCGTAATCCCGGATGGTTACGATGGTTCCCGGGCCAGCCTTGAGCAGTTGCGCCAGAACGTGCTGCGCTCGAACGAAGTGGGGCGTCTGATTTCCGATAACTTCCGTTCCACCATCGTTTACGCGCCGCTTTATGAGAATAACCCTGAGACTGGCGAGCCGCTGGACTATGGAGAGTTCTCGCGTCAGTTGGAAGAAAAGATCCGGGACAAGTACGAAACGCAGAACCCGGACATTGAAATTCACATTGTGGGTTTCGCCAAGAAAGTGGGCGACCTCATTGAGGGTATTGGCTCCATCGCCTGGTTTGCGGGCATCACCATTATCCTGACGACTCTGCTGCTGTTCGGGTACTCCCGTTGTATTACCGGCACACTGGTTCCAGTGTTCACTTCCATTATCGCAGTGTTCCTGCAATTGGGTACATTGAGGCTGCTGGGGTATGGCCTGGACCCGTACTCGGTGCTGGTCCCGTTCCTTGTATTTGCGATCGGTATCAGTCACGGCGTTCAGATTGTGAATGCCATGGCAGTGGAAGCCGCTAAAGGGTTTGATTCCGTTACCGCTGCCCGCCTTGCGTTCCGGGCGCTGTATATCCCGGGCATGCTGGCTCTGATTTCAGACGCCTTCGGCTTCCTGACGCTGTTCTTTATCGAAATTGACGTGATCCGGGATCTGGCCGTTGCGGCCGGTATTGGTGTGGCGTTTGTCATCCTGACCAACCTGGTATTGCACGTATTGATCATGTCGTACCTTGGCATTTCCAAGGGCGGCGTTCGTCATGTGCAAAATCATGGTGAAAAGCAGGATCGCAAATGGCGTGTCATGTCTTACTTCGCACACCCAGGTGTGGCACCGATCTCGCTGTTGATAGCGGTTATTGGCCTGGGTCTTGGTCTTTATTACAAGCAGGGCCTGAAAGTCGGTGACCTTGATCAGGGCGCACCGGAGCTGCGGGCTGATTCCCGCTACAACAAGGACAATGCCTACATCATCGACAACTACTCAACGAGTGCCGATGTGTTGGTAGTGATGGTGAAAACCGAGGAAGAGCAGTGTACCCAGTACAATGTTCTCCGCGCCATGGACAATCTTCAGTGGGAGCTTCAGAACACTCCCGGCGTGCAGTCCTCGGCGTCTTTGGCCGATGTGTCCAAGATTGTTACCAAGGCACTGAACGAGGGTAACTGGAAGTGGTATGAGATTTCCCGCAACCAGACCATTATCAATGCCTCAATCCGGGAGGCCCCGGCCGGCCTGATCAACACCAATTGTGACCTGACACCAGTGCTTGTTTTCCTTGAGGATCACAAGGCGGAAACGCTGGAAACGGTCACCGAACGCGTTGAGGAATTCGCGAGCAACAATAACAACGACGAATACACGTTCATGTTGGCCGCCGGTAACGCGGGCGTCGAGGCAGCCACGAACGATGTCATCTCAAGCGCGAAGAACATGATGCTGGTCTTCGTTTATGGCGTGGTCGCGTCACTGTGCCTGCTGACATTCCGTTCGATCCGCGCAGTTCTCTGTATCCTGATTCCGCTGGGCCTGACGTCGATCCTGGCCGAGGCGATCATGGCGATGTCAGGCATTGGTATCAAGGTAGCGACGTTGCCGGTTATTGCGCTGGGCGTGGGTATTGGTGTCGACTACGGCATCTATATCTACAGCAAGCTCGAGAAATTCCTTCTGGAGGGCAAGACACTCCAGGAAGCGTATTTCGAGACCCTGAGGTCTACCGGTAAGGCGGTTATCTTTACCGGTGTCACGCTGGGTATTGGTGTTGTTACCTGGATATTCTCGCCAATCAAGTTCCAGGCAGATATGGGGCTGCTGCTGTTCTTCATGTTCATCTGGAACATGGTGGGTTCTATCTGGCTGCTGCCGGCCCTGGCGCGTTTCCTCCTGCGTCCGGATCGAATGGTTGCCAAGGCCCGCGCGAACAAATAAGATTCGCGACTGCTTGAACAAATAAGCCCGCTCTGCGGGCTTTTTTGTTTTTTTGCTCAAGTGGTTAGCGAGCTAACCCTCGCTTTATTTATATCGCAAAGTGGTCTATGTTTTAAGGCGAAAGTGGAGAGTGTCCGTGTCGTTACGCGGGCCCAAAAAAGCAATAATGAACAGATAAGGGAAAAGTCATGGCACTGAAACAGAAATTTTCCGCACTTGCAGTTGCGGCAGCGGTCAGCCTCGGAACCGCCTCTACAGCGGTTAATGCGCAGGAGCAGAAATTTGTCACCATCGGTACCGGGGGGGTAACCGGTGTCTACTATCCGGCTGGTGGTGCGATTTGTCGCCTGGTTAACATGGATCGTAAGGAACATGGTATTCGCTGCTCTGTTGAGAGTACCGGCGGTTCAGTCTATAACCTGAACGCGATCCGCCAGGGTGAGCTGGACCTGGCGGTAGCCCAGTCCGACTGGCAGTACCACGCCTATAATGGCACCAGTCAGTTCGAGGACGACGGAAAGAACGAGAAGCTACGTGCTGTATTCTCGTTGCACCCGGAGCCATTTACGGTGGTCGCCAGCAAGGGATCCGGTATCAAGACATTTGAAGATCTTGAAGGCAAGCGGGTCTCCGTCGGAAACCCTGGTTCCGGACAGCGCGCCACAGCGGAAGTGCTGATGGATGAAATGGGCTGGACCATGGACAAGTTCGCGCTTCCGGCCGAACTGAAGGCTGCGGAGCAGTCCCAGGCCCTGTGTGATGGCAATATTGATGCGTTCTTCTACACCGTTGGTCACCCCTCCGGTGCGATCAAGGAAGCGACCACGTCCTGTGACAGTGTGATCGTCAGCGTCAATAACGAGGCCACCAAGAAGCTGGTTGCAGACAACCCTTACTACCGTGAAGCGGTGATCCCGGGTGGTATGTACCGTGGTTCTGATAACGACGTGACCACATTCGGTGTGGCAGCAACGTTCGTATCATCTACCGACGTATCTGAGGACGTGGTTTACGAAGTGGTCAAGGCTGTATTCGAGAACTTTGACAGCTTCAAGCGCCTGCATCCTGCGTTTGCTAACCTGAAGAAAGAAGAAATGGTGTCTGACGCGCTGAGTGCTCCCCTGCACCCGGGCGCGGCAAAATACTATAAAGAAGCCGGCCTGATCGATTGATCCTGTAACCGGTAAAACGACACCGCGGGCATGCCTGTCCGCGGTGTCTTGATCTCCGACCCGCTATATTCTTACAGGACCCAGCTATGACCAATAGCGAACCGAGAGCCGGGGATACAATCGACAGCAAGAAAATTGCAGAGGTTCTCCAAACCGAAACCGGTGGAAGGGCTGCGACCGGCACGGCTGCAAAGATACTATTTGTTGTCCCGCTGCTCTGGTCCCTCTTTCAGCTATGGATAGCATCACCGTTGCCCTACATTGTCGAGTTTGGTGTTTTTAACTCGACGGAAGCAAGGTCCATTCATCTGGCCTTTGCTGCGTTCCTCGCGTTTGCGGCTTACCCCATGATTCGCGGCCGGAATATCGACCACGTTCCGATTTATGACTGGGTTCTTGCCTTGGCTGCCGCTTTTGCAGCCTCTTATCTCTACCTGTTCTACGACCAGCTTGCGACGCGTCCGGGGTCGCCTATTACCCAAGACCTGATCATTGCACTTGGTGGTCTGGTGCTGCTATTGGAAGCTACTCGCCGCGCGTTGGGGCTGCCGCTGACCATTGTTGCTGGTGTGTTCCTCGTCTACGCGCTGGCCGGCCCCTATATGCCGGATGTGATCTCCCACAAAGGGGCCAGTCTGAGCAAGCTGTCTTCCCACATGTGGTTGGGTACGGAAGGTGTGTTTGGCGTCGCCCTCGGGGTTTCGACCAGTTTTGTCTTCCTGTTCGTGTTGTTCGGTGCGCTGCTGGAACGGGCAGGGGCGGGTAATTACTTTATCCAGGTTGCCTACGCCATGCTCGGACACATGCGCGGCGGTCCCGCCAAGGCTGCGGTAGTATCCAGCGGCCTGAGCGGTGTGATTTCAGGTTCGTCCATCGCCAACGTGGTGACAACTGGCACCTTTACCATCCCCCTGATGAAGCGGGTTGGTTTTCCCGCCACCAAGGCGGGTGCTGTTGAGGTGGCTGCGTCCACCAACGGTCAATTGACGCCTCCCATTATGGGGGCGGCGGCTTTCCTGATGGTTGAGTACGTCGGTATTTCCTACCTGGAAGTGATCAAGCATGCCATCCTGCCGGCACTGATCTCTTACGTTGCGCTGATCTACATCGTTCACCTTGAGGCCTGCAAGCTCAAGATGAAGGGAATCGAGCGCCCAAATCGTCCGACACTGGCCCAGCGCATGCTGAACTGGGTTGTGATTCTGATTGGCCTGAGTGCCCTTACGTTCATCGTTTATTACGGCATTGGCTGGTTAAAGGTGGTTCTGGGTGAAGCCGCTGTGTGGGTTCTCGGGCCGCTGCTTCTGTTCATTTATATAGCGCTGGTCTGGTACTCCACCCGTTTTCCGGAACTGGCTCAGGACGACCCTGAGTCCTCAATGGATACGCTGCCGGACGTGGGGCCAACCGTTAAGACCGGCTTGTACTTCCTGTTGCCGGTGGTGGTCCTGGTCTGGTGTCTCACCGTTGAGCGGTTCTCGCCCCAGCTATCAGCATTCTGGGCCACGGTGTTCATGATTTTCATCGTGGTTACTCAACAGCCACTGAAGGCTTTTTTCCGCAAAAAGGGTCATTTCCTTGCGGAAACGAAAACCGGCCTCGTTGACCTCACGCTCTCGCTGGTAACTGGCGCGCGGAACATGGTTGGTATTGGTGTGGCGACAGCCACCGCCGGCATTGTGGTCGGCACGGTGACGCTGACAGGCATCGGCCTGGTGATGACCCAGTTTGTGGAGTTTATCTCCGGTGGCAACCTGCTGCTGATGCTGATTTTCACAGCGATTATCAGCCTGATTCTGGGTATGGGGCTGCCCACGACCGCCAACTATATCGTGGTTTCCACGTTGATGGCTCCGGTTATCGTGACACTGGGCGCTCAGAGCGGCTTGTTGGTGCCTTTGATCGCTGTACACCTGTTTGTGTTTTATTTCGGCATACTGGCGGATGATACGCCGCCCGTGGGGCTGGCCGCCTACGCGGCGGCTGCTATCTCAGGGGCGGATCCTATACGAACGGGTGTGCAGGGCTTCACGTATGATATTCGGACAGCGATCCTGCCCTTCATGTTCATCTTTAACAACCAGTTGTTGTTGATCGGCCTGACGGGTTGGGTGGATTTGTTGGTGACGATTGCAAGTGCGGTCACGGCGATGCTGGTTTTCTCGGCGGCCACTCAGGGTTATTGGTTTACCAAGAGCTACAAGTGGGAGTCGGCTTTGCTGCTGCTGATCACGTTCACCCTGTTCCGTCCAGGTTACTGGTGGGACATGGTCTACCCGGCAACGCAGGATAAACCGGGTACCGAGGTGATCGAGCATATCGAGAATGTGCCCCCAGGTGAGTCCATGGTCGTGCAGGCATCGGGCATGTCCCTGAGTGGTGATGAGGTTTCCACCTATCTCAGTCTGGAACTGCCGGCCGCTGAATCTCCTGAAGCAAGGCTTGCGAGCGCCGGCCTTGAGCTGTCGCGTCAGGACGACACGATGGTGGTGGATTTCGTTGGCTACGGTAGCCAGGCAGAGAATGCCGGCGTCAGTTTTGGCTGGACCATCGATGCCGTGCAGGTTGAGAACGAGCGCCTGCCGAAGGAACTTATGTTCATTCCCGCGCTTATACTGCTTGGCCTTGTTGCGTTCGGCCAATTGCGGCGACGCACACCCGAAGAAGCCAGCGCTTACGGCTGATTCCTTGCCCCTCGAAAGCCCGGCATTAACCTGCCGGGCTTTTTTCTGTTAAACTCCTGCGCGCAACGGTCCGCGGTTTGTATCGCGGCCAACCGTCAACAAGTGGTCTTTGGTACGGATCACCTCTGAGTCCCTGGGAGCCTACTATGCCTGTTGTTACCCTGCCGGATGGCAGCCACCGCAGTTTTGCCGAATCTGTTACCGTTCACGATGTCGCCGCAGACATCGGTGCCGGGCTTGCCAAGGCCGCCATTGCCGGCCGTGTGAATGGCAAGTTGGTTGATACCAGTTTTCCGATTGAAGAAGACGCTGAGCTTGCCATTGTCACCGAGCGTGATGAAGACGGCGTCGACATTATCCGCCACTCCACGGCGCATCTCCTGGCCATGGCGGTGAAGGAGCTGTTTCCTTCCGCCCAGGTGACCATTGGCCCGGTTGTGGATAACGGGTTCTATTACGATTTCAAATTCGACCGGCCGTTTACCAACGAAGATCTGAGCCGGATCGAAAAGCGCATGGAAGAGTTGGCCAAGCAGGATATCCCGGTGTCCCGATCGGTCATGTCCCGTGACGAAGCCGTCCGTCTGTTTGGTGAGATGGGTGAGGAATACAAGGTTCGCATCATTGAGGATATTCCCGGCGAGGAGGATCTGTCCTTCTACCGCCAGGGTGACTTTATCGATCTGTGTCGTGGCCCTCACGTGCCCAACACCGGCAAGCTCAAGGCCTTCAAGCTGACCAAGGTCGCCGGTGCCTACTGGCGCGGTGATACCAGCAACGAGCAGTTGCAGAGGGTGTACGGCACCGCCTGGGGCAACAAGAAGGACCTGAAGGCCTATCTGCATCGCCTGGAAGAGGCCGAGAAGCGCGACCACCGCAAGATCGGCAAGAAGCTGAGTCTGTTCCACATGCAGGAAGAGGCTCCGGGCATGGTGTTCTGGCATCCGGACGGCTGGTCCCTGTATCAGGAGATCGAGCAGTACATGCGCCGTAAGCAGCATGAGCATGGTTATCAGGAAATCAAGACACCGCAGGTGGTTTCCAGGGCGCTTTGGGAAAAGTCCGGACATTGGGACAAGTTCAAGGACGACATGTTTACCACGGAGTCCGAGAAGCACGATTACGCCATCAAGCCGATGAACTGTCCTTGCCATGTGCAGGTTTTCAACCAGGGCCTGAAAAGCTACAAGGACCTGCCTCTACGTCTGGCCGAATTCGGTTCCTGTCACCGTAACGAAGCATCGGGTGCCTTGCACGGTTTGATGCGGGTTCGCGGGTTTACCCAGGACGATGCCCACATTTTCTGCGAAGAGGATGCCATTCAGCAGGAAGTGTCTGACTTTATCGGCATGCTCCACGAGATTTATGCGGATTTCGGGTTTACGGAGATTCTTTACAAGCTCTCAACCCGTCCTGAAAAGCGGGTTGGCTCGGACGAAGTCTGGGACAAGGCGGAAGCTGCGCTGGAAGAAGCATTGAACCGGGAAGGCGTCGATTGGGAGCTTTTGCCGGGTGAGGGCGCCTTTTATGGTCCGAAAATCGAGTTTTCGTTGAAAGACTGCATCGGTCGGGTGTGGCAATGTGGTACCATTCAGGTCGATTTTTCCATGCCGGGACGGCTGGGTGCCCAATATGTAGCCGATAATTCCGAGCGTAAGACGCCGGTGATGTTGCACCGGGCGGTTCTTGGCTCGTTCGAGCGCTTTATTGGTATTCTGATCGAGGAATACGAGGGCGCTTTCCCGACATGGCTTGCGCCAACGCAGATCGCGGTGCTGAATATTACCGACAATCAGCGGGATTATTGCCAGAATCTTGCGAAAAAGTGGGATTCCCTTGGCTATAGGGTTAATGCTGACTTGAGAAACGAGAAGATCGGCTTTAAAATCCGCGAGCATACTATTAACAAAGTTCCCTTCCTTGTTGTTATCGGCGACAAAGAAGTTGAAAACAACGCCGTTGCGGTGAGAACCCGCAAGGGTGAGGATCTGGGAACTTTATCGCTGGAAGCGTTTGAGCAGCTGATGGCTGACGAAATCAATCGCAAAGGCAGAACCAAAACGGAGATCTGATTATTAAACAGCGAGCGAATCGGGGGCGCACTCCAAAAGCGCCGATCAACGAGAACATTGACGCAACTGAAGTCCGTCTGATCGATGCCGAAGGCAATCAGGTCGGTGTCGTACCGATTGAAGATGCACTCAAGCAGGCTGAAGAAGCGTCTCTTGACCTGGTTCAGGTTACGGATTCCGATCCGATCGTCTGTAAGATAATGGACTACGGCAAGAAAATCTTCGATGAGAAGAAGGCCAAAGCGGCTGCCAAGAAAAAGCAGAAGCAGACGCAGGTCAAAGAGCTTAAGTTCCGACCAGGAACTGAAGAAGGGGATTATCAGGTCAAACTACGCAACCTGGTACGTTTCCTTGAAAACGGGGACCGCGGCAAAATCACTATCCGCTTCCGTGGGCGTGAGATGGCACACCAGGAAATTGGTATGAAGCTCATGAACAGGATCGAAGTGGATATTGAAGAGCTTGCCCAGGTAGAACAGCGGCCGAAAATGGAAGGCCGCCAGATGACCATGGTTGTGGCCCCCCGTAAAAAGAAGTGAACCTGATCCGGTGCTGATCCCCCGCGGTCGCGGGGGATTTGTCGTTCAGGGGCACATTGATATCACTTAAAAACAGAATGCGGAGTTTTAAAAATGCCCAAGATGAAAACCAAAAGCGGGGCCACCAAGCGGTTCAAGAAGACCGCTACTGGCTTTAAGCATAAGCAGTCCTTCACCAGTCATATCTTGACCAAGAAGAGCCCGAAGCGTAAGCGTCAGCTCCGTGGTACCAAGTTGATTGCCAAGTCCGATGTGGCTTCAATCAAACGTATGACGGCGTGCTGATTCAGCCGCTAGCCATTTCTTTTTAGGTTTAAAGGTAGAAGGATTAACGTATGCCTCGCGTAAAACGTGGTGTGGTTGCACGCCGTCGTCATAAAAAGATTCTCAGTCAGGCCAAGGGTTATTACGGAGCGCGTAGCCGCGTCTTCCGCGTAGCCAAACAGGCGGTTATCAAGGCCGGTCAGTACGCTTACCGTGACCGTCGTAACCGTAAGCGCTCGTTCCGCGCACTGTGGATTGCCCGTATCAATGCTGGCGCCCGTGCCAACGGCCTGTCATACAGCCGTCTGATTGCTGGCCTGAAGAAGGCCAATGTTGAGATCGACCGTAAAGTTCTGGCCGACCTGGCCATGAACGAGCAGCAGGCGTTTACCGCTGTTGTTGAGAAGGCCAAAGCGTCTCTGTGATCGCTTAGCTCTTTCATCGGTTAACCGATCGATTCAGGCGTCTCCATGAGTTCATGAAGACGCCTTCTGATAGGGGAAGGGCGCGCTCTTCCCCTATTTTTGTTTAGAGTGATTCCATTTCTGGATTGGAGCAGGGTCAATGGAAAACCTGGATCAACTCGTTCAGGACGGCCTGGCGGCGGTTGAAAGTGCCGACAGTTTGCAGGCACTGGATCAGATTCGTGTTGAATACCTTGGCAAGAAGGGTGTGATCACCCAGCAGGCGAAGACACTGGGCAAGCTGTCTGCGGAGGAGCGCCCTGCCGCTGGCCAGAAGATCAATGAAGCCAAGGGGCAGGTGGAGCAGGCCATCAACGCCCGCCGCACGGACCTTGAGCGCGCCGCCATTGAGCAGAAACTCGCCAGTGAATCCATTGATGTGACGCTTCCCGGGCGAGGCCAGGACCTGGGGGGGCTGCATCCAGTTACCCGCACCCTTCAGCGCATTGAGCAATTTTTCTCCCGCGCGGGCTATACCGTGGAGCAGGGGCCGGAAATCGAAGACGACTATCACAACTTCGAAGCTCTTAACATTCCCGGCCACCATCCGGCCCGTGCCATGCACGACACGTTTTACTTCAATCCCGGCACATTGTTGCGAACCCACACCTCACCGGTTCAGATTCGCACCATGGCAGATGGCAAGCCACCGTTTCGGATGATTTGCCCCGGCCGCGTCTATCGCTGCGATTCGGATATGACCCACACGCCCATGTTTCACCAGGTGGAAGGGCTGTTGGTCGAGAAAGATGTTAGCTTTGCGGACTTGAAGAGCACCGTTGAGGAGTTTCTACGGGTGTTCTTCGAACGCGACCTGGAAGTGCGATTCCGCCCATCCTATTTCCCGTTCACAGAGCCGTCCGCCGAGGTGGATATCGAGTGGGGGCGCGAAGAGGATGGCAGCATCAAATGGCTGGAAGTCATGGGCTGCGGCATGGTTCACCCCAAAGTGTTCGAGCATTGCGGTATCGACGCTGAGGAATACCGTGGCTTTGCGTTTGGTTTGGGTGTCGAGCGTCTTGCCATGCTTCGCTATGGCGTGAATGACCTGCGCATGTTCTTCGAGAACGATCTCCG
>Ga0207904_1000587_pt1 | contig 13002 bp, 11 predicted proteins | sample MalvirmetaMSP118_FD_184232 | JGI IMG/M metagenome (GOLD analysis project Ga0207904, IMG submission 184232) | Marine viral communities from the Deep Pacific Ocean - MSP-118 (SPAdes) | ecosystem: Environmental > Aquatic > Marine > Oceanic | place: Pacific Ocean | collected 2011-05-30 | reverse complement strand
CCGATTCGCTCAACCTGGCGGTCTCGACCGGTGTGATGCTTTACGAGCTCGGCCGCGACCGGCTCAAGCTCTAGCGTCCCGCGCAGGCGCGGCGGTCCGCCAGGCGCCCGCCAGCGGCGCCATCGGCCCAGCAGACTTCGGAGACGGTGGTCGCCGCGTCAGCTGGCGTGGCGGCTCGCGTCGGCGCCGTAATAGTTGATGTAGCGGCTGGAGATTCCCGACACCGGCAGCACGATCAGCACGTCGGTCGTGTTGAACTGGTGGTCGACCACCGCCCCGTCGCCGATGAACGCACCGAGCCGCAGGTAACCCTTGATGAGCGGCGGCAGGGCATGCAGGGCGGCGCGCGCGTCGACGGCCTCCTTCGGCATCCGGTTCATGTCGGTGTAGCGCTCGGGAAGCGCCTGGACCCGCCACTCTTCGGGGGCGAGACAGTTGTGGTGGAGGAACGACAGGGGCGTGGCCAGGCGCTCCGGATCGGTCCCTTCAAGGCTGGCGCACCCGATCATCACGTCCACCCCGTGCATCAGCACGTAGGACCATACGCCGTGCCACAGAAGCTCGACGGTCCGCTTGTTGCGGTAGGGCTTCAGCACGCAGGACCGGCCGAGCTCCATGAAGCGCTGGTTCGGATGCGAATCGATGATCGGCTGAATGTCGTATTCGGCGGAGGTGTAGAAGCCGCTGTTGAGGTCGGCGATCTCCTGGCGCAGCAGCCGATAGGTGCCCACGACCTGCGGCTTGCGGCGGCGGAACGCCTTCTGCGGGGCCTCGTGGTCGAGAACCAGCATGTGATCGCATAGGGCGTCGTAGGAATCCTGGTCGCGCCGCGTTGCAAGGACGTTGATGTCGGGAATCGCACCCATTTCCTCGTAGAACACCCGGTACCGGATGTTCTGGGCCTTGCGCACTTCGCCCGCGGTCCGCGCGAGCCGGACCTCCAGCGGTCCAAGCTGGCCGAGGCTCGGCGAAAAGCGGTCGCGCGGGGTGTAGCGGCCGTTGGCGAACCGCATTCCGGGAATCCATCGCGCCGGGCGGCCATACGGTCGGTCGGCGGGAACAGAACGTCTCATGGATGGCTTTGGTGTCATTCGCTCATTGGCCGGCCGTCGGGCCCCCTCAGTCCGCTCTCAATCCACCGCATAATGTGGGAGCGGGACGAATTCCAGCCGATGCGGGCGTGTGCTCGAACTCGATCCTGAGCGTCATCCCACCCGCTTGCTTGTTTGAAGCAGACCATACTTTTCCCGGCAGGTCGTGACAATCGGCACCCGCTAAATTGTGCCGGCGTGACATCCGCGCAATAGGGCCCGTCAGTCCGCCAGAACCTGTTCGATCAGGGCGAACGCCTCGGCGACGCTTTCCAGCCGCACCTCGGCGCGTCCGATGTCGCCGAATCGCCGCTCGCGATGCAGCGTCGGCCGACCCGTGCGGGCCGCGGCGAAGTGCACCAGACCGACGGGCTTGTCCTCGGTTCCCCCGCCTGGCCCCGCGACGCCGGAGACGGCCACGGTCACGTCCGCACCGGAGCGTTCCAGCGCGCCCTTGGCCATCGCCCGGACGACCTTCTCGCTGACCGCGCCCTCTTCCTCGATCAGGTCGGTGGCGACACCGAGCAACTCGCGCTTGGCGGCGTTGGAGTAGGTGACGAAGCCGCGGTCGACCACATCGGAGGATCCGGCGACCTCGGTCAGGGTCGCGGCGATCAGGCCGCCGGTGCATGATTCGGCGGTGGCCAGCATGACGCCGCGCGACCGGCACAGCTCCAGCAGCGCGGTCGCGGAGGTGACGAGGGATGCTCGAATGATCATGGGGCCTCCTGGCCTCGGGCGTCAGGGGCTGAGGGGAGGGACAGGGTCGCGGTGGCGCTGGCGGCGATCCCCTCGCCACGGCCGGTGAAGCCGAGCGTTTCGGTGGTGGTGGCCTTCACGGAGACGCGGTCGAGGGAGACACCCGCAATCCCGGCGATGCGGGCCCGCATGGCGTCGCGATGCGGGCCGATCTTCGGTCGTTCGCAGATGACGGTCAGGTCGAGATGGGTGATCCGCCCACCCCGGCTGGTGACCTTCTCCACCGCGAAAGCCAGGAACGCGTCGGAGGCCGCTCCCTTCCAGCGCGGATCGCTGGGCGGGAAGTGGGCGCCGATATCACCGTCGGCAAGGGCGCCGAGGATCGCGTCGGTCAAGGCGTGCAGCCCGACGTCGGCGTCCGAATGGCCGAGCAGCGACCGGTCGTGGGGAATGTCGATCCCGCCGATGGTGACGTGGTGGCCGGGCCCGAACCGGTGGACGTCGTAGCCGGACCCGACGCGGGTTTGCCGCGCCGGCTGCGCGTGGGCCGCGAGCAGGGCGCCTGCCTCGGCGATGTCGGCGGCGGTTGTGAGCTTTCGGTTCATCCTGTCTCCCGGGACGGCCGCGACCGTGAGGCCGACCCATTCGGCGATGCTCGCATCGTCGGTGAAACGGTCGGGATCGTCCACCACGGCCCGGCGGTGCGCCTCCAGGAGCGCGGGAAATCGGAAGGCCTGTGGCGTCTGCACGGTCCACAGTCCCTCGCGTGGCACGGTTCCGGTGACTCGGCCGTCGGTGTCGACCTGCTTGACGGTATCGGTGACCGGGAGGGCGGGAATGGCGCCGTCGGCCGCATCGAGGGCCGCGACGAGGCGGTCGACGAGGGCGTTGGAGACGAATGGCCGCACACCGTCATGAATGAGCACGATATCGGGGGCGTCGGCGGCCAGCGCTTCCAGCCCGAGGCGCACGGAGACCTGGCGGGATGCACCGCCGGCGACCGGGGGCAGCAGGCGCGTATCCTCCGGCGCCACAGTATCGTAGAGGTCGCGATCGTCGGGGTGGATGACGCACCGGATGCGATCGATGCGCGGGTGGGCGCGCAACGCGTTCAGCGTCCAGGTCAGCACGGCGGCTCCATGCACGACGCGGTACTGCTTTGGCAGCGGCGTGCCGGGATCGGCAGCGCGCACTCCGCGTCCGGCCGCGACGACGAGTGCGGCGATCCGGGGTCCGGCGTTTGCATTGCTGTTCACGTGGGTCTGCCCCGCTCGCTCGTTCCTTGTGCCGTCACGCCAATCGTTTAATTCGTGACGGCTGCGGCCAGCAAGGCAGCTAGTTGCTTGCTGTCGCCACAGAAATGGCTACATTATAGGCAACGCAGAGTTTTGCGTAGAGAGTAGGCATGCCGGACCAGTCTCCCCCGCCGGCCTTCCGGATAGATCAGCTTCCCGTTCCGAACAGGGTGCTCCTGGCGCCGATGTCCGGCGTAAGCGACCTTCCGTTTCGCCGTATTGCCCACAGATTGGGCGCAGGTCTCGTCTTTTCGGAGATGGTGGCCGGCGACCGTCTGCTTGCCGGCGATATCGAAGCGACGTCGAAGGCGGACTGTGCGGACATGACACCGCGGGCGGTTCAACTGGCGGGCTGTCGTGCGGACTATCTGGCCGAGGCGGCGCGCTTTGTCGAGGCCAGCGGCGCGGATCTGGTCGACATCAACATGGGCTGCCCGGCCAAGAAGGTCACCGGCGGGCTGGCCGGCTCCGCCCTGATGCGGGATCTCGATCACGCGGTGTCGCTGATCCGCGCGGTTGTGGCAGCGGTCTCGCTGCCGGTCACCGTGAAGATGCGCCTGGGCTGGGACGAGGCATCCATCAACGCGCCGGAACTGGCGCGCAGGGCGGAACAGGAGGGCGTGCGCATGGTCACTGTGCACGGCCGGACGCGCCAGCAGTTCTACAAGGGCCAGGCGAACTGGGACGCGATCCGGGACGTCGTGGACGCCGTCGCGATACCGGTCGTCGCCAACGGCGACTGCGCCACCGCCACCGATGCCCGTGCGATGCTCGACCGGTCGGGCGCGGCGGCGATCATGGTGGGCCGGGCCGCGACCGGGCGTCCGTGGCTGCCGGGCGCGCTCGCCCGGGCGCTGGACGCAGGCGACGCGGAGGTGGCCTCGCCGGACATGCCTGCGCTGGCGGCGATCAGCGCCGAACATTTTTCGGCGTGTGTCGACCACTATGGCGCGGACGTGGGCGTGCGGACCGCGCGCAAGCACCTGGCCGCGGCCCTCGACCATGCCGTCGCCACCGGATGCGTGGACAACCGGCCGACGCTGCGCCGCGCGATCCTGACCGAACCGGAGCCGGAGGCCGTGATGCGGTTGCTGGCGATCTGGTTCGAGCAACCTCTCAAGGAGCAAGCCGCATGAGCGATGCGTGGGCCATCCTGTCCGAAGCGATGCTCGACGCCCTGCCGCATCCCATCGTGCTCCTCGACGAGGACGATCGGATCCGCGCGGCGAACAGTGCCGCCGAAGCGTTCTTCCAGGCGAGCCTGCCGGTGCTGAAGCGCACCCGACTTGCCGAGCTTATTCCGTTCGGAAGCCCGCTGTTGGCACTTCTCATGCAAGTGAGAACGCGCGGCGGAGCGGTTGCGGAATATCGCATCGATCTTTCGTCGCCGAGGCTGGGCGCCGACCGCATGGTGGACATCTATGCCGCTCCCACCTCCGAGGAGACCCGAGACGTCGTGGTAATGCTGCAGGAACGCACGATGGCGGACAAAATGGATCGCCAGCTTACATCGCGCGGAGCGGCACGGACGGTCACGGGGCTTGCCGCGATGCTGGCGCACGAGATCAAGAACCCGCTCTCGGGCATACGCGGGGCGGCGCAGCTGCTGGAGCCGGGATTGAGCGAGGATGACCGGCCGCTTGCCCGGCTGATCACCGACGAGACGGACCGGATCGTTAAGCTGGTCGACCGGATGGAGGTGTTCAGCGACGAGCGCCCGATCGAACGGGAACCGGTGAACATCCATGCCGTCCTCGAGCACGTGAAGCGGCTGACCGCGTCGGGCTTCGCGCGCCAGATCAGGATCGTCGAGGACTACGACCCATCGCTGCCCCCGGTGCTGGCCAATCGCGACCAGCTGATCCAGGTCTTCATCAACCTGGTGAAGAATGCGAGCGAGGCAATCGGCGACAGCCCGGACGGCGAGATCGTGCTGTCGACGGCGTTCCGGCCCGGTATCCGGCTTTCGATGCCGGGGAGTTCCGACCGGGTCAGCCTGCCGATGGAATTCTGCGTGCGCGACAACGGGGCGGGTGTCCCCGATGACATCCTCCCGCACCTGTTCGATCCCTTCATCACCACCAAGACCAACGGGTCGGGGCTTGGCCTCGCGCTCGTCGCCAAGATCATCGGCGATCACGGCGGTGTCATCGAATGCGACACCAGCAACGGTGGCACCACGTTCCGGATCCTGATGCCGGCGTTCTTCGAAATCAAAGGCCACCAGGGCGGCCAGGCCACGGAGCACTAATGTCCCAGGGTACAATCCTCGTCGCCGACGACGACGCGGCCATTCGCACGGTCCTCAATCAGGCACTCTCGCGGGTGGGCTATGATGTCCGGCTGACGTCGAACGCCACGACGCTGTGGAACTGGGTCAGCCAGGGCCTGGGCGATCTGGTCATCACCGACGTGATCATGCCGGACGAGAACGCCTTCGATCTCATCCCGCGGATCAAGCGGATCCGTCCGGACCTGCCGATCGTGGTGATGAGCGCCCAGAACACCTTCATGACGGCCATCAAGGCGTCGGAGCGGGGGGCCTACGAATACCTGCCGAAGCCGTTCGACCTGAAGGAGCTAACGTCGATCATCGGCCGCGCGCTGGCCGAGCCGAAGACGCCGCGCGATACCGGCCAGAGCGCGGAGAACGGCGAGAAGATCCCGCTGGTGGGGCGCTCGCCGGCCATGCAGGATATCTACCGGGTGCTCGCGCGGCTGATGCAGACCGACCTGTCGGTGATGATCGTCGGCGAGTCCGGTACCGGCAAGGAACTTGTCGCCCGGGCGCTCCACGACTACGGCAAGCGCCGGAAGGGACCGTTCGTCGCCATCAACATGGCGGCCATCCCCAAGGATCTGATCGAGGCGGAACTCTTCGGCCACGAGAAGGGCGCCTTCACCGGGGCCGCCACCCGACACGCCGGCCGTTTCGAGCAGGCCGAGGGCGGCACGCTGTTCCTCGACGAAATAGGCGACATGCCGATGGAGGCCCAGACCCGCCTGCTGCGCGTGCTGCAGCAGGGCGAATACACGACCGTCGGCGGCCGGACGGCGATCAAGACGAACGTGCGCATCGTCGCCGCCACCCATCGCGACCTGCGCCAGCTGATCCGCCAGGGCCTGTTCCGCGAGGATCTGTTCTTCCGCCTGAACGTGGTGCCGATCCGCATTCCGCCGCTGCGCGAGCGGCGCGAGGACATCCCCGACCTGGTCCGCCACTTCTTCGTGGAGATCGAGAAGGAGGGCCTGGCCGCCAAGCGGATCGAGCAGGATGCCCTGGAGCGCCTGCAGGCCTACCGCTGGCCCGGCAATGTGCGCGAGCTGGAAAACCTGGTGCGCCGGCTGGCCGCCCTCTATCCGCAGGACGTGGTCAATGCCGCGCTGATCGATCACGAACTGGAGCAGGCCGACGCGCCTGTCTCCATGGACGAGGAGGCGCCGGAGTCGCGGGAAGACGAGACGTTGCCGCTCTCCGTGGAGCGTCATCTGAACGCCTATTTCACGAGCTTCGGAAATCAGCTGCCGCCGCCGGGCCTCTATCACCGGATCATCCGGGACGTGGAGTACCCTCTCATTTCCGCGGCGCTGGCGGCGACCCGCGGCAACCAGATCAAGGCGGCCGAGCTTCTGGGCGTCAACCGCAACACGCTGCGCAAGAAGATCCGCGATCTGGACATCCAGCTGATCCGCTGGAACCGGTAGGGAAGGTCGCGCGTCGCCAGACCGCACAAAGCCGCACGGCTGCCTGGCGGGATCGCTCAGCGGATCCGCATCATCGCCGGCAGGATGACCGGGCCCTGGCCGCAGGAGATGCCCCGGGCATAGCACAGCACCTTCTCCGACAGGACCGACGGCGTGCCGTGGAAAGCCACGGCCGAGGCGGCGATCGGCCCGACCATCAGGGTGGCCATCAGGGCGCCGGCGGAAATGGCCTGGATCAGGGTGCGGGTCATGGCGGGTACTCCGGTTACAATCGGCAGCGCCTGACGGGTGGCGCCTTGTTGATTGCGAACCTGGCGGAGTTGCCCTGAACCGATGCTGAGCCGGTCCTTTAGGTGCCGTTCAGAATGATGAACGACACCCCGGATTGCGGCGTCGTCCCACCCCGAACGACAAAAGGCGCGCCGGGCTGGCGCGCCTTGCAGGCATGCATACGCTGGAAGAGAGCTACTGCTGGATGCCCTGCAGGCTCGCCAGCATCCGTGCCTCAACGCACTCCGAACCGGTCATGCCGCAGGGCATGCGCTCGGTGAGGACGCCCGGCTCGCGGCTGAGGCGCGCGGCGCTGGCGAAGAGGACGGCCGGGCCGACGGCGATCACGGCGAGAATGGCACCACCACAGATCGCCTGAAGAGCGATGCGTATCATGGTCGACGGCTCCTTATCGTATCCGGATCTTGTCCAGCAGGGTGCCGGCATGGTCGCGCCGGCCTCCTGCCTGGGCGGGTCGCTGCCCACCTCCGTTCCCGAAAGCCTAGCCGCCGAACGTTAAGAGGATCTGAATCGCCGCCGCGCCGGGGGGGCGACCAAGCGCCGTTTTCCGCCAGCCGCGCGAAAGCAAGTCTTGACGAAGCGGCCGCGATGGAGGATCACCGAAGGCATGAAGACGCACATCGCTGCAGCCATTATCTGCGGGATCATTATTAACAGCTAGCGCTCGCTGGCTGTGGCCGTCTTCTTCTGCCCAAACGGACAATCGGAAGAGATCACGGACCCGGCCGGCGACGGAGGGATTTGGGCATGGCGCCTGAGAGCACGATCTCGCTCCACAACACGCTGACGCGACGCAAGGACCCGTTCGAACCGATCGATCCGGCGAACGTGCGCATGTATGTCTGCGGCCCGACGGTCTACGACCGCGCCCACATCGGCAATGCGCGCCCGGCGATCGTCTTCGACGTGCTGTTCCGGCTGCTGCGGCACGTCTATGGCGCCGACCACGTCACCTATGTGCGCAACATCACCGACGTGGACGACAAGATCAACGCGCGGGCGGCCGAGCGCGGCATCTCCATCCGGGAGCTGACCGAGACGACGCTCGCCGACTATTGCGACGACGTGGCCGGCCTGCACTGCCTGCCGCCGACCCATCAGCCGCGCGCCACCGAGCATATCGGCGACATGACCGCGATGATCGAGGAGCTGGTCGCCTCCGGCCACGCCTACGTCGCCGAGGGCCATGTGCTCTTCGACGTCGGGTCGCTGCCCGATTACGGCAGCCTGTCCGGTCGCTCCAGGGACGAGATGCTCGCCGGCGCCCGCGTCGAGGTGGCGCCCTACAAGAAGGATCCGGCCGACTTCGTGCTGTGGAAGCCGTCCGGCGCCGGCGAGCCGGGCTGGCCGAGCCCGTGCGGGATCGAGGGCGAGGGGCGCCCGGGCTGGCACATCGAATGCTCGGCGATGGCCGACCGCTTCCTGTGGACCGCGCTCGAAGACCGCCTCAGCGAGGCGGCGCGCGCCCTGCCACACCAGTTCGACATCCACGGTGGCGGCATCGACCTGGTGTTTCCGCACCACGAGAACGAGGTCGCCCAGTCGCGCGCCTGCTTCCACTCCGGCGCGATGGCGTCGGTCTGGATGCACAACGGCTTCCTGCAGGTGGAGGGCGAGAAGATGTCGAAGTCGCTCGGCAACTTCATCACCATCCGCGACCTCCTGAGCACCGACACCTTCGGCGGCCGGACCTGGCCGGGCGAGGTGCTGCGGCTGGCCATGCTGGCCACCGACTATCGCCAGCCCATCGACTGGACGGTGAAGGGGCTGCAGGAGGCGGAGACGACGCTCCGCCGCTGGAGCCGGCGCATCGGCGATGCGGTGGTGGGCGACGCCGAGCCGGACGCCGACGTGGTGGCTGCGCTCGCCGACGACCTGAACACCCCAAAGGCGATCGCGCGCCTGCACGGGCTCGCCAAGTCCATCAACCAGGACGATGCCGATCCGGAAGCGGCAAGCCGCCTCGCGGCCTCGCTGGCGCTGCTCGGGTTCGACCTCAGCTTCGCGTCCGCCGCGCAGGCGCCGCCGCCGATCCCGGAAGCGGAAATCGCCGAGATGATCGAGGCGCGCGTGGCCGCCCGCAGCAACCGCGACTTTGCGGAAGCCGACCGGATCCGCGACCTTCTCGTCCAGCACGGGATAGTGCTGAAGGACGGCAAGGACCCGGAGACCGGCCAGCTGATCACGACATGGGAGATGTCCCGATGACGGCGAGAGAGACGCTCACCCTGTTCGACACCACGCTTCGGGACGGGGCGCAGACCAGCGGCGTGGACTTCTCCCTGGAGGAGAAGGTGGCGGTCGTCGACATCCTCGAAGCCCTCGGCGTCGACTACATCGAGGGCGGCTATCCGGGCGCCAACCCGACCGACACGGCGTTCTTCTCGGTGCCGCGCACGACCCGGGCCCGCTTCACCGCGTTCGGCATGACCAAGCGGCCCGGCCGCTCGGCCGCCAACGATCCCGGTTTGCAGGGGCTGATCCAGTCGGCCTCGGACTCGATCTGCTTCGTCGCCAAGTCGTGGGACTACCACGTGCGCGTCGCCCTCGGCATCAGCCTGGAGGAGAATCTCGACGGGATCGCGGAGTCGGTCAGCGCGACGCTGGCGGCGGGAAAGGAAGCGCTGGTCGACTGCGAGCACTTCTTCGACGGCTATGCCGCCGATCCGGACTTCGCGCTTTCCTGCGTCGAGACGGCCTATCGGGCCGGCGCGCGCTGGGTGATCCTCTGCGACACCAACGGCGGAACCATGCCGGACACGGTCGAGGCGGTGGTGGCCAAGGTCTGCGAGCGGGTGCCAGGCAGCCATCTCGGCATCCACGCCCACGACGACACCGGCCACGCGGTGGCGAACTCGCTGGCTGCAGTCCGCGCCGGCGTCCGCCAGATCCAGGGCACGCTCAACGGTCTCGGTGAACGGTGCGGCAACGCCAACCTGATCACCCTGATCCCGACCCTCAAGCTCAAGGCGCCCTACAGGGACCTGTTCGAGATCGCCGTCACCGACGACGCGCTCGCCGACATCACGATGCTGTCGCGCCGGTTCGACGAACTGCTGAACCGCGCGCCGAGCCAGCACGCGCCCTATGTCGGCGTCTCCGCCTTCACCACCAAGGCCGGCATCCATGCCTCGGCGATCCTGAAGGAGCCGGAGACCTACGAGCACATCCGTCCGGAGATCGTCGGCAACCAGCGGCGCGTGCTGGTCTCCGACCAGGCGGGCAAGTCCAACCTGGTCTCCAAGCTGGAGCGCTTCGGCATAAAGGTCGCCGGGAGCGATCCGCGCCTCGACCGGCTGCTGTCGGAGGTCAAGCAGCGGGAAGCCGACGGCTATTCCTATGAGGCGGCGGATGCGTCGTTCGAGCTCCTGGCGCGCCGCACGCTGGGGTCGGTGCCTGACTTCTTCGAGGTGGAGTCGTTCCGGGTCATGGTCGAGCGCCGCCACAACGCGATCGGCGAACTGGTCTCGGTGTCCGAGGCCGTGGTGAAGATCCGGGTCGGCGGCGAAACGGTGATGTCGGTGGCCGAGGGCAACGGCCCGGTGAACGCCCTCGACGTCGCGCTGCGCAAGGATCTCGGCCCGTACCAGGAGGTGATCGCCGACCTGGTGCTGCTGGACTTCAAGGTCCGCATCCTCAACGGCTCGACGGCCGCGGTCACCCGGGTCCTGATAGAAAGCGGCGATTCCCACGGCGCCCGCTGGTTCACCATCGGGGTGTCGCCCAACATCGTCGACGCCTCATTCCAGGCGCTGACCGATTCGATCACCTACCGTCTCATGAAGATGAAGGTGGCCGAGGATCTTCGGCTGGCGGCGGAATAGGCCAGGCGGCGCGCAACCCGCTGCTTCCCGGGCGCCGCCGGCTTGCCGTCGGACGCTAGAGACGCTCGATGGTCGCCTCGTGGCCGTCCAGTTCCGTGGTCTGGTCGATGGCCTGGCGGAGCCTGGGGATCACGTCGGCGATCCGGTCGGCCACGACGAAGGTGACGTCGAGGCCGGGCCGCAGGAAGGCCTCCTGGCGCATGTGCGACAGGAGCACCGTCAGCGGCTCCCAGAAGCCCTCGATGTTGGCAAGCAGGATCGGCTTTTCGTGCTGGCCGAGCTGCGCCCACGTCATCATCTCGACGACCTCCTCCAGCGTTCCCACGCCGCCCGGCAGCGCCACGAACGCGTCGGCGCGCTCGAACATGATGCGCTTGCGCTCGTGCATGTCGCTGGTGGTGACGAGTTCGGTGACGTCGTTCAGCATCACCTCCCGGTCCTTCAGGAACTGGGGGATCACGCCGGTCACCACGCCGCCGGCGGAGAGGGCGGAATGGGCGAGGGTGCCCATCAGGCCGACGGAGCCGCCGCCGTAGACGAGCTCCAGGCCCTCGCTGGCGAGCGCCCGGCCGAGCTCCGATGCGGCGGCCTCGTAGGCCGGGTTGATGCCGTGGCCGGAGCCGCAATAGACGCAAACGCGCTTGAGATTTGTCATGTCCATCGATGTGGCAGCCGGCTCGGGAACCGTCAAGAACGCCGTCGCCGCTCCGCGGTTTTCGGCAGCCGCAGTTGTATGGCTGCGATTTCGGCGCTAATAGGCGGGAAATTCTTGGTAATTCGGGCTTGTGGTCGAGATGCGGCAAGCCCGATGATGTCGACGAGACCCGCGCCGATCAGGCTCGACCGATCGGGCGCGCAACCCGGGAGCAGCGGCGAACCGCAATCGTGCGCTGCTGGATCGAAAAAACATGAGCTCACGTTCGAGCGCCGGCGCCATCGTCTTCGTTGTCCTGCTGGTGGGCGTCGGCCTGTTCGCCGCCAACCGGGGGGCGCAGAAGGCGCCGGAGGCGACCGCGCCGGCGCCCGTGCCGACGGCCAGCGAGATGCCCGACACGCGCGCAGCGGCGCCGGCCGCGCCCGAGGCTGAGCCCGCCGGCCCGGCAGCCACGGCCCAGTCGGCGGGCGCCGAGGCGCCGGCAGCCGCGCTTTCAGAGGCGACCGAGCCGTCCGCCAACGCTGCCCCGACCGATGCCGCACCGGACGCGTCCGCCGCCACGCGTGACGCCGCTACCTCGGCGCAGCAGGCGACGGCAGGTGCCGCGGCCGGTACCGGCGGCGACGCCGACCGGCCTGCTCCGACCGCCGCGCTTCAGGCCCCCACCTACGACCTCGTGCGCGTCGAGCCGACGGGCGATGCGGTGATCGCCGGGCGGGCCAGCCCGGGGGCGACCATCGAGCTCCTGGTGAATGGCAAGGTCGTTGCGTCCACCGTGGCCAACGCGACCGGCGAGTGGGTGCTGGTGCTCGACCAGCCGCTTGCGCCGGGCGACTACGATATCGCGCTGCAGGCCAGTGACGCCGACACCCAGACGCCGTCGGTTTCGCAGGACCGGCTGGCGGTCTCCATTCCGGCGAACGGCAGCGAGACGCCGATGGTGGCGCTGACGCGGCCGAACGCACCGATGGAAGTGCTGCAGAAACCGGCTCCGACCATTGCCGCCGCCGCGCCGGAGAGCGGCACCGAGACCGCTTCCGAGGCCGCCCGGGCTCCCGCGACCGAAACGGCGGCCGCGGCCTCCGGCAAGTCGGACCGGTCGGCCTCCGCGCCGACCGTCGCCGGAAGCCCGGTGCCGGCCGAAGGCGCACCGACCGACCCGGTCGCCGGTGGCGAGACGGTGATCGGTCATCTGACCGTCAGCGAGGACGCGCCCGCCGCGCCGGCGGAGGCCGCAGCGTCGGCCGTCGCGTCGACCGAGACCGCCGCACCGGTGGCATCGATGCCGACAGCGAAGCCCGCGGTGCCGGCCGCCGCGCAGGCGCAGGACGCCGGCCGGGCGTCGGAGGACACCGTTCCGGTTTCCATCGAGATTGCCGAGGCCGCCGGCGACACGTTCCGCCTGCAGGGCATGAGCAAGCCGGGCGCCGATGTCTGGATCT
>Ga0207904_1000585_pt1 | contig 13038 bp, 15 predicted proteins | sample MalvirmetaMSP118_FD_184232 | JGI IMG/M metagenome (GOLD analysis project Ga0207904, IMG submission 184232) | Marine viral communities from the Deep Pacific Ocean - MSP-118 (SPAdes) | ecosystem: Environmental > Aquatic > Marine > Oceanic | place: Pacific Ocean | collected 2011-05-30 | reverse complement strand
GTCCAGAACACGACCTACACGTACCGCGTCACGGCGCGCGACGGACACGACCACCTGGATGTCGCGATCGACCTCGAGTCCGCGCCGAGCGCGTCCATCCGCGACCGGTCGGGCGAGGTCCTCTGGCCACACGCGTAGGCACTCCCCCGCGGCCGGCGATCCCTGCGGCACGACCGCGGTTCGCGCTTACGCCTCGACGTGCGCCGCGAGGTGAGCCAGCGTCTGAGTGCCGCCCTCGACAGCGTGGTACTCCTCGACGGCGGTGTCGCGCAGCTGCTTCGTTGGGAAGACGGTCGTGAGCGTCACGCGCGTCTCCTCCCCCACCTCATCGAACGTGAAGACGGAGTCGAACGCGTTCGGGTCGCCCGCGTATTCGCCGTGCAGCAGCACGATGCGCTCGGGCGCGACGATCGTGCGCCACTGGATCCACTCGGCGTACACGGTCCCGTCGGGGCCACGCATCGTGAACTCCCACACCCCACCCTCACGGAACTCGAAAGCGCGCGTCGTGGTCGTGAAGCCATCCGGACCCCACCACGCCGAAAGGTGGTCAACGTTCGTGAACGCGTCGAACACCACCGCGCGGGGCGCGCTGACGAGCCGTTCGATCGCGACGGTCCGTTCCTCTTCGGGTTCGGATACCGCGGTGGATGCACTAGCCATGGAACTCTCCCTTGTCTTGTCGCGTGTCGGGCCTCTGCTGTGCGAGCCGCTGGACATAGGCATCCAGGCGATCGAAGCTCGCGTTCCAGAACTGCTCGAAGCCGCCCGTCCATTCGTGAATGGTGCGCAGGCCGCGGGCATCCAAGCCGTAGAGACGCTGCTTGCCCACCCCGCGCACCTCGACGAGACCCACCTCGCGAAGGACGCGCAGGTGCTTCGAGGTCTGCGGCTGGGTCATCTCGAGCTCGCCGGCGAGGTCGGCAACAGCGCGCTCACCGCTGCGGAGCAGGGTCAGGATGTCGCGCCGCCGCGGTTCAGCGATCGCGTTGAACGCGTCAGAGGTGGTCGCAGCCCGTGCCATGGCATCATCATATGCCCATATAGGCAGATGTGAGCAACATCCGGCTCGCGGTGGCAGTCGCCGCCCGGGGTGTCCGCGCCACTGCGGCGGTCGCAACGGCGCAGAAACGTCATGACACGCCGCACCGGAGCCACAGATACCGGCGGTTGACCAATCCGTGCGCCGTTACGACCATCCCCGAGGGTTCGCCTGCATCCGGGGGCGTCTGCACGCCGACAGTGCGCGCGCGGCATCCGCACCGCTACTGTGATCCCGTGCGAAAGCTAATGGCGGCTATTGCTGCGACGACAGGTCTCGTGTTCATGCTCCTCACCGGGGCCCCAGCCCTCGCCAACGGCGGTTCTGGCCCGCTCGACGGCCTCGACTACGTGTCTCTCGGCGACTCCTACCAGGCCGGCTACGGACTCACCCCGTTCAGCAACACGAGTCCGTTCGCGGGCGACCCGAACGGCTGCTACCAGGCCGATGGCAACTACCCGCACCTGCTCGCCGCCGCGTTCGGTCTGACGATCAACGACCAGACATGCTCGGGCGCCATCACGGCAAACATCGGCTACGGCTCAGCCACGGTCCCGTCGACTGACCCCAATGTCATCCTGCCGACGCTGCCCGACGTTTCGACACTGCAGGTGACGCTGTCGGGGATGACGGCGCCGCAGTTGCAGTCCGCGGGACTCAGCACCGACACCGACGTGGTCACGGTCGGCATCGGCGGCAACGACCTCGGCTTCTCGTCGATCGCCACCGCCTGCATGCGCCTGTCGCTCAGCAGTGACCCGGCCTACCTCGAGTACAAGGTCGGCGCATTCGATAACTGCAAGGACTACTTCGACGACGAAACGACCTATCCCTCGGCCTACCTCGCCGGGCGCATCACCGACTCGGTCGCGCCGCGGCTTGCGCAGAGCTTCGCCGAGATCCGCGCAGCAGCACCCAACGCGCAGGTCTTCGTCGTCGGCTACCCGCAGGTCGCGCCCGATGGCGCCACGGATGCCTGCTTCACCGAACCGACCACCCCCGATGCCGTTCCCTACAGCGGCGTCGATCTGCAGTTCTTACACGACATCGAGCAGCAGCTCGACGACACAATCGAGGCGGCCGCCGTTGCCGCGAACTTCACGTTCATCCCGACGTGGGACCAGACCGCAGGTCACACACTGTGCACCCCCGAACCGTGGATCAACGGGATCACGCTCTATATCAACACCTCGTCGGACTGTAACCCGGGGTATCTGCCCGCCGACTCGGAGAAGTGGGTCTGCGTGAAGCTCGGCGCCCTCCATCCGAACGAGGGCGGAGTGCTCGAGATCGCGAACATCGTCGAGCAGGCCGTGACCGACTGGGCAGCGACACGCGGAGTCACCGCCAGCGCAAGCGAGGTGGCACAAGGCGGCCAGGTAACACTCTCCGGTGGCGGGTTCGGCGCCGGAGAAACCGTCGAGATCTGGCTGAACTCGACGCCCGTCCTCCTCTCCTCGCTGCCGGCCAGTGCATCGGGCACGTTCTCGACGACGCTGACGATCCCCGCGGATGCCGCACCCGGCGCGCACACGATCGTGGCGACGGGTCTCTCGTCGGGCCGTTCCTTCTCGACACCGATCACGATCACGGCATCCGGGTCTTCGAGTGGCGGCGGAGCATCCGTCCTGGCCGAGGGCGGCATGGACACCACCGCCCTGCAGCTGGTGGGGCTGAGTGGCCTGCTGGGAACCACCCTGATCGCCGGCGGTGCCGTGCTGATGCTCCGCCGCCGTCGCGGCATGAGCACGGATCGCTGAGTTCGAGATCAGCCAGTTGTCGCTGCGTGAAGCGCGGTCAGCGCGGCTGACGAGCGAGAACGATCGCGATCGCCGCACACATCGCGGTGCTCACCGCAACGAGAATCGCCCCCATCGTGCCGATGCCCTCGCGCGCGACGAACACGAGATTCAGCGCCAGGCTGATCGCACCCGCCAGAGCCGGGATCCACGCACGCCGCGCGACGGGGACGAGCAGCACGGCAAGCGCAGCAGCCAGGACGACGAGATTGCCTGAGATGCGCAGCGGCTCGACCTGATCGATCGCAACGTGCAGAACGATGTCGAACACGGTCAGTGCGGCAAGAATCGCCGAGAGCACCAGGGCAGAGCGGGAACGGGAGTGCACATCTGAGTTTCTCACCACCAGGCACCGCCTCCTGGCGCCCGAGCGAAGACGGATGCCCGGTGCTGTCGAGGTCAGCGGGCGTCGAGCTGCCTGACGAGCGTGACCGGCGCGGTCACCCGGTACGACGCGTCGATGAGCTCTGCGACCTCATCCCACGCGCCATTCGCGTCGAGGTCGAGCCCGAGCCACCCGGACGGACCGAGGTAGGCCGGGATCCAGAACCGAGGATCCTGCCGAAGCGCCGGCTCGTCGGCAGGGTCGGGTTTGATCACCAGCGCGGCATCGTGGGCGACCCACTCCCCGTCGATGCGCTGTGACCCGCCGAAGATGCAGAAGGTGCGCTTCGTGAAGAAGTGCGGCCGACCGTGTGACACCTTCTCACCGGCACCCGGCAAACCGAGGGCGATCGCCCGCACGCGGGCGAGGATCGGATCGTCCTCGTCGAACATGATCGGATGCGCCACGGTCGACATCCTCGCAGCCCGCCAGCTCTGCCGCACGGATGCCGCGGCAACCGCCGCTACGGAAGCAGATTCGGAATCGCGAACTCGCGCATCGGGTCCCACGGCTCAGTCCATCCGAGACGATCGAACAGGCCGTCCAGCAGCATCGCGGTGAACCCCCAGACCAGGTGTTCTCCGGTATCGGTGCGCACCTGGAAGGCGGGAGCGCGGTGCATTCGTGGGCCTCGATCGATGACGGTGCTGCCCCGATTCGCGGGATCGAGAAGGTCGGCGACCGGGGCCCGGAACACCGCAGCCGATTCGGCCACATCGACAGCGCGCACGGGCGACGGCTCGCGCCACCACCCCAGCACCGGCGTCACGCGATGCGACGAGTACGGCAGCGGCACCTCGCCGAGCGTACCCAGCACATCGACACCGTCCGGATTCAGGCCTGTCTCTTCCCGCGCCTCACGCAGCGCCGCCGCGACCGGACCGGAGTCGCCCGGATCGAGCCTGCCCCCGGGAAACGCGACTTGCCCGGCGTGGGAACGCAGGGTCGTCGCCCGAGCCAGCAGCAGAACATCCAGATCCTGCGAGACCTCGGCGGCGCTCGCACGGTGAGCGCTGGGCGACGAGTCCAACACCCCGAACAGGATGAGCACAGCCGCCCGCCTCGCGTCGGGGTCGTCAGGAAACCCGAGGAGCGCGGCCAAACTGTCACGGGGCCCGACCGTGGGATCGCTCGAGACGAGCTCCAGAAGCTGTCGGCGCGCGCCGTGCGCTCCGACGGAACCTGGCGCGCCTCGGTCACTCCCGTCGGCAGCGCTCACCGGTCCCGCCGCGTCACGGGAGTCGCCTGTCATCCGTCCAGGCTACGGCTGACCGGCCCTCACGCCGCGTACGGCTGGTAAGTTTCCCGCCACGGGACAGGACGAAGAGGTGCTGATGCCTAGACTGCGGGCCCTGCCGATCCGCGCGGTGACTCTCGCGGTGATCGCGATTGCCATCGCCGCGATCGGCGTCGTCGGGACGACCCAGCTCTGGGCGGCGTATGACCGAGCAGCGTCGTCGGCGGCACAGAACCGCGGCATCCTGGATGATGCACTTGCCGAGGCGCGCAGCCGCGCCGATGCCGTCATGGCAGCCCAGGACGAGACCGAGCGCCTGCGCGAGTTCGCGGTCGGTCACGCGAACTGCCTCCGCGTGAATCCGTGGTCAGCTCTCTGCAACAACTGGAGCGCCGAGACCGACCTCGCGAACGCCGAAGCGTCGTTGGCTGACCTTGAAGGCGATATGGATCTCGCTTTCGCCCGGGTCGCGGTCGTGCGCATTCCCAGCGACGCGGCTCGCATCGATGCCGATGCCGCCTACGCAGCAGTCACCGGCGCGTGGGTCGCCGCGATCGCGACGCCGGCGGTGTTGCTGGGGTTTGCGATCGTCATCGCGCATCGGGCGGGACGCGGCACGCCCTGAGCAGGCCAGACGGATTTCAGTCGCTGGCTGCGGTGCCAACCATCTGATCGGCGTGAACGGCGATCCACTCCATCAGCGGCCCCAGGCGCAGCATGAGGTCGTGGCCGAGGGCCGTCAGGGCGTACTCGACTCGCGGCGGCACCTCGGGGTAGGACGTGCGCTGCACCAGTCCGTCACCCTCGAGCGTCTTCAGCGTCGTCGCGAGCATCTTCTCGCTGATGCCGTCGATGCCGCGGCGCAACTCCCCCCACCGGGCGGTGCCGTCGCCGAGAGTGAGCAGCACGAGGATGCCCCACTTCGACATCACGTGGTCGAGGACGACCCGCGTCGGACAGGCCGCTGAAAAGGCTGCCGCGTGAGATTCCCGGATTTCCGCAAGACTTACCGCCACGTGGGTACCTTACGAGGAAGTGGGTACCAGTCGCAAGGAATGCGGTGATGAGCACCCCGGTTGCGGGTGATGAGCGCCGAAGCGGCCTCACGATCGAAAGGACTCATCATGGCCATTCTCGTCACGGGCGCCTCTGGCAACCTCGGCGGCCACGTCGTTGACGCTCTCCTCGAGCGCGGTATTCCGGCATCCGACATCGTCGCCGGCGTCCGCACTCCCGCCAAGGCTGGCCCGCTCACCGACCTCGGTGTGCGCGTCGCTCCCCTGGACTACACCGAGCCCGCCACAATCGACGCCGCCCTCGACGGCATCACGAGCGTCCTGCTGATCTCGGGTTCCGAGGTCGGATCCCGCTTCGCTGGCCACCGCAACGTCATCGAGGCAGCCCAGAAGGCAGGCGTCGACAAGTTCGTGTACACGAGTGCACCGAAAGCGACATCCGTCGACTACGCACTGGGCGCCGAGCACCGGGCAACAGAAGAGGCGATCGCCGCCGCGGGGCTTCCTGCCGTCATCCTGCGCAACAACTGGTACCACGAGAACTACACGCAGGACCTGCTCGGCGCGGCAGACTCAGGCGTCATCGCCGCGGCAGCCGGGGACGGTCGTGTGGCCAGCGCGAGCCGTCGCGACTACGCCGAAGCGGCAGCCGCCGTACTCGTGAATGACGGACACCTGGGTCAGGTCTACGAGCTCGCCGGCGATGTCGCGTGGACCTATGACGAACTCGCCGCCACGGCGGGAGAGGTTCTTGGCCGAGAGGTCGCCTACGTCACCCAAACCGCCGAGCAGAAGCAGGCTCAGCTCGAGCAGTTCGGCCTGCCCGCCGAGGTCGCTCAGTTCGTCGTCGGCATCGATCTGGCGATCGCCGAGGGGGTCCTCGCGGACACTGACGGCACGCTCGCCCGTCTCATCGGACGCCCCACCACGCCGCTGGTCGATGGTCTGCGCACTGCCCTCGCGCAGGCGCAGCCCGCCGCGTGATCACCGCCTGATCACCGCGTGATCGCCGCGGGTCCGGCAGCGCTCCTGTCGGACCCGCGTCAGCCGGCCGCTCGCACCGGCTGACGCAGAATCGTCTTCAGTTTCTCGGGAGCCACGCGGCGCGGGTCACTGAGATAGATCTCGTGATGCGGGCCGTTGAAGGTCAGGCCCTGAGCGGGCATGAGCTCCGCGTGGAGCCGATGCAGCGTCGGAGTCTCGGCGTCATAGGACCCGACGTGCAGGATCTGCAGCGAGAGCCCCTCGTCGATCGTGGGCGCCCCGATCCGGTCGATCGGGAGCTCCGGCTTCTTGCGAGCGGCAGCGTCGAGTCCGGCACGGATGTCGGGATCGGTCACGGCCGGCGGCAGCGGAATCAGCATCGTCCAGTCCCAGGCATCCTTGCGCCGGTCGGCGAAGCTCGACGGGTCGTCACTGGTCCACAGCCCCTCGAGGGGACCGACGACCAGGTCATCACCCGTGCGGGCGCGGAAGGCGAACTTGACGGCGTATCCCGCCGCGTAGAGGGCACCGACGGCGTCCGTGTACGCGGCTGACGTGTTGGGGTCGCCGTGGCCGTCGATCGCGAGATACGTGATCGGGGGCACCGTCACTCGCGTGAACTCGTGCGTCCCGGGCGCGTACAGATCCTTCCGGTCCTTCTTGAGGTCGTACTTCACCCGCGCTCCCCCGCGCCGGCATCGGATGCTGCGGCACCACCTGCCGCGGAGCGCGCCGCGGCCCGCCGAACGACGAGCGCACCGACGAATCCGAGCAGCAGGAACACCGTCGCCACCAGCAGCGACCAGCGCGTGGCATCCGCGAAGCCGTTCGACAGCGCGGTCACCGCAGCCGCGGTTTGGTCTCCGAGCGAGCTGCTGGATCCTTCAGCGCGCAGCTGGCTGATGGTCGTACCCGCGGATTGCCGCGTGGTGTCGGCCAGCTGCGTCGCGGTCGATCCGGTGATCCCGGCATCTGTCAGCGCGGCCGGCAACGTGAGCGCGAGGGCGACCGCCAGCGCAGCACCCGCGAACGCCGTCCCGAGGGCAGACCCCACCTGCCGGACGGTGCTCTGGGTCGCCGACCCCTGCCCCGACACGTCGACCGGCACATCCTGCAGAACCGTTCCGGTCAGCTGCGCGGATGCCAGACCCAGGCCCAGGCCGTAGACCACGAGCGGGATCGCGACAATCCACCCCGAACTCGTGCCGCTAACGAGCAGAGCGAGGACGGCGACCCCGACCACCTCGAGGGCAAGGCCGATCAGCACGGTGCCGGGTGACCCGAAGCGCGCCGCGAGATGGCGCGCGGAGGCGCCGGAGAAGAACGCCCCCACTGCCATCGCCGCCAGCACGAGCCCTGCGCCCATGACATCCAGTCCCAGTGCGTTCACGAGATAGAGGGGCAGGACGAAGATGATGGCGAACTCCCCCACCGCGACCATCGCCGCCGTCACGTTTCCCCATGTGAAGGTCGGGAGCCGGAAGAGGTTCAGATCGAGGATCGCGGACCGGCGCACTTTCTCGCGGTGCCGTTCCCACAGCACGAACAGCACGAGGGCCACGAGCGCGACCGCGAAGGCGATGGGCACCACCGACACGGGAGCACCCGCCGGCCACTGCCATCCGAAGATCGAGAAGTCGCCGGTCGGCGCCCACCACCCGAGTTGCGGACCCTCGATCACGGCGAAGACCAGTGCGCCGAAACCGATCGCGCTCAGCAGCGCGCCGTCGACGTCGGCGCCGGGTCGCCCCTTGGCGCCCTTCGTTTCGGGCACGGTGAGCAAGCCCGCGATGAACACCGCGGCGCCCAGCGGGATGTTCACCAGGAAGATCCAATGCCAGGAGGCCCACTGGGTGAGAGCACCACCGGCGAGCGGACCGACAGCTGCCGCACCCGAGATCACCGCGCCCCACACCCCGAAGGCGGCGCCGCGGTACTTGCCCCGGAACACGGCATTCACGGTGGACAGCGTGGAGGGCATGATCAGCGCCGCGCCGATTGCCTGCACGGCGCGCGCTGCGATCAGGGGGCCTGCGGCATCCGCCATCGCGGCAAGGATGCTGCCGCCGACGAAGACGACGAGACCGACCTGGAACAGGAGCTTGCGTCCCCAGCGGTCGGCGAGCTTGCCGGTCGATAGGAGGAGAGCTGCGAGCAGCACCGCGTAGAGGCTGTTGACCCACTGTGCGTCGGTGAGGTCGAGACCGATGTCGGCGATGATGACCGGGAGGGCAACGCCCACGATCGTGCCGTCGAGCACGATCATCCCCAGTCCCGTGGACAGAACCGCGAGGGCAAGCCACTCGCGGCGGGTCGGGGGCGTTACGCGTAGATCCGTGCTGGTACTCACGGTTCGAGCCTGGCACAACCCCTCACGCCGAGCCCAGACCTTCTCGCGCGAGCCCTCATGATTGCGCGCGCAGACTGTGTGGGGTCAGCCCGGATGCTGGGGGTTCGCGCCGGCGTGGCGCACCCCGACAACGCGCGCCCGGCGATCGGCGGGCACTTCTCCCGACCTACCGAGATACAGCGGTTTCGGGTCGTGCCGTTGATCGGGGGACCTCACGGTTACCCCAGGGCACGTCGTTGTGGGTCGGCCACGGTAACACTCGCGCCATGTCGGGCGCAAGCATCCACCGCGCCACTCGCGCACCCGGGGGGATCAGCCGGTGAAGGGCGGAACCTCCACGGGGGCGGCGAGGCCGACGAAGGCGACGATCTGATGGCCACCGGGGTTTGACTGCAGCGGCACCTGTTCCCAGTTGTTGGCGATCCAGAGGTTGCCCGACGGGTCGACGATGAGTCCCGTATTGCGAACGAGACCATCGAACGCGTAGCCGGCATCCGGTGAGATCGGATCGCCCGTCGACAGGTCGCCGGGGCAGGTGTCGGGCGACGTGCCGCAGAACGCTGAGACGCGCTGGTCGGAGAAGTTGGCAACCCAGACGTTGCCGTTGCCGTCGGTGGCGATGCCCCACGGCCGGGTGATCCCGCCACCGGTGAAGGGCCCCGAGACCGTCTGACCGTCGGCGTCGATGAGCGCGATCGACCCGGTCGGCCCCGACGAGATCGGCCGGGTGGGGCACGGGAGGGTCGTCGAGCCCGAGTTGGCAACCCACACGTTGCCCTCGGGATCGGCCGCGACACCCATCGGCAGCACGAATTCGTCGCCAGTCAGCGGGGCACCACCCACCAGCGTGCCGTCGTAGTTGAAGACCGCCACGGAGCTGCTCGCGATACCGCTCACGACAACGTGGGTACCCGTGTCGACAACGCCGAACGCCTGGTCCAGGCCGGCATCCAGCGTCATCGCCTTCTCGGGGTCGCCACCGGGATACACGGTGACGGTTCCGGTCTGGCAGTTCGCATTCCACACATCGCCGGCGGCCGTGATGTCCATACCCTGCGGCCAGGCGAGCTCGCCGGCGGTGAATCCGGTCTCCGGCGGCGAGAGCGGCTCCCCTTCGAGCGAGAAGAGCGACACGCTGTTGTGTGTCGGCTGCTCGGTGCATCCTTCTCCGGCGAACCCGAAGTTACTGACCCACAGCTGTCCCGAGGGGTCGAAGGCGATCCCGAATCCGGATCCGCTCAGCCCGCCTCCCGTGTATTTGCCCACCATGTCGCCGTTGGGCGCGAACTTCATCAGCAGGTCGCTGCCGCAGGTCGGGTCCTGCGGATCAGCACCGTATTCGTAGTTGTTGTTGACCCAGATGTTGCCGTCGGGGTCGATGGCGAAGTTGCCCGGACCGTCGAGAGTCTGCCCGTCACCGTCGAAGCGCAGCGCGAGGGTCCAGGCGGCGGGTGCTGCCATCAGCCCGGGGCGATCCCCGGCGACGGTCAGCGAGAGGTCATACAGCGTCGAGGCAGCAGGGCTGGGGTCTCGAGCGACCTGCGCGAAAGCTCGGAACGTATCGACGGGCCGATCGTCTGACCGCGCGCTCGCGGCATCGACGAGGACTCGGCACGCGTCAGCATCCAGGACGCACGCACTGAGGATGTTCGTCAGCGACGTAAACGTCGGCAGGGCCTCGGTCTGCGTGCCGTTGGGCGCCGACGTCAGCACCGCCCCGTAGTCGCCGGTGTGCGCATCCACGAGGTTCGCGTACATCGCGGCAGCGTTGGGCAGGCCCGGCGCTGAGCCCTCGACGCCGTCCGGGCCGGTGAACTGCGCGAGGGCATACCCCGCGGCGACGGTGGTGCGCTCATTGAGAACGACAGCGGTGGCATCCGCGGGCACGATCGCCGCGAAGGTCGCGGTCACCGTCGCGTCATCGCCGCCGGGCGCGGTCGCCAGCAGGTAGACGAGGTCATCCTCCCGCGACACTGCACCGAGATCGACGACGAAGTCACCATCACGATCGGATGACGCGGAACCGATCTGAGACGCCGCGTCACCGTCAGCACCGGCTGACCACGCCGACACCTCCCATCCCGAGACAGCGGCACCCTCGACGACCGGCGCGACGGCACCGCTCACGGCCGATCCCTCACCATCGGGGTCGGCGGGTGCCCAGCAGCCCGCCAGCGCGAGCGCGGATGCCGCAACGAGAGCAACAGCGCCGATGATGCGGTGCGCCGGGCCCCGGGTGCTCGTTCTGTCGTCGGATTCGGTCAGGTAGGACTGTTTCTGGCGCACAACGTTCCGCATCGAGGTCACTCCGTCAGGTATGGGTCGATTGTTCGGGCCCCCGCCCACGCGGCAGATTAGCAGCGTCCGATGGCCGGACTGGGTGTCGAACAGGTCGAGATTCGGTCACGAATCCCTCTGTGTTTTCTCTGACAACCCATCCCCGCCTCGGGTTCACCGTCAGCTCGCGAGCGCCCGCATCGAGCAGGAATCAAGAAGTATCCCGCGGCCGTGCACCGTATGTTCGATGTCACCGGCACGAGAGAGGACGCACGATGGCTGACAAGCGCGACACCCCAACGGATGGCTTCAGCGACGCCGAACGCGAGGCGATGAAGCAGCGCGCCGCCGAGCTGCGGGAGCAGGGCGCGGGTGGCACGGGATCGGCGAAGAAGAAGCGCGAAGCGCAGGCGTGCGTGGATGCCATCGCCGCACTGAGCGGGACAGACAAGGCCGTCGCCGAGCTGCTGCACCGGATCGTGCAGGACGAGGCGCCGCATCTTGATCCCAAGACCTGGTACGGATTTCCCTCGTACGCGCGAGACGGGAAGGTCGTCATCTTCTACCAGCCGGCCTCGAAGTTCGACACACGCTACGGCAGCGTCGGGTTCAACGAGGACGCCCTGCTCGACAACGGCGCCATGTGGGCGACCGCCTTCGCCGTGGTCGAGGTCACCGACGAGGTTGAGACGACCCTGCGCGATCTCGTGCACCGCGCCGCCGGCTGACGAGGTCGGCACGACCGGCTCGTGCGTCGGAGCGCCGCGAGCCACGCATGCGGGGTGTGTCGCACGGCCGGCGCGGACGGGACGCACTACCGTCGGTCGCATGGCCGCCCCGCGCACCCGTCGCGCCCGTGTCGCGCGTCGCCGCGCACGGCGTATCGCCGCATCGGGCAGCGATCTCACCGGTGCGCAGTGGTTGCTCATCCGCGAGGCGTGGGGACGGTGTGCGTACTGCGGTGCCGCGGACGTTCCGCTCCAGAAGGACTGCGTCCTGCCGATCTCGCGCGGTGGCAGCTACACGATCGAGAACGTGGTCCCGGCCTGTGGCCGCTGCAACGCGAGCAAGTGCAACACCGAGGTGACCAGCTGGATGCGACGACGACGGCTCGACGAGCCCGCGTTCCTGCTGGCGTGGGCCCTCATCTCTCGCGAGCTGCGCGAGCCGCGCGACGCTGACGCCACCACTGCCAGAACCGGTCCAGCATCCGCTTGACCCAGCCCGCCAGCCGGCGAGCCCAGTGGAACTCGGTGCCGAGCACCGCCAGCCCCAGAAACACGACGAGCCAGCCCGGTCCCGGAAGCGGCACGAGCACGAGTCCACCGAGGGTCAAGACCGTCCCGACGACTCCGACGCCGATGCGGTAGGCGACCTCGACACGCGGATGCCGCGCGACCCACGCTCGGGTCGTGCGAAGCATCCGTCTGATCGGACGGTCCGCGCGCTCGGCATCGGCGATCTCGGCACGGATGTCGCGCTCAAGCGGTCCCGGCGAAGCGGAGTGGGAGTCGTGGTCGGCAGTCCCGGGATGAGTCGTCGAGGACATGGCGCGACGCTAACACGCGCGGCGACAAGATCCCTGAGAAGCCGGGCGTCGCCGGGCTTGACCTTAACACTGTGTCAAGCTTTTGGATGGTCTCTGGAGGTGGACCATGACCACGCAATCAGGAAACGTCGACCGGTTGGACGCGCTGCTGCGAGACGCGTCTGCATCCACCCGGATGCAGGCAGCGCTGACCGCGGGATCCCGACCGGATCCGAGCTTCGTCGAGATCCTCATCGGTCGGTGCGGCGCAGAGCCGGACTTCACCGTTCGCGACACACTCACGTGGGCGATCACGCGTCACGCCAGCGACCTGACGGTGCCGAGGCTTCTCGCCGAGACGCGCAGCACGAACGCGCAGGCGCGCAGCCAGGCGCTGCACACCCTGTCGAAGGTCGGTGA
>Ga0207904_1000584_pt1 | contig 13043 bp, 12 predicted proteins | sample MalvirmetaMSP118_FD_184232 | JGI IMG/M metagenome (GOLD analysis project Ga0207904, IMG submission 184232) | Marine viral communities from the Deep Pacific Ocean - MSP-118 (SPAdes) | ecosystem: Environmental > Aquatic > Marine > Oceanic | place: Pacific Ocean | collected 2011-05-30 | reverse complement strand
CGCTCTCGCTCACGGGCGATGTGCGACCGGTGGGACGAGATCGCGGATGCCACCAAGGCGGCGTGCTTCCGGCTGACAACAACGTGCCCGTCCTCGTCGCGAGTTAGCCCGGCTTTCAAGTTCCGGGCGTAGTCGTTGTCCGAGGTGTCAAGATTCTCGATCCACTCAGTGATCGCCTCGATCTCGGCCCGCTCATCTATGGTCGCCGCGTCCTCGGTGAGAACGGAGAAGTCGGGGAGCACCTTGTCGATCGTGGCCGTGTGGTAGAGACCCGCACGGGAACGGGAGGTGAACTCGCCCCCATCCTTCGTGATCTGTCGCATCGTGGCTAGCAGCAGGTCATCACCGTCGAAGGCGTTCCGTTCCGCAGTTTTCGCCCAGCCGTCGTCGTCCCCGCGGAACGCATGCTCCGGATCGATCACTTCCAGCTCCAGCGCCCACAGTCCCTCCGGCTTCATACCCAGAAACAGCTGCAAGCAGCCAGAACCGACCTGCATCGTCTTCCCCGTGGCCGGGTCGATGACGGTGTAGAGCTTCTGCCGGCGCCGGTTCGTGCCGCAGTGGTCGCAGACGGTCCCGTTGACGGTGACCTCGTCGTGGCCGTGCGCGTAGTGGGAGATGATGGTTCCCTGCGCGGTTAGCTCGTGCGCGGCCACGAACTGCCAGTCCCCTACGGTTATCGCGGGCCGGTTCAAAGTGACCTCTGACACCACCCACGGCTTCCCGTTCTCGTCGCGGAAGATGCTGTCCTTCGCGGTGAAGCTGAATCGATCCGCGACCCCGTTGCGCGCCAGCCGCCGGTTCGCGTTCTCGATCGCCCGTTCAACCTGCGGGATGCGCTCGGGGAGGACTTGGAACCACGTCCGGCCGGGTTCAGCTCGCGCCGCCTCGTCGGGCGGCGCGAGGGCCCCTTCCGGGTCCGTGTTCGTCTTGTCACGGAATTGGCCCGCGTTATCGGCCTGGCCGCGCGGGTGATGAGCCTCCACGAAAGTACCCATGCCCTCATATGGGCGGCAGGACACCGCCGCGGGCGCTACTCGGGATCGTCAGCCGGTTCGGTGACGACGAGGTGTCCGTAGGAGCCGAGGTTTGCCGGCCTGTATAGCCACCCCCGGAGGTCCTTATCTCCTCGAGCGACCGCCCTCTCCGCGAGCTCGGTGAGCGTCTTCCCAGCGGGTTCCTCCCCGGCATTCACGGTGAGAGAGATCAGGGTCTGGATGTCAGACCCATGGAACGGCAGGCGTAGCTTCAGGGTCTTCAGGTGCGCTTCCCACAGGTCCTCTGCGTCCGCGCCGAAGTCAGCGACAAACTCCTCGTGCGCGAGGCGAAGCTGCTCGGCTTCGGCGGCCTTCATGATCGGGTCGACGTACCGCAGCACCTGCCTCCTGCGGGCATCGCTCACCTCACGTTCCCGCTTCAGTTCGGCGACGCACCGGTCACGGTGACTTTTCACGCGGGTGAGCATGCTCTCGTCGAGCCACACCAGGCGGGGTCGTACATCCTGGTATGCGTGTGCGGTGTCTGGCCACCACGGCAGATCCATCGAACTGTCGCCGCTACCGAATCCGGCAGAGAATCCGGAGAAGTAATCTGGCGCCGAAGTGCGCTGAGCGTCACCGCCGAGGCGCGGCTTCCCGTCAGGCCAATCGATGAACCATCCGGTATGACGGATCAGCCTGTGCTCCCGATTCAACCGCCAGCTGTGCGGGTTATCGGTGGCGGTGACTGGCGCCGCTTCCGGGGTTGCGGCAACGTTCGTGTCCCACACGTAGATGTGCAGGGAACGCTCCTGGGGTGTCTTTGGGTCGAAGAGTTCGGTGACGGCAATCGGGATGCCACCGGCACGTCGGCGGGCTTCTTCCGTGAGGGCTTCGCGCTGTGGCTCGGTGAGGTAGTGCCGGGGGTGCGCGAAGAACTTCCACGCTCCCCACTCTTCGGCCGACCATGCCACGTGGAGGGACGATGCGGTCCGTTGCGCGATGGTCTGCCAGGGTGAGGTCTTCCCGAGCGTGCCGTCCTTTCGAATGCGGGTGACATCCACGAACACCCCCCGGTCGTGGGCGCCCGGCGAGGGAACATAGGCGGCCCACTGGCCTCTCCTGTCGCGGGCGATCGCCATCACTCCAGGGATTGCTTTTCCGGCTTCGAGCACCGCTGTCGCGTCATCCGCGGCGGCAGCCTGCCGGGACCGGTATTCGGCCAGGATCTGGGTGGCAGCGTTCTTCTCGTGTTCCCCGTCTCCATTGAGCGGTTTCGTCCACGTGTTCTTGAGCTTCCACCAGTGCACCAGTTCGTCAACCAGCTGGTCGAGCCCGTCGGTTTCGGCCCCTTCCATGACAAGCAGCTGTCCGATGAGGACACGGAAGTTGGTCTCCTCGGCCGCTTCGTCGAGCTTCGCCTGCAGTGCAGCCCGAACGGTGGGCACCATCGTCAGGAAGTGCTCTGAGCGTTCCTGACGTGAGTACAGGAACCGTTCCAGCTCCGACACAGTCACCAGATCAAATGGGAGCACCCAGTCGTCGTCGACCTTCACCACACACGATGCCCGCTGTTTCGCGTCAACCATCGCCCACGGGTGGACGTACCCGGGCTGCCCTTCCACCGGGACGTTGCGCTTCTCGATCTGGTCTGTCCGTTCGTAGCGGATAACGAATCCGCCATCCCGGCGGTCCTCGATCAGGTGCGGGACGTTTGCTGAGGGGTAAGGCGCGTTGCCGGGGTGGATCCGCGGGTGACGTCCACGGCTCCATCGGTCACCCTCGATGTACATCTCACGGAAGGCGTGGACCCCCCAGTTCCCTATGATGCGCAGCCCGGGGCGGAGCAGATTGTTGAGGCGTCGCTGGTACGCGGAGAAGGTCTCCCCGCCTTCCCCGATTTGGATGGAGTCCTCGTCATCCTGGATGAGGTTCACGATCCCCGCGTCTTGGCTTGCGACCGACATGAAGTTGATCCCGCCCTCAGGTAGCGGCGCCCATGCGGGTGTGCGGTCGGCGATGCCTTGCAGGACCATCATGATCCGCATGTAGTGGCGGCGGCGCGCGTCCGCCACCTCCTCGAGCTTGAACCACTCGTCGCTGCCGGGCAGGAGCGGTTCGTCCTTCCCGCGTGCGAATCCGAACAGGCGCCGGTCGAACACTTCGACAAACTCGCGTCTGCGCGGCAGGATCCTGTCGAAGATTCTCAGTTCCGGGTCCACAGTGAGCAGGTAAAGCCGTTCCCCATTGCGCAGCAGCCAGTAGGAGCGCTGGTTCTCGCTGTCACGGGCAGCATCCTCGTAGATGTTTCCTGAGCGGGCTTTCACTCGGGTGGGTATCAGAACGACCACACCTTTCGGTTCGGGCAGGACCCGGTCCAGACGTTCGTCGTCCTCGGTCAGCCACGCGATGAACCGGTCGATGTGTTCGGATGTCATGCCGGTCTGTCGTTCACCCATCATGATGAGGGACTCTTCGGCCATCACGAGCACCTTCTGGCGGACGGTGACGGGGGTGTCTGCGGGGGCAGGTTTCCCGTCCCGGATCAGGCTGAGGGTCTCGTCGCGCCCCAAGTAGAGGTCGACCGCCCAGAGGACGGTCTCCATCTTCTTCAGTTGGTCCCGGAGCGGCCCCATCTGCTGCTCGAGCTCCGCGCGTTTCCGTTCGAACTCTGCTTCCAGTTCCCGGCGTTTGCTCTCGAGATCCTTGCGAGCCTGCTCCTGCTGGTTCTGGAGGTCCAGCCGTCGACGGGCAAGCTCAGCTCGGGCGTTGACCACCGCCTCACGTGTCGCTGCGGCATCCTTCCCGGTGTAGGGCACCAGGGCGGCCGTGTCAGGGGTGTTCTCCGGCTCCATACCCTCACACATGCGCGGTTTGCCTTCCCGGCCAGACTCGGGGCCACGGCGGCACTTCTGGTTTCGGGTTGAGCGGGTGTTTAGCGGGTCGCTGGGCACCTAGCCCCCCTGCGGGCGGCTACTCGCCTGCGGCCCACCATTCCTGCACGTCGTTCGCGGCCTCGTCGAACCCGGCACTCTTGAGCTGATCCACGATCCCGTCGATGTCGCCCTGGTCGTAGTCACCGGTGTGGGCGCTACCCAGGAAGCTCAGATCTATGACCGTCACGCCGTTACCCTCGAAGAACTCGCCACCGCGCATCACTCCGACTGCCGGCGGCTGGGCGGCCTTCCCCGCGGCGTAGGCGGCGGCGAGTACCTCCTGTAGTTCCGCATGGCTGGTGGTGAACAGCGTCTGCCCGCTGTCGGGGTCCGTGTGCGTGGTCCCGGATACGGACGGGAGCAGTCGCATGACCGCCGGCGGCACGGGGGGCTTTTCGGCCGCGGTCAGCTGGCTTTCGGGGTCGCTGTTGGTCTTCGCGGTGAACTCCCCCGAGCTTGCGCGCGGGTGTTCGGCTTCTCGGAATGGGGTGACCATCATCGGCCTTTCAGCGCTGCGACTGCTGCTGCGTGGATTGCGTCGTCGAGCTCATTGTGAATGCGGTCGCCGATCGCTTCGCGTTGCTGGAACCACGCTTCCGACTCAGCGATAGCTTCCGCGGCTTTCTCGGCAGAGCCGTACTCGGTTATGAGCGCCGCGGCCATCTCCGGTTCTTCCGTGGCAATGGCGCCCTCTGTGAGCTGGTACTCAAACTCGCTCGTGGAAACCATAGACGGGAGCCTCCCGTCCATGTCGGACAGTGAGGCGTAGAGGTTCCCGCGAGCATCCCGATCGAGCTGGCCGACGAGGTTGACGGGAGGGTGGGTCTCGGTGAGGTCCAGGGTGTGCAGGCTCTCCCCGTTCCCGTCCGCGAACTCGAGGTACGTGAACACCTCTTCTCCGAGGCTTGTGACCGCCACCTTCGCCTTCTCGATGTCGTCGGTCTGGGAGGCATCCGCAGACATGCACCATTCCCGCCAGTCGACATCGTCGTCGAAGTCGATGTGCTGGTCCGGTCCGTACACGTTAGAGAGGCGCACGCCCCCGGCGATGCCCTCGTCCCAGCTGGCGGCGAAGGTTGCGCCTTCGGCCCACGGGAATGCGCGGCGGAGATAGGCGCCCGCGAGATCACGGTTCGCGGCATGGGCAGCTGCCTTGGCTGCGAACAGCAGCGCTTCTGCTTCCCGTTGGCGCCGTATCAACGCGTCCATCGAAGCCGTATCTGCAGGGAGGGGTCGCTGCAGCTGGCTTACCGGCTCGCTGTTTGTCCTGTCGGTGAACTTCCCGTCGAGCGCGCGCGGGTGGGCGGATTCAGTGAAGGTCATGACGTAGCTCCGAGCGGGAAGGTGAAGTAGTCGTTGCCGTCGTCGCGCATGCCGGTGATCTCGGCACCGGTGTTGCCTTTCCCGGACATCATGAACGGGATGTTCAGCTCGTCCTCGACGTCCTCGGTGTCGCCGCCCCAGCCGTCCACGCCGGTGAGAAATAGCGCCATCCCGTCTTCGTCGTAGTTCCCCTCGTAGCGGAGCGCTGTAGCGCCGGGGCAGACGCGGGACGCGGCACCACGAAGCGCCGCAGCCGCGAGATCGTTGTCGTACCGGCCGTCGGTGATGGCCGCGTAGAACGTTCGCTCGTCGGCGGTTCGGCCACTCTCCGGCTCGGCTGTCGCGGCGGTTGGAAGGGTCAGGATGAGCCGGTCGTCGTGCGCGAGTGAGTGCCCACTGTGCACGGCTCGCGCGTTGGAGAGGACGGCGACATCCTCCCACCCTCCGATCCCGTCTCGGATCAGCTCGTTGAGCCGATCTTCGTCTTCAGCATCGAGATCCACGTCGATGAGGACGCCGGCCTCGTCGACGACGCCTTCCACGCACAACCACGATGTCATACCGTCGCTGTCCTCGTAGAGGCGAACTCCGGTCGCTTCAGGGTGCAGACGGGCGATGATCTCCGCCATCTCAGGCATTGCTGCTTCCACCTGCTGGAGGTGCAGTGCTGTCATCTGCTTCTGGATGTCGTCGAAGTCGAGCACGCCGGTGGGCGCGGTGTTGTTCTTCTCGGCGAATCGGCCGGTGACATGGCGGGGGTGCTCCGCTTCAGCGAAAGTGCTCATGACTACATGTGGGCGGCGGGCACCTCGAAGGTGCCCTGGATGCCGTATTCGTGGCGGAGCTCATCGAACGTGCGCTGCGCTTCAGGTGTTAGCTCAATCGGCCGCCACTGCTTATCCCTGACCACGACCAAGGGGCCGAAAGGAGCGGATTCCTCTCCGAGCAGTGCGATGAGTTTCCCACCGGGCACGTGCTTGAGCGCCGTCTCGGCCACGAGCACCCGTACCAGCTGCGCCTTACGCGCTTCTAGCTCCTGCAGTCTCACGTTCACGTCGGTGAGGGCGTCCAGCACCTGGTCGAGATCCTGGATGATCGAGGTCCGCACCGGTTGTTCTTCCCCTGCTCGCTCTCGAGCCTCTATGTATTTCTCAAGGTCGGCGAGGTCGATGTCCACGTCGTATGGTCCGTCGTGGTGTGCCAAGCCGGCGCTGTTGAGGATCTCGAAGACGACATCGTTGTCGCCTGGGCGGTCGCCAAGGGTGCGAACCGTATCGAGCGGCATGGTGTCCAACACCCGTGCGATGTCTGCAGCCTCGCATCGAAGTTCTGTGAGGGTATCTTCTCGTACGCCTGTCCATTGCAGGTACCGGATCGTACCGTTCACTTCCCGTTTCGCGGCCGGTCCTTCAAGTCCGGTGTCCGGTTCGGAGTTCCCTTTCGGGGCGAACTGGCCGCCGGCGGGTGAGCCCGCAGCGTGGTGGATGTTGCCAGAGCGGTCGGTGCTCACAGGATGACCTCCGGGTAGTCGGTGTCATCCGGATGGAGTGCGTTGGCTTCGATGAACGCCGCGATCGCTTGTCGTGGGGTCATGTCCCATTCGGCTGCGACTGTCACTTCCTTCTCGCGCAACAGTTGCCGGACCAGGCCACGTTCGGTGTACTCGACACCGCGGTATCGGTGACCGGCGACGGGGATGACGGTGCCGTTGGGGGCGACGAGAGGTCCGGGCCCGTTGCGGAAGGTGACGATCGTCTCCCCGTCATCGGTCTCCATTGCGGTGGAGGACACCTCAGCCCATTCCTGAGATGCCCAGTCGGCGTGGTCGTGGTCTCCGCCCCACAGGCGGGCGAGGTCCACACGGTCCCCGACGTCGAGTCCGCCGACCTCAACGAGCACCCCGGCTTGGCCTTCGGCGAGACGAGCGCTGATCGCCTGCGCGGCTTCCCGGCGCTCGCTCGTGTCGTAGTCCCACTCGCCGTCGTCGGTCTGCTCGGCGGGGATCGTCTCAAACAGGAACTGGCGGTAGTCGTCATGGGTGGGCTCAGGGAACTCCGCGTCGAAGTCGCTGACCATCCAGTTGCGCTCCCCCGTCGGAAGCTGCCGGCGGATTCCTGCTCGTGTGAGGATGAATGGTTCGATGCTGGCGGGGACGGCCAGAGCCTGCTCGGGCGTGGTGTTGCCTTTTGGGGCGAACTGCCCTCCGACGGGGCTGCCGGAGGGCTGGCGTGGAGCGTACGAGAGGGCCATGCCATCATGTGGGCGGCATGGCCCTCTTACGGGTTATGCGCGGGTCAGGCCCAGCGCGGTGGTGTCGGCGCCGAGCGCTGCAACCGCGAGGATGAGGGTGTCCCGGCTGGTGACCACTCGTGGTTGGAAGCGGAGGGTCATCCCTGCCTCCTCTGGGGTTCGATCGGCCTTGAGCCCGTTGCAGCGCATGCACGCTGCGATGGTGTTCATCCACTCGTCCCGGCCGCCGCGGGAGCGGGGGACGATGTGGTCGACGGTGCTGGCTCGGCGGCCGCAGTATGCGCACTCGTGGTTGTCGCGGCGCAGTAGTTCCCGGCGGGACCAGGCGACCTGCCCGTACCGGTAGGGCACACGGATCATCTCCGTGAACTGGACCACTCGCGGGTACGGGTACTCGCCGGCAGCGGACCGGAGCGTTCGTCCCGGGATGGCGTCCACAATCACGGCCCGCTCCCGTATGAGGAAGACGAGCGCGCGCGCGATCGGCACGATGCCGAGCGGTTCGTAGCTGGCGTTGAGCAGGACGACTCCGGGTGTCGAGGTTCGGGTGCGCATCGGTGGCCCTCCTTTCTGTACACATGCGCGGCGGATTGGCACAGCGGAAGATGACGTGGCGTTTCAGCCGGCCATGTGGGCGTTCGGTCAGAGCACCAGGTCGAGACCCTTGACATATACCGATGCTTCGTAATATCCATGAGGGGAAGATACGGAACTAACGTGACGGGGGGCTTTACGGACATGAGCGTGCTGAGATGACGGATGCCTGGCCGGACGCGCTGTTCGCAGTCGCTCGCTTCGCCGCTGGTGCTTACTTCGTCTGGTCCGGGTCGTCGAAGCTCGGAGCACCTGCCACGTTCTGGCGCCAGGTGATGGACTACCGAATCGTCGGACCTCGATCCTCCCGCGCGATCGCCGCCGGGGTTCCCCCTGCGGAGTTCATCGCGGGGTTGTTCTTCGCGGCCGGGGTCCTCCCCATTGCGATGGGGATCGCACTTCTCTGCCTCCTGGCCGTTTTCACCGTCGCGATCATCAGCTCGCTTTCGAGGCGCCTCGACAACGAGTGTGGGTGCGGCGCGGGTACGGCCCGCGTGAGCCCTTGGTTAGTCGTCCGGAATGTGGGGTTGGCGACGTTGGTCGTCGCCGGCTTCTTCTCCACCCCACCCACCTATGTGGGTCTGTGGTTCGTCGCAGCGGCCGGAGCGGCCACTGCAGTCGCTATCACCGTCGTCAGATTCAAGGTCCTGAGCAGGTAACTGATACGAGTAGAACGGAGCACTGCCATGGCAACAAGCAGACGGCAAGTTCTGAAGGGCGCTCTCCTAAGCGGGGCAGGGGTGCTCGCCGCCGGACTGACCGGCAAGCTCGATTCTCGAGCTTCGGCCGCCACCGGCGGCGACTCAGCCCCCAAACTCGACGCTCTCGCAGCAGCACGAGAGGCAAGCCCAGACGAGCTGGGCGAGGTTTCCGAACTTGCACGCTCGGTTGCGGTGAAATCCGGGTTCCCCGCCAAGGCTGTTGAAGCCGCAACGGCGACCGCGACGATGTCCCTGAACCCCCGAGGAAACCAAGTCGCCCTGTGCGCCCTTATCCTCAGCGACAGCGTCGCATTCATCCTCGCCGCCGAACGCGGAGCCTCCGGATTCTCCCGTCTGAGTGGACGCGCGCTGTGGACGGACGGGAAGGTGATCCGCCAGCTAGACCCGGGCAGCTATTCGACAAGCTTGGAACTGGATGCCACTGCCGTCGCCGCAGCAGCGGTGTGCTGTGCACCCGGAGCACCGGTCGGCACCTGCTGCACCTGGGACTTCCAGGGCTTGTTCGAATGCTGCGCGCCATGCGCGTTCACTTTCGGAAATCCGATCACTTTCGTCGCATGCGTCAGCATCTGGTGCTACTACTGCTTCGCTTCCCACTGCACCCAGTGGTGGTACGTGTGCTGAGCCCCAGACAGGATTCGAACCTGCGACAACGCCGTGTAGGAAACGGCCGCTCTTTCCGCTGAGCTACTAGGGCATCGAGCCCGTGACCGGCCAGGGAGAAGCTGGCTGCGGTGCCCACTGAGCCACACGAGCGTTGCTCCCCCGCCAGGGTTCGAACCCGGACTCTCGCCTCCAAAGGGCGCTGTGCTGCCAGTTACACCACGGGGGAATGTGTGCCTCCGGCGCGGGGGGTCGAACCTGCAACCTCCGGTTCTGTAGACCGGTGCGCTATCCGATTGCGCGACGAAGGCGTGGCGACAACGGCCACTATCGGAGCGGGCGGTGTATGAGGGGCAGGCGGGCGCTAGTGCACACGCAAGGCTAGTGATCTGTGCGTGTGGTTCTCTCTGCGCGAGTCGGCTTCCGATGCTCAGAGACCTCCCGGCATGTCCGGCATGCTGTCTACCGGAAGCCCATATCCGTCGACAGCCGTGGCACGCCCCGTGACGCGCTCTCATGCCACTCCGTGCCGCACTGGGCGATGTAGGTGACGGGCCCGCGGCGTCCGTTGGTGATCTCCGCAAGCATCTCGCGCAGAAGGTGGACTCGGGCGGGGCGGGTGAGGTTTGGGAGCAGGATCCCTTCACGGCGGTGCATCCAGAGTTCGACGCCCGATTCGAGTTGCTCTTTGGCCACGTCGTATTGGTCCCGCACAGTGTCATCATCCCGCACCCGCCCGGCTGAACGGTATTGGGCACGCTCTGGCGCATATTTGGTGGGCCCCCAGGGCTTCGAACCCTGAACCCACGGGTTAAAAGCCCGTTGCTCTGCCTGTTGAGCTAGAGGCCCATGGTGCCGCCACCAGGAATCGAACCCGGGCATCCCGATTACGAAACGGGTGGTCTGCCACTGACCTATGACGGCGCGAGTATCACCCGGACGGCGCGGGATGGACCAAGTTCAGGGGCCTCTCATCGGCTTCAGCTTCCCGCTCGGCGACCCGACCTGCGAGCTCCTCGAAGTCGATCAGTTTCTCGAAAGCGTCGATGTCGGCGTGGCAGCTGCATGCACACGAAGAACAGTGATCGTGGCAGTACCGGTGCGACCCCGGCGACGGGTAAGCGCAATGCCCGGACAGGGTCATCCGGTTCTCTTGCGCGACGGTTGCCATACCTGACACATGCGCGGCGCGCGAGCGGAACGTCTGACCGCGGCGGCTCAGCACCCGCGCGGCGGGCTCGAGTTCCATTGTCCGGAAGACAGGAGTTGAACCTGCGACTTCCCGCTCCCAAAGCGGGCGCTCTACCAAACTGAGCTACATCCGGGTGATGGTGCCGGCCGGTACCGAACCGGCGACCTTTCGGTTTCAGCCGAACGCTTTGATGGCTGAGCGACAGCACCCACGCCTCACTACGACGAGTGCGGCACCCATCACATGCGCGGTTCCCGTGCTGTTCATGCTTCGCGGCGGCCTGCACGCGCAGCGAAGCGATCGATCGCATGGAGTACATCATCGGACCGCCAGAAGGGGCCCATCTGATGTTCCGTCTTCGACTTGAGGATCCCGGCATCGGTGAGCGCCCGAAGCGCCGGGTAGACGTTGGTTCGGTCTACGCCCAGCTCCTCAGCGGCAGTTACTGCGTTGAGCACTGGCCGCCGAGTGACGACATCCAGCAGCTCCCATGCCTTGGAGGACTTTCGGACCGTAAGGCTCTGTTCCCAACCGGCCCGGGCGATGTCGATATCTGCAACGAGCTGGCGAGCGTTCCCGACGGCTCGCAGGGATGCGAGAGAGAAGGCACGCACGATCGGCGTCACGTCCCCCTCACGATATGCGGTGAGAGCCTGGTGGTAGCCGGCCACGTCGGCCAGGAGCCCAGCGGACACGGGCACGGCCACATTCCTGGTGACACCACGGCGGCGCAACAATGACTGGGCGAGAGCGCGTCCCGTTCTGCCGTTTCCATCGGTGAAGGGGTGGATCGTCTCGAACTGTGCGTGCGCGACCGAGACCCAGGTGAGTGCGGGAACGTCCGCGCGTCGGGCGAAGCTCATCAGGTCGTCAACGAGTGGGGCGACATCGGTGAAGTATGGTGCGACGTAGCTGGCGCCTCGGGGGGACTCGGCGCTGGTGCCGATCCACACCGCTTCCTCCCGGAACCTCCCTGGGGTGTGACGCTCCTGCCCCGCCATCAGGACCTCGTGCATCTTCAGCACCGAGCCAGTGGTCGGTTCTTCGGCCAGGTCGAGCGCCGCCTGCATGGCGCGAGTATTCGCAGCGATCTGCTCCGCATTGCGACCTGACTTCGCGCCCAGCTCGGCGCTGAACACTGCGCGCGCCGACGCGGTGAGGTTCTCGATCTGCGATGAGGAGGCTGCTTCCGATCGGAGGAGGACGGGAGCGAACGAGGAGACCCGGGCGCCCAGCTCGGCGTCGAACCGGGATAGCTCCTGCGCGGCTTCGTCCGCGAGCTGGGCGGTGTCATCGTCAACTCGCGGGGTGAGTTCCCCGATGAAGGGAACAACGGCTGCCTCGTAGGTCTCGGTGAGTGATTCTCTCCGGGCCGCGCTAAGCCCCCATCCAGCGGCGGGGGTCCAATCGTGCTGCTCCCATTCCAACCCCGGCCAGGCAGCCGTCGACGGCTCGAGGGGGGTGGACGGGTCGCTGTTCTCGTTGGCAGAGAATTGCCCTCCGTCGGGTGCGCCCGCCGGCTTCCGATGCATGTTGCTCATACACACCCCCGAGATAATGTATGAGTAACTCTACTACTCACACAGAATCAGTGGAGATTGTCTGCATACTTGCATCCTGAGCAGCCCATCGACGCTATCTCGCGTAAGCGCACACCCGTGGCCATCAGAGCCACCGGCGCTTGGGGTGACCGACGGGGCTTGAACCCGCGACATCCAGGTCCACAACCTGGCGCTCTACCGACTGAGCTACGACCACCATGGTGCTCGCCGTGGCGACATTGCACCCGCGAGCTGACGGCATGGTCGTCACCCTGTGTCCGGCAATTTCCTGGCTACCGGCGACCTTTCTCTCTACGCTGCCCCGGCAGGAATCGAACCTGCGATTCACCCGGCCAGAACCAGGGCGGCCGTGCCAGCAGACCACGAGGCAATGTTGCGCCACCCGCGAGAAGTGGTGCACATGATGACGAGCTTGCTCATCTACATGATGGGCAAGCTCGCGGTGGCGGTGGCGGTGGCGGGGTTCGAACCCGCGGCCGCGGCATTATGAGTGCCGTGCTCTACCAGCTGAGCTACACCGCCGCTACGGTCGGATCATGATCTCGGGCCCTTGCCTTCCTCCCCCTGTTGATGTGTGGGCGATCATCGGCGACATTGCGTCAGTTGTCGCCGCGCTCCTGGCAGCCATCGCCTCGTCGATCGCAGTGTGGTTCGCTTGGCGGGCAGTTCGGCAGGCGCGCGCGGACCGTGACTATGGCCATGACCGCGCCGCAGCGGAGCTGCTCGCTGAGGAGTGCCGGCGCACGATCGACGGTCTCGGCAGAAACAGCCTGACTCCCAACCAAGCCCGTACGACGTTCTTCGCCGACATAACGGTGTGGCAAGAGACTGTGACCGGCGACGCCTCCCCCGTGGCGGTGTTCCTTCGCTCCCAAGTCACAGAC
>Ga0207904_1000582_pt1 | contig 13068 bp, 12 predicted proteins | sample MalvirmetaMSP118_FD_184232 | JGI IMG/M metagenome (GOLD analysis project Ga0207904, IMG submission 184232) | Marine viral communities from the Deep Pacific Ocean - MSP-118 (SPAdes) | ecosystem: Environmental > Aquatic > Marine > Oceanic | place: Pacific Ocean | collected 2011-05-30 | reverse complement strand
CGGCGCGTGGGTCTTCACCCGGTCCCGCAGGCTCGGCCGTTCGATGGTGGGGCGGATCGCGGTGTCGCTCACTGGTGCGCCTCCAGGCTCAGGCCCATCAGCCGCTCCTGCAGTGCCCGGTCGCCGGTGAGCGCCGCCATGTCGCCGCTGTGCAGGATGCGGCCGTCGTCCATCACCGACACCGTGTCGCCGACCCGGCTGGCGAGCTGGAAGTTCTGCTCGACCAGCAGGATGGTGGTGTCGGTCTCCTTCAGCTCGACCAGCGCCTTGCGGACCGACTGGATGATGGCCGGCGCCAGGCCCTTGGTCGGCTCGTCGATGAGGATCAGCCGGCGCGGCTCGATGATGGCGCGGGCGATCGACAGCATCTGCTTCTGGCCGCCGGACAGGTTGCCCGCCGGCATGTCCCAGAAGGTCTTCAGCGGCGGGAACAGGCCGAACAGCCAGTCGAGGCGGGCGGGGTCCATCGGGCCGGAGGTGGCGGCGAGGTAGACGTTCTCGCGCACCGTCAGGTCGGAGAAGATGCCCATGCTCTCCGGCACGTAGGCGATGCCGAGGCGGGCGATGTCGGGGGTGGCGAGGGCGGTGATGTCGCGGCCGTCGAAGCGGATGGTGCCGGCGGAGGCGTGCCACAGCCCCATGATGGTGCGCAGCGTGGTGGTCTTGCCGGCGCCGTTGCGGCCGAGCAGCATGGCCACGCCGCCGGCCGGAACCTGGAAGGTGACGCCCTGGAGGATGTGGTACTGGGCGATGTGGGTGTGGACGCCGTCGAGCGTCAGCAGCGGCTCAGGCATCCTCCGCCTCCACGCCGAGATAGGCCTGCTGGACGATGGGCGAGGCGATCACTTCGGCCGGGTCGCCGTCGGCGACGAGCTGGCCGTTGTGCAGCACCATGATGCGGTCGGCGAGCGATCGAATGACGTCCATCTTGTGCTCCACCAGCAGGATGGTGCGGCCGGGATCGGCCTTCATTTCGGTGATCAGGTCGAGGATCACCGGCACCTCGTCGACGCTCATGCCGGCGGTGGGCTCGTCGAACATCATCACGTCCGGGTCGAGCGCGATCAAAAGCGCCACCTCCAGCTTGCGCTGGTCGCCGTGGGACAGCGTCGCGACGGTCTGGCCGGCGACGGCGTCGAGGCGGACCTGGGCGAGCACGTGGTCGGCCTTCTCGATGAGCCCGGTGTGGCTGTCGGCCATGGAGAACAGGTCGAAGCCGCGGCTGGACTTCGCCTGGATGACGAGGCGCACGTTCTCGCGCACGGTCAGGTCCGGAAACAGGTTCGTCAGCTGGAAGGCGCGGCCGATGCCGCGCCGCGTGCGGGTGGCGACGCCCAGCCGGGTGACGTCCTCGCCATTCAGCAGCACCTGGCCGCGGGTGGCGGCGAGCTGGCCGGAGATCAGGTTGAAATAGGTGGTCTTGCCGGCGCCGTTCGGGCCGACGATCGCCGTCAGCGTGCCGCGCGCGAAGGCCGCCGAGACGCCATTGACGGCGACGTGGCCGCCGAAGCGGACCGTGAGGTCGCGGGTCTCGAGGACGGGATGTTCGCTCATGGGGTGCGGACTGCCTTCGCGCGACGGGAGCGGGAGGAAGGGCGGGGCGAACGGTGCCGCCCCGCCGGGTCTGACGCGTCGTGTGCCGACGCCGGTCCGGCCGGAGGGCCGGTTCCGGGGTCCTGGCCTGGGCCTGCTAGTCGCGGACCGGGATGTCCATGTCCTCGATCTTCAGCTCGCGGACCAGCTCCGGGATGCCCCAGGCGACGTCGTCCTCGACCCGGATCTTGAAGTGGTACATGGACTGCAGCGCCTGATGGTCCTCCTTGCGGAACACCATCTTGCCCTTGGGCGTCTCGAACTCCATGCCTTCCATGGCGGCGATGAGTTCGTCGGTCTCGGTGGAGCCGCCGGTGGCCTTGATGGCCTCGACGATGGCGAGACCCGCCGCCATCCCGCCGGCGGTGAAGAAGTCCGGCGGCTGGCCGTATCGCTTCTCGTGCTCGCTCACCAGCCAGTCGTTGATCGGGTTCTTCGGGATCTCGTGATAATAGTAGGTGGCGCCTTCCATCCCCGGCAGATCCTTGTAGGCGGCCATCGCCGCCAGGATGTTGCCGCCGGTGGCAATCTCGATGTCGAAGCGCTCCGGCGCCATCGCCTTGATCTTGCCGATCGGGTTGTTGCCGCCGGCCCAGATGACGAACAGGAACTTGCGGCCGTCCTCGTCCTTCAGCGCGTCGAATACGCGCTGGGCCGATGCCGTGAAGTCCTGGGTATCGGTGGGCACGTACTCCTCGAACACCAGCTCGGCGCCGGTGCCCTCAAGCGCGTCCCTGAACGCCGAGACGCCGTCGCGCCCGAAGGCGTAGTCCTGGGCGAGCGTGGCGATCTTGACGTTCTCGCCGCCCAGCGCGACGGCGTTGGCGATCGCGTCCTGGGAGGAGTTGCGGCCGGTGCGGAAGATGTAGCGGTTGCGGTTGGCGCCGGTGATGGAGTCGGCGACCGCCGGCTCGACGATGAGGATCTTTTCGTACTCCTGGGCGACCGGCAGCATGGCGAGCGCCACGCCGGACGACACCGGCCCGACGGCAAGGTCGACCTCGTCGTCGCCGTAGGCTTCCGCAAGGGCGGCCTTGCCGACGTCGGGCTTGCCCTGGGTGTCCTTCTCAAGGACCTCGATCTTGCGGCCGTCGATCTCCATGGTGCCGTCGGTGGCGTATTCGAGGCCCATCATCAGCCCGATGTGGGACTGCTTGCCGTAGGCCTCGAGGGCGCCGGTCTTGCCGTAGACGTGGGCGATCTTGACCGGCTCGGACTGGGCCGAGGCCGGTGCGACCGTGAAGACCAGCGCGGCCGCGGACGCGGCGGCGATCAGGCGTTTCATCTGGAACCCTCCCTGGTGAATGCCCTGCGACGATCCTCGGCCCTGACCGGCCCGGGACCCGTTTTCTCGGACGAACCGGTCAGGCAGGAGGCTCCGCCGCCGCTCGCCGGTTTTGCTATTATGACGCATGATTCATGTTTCATGTCAATCGGCGCGCAGGGCCCGCGCGTGCCCTCGCCGGGGCATCGTGGCGGCTCCCGGTGGCAGTCCGATGAAGGCCGGAGCGTGCGCCGGATGGCGCCCGCCTGGAGCGGCGACGGCGCGGCGTCGGGACAGGGACGCCGAACGACAAACGGCGGCGCGAGGGGCGCCGCCGTCGGGTCGGGTATCGGACGGTCCGGTCGGACGATGATGCTAGAGGTCGTTGTCCGGCTGCTTCGACGGGTGGGCGTCGGCGAAGGCCGGCAGGGCCTCGCATGCGGCGTGGACATCGCGCACCCGCGGCATCGCGGAGAGGTCGACGCCGAAGCGCTCGGCCGAGAAGACCTGCGGTACCAGACAGATGTCGGCCAGCGTCGGCGTGTCGCCGAAGCAGAACGGCCCGTCGTTGGCTTCCCGCGCAAGCAGCGCCTCGCAGGCGGCCAGACCGTCGCCGATCCAGCGCTGGCACCAGGCGTCGGCGCCGGCCTGGTCCTGGCCGAGCTCGCCCTTCAGATAGGCCAGCACGCGCAGGTTCTGGAGCGGGTGGATCTCGCAGGCGATCACCTGGGAGAAGGCGCGGATTTTCGCCCGCATCGCCGCGTCGCCCGGCAGCAGCTTCGGCTCCGGCCGGGTCTCGTCCAGCCACTCGATGATGGCGAGCGACTGGGTGAGCACCGTGTCGCCGTCGACCAGCGTCGGCACCAGCGCCTGGGGGTTCAGCGTCCGGTAGTCCGACGCCTTCTGCTCGCCCTTCCTGAGGTGGACGGGCCGGAAGTCGACCTCGACGCCCTTCAGGTTGAAGGCGATGCGGCAGCGGTAGGCCGACGAACTGCGGAAGTATCCGTAGAACGTCATCATTCGGCGTCGCCGATCGTCAGGCTGATCGGGGCGAGGCCATCGATGCCGCCGTTCAGGACGTCACCGGCGACGACCGGGCCGACGCCGGCCGGGGTGCCGGTGTAGATCAGGTCGCCCGGGATCAGGTGATAATAGCCGGAAAGGTGGCTGATGATCTCCGGCACGTTCCAGATCAGCTCGGTCAGCTTGGCGTCCTGCTTGGTCTCGCCGTTGACCGTCAGCCAGATGCGCTGCCGCCCGATCTCGCCGAAGTCCTCAGCCTTGGTCATCTCGCCGATGATGGCCGACTTCTCGAACGACTTGCCGAAGTCCCACGGGCGGCCCTTCTCGCGCGAGGCGAGCTGCAGGTCGCGGCGGGTCATGTCGAGGCCGGTGGCGTAGCCGTAGACGGCGCTTTCGGCCTCCTTGAGGTCAGCCTTGAACACCGGCTTCCCGATCGCCACCACCAGCTCCATCTCGTAGTGGAAGTTCTCGGTGCCCGGCGGGTAGGGGATGGTGGCGCCGGTGTGGACGATCGCGCTGGCCGGCTTGGTGAAATAGAACGGCGCCTCGCGGTCGACCTCGAAGCCCATCTCGGCGGCGTGGGCGGCGTAGTTGCGGCCGACGCAGAAGATCCGGTGAACGGGGTAGGCCGATGCCTCGCCCTTGACGGGAACGGCCGGGGTGGTCGGAACGTCGAACAGCATGGCGGTCTCCTCGATGGCCGCCCGGGCCGTTGGGGCCGGGCATGGCGGCATGCCGCGCGGGCGGCGTGAACACTTGAACAGATAGGCGGTTCGTCGTCGCCTAAATGCGTCATTTTGGCGGAAACGGAAACCGGGAACGTTGCCCGTTGTCCGTCGGTGATGGTTGGGCCGGCCCGGACCGTCGGCGTCAGCCGGCCGCGTCGGCCCGGTGGCTTGCCAGCGCGTGGCGGTCGATCTTGCCGGTGCCGGTCTTCGGAAGTTCGCTCACATACTCCACGATCCGCGGGTACTTGTAGGCGATCAGGGCCTGTTTGACGTGATCCTGGAGGAGGCGCGTTTCCTCCGGGCTGTGCGCATATCCTTCGCGCAGGGCGACCACCGCGCGCAAGGTCATGCGCCGGTCGTCGAGTTCGTGGGCAAGCACCGCGCATTCCTGCACGTGGGGGTGCTCGTTCAGGCAGCGCTCGACCTCGAGCGGCCACACCCACTGCCCGGACACCTTGATCAGGTCGTCGGCGCGGCCCTGGAAGAAGTAGAAGCCGTCCTCCTCCACGAACCGGTCGCCGGTGTAGATCCAGTCGCCGCGCATGGTCTTCGCGGTGGTCTCCGGCCGGTTCCAGTAGAGCGGCGCGGAGGAGTTGCCGCGCACCCACATGACGCCTTCCGCACCCGACGCCACGTCGTTGCCGTCGGGGTCGCGCAGCACGACCTCGTAACCGGGCACGCGCCTGCCGGCGGAGCCGAGGCGCTGCTCCCGAGGGGTGTTGGACAGGTAGACGTGCAGCATCTCGGTGGAGCCCAGACCCTCCACCGGCCCCTTGCCGGTGAGATCCTTCCAGGCGTTGAAGACGTCGGCCGACAGGATCTCCGCCGCCGAGACCGACAGGCGGATGGACGAGAGGTCGCGGCCTGCGACGCTGTCGGCCCGGGCGAGCGCCGTATAGAGGGTCGGCAGGCCGAACAGGACGGTGGGCTTGTACGCCTCGACCACGTCCAGGACCCGTTCCGCCTCCGGCCGGCCGGGCATCAGCACGGCGGTGGCGCCGACGGAGAAGGGGAAGGTGAAGGCGTTGCCGAAGCCGTAGGCGAAGAAGATCTTCGGGATGGAGAAACAGACGTCGCCGGGCGCGAGATTCAGGATCGCGTCGGCGTAGGAGGCCTGGGTGTAGGCCATGTCGTGGTGAAGGTGGACGATCCCCTTCGGCCGGCCGGTGGAGCCGGAGGAATACATCCAGAAGGCCATGTCGTCCGGTCCGGTGTCGGCGGCGTCCAGCGTCTCGGGCTGACCGGCCAGGAAGGCCGCGGCCGCCTCGAACGGCCCGTCGGGCGCGTCGGGGCCGTTGACGAGGATGGTCCGCTGGAGGCCGTTCGCCTGCATCTCGGGGTCGTCGAAGAGCGCGCTGAGGGACGCCTCGCAGAGCGCGAGGCGGGCGCCGGTGTCGGCGACGAAGAAGCGCAGGAGGTCCGGCGTCGCCTGGGTGTTGAGCAGCACCGGCACGAAGCCCGCCCGCACCGCGCCGAAGAAGGCGGCGGGATAGGCCGGCGTGTCGTCCAGGAAGAAGACGATGCGCTCGCCGCGCTCCAAGCCAGCGGCTGCGAACGCGTTGCCCCAGCGGGCGGCCTCGGCGCAGAGCGCCCGGTAGGTCAGCGTGCCGGCCGGGCCGGTGACAGCGACCGCGTCGGGGTTGTGCGCCAGGTTGTCGAACAGGGTGGCGCTGCAGTTGGGATGGTCGGCCTTGCGGTAGCCGATCTCGCGGTCGCCGGGCGCATCGACCACCGGATCGACGATCGCCGCCGGTCCGGGCGCGGGCTTGGCGGCCGCATGCGCCTCGTAGGCAGCCATGAAGCCGGGGGACGCCTTGCGCAGCCGGTCGAGGTCCACCCGGCCGGAGCGGGTGATGTAGGAGAAGGCGAAGTCGAGCGGGTCGAGCCGCATCCACTCCGGGAAGCGGTCGTACCAGAGGGCGGAGGTGTTGGCCGCGTCGACGATCTTCCTGGCGATCGGCTGGCGCTCGGCCTGGTAGGCGGCGAGCGCCGCCTCCACGCTGGCTTCCGCCCGCAGCGCCCTCACCAGCGCGATGGCGTCCTCCATGGCGAGCCGGGTGCCGGAGCCGATGGAGTAATGGGCCGTGTGGACGGCATCGCCGAGCAGGGCGCGGTTGCCCGACACCCACGTCTCGCACCACAGCCGCGGGAAGCGCCGCCAGATGGAGTTGTTGGCCACCAGCGGATGGCCCTTCAGCGTGTCGGCGAAGATCTCCTCGCAGACGCGGGCGGTGGCTGCCTCGTCCATGTCGGCGAAGCCATAGGCCTCGAAGGTGGCGGCGTCGCACTCGACGATGAAGGTGCTCATGCCCGGCGCGTAACGGTAGTGGTGGGCGTTCAGGGTGCCGCGGTCCGTCTGGCGGAAGGTCTGGGTCAGCGTCTCGAAGGGCAGCGTCGTGCCGAACCAGGCGAAATGGTTCTCGAAATGCTGGATGGATGGCCGGAAGGCCGCTTCGTCGGCGGCGCGCACCAGCGAGTTCAGCCCGTCCGCCCCGATCACGAGATCGGCCTGGAGCGCGCCGACATTCTCCACCCGGTGATCGTAGACGAGCTCGACCCCGGCCTCGCGGGCGCGCGCCTGCAGGATCATCAGGAGTTCCAGGCGGCCGATGGCGGAGAAGCCGACGCCGTCGATGGTGACCGTCTCGCCGCGATGGACGAGGGTCATGTTGGACCAGCGCTCCATCTCCGGCGTGATCAGCGCATGGGTGTCGGGATCGTCGGCCTTGAGAAAGTCCAGCGCCTGGGCGGAGAACACCACGCCGAAGCCGAACGTGGCATCGGCGGGATTCTGCTCGCTCAGCCGGACGCGGGCCTCGGGAAAGGCGCGCTTCAGCAGGATGCCGACATAGAGGCCGGCCGGCCCGCCGCCCAGAATTTCAACGTGCGACAGCGATTTCACACCGACCCTCCCTGATGCCTTATTGTCACGCGGCAATTGCGCGAACCATAGTTTCGTATTGCATGTGGCGCAATTAATTCTGTTAGATGAAATTCAGAGCCCGGGAGAGCCAATGTTCCAGACGACCCAGACAATCCGCTTCGGCGACTGCGATCCGGCTGGAATCGTGTTCTATCCCAACTATCTGCGCTGGTTCGACGGCACCTTTCACGCGCTGCTGCGCAGCCGCGGAAAGGGACACCAGGAGCTGTGCGCCGGGCTCGGCCTGGTCGGGATGGGTCTGATGGAGGTCGGCGCGCGATTCCGGTCGCCGGCGACGGACGGCGACACGTTGACCCTGTCGGTGGAGGTCGGCGAGTGGCGGGAGCGCTCGGTTCGGTTCCTCTATCAGGGGCGCGTGGGCGACCGGCTGGTCCTCGACGGGTTCGAGCTGCGGGGCCTGTTCGTGGGCAAGGGCGAGGCGCTGGGGCTGTCGCCGGTGGCGCCGCTCAAGGCCTATCTCGAGCAGCCGCCGGTCAGGTGAGGCGTGACGGGCAGGCGGGGAGCGGACATGGGCGGATCGGGCAACGAACGGGTCGGCGGGCCGGGCGAGGCGTCCGGCGGCATCCAGTCGCTTGACGCGGCGCTGCGCGTGCTGGTCGCCATGGGGCGGCTGGACGGGCCGGTCGGCCTGACCGATCTTGCCCGCGCCTGCGACATGCCGGTGCCCAAGGTGCACCGCTATCTGGCGTCGTTCCTGCACGCCGGGCTGGTCCGCCAGACCGGCCGGTCGGGCAAGTACGATCTCGGCGCCACCGCCATCGAGCTGGGGCTCGCCGCGCTGCATCGGCACGACTTCGTCAACTGGGCGGCCGACGACCTGGCGTCGCTCGCGGCCGATACCGGGATGACGGCGCTGCTGGTCGTGTGGGGCAATTCGGGGCCGACGGTGGTGCGCTGGGAGCGGGCGACGACGTTCATCGTGACCTCGCTTGGGCTCGGCACCACGATGCCGCTGCTGTCGTCGGCCAGCGGCCGGGTGTTCCTGGCCTTCCTGCCGGACACGGTGGTCGCCGCGCAGCTGCGGCGGGAGCTGCGCCGGGTGCAGGGACGGCCGGAGCTCGTGTCGGACATGACGCCGGACGCCAGGGGGGCGCGGACGCTCGCCGACCGGGTGCGGGCGGCGGGCTACGCCACCGTCGATGGCCGCTACATTCCGGGGCTGGTGGCGGCCGCCGCCCCCATCCTCGACTGGCAGGGCCAGGCCCAGGCGGCGGTGACGCTGATCGGCACCAATCCGCAGGACATCGCCGACGGGTCGCCGGTCGTGCAGGCCCTGACGGCGTTCTGCCGCCGCCATTCGGTCGACCGGGCGCCCTGAGGCAGGCGGACGCGGGGCATGCCCCGAAGGGGCGGCGCGGATCGCACAACGTGTTAAGTTCGCGGCTCAGCCGCCGGTGCCGGCCGGCGCTGTGACGTCCCGGCCTGATCGAGGCCCCCTCGCGATCGGTTGTGCAGCCCATGTCCCCGCCTGAGCCCGTGCCCGCCCCCCAACGGCCAACCGTCAACGTGAAGCTGCGTAGCTTCTCGCGCTCGCTGCCGATGTCGCTGCTGCTGGCCCGGGAGGCGGTGATGAACCGGTTCCGCTCGTCGCTGCATCTCTTCAACATCACCGAACAGCAGTGGCGCGTGCTGCGGGCGCTGAGTTCGGTGCCGGAGATCGAGGTCACCGAGCTGGCCAAGGCGACGTCGCTGCTGGCGCCGTCCCTGTCGCGCATCCTGCGCGACCTGGAGGCGCGCAGGCTGGTGGTCCGCCGGCGCGCGCCCGACGACCATCGCCGCGCGCTGATGTCGATCAGCCCGTCCGGCCTGACGCTCATCGACGCCGTCGCGCCCTATTCCGAGGAGATCTACGCCGAGGTCACCGACACCTTCGGGGCGGACAAGATGGCGACCCTGCAGGCGCTCCTGAAGGAGCTGACGGAGGCGCTCAACGCGCTCCCGCCGAAGGCCTACAGCGGCGGCGAGCTGACCAGCGACCTCAGCGAGATCGTCGGCGCGGTCCAGCGGGGGCGGCCGCGCGGTCCCCGCTGACCCGGCGGCCGCGGCCATCCGCCACGGGCCGGCGGTTGACACGACGGGCCGAGTTAGTTCACACGTTAATTAATAAGCATAAGGAGGCGCCGGAATGCCCCACATCTGCTTCGAATACTCGGCCAATCTCGATGGCGACCTGGACATGAAGGGCTTCTGCGAGACGCTGCGCGCGGCCGCAGTCGCCACCGGCGTCTTCGAGCCCGCCGGCATCCGCGTGCGGGCGGTGCGCTGCGCCGACTACCTGATCGCCGACGGTCATCCGGACAACGCCTTCATCGATCTGTCGGTCCGGCTGCGCGGCGGCCGGCCGCTGGAGATGCGCAAGGCGGCGACCAGCGCGATCTTCGAGGCGGCGGAGGCGTTCCTGGCCGACCTGTTCGTCCGGCGGCCGTTGGCGCTCTCCATGGAAATGCGCGACATCGATCCGGATCTGGCGCCCAAGGCGAGCTCGATCCGCGACCACATGAAACGGCGTCAGGACGGGCCGGCCGCGGGCTAGGCATCGGCGCGAGCGAATGCGGGGATCCCCATGGCGACATTGAACGACAACCTGGCGAAGGCCGAGCGCTACCTTGCCCGCTTCCGGGACGGCGTCGTGGCGAACCAGATCGGCGGCGAGGCGGTTCCGGCCGCCGACGGCGCGACCTTCGAGGTGATCTCGCCGGTCGACCTGAAGACGATCGCCACCGTGGCGCGCGGCGGCGCCGCGGACATCGACCGGGCCGCCAGGGCCGCCAGGGCCGCCTTTCCCGAATGGGCGGCGATGCCGGGCAAGGAGCGCAAGAAGCTCCTGCACAAGGTGGCGGACGCCATCGTGGTACGCGCCGAGGAGATCGCCTTCGTCGAGTGCATGGACACCGGCCAGGCCTATCGCTTCATGTCGAAGGCGGCGCTGCGCGGCGCGGAGAATTTCCGCTTCTACGCCGACCGGGCGCCGGAGGCCCGCGACGGCCAGGCGCTGACCACCGAGGGCCAGTTCAACTACACCACCCGGGTGCCGCTGGGACCTGTCGGGGTGATCACGCCGTGGAACACGCCGTTCATGCTGTCGACGTGGAAGATCGCGCCGGCGCTGGCGGCGGGCTGCACCGTCGTCCACAAGCCGGCGGAGCTGTCGCCGCTGACCGCGCGCCTGCTGGTGGAGATCGCGGAAGAGGCGGGCCTGCCGAAGGGCGTGTGGAACACCGTCAACGGCTTCGGCGAGGACGCCGGCCGGGCGCTCACCGAGCATCCGGCGATCCGCGCCATTGCCTTCGTCGGCGAATCCGCCACCGGCTCGGCGATCATGGCCCAGGCGGCGCCGACCCTGAAACGGGTGCACTTCGAACTCGGCGGCAAGAACCCGGTGATCGTCTTCAAGGACGCCGATCTGGACCGGGCGGCCGAAGCCGCCGTCTTCATGATCTATTCGCTGAACGGCGAGCGCTGCACCTCGTCGAGCCGGCTGCTGGTGGAGGCGGACATCCACGATGCCTTCACCGCGAAGGTGGCGGAGAAGGCGCGCGCCATCAAGATCGGCCATCCGCTCGATCCCGACACGGTGATCGGCCCGCTGATCCATCCCGATCACCAGAAGAAGGTCATGTCCTACCTGGAGCTGGCGCGCGAGGAGGGTGCGACGGTCGCGGTCGGCGGAGGCGCGGCCGAGGGCCCGGGCGGCGGCTGCTACGTGGCGCCGACGCTGTTCACCGGCGCCCGCCCCGACATGCGCATCGCCCAGGAGGAGATCTTCGGGCCGGTGCTCACCGCGATCCCCTTCGCCGACGAGGCCGAGGCGCTGGAGATCGCCAACGGCGTCGCCTACGGCCTTGCCGGCTACGTGTGGACGAACGACGTGTCGCGCGCCTTCCGGGTGTCGAATGCGCTCGACGCCGGCATGATCTGGGTGAACTCGGAGAACGTGCGCCATCTGCCGTCGCCGTTCGGCGGCATGAAGGCGTCGGGAATCGGCCGCGACGGCGGCGACTACTCGTTCGATTTCTACATGGAGACCAAGAACATCGCCTTCGCCACCGCCGAGCACCGGATCCCGAAGCTCGGCGGCTGAGGGCGCCGACCGACCGTTGCGCGGGGTCAATTCCCCGCCGCACCGGTGGTTGCAGACTGGCGGACATCCGCGAGGCGGCCACCCCCGGGTGGATCGCCTTGCGCAACGACAAGACGCCGACCCCCGCGTGCCGCCGAAGACGGCGCGGGAGGTCCGGGAGGAGGGACCCGCATGCCGATACCAGCACCGAACCTCTATCCGCCGTTCAACATCGTGCGGTTGAGCCACGTCGAACTGAGCGTGACCGACCTGGCCGCCTCGCGCGCCTTCTATGTCGACACGCTCGGCCTGCAGGTCACCGACGAGGACGACGAGACGCTCTATCTGCGCGCAATGGAGGAGCGCGGCCATCACTGCCTGGTCCTGCGGAAGGGACCGGAGCCGGTGGCCAACGCGCTGGGCTTCAAGCTGTTCGACGAGCCGGACCTGGAGCGCGCCGAGCGGTTCTTCCAGGAGCGCGGCCGCGACATCGAGTGGATCGATCGGCCCTTCCAGTCGCGCACCATGCGCACCAGCTGCCCGCAGGGCATTCCGCTGGAGTTCTACACCCGCATGGAGCGGCTGCCGCCGATCCACCAGCAGTACAAGCTCTACCGGGGCGTCAAGCCGCTGCGCATCGACCATTTCAACTGTTTCTCGCCCGACGTCGACGAGGCGGTGGCCTTCTACAACGACATCGGTTTCCGGGTGACGGAATACACCGAGGACGAGGTGACCAAGCGGCTGTGGGCGGCCTGGACCCACCGCAAGGGCGGCGTCCACGACATCGCCTTCACCAACGGCTCGGGGCCGCGGCTTCATCACATCGCCTTCTGGGTGCCGACGCCGCTCAACATCATCGACCTGCTCGATCTGATGTCGACCACCGGCTACGTCTCCAACATCGAGCGCGGTCCCGGACGGCACGGCATCTCCAACGCCTTCTTCCTCTATGTCCGCGACCCGGACGGCCACCGGGTCGAAATCTACTGTTCCGACTACCAGACGGTCGATCCGGACCTGGAGCCCATCAAGTGGGACCTGAAGGATCCGCAGCGCCAGACGCTCTGGGGCGCGGCCGCGCCCCGCTCGTGGTTCGAGGAGGGAACAGTGTTCGCCGATACCCCCGTCATCCCCGCGCGTCTCGACGCCCAGCCGATCGTTGCCCCATGAGCCAGCTTCGCCCGCGAATTGCGGCCTTCTCCGCCGACGGCCAGGACCGCTACGGCCTGGTGCGGCCGGACGGCATCGTCGATCTGTCGGCCCGGATGTCCTACCCGACGCTGCGCGAGGCGGTCGAGGCCGGGGTGCTGACGGCGATGGCGGAGAAGGGCGCGGCGCTCCCCGCCGACTTCGCCGAAGACGAGATCGTCTACCGGATCCCGATCCCGGCGCCGGAGAAGATCATCTGCGTCGGGGTGAACTTTCCCGACCGGAACGCGGAGTACAAGGACGG
>Ga0207904_1000581_pt1 | contig 13106 bp, 7 predicted proteins | sample MalvirmetaMSP118_FD_184232 | JGI IMG/M metagenome (GOLD analysis project Ga0207904, IMG submission 184232) | Marine viral communities from the Deep Pacific Ocean - MSP-118 (SPAdes) | ecosystem: Environmental > Aquatic > Marine > Oceanic | place: Pacific Ocean | collected 2011-05-30 | reverse complement strand
CCCGTGGCGACCGCGGCCGCCGCCATCACGGTGGTCGCGGTTCTCTGGGCGCTCGGCGTCTTCTGGCGGATGGGCTACGCGGTCTATACCGAGCAGCCGCTCGCCGCCATGCTGGGGCTCGGCCTGTTCATCGTCTTCCTGACCCGCAACTGGGGCGGCCACAAGATCGCCCGACCGGGTTGGTCGGGGATCGCGCTGGCGGTCCTGTCGCTCGCCGTCTGCGCCTACATCGCCTACGACTATCCGCGGCTCGCCCAGGACATCTACCATAACCCTGTCGAGACATTCATCGTCGGCGGCGTTGTCGGCTTGCTGGCGCTCGAAGGGGTGCGGCGCGCCTCGGGCTGGCCGCTGGTTATCGTGTTCGGGCTGTTCTTCGCCTACGCGCTGCTCGGCCACCTCGCACCCGGCGTCCTGCAGGGCCGCAGCGTCTCCGTCTACCGGCTCGCGCCGATCCTCGGTCTCGACAGCACCGCGCTGTTCGGAACCCCGCTCGCGGTGGTCGGCACCATCGTCATCGCCTTCATGCTGATGGGGCAGTTGCTGTTCGTCACCGGCGGCGGCGAGTTCTTCACCGATCTGGCGAAGTCGCTGACCGGCCGGCAGCGCGGCGGGGCAGCGAAGATCGCGGTGCTCGCCTCCGGCTTCTTCGGATCGATCTCGGGCAGCGTCGTCGCCAACGTGACGTCGACCGGCATCATCACCATCCCGATGATGAAGCGGACGGGCTTCAAGCCGCACGTCGCAGGCGCCATCGAGGCGGTCGCCTCGAACGGCGGCCAGCTCATGCCGCCGGTGATGGGAGCCGCCGCCTTCCTGATGGCCGACTTCCTCGGCATCGGCTACGGCGACGTCATCCTCGCGGCGCTCATTCCGGCGATCCTGTACTTCTTCGCTGTCTTCCTGCTGATCGACTTCGAGGCCGCCCGGGAGAAGATCGCGTCGCCGGTCGACGCGATGATGCCAAAGGCCCGCGCGGTCCTCAAGCAGGGCTGGTTCTTCTGCGTTCCGTTCGCCGTCCTGCTCGTGCTGATGTTCCGCTACAACCTGAACCCGGAGACGGCGGCTCTGGCCGCCGCCGCGACGATCTTCGTGTTCGGGCTGTTCCGCGGCTATGCCGGCAACCGGATCGGCCCCAGCGCCATCTGGCACGCACTGGTCACCACCGGCATGACCTCCGTCCAGATCCTGGTGATCTGCGGCGTCGCCGGGATGATCATCGGCATCATCAACGTGACGGGCCTCGCCTTTTCGATCGGCCTGGTGCTCACCCAGATCGGTGGCACGAGCCTGTTCCTGCTGCTGCTGGTGACCGGCTTCATCTGCATCCTGCTCGGCATGAGCATGCCGACCACCAGCCTCTACATCCTGCTGTCGACACTGGTGGTGCCGTCGCTGATCGACCTCGGCGCCATGCCCATCGCGGCGCACTTCTTCGTGCTCTATTTCGGCATCATGTCGTTCGTGACGCCGCCGGTCGCCTTCGCTGCCTTCGCCGCGGCGAACATCGCCGACGCCTCGCCGATGCGCACCGGCTGGACCGCCATGCGCTTCGGCTGGGTCGCCTACATCGTGCCGTTCGTGTTCATCTACTCCCCGTCGCTGCTGATGCAGGGCGATCTCCTGCACATCGTCGTCAGCTCGGCGACGGCCGCCATGGGGGTCACCTATGTCTCGGCCGCCATGATGGGCTATTTCCGCTCCGCGCTGACGCCGGCGAAGCGGGTGATTGCGGTGCTGGTGGGTGCCTGCCTGCTGGTGCCCAGCGACGCGCTGCCGTTCGGGGTCGCCTTGAATGTCGTGACCCTTGCGATTGCCGTGCTCCTGATGGCCGCGGAAGCGCGACGGCCAGCGGAGGCGGAGACCCCAATCACAGACAAGGCGGTGCTTGAGTGACCGATATCGTTCTTTTCAATGGTATCGTGCACACCGTCGACGCGGCCGACAGCGTGCGCGAGGCGGTGGCGATATCGGGCGGCCGCATCGTCGCGGTGGGGAGCAACGAAGAGGTCCACGCCCAGGCCGCACCGGGCGCGCGGATGGTCGACCTCGCCGGACGCACGGTCGTGCCGGGCTTCGTGGACGCCCATCCGCATCTGGACGCGGTCGGGCTGCGCCTGTCGAAGCCGTCGTTCGGCCTGCCCAAGTCCATCGAGGACGTGCTCGCGGTGGTGCGCCGCGAGGCGGCGGCGCGGCAGCCGGGCGAGTGGATCGTCTGCAACCCGATCGCCAGCGAGCCGGACGTCTTCGCCTATCCCGCGGCGCTCGCCGAAGGGCACTGGCCCAACCGGCACGACCTCGACCGCGCCGCGCCGGACAATCCGGTCTATATCGAGCCGGAGGCGCTGACCGCGCCGGGCGTGGCCATCGTCAATTCGCGCGCGCTGAAGATCGCCGGCATCACGGCCGACACCGAGGTGCCCGACGGCGTGCGGATCCTCGTCGACGCCGATGGCCAGCCGACTGGCGTCATCGAGGACGACAATTTCCCCAAGCGCCTTCCCGACCAGTACGGAACGATGCGCCCGAACTGCGCCCTGTTCCCGATGATCCCGCCGCTCACCCACGACGACATGGTGGATGCCGTCCGCACCGGCATGCGCGCCTTTAACCAGCGCGGCGTGACGGCGATCTACGAGGGGCACGGCATCCCGAAGCCGCAGCAGCGCGCCTATCTGGACCTCTACTATCGCGGCGAGCTGAGCATCCGCACCTATTTCGTGGTGTCGTTCCCGGTGCCGCTCTACCGCGATCAGGCCGGCGGCCGGGCGCTGATCGCGGAAACGTCGCTCTATGCCGGGGGCAATGGATTCGGCGACGATCTCCTCAAGCTCGGCGGGCTGGGCTTTTCCTTCGACAGCGCGACGGCGATCGGCGCCTCGCTGATGCGCGAGCCCTATGTCGGCGCGCGCGGGGTGCCGTGGCACGGCGTGCAGCACGTCGACGAGACGGTCTTCGAGCAGATCGCCCTCGATGCGGCGAGGGCCGGCCTCCGGGTCCAGGTCCAGTGCTCCGGCGGGCTCGCCATCGACAAGGTTCTGGCCGCCTTCGAGGCCGTCGACCGGCAGGTGCCGCTGGCCGGCAAGCGCTGGGCGATCGAGCACTGCCAGTTTCCGTCGCCGGAAAACATGGCCGTGTGCCGGAAGCTTGGCCTCGTGGCGACCAGCACGGCGAACTTCCTGTGGAACTACGGCGACATCTATAGGCGGTCGCTCGGGCAGCAGCTCTCCGACGACGCCGTGCCCTATCGCGACTGGATCGACGCGGGCGTGATGATCGCTCAGTCGACCGACGGGCGACCCTCCGATCCGCTGTTCGCCATCTGGCAGATGCTCGCCCGCCAGGACGGCATCGCCGGCGGCTCGTTCGGGCTGCCGAGGCAGAAGATCACCCGGCAGGAGGCGCTGCGCCTCTACACCTACAACGCCGCCTACTGCGCCTTCTGGGAGAACGAAGTCGGCTCCATCGAGCCCGGCAAGTACGCCGATCTCGCCATCCTCTCCGACGACATCATGACCATCCCCGAGGATGCCATCCCGGACGTGGCGGTGGAGGCGACCCTGCTCGGCGGAGAGATCATCCACGATGCCGGCGTGTTCGGTGAGGGCGGCGCGGCGTCGTGAAGGGGGACCAATGAGCGAAACCAGCTGGGCGGGGCAGGGCGGCCTGTTCGAGAACCTGACGGCCGACGACCGGGCGATGCTGCACGAGATCCGCAGCGGATGGAATTCAGGCGTCGACGCGCGCCGGGCGAAGGTGATGGGCATCTACGCGCCGCTCGCCGCAGCCCGCTCGAAGGACGGCATCCGGATCCGCCGCGACGTCTCCTATGGCGATCACGACCGCCAGATCCTCGACGTCTTCGCGCCGGAGGGCGCCCGCAACGCGCCGGTGCTCGTCTACGTCCATGGCGGCGCGTTCGTGCTCGGCAACAAGAGCGCCGACGGCGTCATCTACGACAACGTGCTCGCCTGGTTCGCGCGGCAGGGCTTCGTGGGCGTCAACGTCGAGTATCGCCTGGCGCCGGGAGCGGGGTATCCGGGCGGCGCCTACGACACCGGCCTGGCAGTGCGCTGGATCGCCGAGAGGATCGCGGAGTATGGCGGCGATCCGGACCGGATCGTGGTGATGGGCCACTCCGCCGGGGGCACCCATGTCGCGTCCTATCTCCTCGATCCGGACGTCGGCATCGAGGTCACCGCCGGGGTGAAGGCGGCCGTCCTGGTCAGCGCGCGGCTGAAGGCGGACATGGATCCGGAGAACCCGATGCGCGAGAACGTCGCCGCCTATTTCGGCGACGATCCGGAGTTCCTGGCGGCGCATTCGCCGACCGCGCTCGCCGCGAACGCCCGCTGGCCAATGCTGGTGGCCTTCGGTGGCTGCGAGAACCGCTATCTCGACCTCTACGGGCTGGAGTTCGCCTCGCGGGTCGGGGCGGCGACGGGGGTGGCGCCGCGCGTGATCCAACTCCCCGAGCACAACCACTTCTCGATCGTGGCGCACTTCGACACGGGCGAGGAGGTGCTGGGCCGCGAGATCCTGAGCTTCCTGGAGCGGGAGGCAGGGATTACGGCGCCGGCTTGCTTCCGGCCTTAAGCGGGGCCGAGCGACGCGGAGAAACTCTCTTTGCAGAGTTCTCTGCCCAGTCAGCCCGCCTTCTTCTGCCGAATGCTCCCATAGAGGCCCCACAGGACTGCGACGGCGGTCAGTGTCATGACGGTGGCACTGATCGGGCGTTCCACGAAGACCATGGGGTCGCCGCGTCCCAGGAGCATGGCCCTGCGAAAATGCTCTTCCATCATCGGTCCCAGGACGAACCCGAGGAGGAGCGGCGCGGCCGGAAATCCGAACTTCCGCATCAGATAGCCGAGAAATCCAAAGAATGCGACGAGCCAGATCTCGAACGAGCTGTTGTTGACCGAGTAGGTGCCTATGCAGATGAACACAAGCACCGACGGGAAGAGCAGATGATAAGGGAGGGTCAGCAGCCTGACCCAGAGACCGATCAGGGGCACGTTGAGAATGATCAGCATCAGGTTGCCGATCCAGAAGCTCATCACGAGGCCCCAGAACATCTCGGGTTGGTCTGTGACAAGGCTGGGTCCCGGGGCGATGCCATGAATCATCAGGGCGCCAAGCATCAGGGCCATGGTCGGGCTGCCGGGAATGCCGAGGGACAGGGTCGGAATGAAGGCGGTCTGTTCGCCTGCATTGTTGGCTGACTCTGGGCCCATGATGCCCTCGACCGCTCCCTTCCCAAATTGATCGGGATGCTTCGAGACGCGCTTTTCGACCGCATAGGCCAGGAAAGCCGCGACGGCGGGGCCCGTCCCCGGCAATGTGCCGAAGAACGATCCGATGGACGATCCGCGTACCATGGGCAGCCAGGAGCGCCGAAGCTCCTCGCGCGTCGGCTTCATTGCGCGAAAGGTGAGCTGAGATCGATCGATCCTGTGCGCGTCGGTCTTGTTGATCGAACTGATGATTTCGGCGATGCCGAAGATGCCCATTGCCAACGCCACGAGACTGATGGACCCACTCAACTCGAGCACCCCGAACGAGAACCGGGGCGTCCCTGTTGCGACGTCGGCGCCAACGCAGCCGAACATGATGCCGAGTACGACCATCGCATACGCCCTGACCGCCGATCCCTCGGCGATTGAGGACGCGGCGACCAATCCGAGCAGCATCAGACCGAAATATTCGGCAGAGCCGAACCGCAATGCGTAGGCGGCGATCGCCGGGGCGAACAGCATCAGCAGGAGAATGCCAACGGACCCGCCAACGAAGGAGGCAACGGCCGTCATGAACAGCGCCATCGCGCCCCGGCCTTTTCGGGCCAGGGGGTACCCGTCGATGCAGGTGACGGCTGTTGCAGGCGTGCCGGGAATGTTGAGCAGGATGGACGCCGTGCTTCCACCGTACGAGGTGCCGTACCAGATTCCGGCGAGCATGATCAGCGCGGTGGTCGGGTCGAGGTAGAACGTCAACGGCAACAGCATCGCGATGGCGGTCAGCGAGCCGAGACCGGGTATCACCCCGATAACGGTACCGAGGAAGACCCCCAGAAAGCAGTAGAGCAGATTGTTGACAGACAGGGCCGTGTTCAGACCGAGGATGATGTTGTCGAACATGGCTTCTCTTTCAGAACCAGCCGGGTAGGCGGAGCATGGGAACCGACAGTCCGAGCCCGAGACCGAACACCAGCCAGGAAAACGCCGCCAGGGCCACGCAGAGCAGTGCGGTACTGAGCAGGCGGAACCGTAACTCGGCGAGCGAGGAGATGATCGTAGTCGCGATGACTGCAGGAATGAGTCCGAACGGTCGGATCAACAGCGCGAAGGCAGCGACGGCGAGGAGGACCAGCAGCGGGGTTGCGACGCTGAGCGCCGGTGTGCGGCCCGTGCTGAAAAGAGCCGTGACGAAGATCAGTAGCCCGAGGCCGGCCAGGATAACGCCGAGTGCAACCGGAAACAGACCCGGTCCGATCTGACGAATGCTTCCCGTTGGGTATTCCGTGTAGGCATATAAGCAGTAAAAAATGCCCACAGCCGTGAGTACGGAGCCACTTAACATATTGCCGACATCACGTTGCATTACGCTGAGGCCTCTCTTCCAAGAATCCGGCACTACCTGAAGTCCATGCCTCGGACCTGACAGCGGTCTTCCGCATTCTCCTGCCGCCGCGGGTTCCGCATGAGCCTTGTCTCGGCTCACGCAAAGGACCGGGGATACGCGTCGAGGCTCGTCCCATGCGGCGAGGATCTGGCTCCGCCCCTCGGTTGAGCGGGGAGGCGCTCGCCGCCACCCGGCGTGGTCTCAGCTCACAATAGGCAGCCTTGCCAGACCGATCATACCCGCCAAACGGCAGAGGCACGCACCTCTCCGTGCCGGGGTCCCCTTGGGTATCGCGCGCCGCTCGATCAGTCTGGCGGCGCGTGATCTTGCTTTCCCTTGATCGCAATGCGGATCCGTCCCGCCGCTGATGAGCGGAACGGATCCAGCCCATGTCATCAGGCCACGTGAGAAGAGGCGTGCAGCGGGAATCGCTCGGCATAGGAGCGCTCCCTGGTGCCCTCTTTTCGGACAGCAAGTGCGAGCTCGTCGTGCCGTGGCATCCAGACGCCATCGTGGGAGCGGATGTAGGTCAAGAGCTTGTGGAGCTGGGCTGCCATCAGCGGGCGACCGCCGAAATTACCGTGCATCGTGATGTTGATGAACGAACCGGGCTCCATGCGATACTGGTAGTCGAACATGTCCCGGTAGCATGTAAACCATGATTCCGGCGCGCCTCTCAGGACGCGATTGTCGGCATAGTCGCTGTGGGGAATGGCGATGATCGGTCCGCCGGGGGTGTCGGTGCACACCGGAAGATCGATGTCGTTGTAGTCGCCGTGCCACAGCAGGCCTTCGTCGGCGAGAATGGCCGCCGTGTTGTCTGTTGTGGCGATCGTTGAGCTTAGCCAGCCCACCGGTGCGATGCCGGAGGTGTCCGTCAGGATCTTCAGGCTTTTCTGGATGAGGTTGCGTTCCTCATCGGGATCGAGCCCGGACAGGACGCCGTCCTGCGAATAGTTGTGGCCAGCCAGTTCAAAGCCGGCCGCAATGATGTCGCGGATGGTTTCGGGAAACAGCTCCGCCGACCGAGCATTTGCGCAGACGGTTGCCGGGACACCGTGGGCCTGGGCCAGGCGCAGAAGTCGCGTCATGCCGTTTCGCCCGCCATAGTTGGACCATGTGATGCCGGCGCGGTCGACGGCACCGGCTTTCGGCGGGCTCGTCATCGGTGAATAAGGAGGCGCCTTTCCTTCGGACCAGTTTTCCATAAGGAAAGTCAGCACCACTGTAATCCTCGGGTCTGCCGACACCGCCGCTCGCGAGTTTTGGTTCATTCAGATTTCGCCTTTCTCGTCTGTTTTGCATTGCATGCACCTGTGCGATCGTCCGGTTTATTCGGATTGGGTGCACAAGGCTGGTTTGCAGATGGATCGCTTAAGAGCTTTAGGGTGAGTAAACCGGTCGTGGTGCGTAGAGGAATCGTGCCGGCGTTCGCAAACGGTGGCGCGGCCGCCGGCCCCGCTGTCGTTCAAGTTCCGCCTGTTGAATATTTCGGGCGGAGTAGATGACGCCCAGGCGTTTCACTGGAATTTAGGCAGACCGGTCGGCTCGAGCCGGTTTCTCTTTGAAACCCAGATTCAATCGATCTGAAGCCTTGGAGCGTCAGACGGAAAAACGTGGTTCGCTTCCCGTCCGACAAATTTAAGTCTACTTGCTCGTCTTGGAAACGAGCCGGCGATACATCTCTTCGGAACTTTTCAACTGCTCGGAAAACTCCTCAGAGGTGGCCGAGCGCGGCTCGTATCCCGCGTTCTCCAGGAGCTTGATGGTTTCCTCCTGTTCGAGCGCCGCGTTGATGTCGTCGTGCAGCCGCGCGGTGATGTCATCTGGCAGACCCGCCGGGCCGAGGACACCCACCCAGGTTTCCGGCACGGAGAAGTCGTTGCCGAGCGCCTCACCAATCGTCGGAATGTCGGGTGCATTCGCGGCCCGTGAGTCTTCCAGGACGGCGAGCGCCTTCAACTGACCGGATTTGATGTAGGGAACGACATTCGACAGCACGACGATGCCGGCATCGGTCTGCTCCCCCAGGAGGGCTGCAAGGGCTTCGGACCCGCCTCGATACGCGATGTGGATGAGCTGCGTGCCTTCGGCTTCATTCAACAGGAGGCCGCCAAGATGCTGGGAAGTGCCGATGCCGGAAGACCCGAAGGTCAGCTCCTGTTCGCGGGCGGCTTCAATGAACTCCGCCGCCGTGTCGTAGGGGGAGGACGCTGGCACGGCGAGGACCTGAGGTGCTTTGGCCACCATCGCGATGGCTGTGAAGTCGTTCACAGGATCGTACTTCACAGCTTCGTTGAACAAGTGCACCGTTTGGTGCGGCGGACCGAGGTTCAACAGTAGTGTCAGCCCATCCGGCTCGGCGCTCGCGACCGACGCGGATCCGATCGAGCCGCCGGCACCGGCTTTGTTCTCGACAACCACCGGCTGCCCGAGGCTCTCGGAGAGCGGAGCGGAGATGATCCGTGCCACGGTGTCGGCAGCGCCGCCCGGGGAGAACGGCGCGACCAAATGAACCGGTTCTGACGGGTAGTCTGTCTGCGCAACCGCCGCTGGGGCCCAGCAACTTACCAGTGTAACCGCAAGCCAACGCCAACGATTCAAAGCTTTCATCACACAAAACCTCCCTGCATCTTTTTTTGAATGTCAGGAGCCTAAGGCGATGCGCGTTGGGTTGTCGAATGCATTTGAAGTGCCTAAAGAATGCAAAAAAGGTATCAATGATGGAGCTGCGCCAACTCGCCTGTTTTGTAGCCGCGGCCGAAGAGCTGAACTTCAGCCGCGCGGCAGACCGCATGCATATCTCGCAACCGCCGTTCAGCCGACAGATCGCGAATCTTGAACGGGAGCTTGGAGCACGCCTGCTTGAGCGCTCCTCGCGGACCGTCTCGCTGACCCCTGCCGGAGCCAATCTTCTCGTGGAAGCACGGCAGATACTTGCGATGGCGGCAAAGGCAGCGGAGGTGGTCCGTCGGACGCAGGACGGTGAGATCGGCTACCTGCGTATCGGTTTTGTCGGCTCGACGATCTACACGTCCGTTCCGGCACGATTGCAGGCTTTCCGGAAGCTTTATCCGGACACGGAGATCACGCTCCAACAGATGACGGTCGCTCGGCAGATCAATCTTTTGCTCGCCGGAGAAATCGATCTCGGATTCATCCGACAGCCAGTTTTGAACCCAAAGCTGGAAATGCGAAGTCTGCTGAAAGAACCATTCGTGGTGGCCGTGCCGGCCAATCATCTGTTCGCCCAGCGCGAGCACATAGAGCTCAGCGCAATCGCGGACGAAGACCTCGTTTCTTTCAGCCGGGAACAGGCTCCCGCAATTCACCTGCAACTGCTGAAAATGTGTGAAGAAAGCGGGTTTGCGCCACGAATTGTTCAAGAGGTCTATCCGATGTCGACACTGGTCGGTCTCGTGGCATCCGGCATCGGGGTCGCCATCGTCCCGGAATCGATGTCCCGGCTCAATATCCTTGACGTCGTCTATGTGCCGTTGTCGGGCACCGCCGGCCGCAGCGAATTGTTGATGGTCTGGCGTGCCGGCGATCAATCATCGGTCCTTGGCAACTTCCTGGCGATGTAGATCGGGGGGAGGGACGAGAAGCCCGCCGTCTCCAATCGCGCTCCCCTACTTTCGCTCTGCCATCGAACCGAATGACCCGGTCGACGAGATCGTCACTCATCGCCTCGGGGAGGATGAGCTCTTTCATCCTGGCTGCGAAGCCGCACGCGAAGGCCCAAGTCAGAAGATAGGCAACAACATCTGGTGCGACCTTCCGCAGCCTGCGCTAGACGTGATCCAGTCCATGCCGAACAGTGCCGAGTTGATCTTTCCCTACTCGCCAGGGGCTATCGGACCGGCGTTCACGCGCGCCTGCAAGCTCCTCGGGATTCATGATCTCCGTTTCCACGACTTTCGCCACGAAGGCATTTCCCGGCTCCGCGATGGGCTGCTCCATTCCTCATGCGGCAGCCGTGTCAGGCCACCGCTCGTGGGCTTCCCTCAAACGCTACACCCACCTCCGGCAACCGGGAGACAAGTATGAGGATTGGCGGTGGCTGGAGGCGGTCACGTCAGCTAGTGGAAACATCAGGAGCAGCTAAGCGTTCTACGCCACCGCGCTCTGATTGATCTTCTCGATCGTCCTGAAGAGCTGCGTGACGTGGGCGTCGTCGAAGACTTGCTCGGGGCCTTGGGGCGCGATGTCTGTGAAGGGACTGTCGTAGAGGAGGGAGGGGTCCATGCTGCCGCTCTGGGTCAGCTGCTCGATCACCATGCCGACGAATTCGATCTGTTCCGCGCTTGCGGTTCCCTCGGCCAGAAAGTCGGCAAAGGCCTCCTGAACGGCTGTCTTGTCCATCCCCACGAGTGAGCGAACGAAGCGGCCAAAGCCGTCGCTCGCTTCGCGTGCGCGCTCGATCGCGGCCTCGTCGCCGATCCCCGCTTCGACAAGCATCGTCTCCAACTCGCCCAAATCGGTCGCCGTCAGGGGTTTTCCCTGGCGAAGCTTGTGGAGGGCGATGTGGTCCTCATGGCCGCGCAGGAAGGCGCGCGCCTTCTGCTTGAACCGGACGAAGTCGACCTCGCCGACCTGGGGCAGGCTCGCCTCGCTTTCCTCGCCGAGCTCGTCGGCGAAGTTGGAATAGACGATCGCGCGCTTCTCGCGCTCGATGTGCTGGATCAGGTCGCGCAGACGACGCCGCACCCGTTCCAGGTCCGGGACGGTGATGCCCTCCCACCATTGATCCGACTGGATCTCCTCGATCAGCGGCCGCTGCGCGGCGATGCCGGGAATGCCCGTTTGCATCTCAAGCGCCGACGCGATGGCCACAAGCTCCTTCTTCAGCTTGTCGAAGCGCTTGAATCCCTTCAGCAGCGCGAGCTCCAGCTGGAGCATCAGAAGATCGAAGCGCTTCGCCTCCTCGGCGCCGAGCCGCTGAGCGGTCGGCAGCGGTGCCACCTCGTCGACGAGCTCGCTCCGCTCTGCTTCGCTGATGTCGCGCCACGCCGCGTCCTCGCGATATTTCTCCACGAGCCGGCGCTTCTGGCGGACCAGGAAGCTGTCGAGGCTCATGCCGGCGACGGTGTCCTGCAGGGTGCGACGCGCGTCCTCACGCACAGTTTCGATGGTAGGCTTGCCGTCCTCTTCGTCCTCCGCGCGGTAGGGCGTAGTTGGCTCGTGAAACCCGTCGGCGGGCGCCTTCTCGTCGAGCGCGCGGACCAGGTCCAGCCGTGCCGCGAACAGGCGCTCCGACAGTGACTTCGCGATGCCGACGTCCTTCAGCTCCGGATTGGCGCCGAAGAAGGCGAGATTGTCGCAATAGTCGAAGACGCGGAAGAACTCCTTGTCCGCGCCCGGGCCGAACAGATCCGGGCAGAGCCGGGTCCCGCGCCCCATCATCTGCCAGAACTTGGTCTTGGAGCGCACCAGCTTGAAGAAGACGAGATTGACCACCTCCGGCACGTCGATCCCGGTGTCGAGCATGTCGACGGAGATCGCCACGTGCGGCGCCTTATCCTTCTCCGAGAAGTCGTCGATCAGCGTCTGGGCGTAGGCACCGCTCTGATGGGTGATGATGCGCGCGAAGTGGCCCTTCAGGTGCGGATAGGCGGCGTTGAACCGCTCTTCGATATATTCGGCGTGCTTCTGGTTCTTGGCGAACATGATGGTCTTGCCGAGCCGGTCGCCGCCCTCGACCTTCACGCCCTTTTCCATGAAGTGGGCGATCACCCGGTCGACGGTGTCCTCGTTGAAGAGCCGCTTGTTGACCTCGGCAGGGTCAACGCTGTCGGGCACGTCCTCGCCGCCCCAGTCGAGCGCGTCCCACTGGTCCTTCTCCTCTTCCGTCAGATCGTCGTAGCGCAGGCCGCGCTGGATGATCTTCAGCGGCACGGAGATCGCCTGCGGCGGCACCAGATGGCCGTCGTCGATCGCCTCGTCGAGGGAGTAGGCGTCCGTCGGCACGCCGTCTTCCAGGTCGAAGAGGGAGTAGGTGTTGTGGTCGACGTCCTCCTTCGGTGTGGCCGTCAGGCCGACCAGAAGGCTGTCGAAATAGGCGAAGATCGCGCGGTAGCGCTGGTAGACCGAGCGGTGGGCCTCGTCGATGACGACGAGATCGAAGTGGCCCGGGCCGAAGGCGCGGGTTCCGGTCGCCCTGCCGTCGATCAGGTTCATCATCGTCGGATAGGTGGAGAGGAACACGCGCCCGTCGCTGGTTCGTTCGGTGATGAGGTTCACCGGCGCCGAATCCGGCAGATGCTGCTTGAAGGCGCCCGTCGCCTGGTTCACCAGGCTCACCCGGTCTGCCAGGAAGAGCACGCGCTTCACCCAGCCCGCCCGCATCAGGAGATCGATCAGCGCGATCACCGTGCGCGTCTTACCCGCGCCCGTCGCCATGACCAGCAGCGCCTTGCGCTCGCCGTGGTCGTCGAAGGCGCGGGCGATCGAGCGGATGGCGCGCTGCTGGTAGGGCTGGCCGGAGA
>Ga0207904_1000579_pt1 | contig 13137 bp, 10 predicted proteins | sample MalvirmetaMSP118_FD_184232 | JGI IMG/M metagenome (GOLD analysis project Ga0207904, IMG submission 184232) | Marine viral communities from the Deep Pacific Ocean - MSP-118 (SPAdes) | ecosystem: Environmental > Aquatic > Marine > Oceanic | place: Pacific Ocean | collected 2011-05-30 | reverse complement strand
GATCGCGCCGGCCTGACCAGCCGCGACAGAAATCTCGTAGCCGTCTTCGCCGGTGTAGCCGGACCGGCTGATGTGGCACGCAACGCCGTCGAAGCTCGTCGTCACCGCGCCCATGAAGGCCAGGTCCACGGCCTCCGGCGCATGCGCGGCCATCACCGCCTCGGCTTCGGGACCCTGCAGGGCCAGCAGCGCGCGGTCGTCGAGGGTGGTGAGCGTCGCCTCGACCGGGAGGTTGGCCCTCAGGTGCGCCAGGTCCGCACCCTTGCAGGCAGCGTTGAGAACGATCATCAGCGACCCGGCCTCGGCGGGATCGGCCGGGCGGGTGATCATCAGGTCGTCGAGGATGCCGCCGTCGTCGTTGACCAGGAAATTGTACCGCATGCGGCCGGGTGCGAGGCCCAGCACGTCGGCCGGAAGCAGCGCCTCCAGCACGCTCGCCACCGCCTCGTGGCTGCCGCCCGGCACGGTGAGGACCACCTGGCCCATGTGCGAGACGTCGAACAGCCCGGCATGGGCGCGCGTCCACAGATGCTCGGCCATGATGCCCTCGTACTGGACGGGCATCGCATAGCCGGCGAACGGGACCGTGCGCGCGCCGAGCGCGCGGTGACGGTCCGCCAGCGGCGTCTCGAGAAGTGTCGTGTCGGTGGATTCGGTCATGTTCTCTCACGTCGACAAAGGGACACACACGCCGCCGACTCGCACTGAGCCAACTGTGTGCCCCCTCTGTCACATGACCTGAGAGAATTCCCGGCCGACCGTGCCGGTTACCCCTTCGGTGAGCCGATCGGAATCATCCGGCCAGCTGCTTTCCAGAGAGTCGCAAGGACGTTGCGGTCCATTTGCCTGAGAGTTTCCGGGGCGGTTGCTCCTTCGGCGCCGAATTCAATCGGCCTCTCCCGCAACGTCTGAGTCAGGTGCGAAGCGAGTGCCGCTCCACTGCCGCCGGGCGGCGACCAGCTGCCCGGTGAACGGCGCCGATTATGGCGGTAGGGCCTGCGATGTCAAATGGACGCGCGGCCGGACCGGTGCTTGTCACCGGCCTTTTTCGTCGAATCCCACGAGGATCTTCGCGATTTCCGGATTGTTGATGACGATATCGGAATCGACGAAGGCCCAGTCCTTGGACGGTTCCGCCGACGTCAGCTCGACCGTCACCACGTGAAGCTTCGAATAGGTGACCGAATCGCCCTCGCGCACCACCACGCGCAGCGGCAGCTTGATGGTGCCGGCGGCGCCCTTCGGGCCGGACAGCGCCCGGCCGGCCATGCCGACGCGAGCCTGCTTGCCGTCGGAGCCCGGCGCGCACTCACGCGCCGTGGTGGCCAGGGTCGCCTGGTAGCGGACGACGCCTTCCTCGTACTCGTTGCCGCCGGTCGTCACCCGCAGGGTGTGGGTGCCGGGCAGGATCTCCACCCGCGGACACGACACCTTCTTGCGGTACTGCTCCAGGTCGATCGTAGTGGGCTCCGCCGTCGTTCCGCGGAGGAACTTGCCGACGCCGCTGTCGGCGCTCGGCGTGAGCGCATCGATGCTCGAGCAGGCTCCGAGCAGGGCAGCGGCCACCACGACCCCGGAAACGGTGGCCGGAAACGAGGACGAGAACCTGTGACGCATGAAGTAAACTCCCAACTCGGGCAGCCGGCCGCGACCGCGCACCGGCACCACGGCGGTATCGGCGTGACGCAGCGGCAGCCTCTATAGCACCGACGCGCGGTGCGCGGGAACCGATGGCACACACCCCTTCCATTCGGCGTTGCGCATGGTTACGTGGTAGATGCGTGCCGGGGTGATCATGGACGCTTGCCCCTGCTTTGTGACGAAAACCGGAACGGCACTGTGAGCAATCTGCCTCATCTCGACATCATGCTGTGCGCGCCGCGCGGCTTCTGCGCCGGCGTCGACCGGGCGATCCAGATCGTCGAACTCGCCCTGGAGCGCTACGGCCCGCCGGTCTACGTGCGCCACGAGATCGTGCACAACCGCTTCGTCGTGGATTCGCTCAAGGCCAAGGGCGCCGTGTTCGTCGAGGAACTTTCCGAGATCCCCGACACCGACGCCCCGGTGGTGTTTTCCGCCCACGGCGTCGCCAAGGCGGTGCCCGCCGAGGCGAGCGCCCGCAACATGTTCTACCTCGACGCCACCTGCCCGCTCGTCTCCAAGGTCCACAAGGAAGCCCAGATCCACTTCAAGCGCGGCCGCGAGGTCGTGCTGATCGGCCACGCCGGACACCCGGAGGTGGTGGGCACCATGGGCCAGCTGCCCGATGGCGCCATCTCGCTGGTGGAGACCGTCGAGGACGTCGCCCGCTTCGAGCCGCGCGACCCGGCCAACCTGTCGTGGGTCAGCCAGACCACCCTGTCGGTGGACGACACGCGCGCCATCGTCGAGGCGCTGACGGCCCGCTTCCCCGAGATCGTCAGCCCGCACAAGGACGACATCTGCTACGCCACCACCAACCGCCAGGAAGCGGTGAAGGCGGTGGCGCCGCTGGTCGACGCGATGATCGTCGTCGGCGCGCCGAACTCGTCGAATTCCCAGCGGCTGCGCGAGGTCGCCGAACGCGCCGGCTGCCGGGTCGCGGTGCTGCTGCAGCGCGCCACCGAGATCGAGTGGAGCGCCTTCGAAGGCGTCCGCACCCTCGGCATCACCGCCGGCGCCTCGGCGCCGGAGACGCTGGTGGAGGAGATCATCGCGGTGTTCGCCGAACGCTACGAGGTCGACGTCCAGACGGTGCGCACCGCCGAGGAGACGATCTCGTTCAACCTTCCGCGTGAACTTCGCACCGTCGCAGCCGAGTAGCATCCGACCATGGCTGTCTACACCGAGGTCTCCGACGACGAGCTCACGCGTTTCGTCGACCAGTTCGATCTGGGCGCGGTGCTGTCCTCCAAGGGCATCGCCGAGGGCGTCGAGAACACCAACTTCCTGATCCGCACCGAAAAGGGCCCCTACATCCTCACGCTCTACGAGAAGCGTGTGGAACTGGGAGACCTGCCCTTCTTCCTCGGGCTGATGGAGCACCTGTCCCAGCGCGGCGTGCCCTGCCCGACCCCGGTTCACACCCGCGACGGCGCGGCGCTGTCGGAGGTCGCCGGCCGGCCGGCCGCGATCATCACCTTCCTGGAAGGCATGTGGCGGCGCCGGCCCGAGGCCTATCACTGCGCCGAGCTCGGCCGCGCGCTGGCCCGCATGCATTCGGCGGCGGCCGACTTTCCGATGACTAGGCCGAACGCGCTGGGCGTCGAAGCCTGGCGGCCGCTGTTTGAGCAGTCGGCCGACCGCGCCGACGAGGTGTTTCCAGGGCTTGCCGGCGAGATCGGCAACGCGCTCGACCGGATCGAGACGCGCTGGCCCGGCGAACTGCCGACCGGCACCATCCACGCCGACCTGTTTCCCGACAACGTGTTCTTCCTGGGCCGGGAGCTGTCCGGCCTGATCGACTTCTACTTCGCCTGCACCGACGCGCTGGCCTACGACGTGGGCATCTGCCTCAACGCGTGGTGCTTCGAGCCGGACCTGTCGTTCAACGTGACCAAGGCGCGGGCGCTGCTGTCCGGCTACGCGGAGGTGCGGCCGTTCACCGAGGTCGAGTACGCGGCGCTGCCGCTGCTGGCCGAGGGGGCCGCGATCCGCTTCCTGCTGACCCGCCTGCACGACTGGCTGCGCGTGCCGCCGGGAGCGCTGGTGACGCCGAAGGACCCGGTGGAATATCTCCGCCGGCTGCGCTTCCACCACGCCGTTGCCTCAACCCGCGACTATGGACTGGACCGATGAGCACTTCCGCGCCCGCAACCGACGGCAGCCGCGTCATCGTCCACACCGACGGCGCCTGCAGCGGCAACCCCGGCCCCGGCGGCTGGGGCGCGATCCTGGAGTGGCAGGGCCACATCCGGGAGCTGAAGGGCGGCGAGCGCGAGACCACCAACAACCGGATGGAGCTGACGGCGGCCATCGAGGCGCTGAAGGCGCTCACGCGCAAGAGCTCGGTCGACATCTTCACCGACTCCCAGTACGTGCGCGGCGGCATCACCGGCTGGATCCGGAACTGGAAGCGCAACGGCTGGCGGACCTCCGACAAGAAGCCGGTGAAGAACGCCGACCTCTGGAAAGCCCTGGACGAACTCAGCCAGCAGCACGATGTACACTGGCACTGGGTTCGCGGACACGCCGGGGACGAACGCAACGAGCGCGCCGACGAACTGGCGCGCGAGGGCGTCGAATCCGTCCGCCCCGCCAAGGTCAGGTAGCGCCGCCGGCCCGGCCGACGCGACGCAGACAGCGAGTGCGCCCGTGCCTCTCTTTCGCGCCCACACGGCCCATCCGGCCGTCCTGCCGGCAGATGCCCCGGCGGGCGGCGCGGCAACCCGGCGCCCGGGGCGCCAGGCCGACCGGCGCATCCTCATTCTCGCCAACCCCACCGCCGGCGCCTACCGACGGGTGAAGCTCGACTGGGTCACCCGGCGCCTGTGCGAGGCGGGCCACCACGTGACCGTCCAGCTCACCCGCCGCGCCGGCGACATCCGCGAAACCTGCCAGGCGCTTCCCGACCGGTTCGACCTGGTCGTCATCGCCGGCGGCGACGGATCGGTGAACGAGGCGCTGGCCGGCTTCCAGCAGGTGAGCGACCCGCCCGACCTGGCGGTCATCCCGTTCGGCACCGCCAACGTGCTGGCGCTGGAGCTGAAGCTGCCGCGCCGCCCGAAGACGCTGGCCGCGATGATCACGGCCGGACGCACCGTGCCGCTGCACTACGGCCGCGCCAACGGCCATCCGTTCGTGCTGGTGGTCTCCGCCGGCTACGACGCGGCCGTGGTGCACGCCTTGCCCCTCGGCCTGAAGCGGCGCTTCGGCAAGCTCGCCTATGCGCTGATCGCCATCCGGCACGTGTTCGCCCGGCGCACGCCGGACGTGCTTGCCACCGTCGACGGCGAGACGATCCCCTGCCGGCTCGCCGCGGTGACGAACGTGTCGCGCTACGGCGGTCCGTTCGTCATCTGCCCGGACGCCGCGGCGACGGACCCGGGGCTCTACTTCCTCGGATTGAGAAAGGACGACCCGCTGTCGATCGTCCGCATCGGCCTGGCGCTGCTGGCCGGCCGCATCGCCCGGCAGCCGGACGTGGTGATCCGCCCGGCACGCGAGGTCCACCTCGCCGCGATGGCACCGGTGCCGTGCCAGATCGACGGCGACCGGTTCGCCACCACGCCGGTTGTCATCCAGCCCGGCGTGCGGCCGATCCCGATCATCGTGCGCTGACGGCAGCCGACATCAGCTCCAGGCCGCAAGGGACTGATTTCATTGCTTTTCGAAAAGTCTCGCGGCTATTCCGCGGCCTGCGCCGCGCTGTCCTGCAGGATGCGGGTGGCGGCCGGCGCGGCAAGCGTCCGACCGAACAGGTCGCCCTCGGCCATTTCCACGCCGAGCTGCAGCAGGTCCAGCGCGTCGGTGTCGGTCTCCACGCCGGACGCCAGCACCTGCAGGCCGAGATCGTGGCCGACGCTGACCAGCGAGCGCAGCAGCAGCGAGCGGCGGCCCTTGCCGTTGCCGCGCACGTAGCTCGGCTCCAGACGGATCGTGTCGACGGGCATCCGCTCCAGATAGCCGAGCCAGGTGGAGCCGGCGCCGAAGCGGTCGAACGCCAGCGAGGCGCCGACGTCGCGCAGCCGGTGCATCAGCTGGGCCGCGAACTCCGGATTCTGGGCCACCACCTGCTCGGAGATGGCCAGCTTGAGCGCGCCGGGCGCCAGTTGGTTGCGGACGATCACCGCCTTCACGTCGTTGACCAGCTCGGAGCGGAACGGCCCGCCGACCGGGATCGGCACGCAGACGAAGCCGGGAGCGGCGTCCGGATTGGTGGACTGCCATTCGCGCATCTGCTGCGCCGCGCGCTCCAGCACCGACAGCACCAGTGGCGTCGCCAGACCCTCGCGCTCGGCGAGCGGCAGCAGCGACGACCAGGTGAACTGGCCCTGGATGGGGTGGCGCCAGGACCCCTCCACCGAGAAGCCGGCGATCGCCTTGTCGACCAGGCGCACCGCCGGCCGGTAGGCGAGCGCGAGGTCGTCGCGCTGGACGGCCTGGCGCAGGTCGACGCCGATCGACTTGCCGGTCGCCGACAGCTTGCGCATCAGCGGGTCGTAGATTTCGCCACGGTCGCCGCCGAGGCGCTTGGCGCGGCGCATGGCAAGCTCGGCGTCGGTGACGAGCTCCTCGCCATTGGAAGTCTCCGCCCGCAGCGCGGCGATGCCGATGGAGGCGGACAGGAAGATCTCGCGCTCACCGAACTCGATGGCCGTGCGGATCAGCCGGCGGGCATGGTCGATGAAGCCGCGCAGGTCGGAGGCGTCGGAATAGAGCAGGATGGCGAAGGTGTCGCCGCCCAGCCGGGCGATGGTGTCGTGCGGCTTCAGGATGCGGGCAAGCCGGCGGCCGATGGTGAGCAGCGCGGAATCGCCCACCGACAGGCCGAACTGGTCGTTCACCTCGGAGAAGCGGTCGATGTTGACCAGCACCACGAACAGCCGCGACCGCGTCTCCTCGTCAGCCCAGCCCATCGCCATGTCGAGCCGGTCGAGGAACAGCATTCGGTTCGGCAGGCCAGTCAGGTTGTCGAACACGGAGTCGTGGAGGAGCCGCTCCTCCCGGGTCTTGCCCTCGGTGACGTCGAGCAGCGTGCCGACGCAGCGGATCACCTCGCCGTCGGAGCCGATCACCGGCCGCGCGCGCAGGTGGAACCAGCGGAAATGGCCGTCGACGCCACGCAGCCGGAAGGCATCGGAAATGCGGCCGCGACGCTGCTCGACCATGGTGTCGAGGGTGGCGCGGAAGCGGTCCCTGTCCTGGGGATGCAGCAGCGCGAACCAGTCCTGAGGCGGGCCCTGCAGCGCGCCGGCCTCGGCGCCGAGGCGCTGCTCGGCCTCCTTACCGACGACGATGCGGTCGCGCGCCACGTCCCAGTCCCAGACGATGTCGCCGGAGCCCACCAGCGCCAGCGCGCTGCGCTCCACGTCGCCGATCAGGCCCTGGGCGATGGCGCCGCCGGCGAAGGCGTGCTGCATCACCGTGAAGCCGATCAGAAGGACGATCAGCACCAGGCCACCGTCCAGCGCCGGCTGCACGATGTCGTTGTCGACCCGGCCGGTCACCGTCAGCCCGGCGCCGAACAGCCAGACCAGGAACAGGCACCAGGTCGGGATCAGCATGATCGCCCGGTCGTAGCCGCGCACCGCGAAGATGCCGACGATGGCGAGGCCCGCAACGCCGATGACGGCCAGCGCGATGCGCGCGATACCGGCGGCGATTGGCGGATCGGCGATGGCGATCGCCAGCACGCCCAGGAACAGCACGAAGATGCCGGTCATCGTGTGGCTGTAGCGGACGTGCCACCGGTTGAGGTTGAGATAGGCGAACAGGAAGACCGCCATCATCAGCGCCAGCAGCACCTCCGTCGCCGATCGGTAGACCCGGTCGTCGGTGGGCGCGACCTGCAGCACCTCCCCCCAGAAGTCGAAGTCGACCATGACGTAGGAGAGCACCACCCAGGCGAGCGCCGCGGTGGCAGGGAACAGCACCGTTCCCTTGATCACGAAGACGATGGTCAGGAACAGCGCCAGCAGGCCGGAAATGCCGAGAATGATGCCCTTGTAGAGGGTGTAGGCGTTGACGGAGTCCTTGTAGGCGTTCGGCTCCCACAGGCGCAGCTGCGGCAGCCGCGGCGACGAGAGCTCGGCCATGTAGGTGACGACGGCGCCGGGATCGAGGGTGATGCGGAACACGTCCGCGTCCTGGCTCGCCTCGCGCTCGGGCGGGAAGCCCTGGCTGGGCGTGATGGTGGCGATGCGCTGGGAGCCGAGGTCAGGCCAGACGACGCCGGAGCCGACCAGCCGGAAGTGCGGAACCACGAGAATGCGGTCGATCTGCTCGTCGCTGGGGTTGGCCAGCGCGAACACCGCCCAGTTGCGGTGGTCCTTGGAGACGGCGCGCACCTCGATGCGCCGCACGATCCCGTCGGGCCCCGGCGCGGTGGACACCTGCAGCCGGTCCTCGACGTCGAGATACATGTCCACGTCCGGCAGCAGGTTGATCACCGACGCGTCGCGCGCGACCGGCACCGCCTCCAGGGCATTGGCCGGTGCGACGGCGAAGACGACCAGCATCAGGGCCAACAGGCGCGCGACGATCAGTTGCAGCCGAAACACACACATTTCTCCGGTTCGCCATGTCCAGAAAGGACCAGGTCGTTCGGCAGTCGGTTGCGCATCGATCGAGACGCGGCGGATGTCCGGTCCAGGCACCGGGACGGGACGTCGTCCGACCGCGCAGCGCCACGGGTCCGGCGGTCCGGCGACAGACGCCGTCAGGCCTGTGCGACGAGTCGGAGGCCCCTGGTGCCCTTTTCCCCTCCCAGGTCACCTTTCACGAGCGCGAACAGCAGGTGGTCCTGCCAAGCCCCATTAATACACAAGTAACTGCGCGCATAGCCTTCCCGCTGAAACCCGACTTTTTCGAGGAGGCGAATGGACGGCACATTGCCGGGCAGGCACGCCGCTTCCAGCCGGTGCAGGTTGAGCGTGTCGAAGACGAAATCGCAGGCGAGCCGCACCCCGGCCGACATGAAGCCCTTGCCGGCGAAGCGCTGGCCCATCCAGTAGCCGAGCGAACAGGACTGGGTGACGCCGCGGCGGATGTGGGCGAGCGTCAGCCCGCCGACGATCTCGTTGTCTGAGCTGTCGAAGAGGAAGAAGGCGTAGCCGTCATCCTCGCGCATGTCGCGCTGGTAGCGCCTGAGACGGCGGCGGAAGGCGATGCGCGTCAGATCGTCGGCCGGCCAGGTGGGCTCCCACGGCCGCAGGAACTCCCGGCTTTCCGAGCGCAGCCGCGCCCACGACGGGTAGTCCGACGCCGTCGGCGGGCGCAGATAGACGCGCTCGCCCTTGAGGACCGGTCCGAAACCCGATGACGCGCCGTGGGTGAAGAAGCCCATCGCCTATCCCGTGGTGCCAAGCCTGCGCTGCGGCGCCTCCCGAGACGGCGCGGCAATGCGTTCTGCGATCCAGTCGACGTCGGGAACCTGATCGACCGAGCCGACCGCGGCAAGTGTCGGCTGGCCACCCGACAGGAGCCGTCCGGCCACCTTGCGGACGGTGGCGACGTCCACCGCGTCGATCAGCCCGACAAGTTCGTCCGGCGCGATGACGCGGTCATGGGTGAGCACGTGACGCGCCATCTGGCTGGCCCGGGCCGACGAGCGCTCGCGCGCCATCAGCAGGCCCGCGCGCAGCTGCGCCCGGGCGCGGGCGACCTCCGCCTCGGTGACGTCGTCGTGCACCCGGACGATCTCGTCGATCACCACCGGCATCAGCTCGGTGACGTCCTCCGGGCCCGTCGCCGCATGGACGCCGAACACGCCGGTGTCGGAGAAGCCCCAGTGGAAGGCGTAGATCGAATAGCAGAGGCCGCGCTGCTCGCGCACCTCCTGGAACAGGCGGGACGACATGCCGCCACCCAGCAGCGTGGCGAGCGCCTGGGCCGCGAAATAATCGTGGTCGCGCATGCCGACACCGGGGAAGCCCAGCACGATCTGGGTTTCCACCAGGTCGCGCGGCTCGATCATCGAGCCGCCCGAATAGGTTGCGGCCGGAACCCTGGGACCCGGCTCGGCGGAAAAGTCGCCGAACTGCTCCTGGACGCGCCGGACGATGTCGTCGTGCGCGATGGCGCCGGCGGCCGAGAAGACCATTTCCGGCGCCCGGTAGTGGTTGGCGAGGTGGCCACGCAGCGCCTGGGCGTCGAAGCCCATCACCGTTTCTGGCGTACCGAGGATCGGCCGGCCGATCGGCTGGCTCCGCCAGGCGGCCTGGGGGAAGAGGTCGAAGAGGTAGTCGTCGGGCGTGTCGCGCGCCGCGCCGATCTCCTGGAGGATGACGTGCTTCTCGCGCGCCAGCTCCTCGCTGTCGAAGGCGGAGTTGCGCATGATATCGCCGAGAATGTCGACCAGCAGCGGCACGTCCTCGCGCAGCACGCGGGCGTAGTAGGCCGTGGTCTCGACGCTGGTGGCGGCGTCGAGCTCGCCGCCCACCGCCTCGATCTCCTCGGCGATGCCGCGGGCGGTGCGCCGCCGGGTGCCCTTGAAGGCCATGTGCTCCAAAAGGTGCGAGATGCCGTGCTCGGCCTCGCTCTCCGACCGGGAGCCGCGCCCCACCCACAGCCCCAGCGAGACGCTGTCGACATGGTCCATATGGTCCGTGACGACCGTCAGCCCGTTGGCGAGCTTCGTGACTTCGACGCTCATCGGACGGCTTCCTTGCGGGTGGCGCGGCTGCGCTCGGTGACGAACGCCTCGACCGCCGCCGTATCGGCGGGCAGCCGCGTCATCCGCTCCGGCCGCGTCTCCAGATCGGCGAGCCAGTCCGGCAGGCGCGGCGACAGGCCCATGGCCTTCTGCACCGCCTCGGAGAATTTCGCCGGATGGGCGGTGGCCAGCGTCACCATCGGTACGCCGGGGACCAGGTGGCCTTCGGCGGCGGCAACGCCCACGGCGGTGTGCGGATCGATGACGAGATCGGTCGACTTGTGGACGCTGGCGATGGTCGCCGCGGTGCCGACCTCGTCGGTGGCGGCGGCGGAGAACTCGGCGCGGATCGCGGCGAGCGGCCCGGCGTCGATGTCGAATCCGCCGCCCTGCTTCAGCCGGCCCATCAGGCCGGCAATCGCCGCGCCGTCGCGGCCGTAGGCCTCGAACAGCAGCCGCTCGAAGTTCGACGAGATCTGGATGTCCATGGACGGCGAGGCGGTGGGCGTGACGCCGTCGGTCCGGTAGGCGCCGCCGGAGACCGCGCGCACCAGGATGTCGTTGACGTTGGTGGCGATGACCAGCCGGTCGATGGGCAGCCCCATGCGCTTGGCGACGTAGCCGGCGAAGATGTCGCCGAAATTGCCGGTCGGCACGGTGAAGGAGACCGGCCGGTCCGGCGCCCCCAGCGCGGCGGCGGCGGCGAAGTAGTAGCCGACCTGTGCCACGATGCGTGCCCAGTTGATGGAGTTCACGCCGGTCAGCCCGACCGCCTCGCGGAAGGCGGTGTGGGCGAACATTTCCTTCACGATGGTCTGGCAGTCGTCGAAGGTGCCGTCGATCGCGATCACGTGGACGTTCTCGTCGGCAACCGTCGTCATCTGCCGGCGCTGCACCGGCGACACCCGCTCGTGGGGGTAGAGGATCACCACGTCGACGTTGGGCCGGCCGCGGAACGCCTCGACGGCGGCCGCCCCCGTGTCGCCCGAGGTGGCGCCGATGATGGTGGCGCGGCGGCCGGTCTCGGCGAGCCGCCGGTCGACGAGGCGCGCCAGGAGCTGCATCGCCACGTCCTTGAACGCCAGGGTCGGGCCGTGGAACAGCTCCAGCAGGAAATGGTTGGGGGCGATCTGGACGATCGGCGTCGTGGCCGGATGCCGGAACGTGCCTGCCGCCGCCGCGATCATCTCCGACAGCGCGGGCCGCTCGATGTCGTCGCCGACGAACGGCGCGATCACACGCTCGGCGATCTCGGCGTAGGGCCGGAACGCGAAGTCCGCGATCTCGTCGCGCGACAGCGTCGGCCAGGTCTCGGGCACATAGAGGCCGCCGTCGGCGGCAAGGCCCGCCATGAGGACGTCCGAGAATCCAAGCACCGGCGCTTCGCCGCGGGTGCTGACATATTTCACGCGGGCATTTCCTTCTTTATCCGCCGGTCGGTGCCGCCGGCCTGTGGTCTTCAAAGGGCGTCAGCGGAGACGCCGCCGCATGCTCGTTCGCCGAATTGGCGGGCGAACCTAACCGCCCCCCGGTCCGGCGACAAGGACGGGCGGAACGGCGCCGGTCCGCGCCCCGTCAGGCGGTGCCGGCCTGCCCCGACAGGAGGCGCGGGTCGATGCCGATCTTCCTGAGCGCAAGGTCATATTTCTGATCGAGCTCGGGCGCAAACACGATCCGTGGATCGGCCGGGCAGGTCAGCCAGCCGTTGCGCTGGATCTCCGCCTCCAGCTGCCCCGGCGCCCAGCCGGCATAGCCGAGCGCCAGCAGCGCCTTGCGCGGGCCCCGCCCCTCGGCCATCGCCTTCAGGATCTCCACGGTGGCGGTCAGGCACACCTCGTCGTCGATGGTCAGCGTGGAATCGCTGATGAAGAAGTCGCCCGAGTGCAGCACGAAGCCGCGCCCGGTCTCCACCGGCCCGCCCCGGTGCACCGTCACCTCGCCGTCCGGGACCGCGAGCCTGATCGGCTCACCCTCCGGCACGATGTCGAGCTGCACCAGCAGGTCGGCGAACGACACCTCGTCGGAGGGATGGTTGAGAACGATCCCCATCGCCCCCTCCTCCGAATGCGCGCACATGAAGATCACCGCGCGCTCGAAGCGCGTGTCGCCCATGGTCGGCATGGCCACCAGGAGCTGCCCCTCCAGATACCCGTCCATGCTTGTGCCGCTCATTGCCAGCTACCCTGTCTTTGAATTCTCGTGCGGGCCCGAACCCGGGCAAGCACCTGCCGGCCAAAGGTAATGCGCCGGGACCCGATTGTTAACGCTCCGCGTCGCCCGGATGATCCATGCCCCGGTCGCACGCGGTTGGGCTTGGACGTTTGCACCGCAAGCGTCTACATGGGAGCCGAAAGCCCGCGACGAGCCATGGAGAGAGACGAATGGCAATTCAACCCGGCGACAAGATCCCGAGCGCGACCTTCACCACGATGGGCACCGACGGCCCGGCCCCGATCAAGTCGGACGAGCTCTTCTCCGGCAAGAAGGTGGTGCTGTTCGCGGTTCCCGGCGCCTTCACGCCGACCTGCCATCGCAATCACCTGCCCGGCTTCCTGGAGAACTACGACATTCTCAAGGAGAAGGGCGTCGACACCGTGGCCGTGGTGGCGGTCAACGACGTGTTCGTGATGAACGCCTGGGCGGAGGCGACCGGCGCCAAGGGCAAGATCCTGTTCCTGGCCGACGGGTCGGCCGAGTTCACCAAGTCGACCGGCCTGGAGCTGGACGCCTCCGGCTTCGGCATGGGCCTGCGCTCCAAGCGCTACGCCATGATCGTCAACGACGGCGTGGTGGAAGTTCTCAACATCGAGGACGCCCCGGGCCAGGCCGTGACCTCCGGCGCC
>Ga0207904_1000578_pt1 | contig 13143 bp, 8 predicted proteins | sample MalvirmetaMSP118_FD_184232 | JGI IMG/M metagenome (GOLD analysis project Ga0207904, IMG submission 184232) | Marine viral communities from the Deep Pacific Ocean - MSP-118 (SPAdes) | ecosystem: Environmental > Aquatic > Marine > Oceanic | place: Pacific Ocean | collected 2011-05-30 | reverse complement strand
CAGATCACACCGGTGACAAGACCGAGCAGGAGCGCCCAGCCGGGGGTGAGGAACGCACAGGCCGGGGTGATCGCGACCAGACCGGCGACAGCACCCGAAGCGGCGCCCACCGAGGTGGCCTTGCCGTCCTTGAACTTCTCGACGATCAGCCAGCCGATGATGGCTGCAGCGGTCGCACCGAGGGTGTTGATGACGATGATGCCAGCGAGGCTGTCGGGGCCCATGGCACCGTACGAGCCGTCACCGTTGAGCCAGTTGGCCTCGGCACCCGCGTTGAAGCCGAACCAGCCGAACCACAGGATCGACGCGCCGAGCATGACCAGGGGCACGTTGTGCGGCTTCTGGATGCCCTTCTGGAATCCGATGCGCTTGCCGAGAACAAGTGCGAGCGCGAGGGCCGCAGCACCTGCGTTGATGTGAACGGCAGTACCACCCGCGTAGTCCATCACGAAGATCCCGGACTCCTCGCCGAACAGCGTGGTACCGAGGTTCATGATCCAGCCGCCGCCCCAGACCCATGCGGCCACGGGGAAGTAGACGACCGTCGCCCACACACCGGCGAAGATCATCCACGATCCGAACCGCGCGCGGTCGGCGATGGCGCCCGAGATCAGGGCCACCGTGATGATCGCGAAGGTGGAGCCGAACAGTGCGAGCACGAAGTCGGAGCTCGAGAGCTCAGGCGACGAGAGCGCGAAGTTGGCGAAGGGGTTACCGCTGAAGTCCCAGGGGTTGGCGACGGCAGCCATGTTGAATCCGTACAGGATCCAGAGCACGGCGATCAGAGCCATCGCGCCGAAGCTCATCATCATCATGCTGATGACGCTCTTCGCCTTGACGAGACCACCGTAGAAGAAGGCGACGCCGGGCGTCATGAACAGGACTAGCGCCGACGAGGTAATACCCCAGGCGAGAGTTCCAGCATCCATTGAGAGTCCTCAATTCGTGTCGTGTGTCGAAAGTTGCACCGACGCGGGTAGTCGGGCACTTGCGGAGCCAGTCTCGCGGCGACCGGTTTCGCCCAGAGGGTGCCCCGTGTTTCGCGTCTGTTACACGACCCGCTCTCAGGTAAACATCAGGTTTCGGGCCACCCCGAGGTCGCCACGAAATTCACGCAAGCGTCGACGCGACGAGGCGTGAGATCGCTCGCAGGTACTTCTTTCGATAGCCGCCGGCCAACATCTCCTCGGGAAATACCCGGTCCAAGGTGGTGCCGGTCGCGCGGATCGGGATCTGCGCGTCATAGATGCGGTCGACCAGGGCAACGAACCGCAGCGCCGCAGACTGATCGGTGAAGACTGCCACGTCACGCAGACCCACGAGGGACACACCGTCGATGAGACGTATGTAGCGGGACGGATGCACGCGCGCCAGCTGAGCGACCACGTCATCGAATGCGTCATCGCTCACAAGCCCATCACCGGATGCCGACTCGATTGCCGCCGCGTACTCGGCCGCATCCAACGCCACCGCATGACCGTCGACGTTGCGGTGACGGAAGTCGGTGCCATCGATCCGAATGGTCTGGAAGCTCTCGGCCATAGCGTGGATCTCACGCAGGAAGTCCTGGGCGGCGAACCGCCCTTCGCCGAGTGCGTTGGGCGGCGTGTTGGATGTCGCGGCCAAGCGGGTACCCGAAGCCACCAGTTCGCCCAGCAACCGGGTCATCACCATCGTGTCGCCCGGGTCATCGAGCTCGAACTCATCGATGCAGAGTAGATCGGCACCGGTGAACAGCCGCACGACGTTCTGGTAGCCCAGGGCTCCGACGAGAGCCGTGTACTCGATGAAGGACCCGAAGTACTTCCGTCGCACCGGCATGGCGTGATAGATCGCTGCGAGCAGGTGCGTCTTACCGACACCGAACCCGCCGTCCAGATACACGCCGGGTTTCAGCTCGGGCTGCTTGGGGCGGCGTCGGAAAAGACCTCCGCGCGCCGCTTCGGTCCGCCCGCCGGCAAAGGCGATGAGCAGTTCCTTCGCTTCCTGCTGAGAGGGGAAGGCAGGATCAGCGCGATACGACTCGAACGACGCGTGAGCGAACTGCGGCGGCGGTGTGAGGGCCGCGACCATCTGGTCGCCGGAGAGTTCGGGGGAGCGCGTCGCGAGGTGCACGACGCCGGTGGGGCCGGATGCTGGCATGGGTGGCTTCCGCGGGAGGAGACGGATGCGGGCTGGCCGCGTGCCGCCTAGAGTCAGGGGGGCGGGACGACCCTCCTACTGTACGCGGGCGAGCGCGGCCTCCGGTGCCAGTCGCGAGCTGGGCGCGACCGCGGAACACCGAGCGGATGCCGCTGCGCCGCACTGAGAGAGGACTGAGCAGTGATCGTCACCGACCTGTCGCCGCGAACGCTGGGCACCGTCGACATCGACGCTGACCGGGATGCCGCGCGAGAGTGGATCGGCCAGCGTTACGCGACCGTCGCGCCGGACTGCGTGCGCTTGAACATGATCACCTCGCTCACGGGGTCCGCCGTCGGGGCCGATGGCACGAGCGAGACCCTCACCGGCGGTGCGGATCGGTTGATCCTCAGCGCCATACGAGCGGCAGCTGACGCGGTCATCGTTGGCGCGCAGACAGTGCGCGCAGAGGGGTACCTCCTCCCCCGGTCTGCGACGCTCGCGGTCGTGACGCACTCCGGCTCCCTGGAGGGGCTGCGCGTCCCGCCAGATCACCAGCGACCGCTCGTGGTCCTGTGTCCCGAGTCTCGAACGGGCCAGGTCGAGGCATCCGTCGCGCATCTTCCCGCTGAAGTCGTCGGCCTGGCCGGAGACGAACCGACGCCGGCACAGATCGTCGATGCACTCCAGGCTCGCGGTCTGCGCCGCCTGGTGTGCGAGGGCGGGCCGTCGTTGGCGCGACAATTCGCGGCGGCGAAGATCATCGACGAATACTGCATCACGGTCGCCCCGAGGCTGACGCCGGCCGACCACCCGTTCCTCGGGATCACCACAGATATCGAGACCGAGGTCGTGGGTCACCTCGTCGATGAAGCGGGATTCACCTATCTGCGGCTGCGTTCTCTGTGACAAGTCCGTGCTGGGTCAGCCAGCGCGTGATGCGTCCGGTCCAGCGCTCTTGGTCGTAGTTCCACAGCTTGGTGTGACGGGCCACGCTGAACACGTCGAGTTCGACCAGGTCGGGACGCGCAACCACGAGGTCGTGGGAGGCATCCGAGGGAACGAACCCATCATCGTCGCTGTGCAGGACGAGGATCGGATGCCGCAACTCCGCGGCGCGGGCGAGAACGTCCAGTCTGCGGAAGGGAATCGCCGCGCCCGAACCCGTGAGCGCCGTCGCCCAATCGGCACCGAGCACGGTGATTGCCAGTCGTGTGATCGGCGCGGGCAGCTTCAGTTCCCGAGCCTGGTAGTCGAGAATGTTGCGCCAGTCGATGGCAGGCGAGTCCAGGATGAGGCCGACAATGAGGTCGCGGTGGGCAGAGTTCAGGGCGAGCTGCAGTGAAATCGCTCCGCCCATGGACCAGCCCATCACGATGACCTTCTTCGCTCCGCGACGCCGTGCGAACCCGACCGCGGCATCGACATCCCGCCACTCCGTCGCTCCGAGCATGTAGGTGCCGGATCGACTGCGTGGGGCCTCGCCGTCGTTGCGGTACGAGACCACGAGCGAGGTGATGCCTAGCCCGTGGAAGACGGGGACTGCCCGCAGACACTCGGCCCGGGTCGCACCGCGGCCGTGTACCTGGATCACCCACGTATCGCCGTCGCCGGCAGGAAACAACCACGCGGGGCACGGCCCGAGCGCCGAGCCGACGAGCTCAGGGCTGAAGGCGAGGTGCAGTTCTTCGGGCCGCTCGTAGTACCAGCCGCTGAAGGCGGCGTCGCGGGCGATCCGGGACTGCGGACCGACGTGAGTCAGCAGCTTGCGCTTGACGGTCTCGGGCGTCTCGGTCAGGACGGAGCCGACCTTCAGATATCGCTCCGTGCCCGACGTGAACAGGCCGTAGCGGCCGGGGAGTTCGGTGTCGGGGGTTCGCGTGAGAGTGATGGTCTGCGCCGACGTGTCCAGTTCCAGGATGCGGCAATCGGGGATCCGCGCAGCTGGCGTCACCACCTTGCGTGCCATGCGGACGGCGATCCCGCCCCAGAGCGCGAGGACCGCACCCAGGGCCATCGATATCACCGCGAGAGCCGTTCTGACGACGACGGCGTACGGGGTGGAGGCGGCGCGCCTGGACTCGACCATGGGGTCCTCACTCTAGTCTGTCGGGGTGACCGGAGACCTTCTGTCGGGGGTGGCGTTCGACGACGTGGCCGCGGCGATTCGCGAGACCACCTTTCGCGACGACCTCACGGTCCGCGAGATTTCAGCCCCCTCGGGGCTCGCTCCTCACGCGCTGGCGTTGGCAGCGGATGTGAGACCCGAAGCATCAGGCGAGGACTCAGCCTACGGAACTGGTCGCTTCATCCTGTTGCATGACCCGGACGAGCCCGCCCAGTGGAACGGCTCCTGGCGGATCGTCTGCTTTGCGCAGGCGCCGCTTGAGCCCGAGATCGGCATGGACGCCCTGCTGGCCGAGGTCACCTGGTCGTGGCTCACCGATGCTTTGCAGGCACATTCCGCGACCTATCACTCCCCCTCGGGCACCGCGACAAAGACCCTCTCGAAGGGATTCGGCACTCTCGCCGAGGAAGGCGACGGCGCTCAGATCGAATTGCGGGCGTCGTGGACACCGACCGCGAACCTCGGTGCACATGTTGAGGCCTGGGCGGAGCTGGTGTGCATGCTTGCCGGGCTTCCGCCGGGTTCCGAGCAGATCGCGACAGTGACATCTCGCAGGGTGAGCCGTGGCTGAGTACACCGTCATCACCGATGCCGAGGCGCTGACCGCCGCCGCCGCCCGACTCGCCGACGGAGAGGGCCCGGTCGCCGTCGATGTCGAGCGCGCCTCCGGGTTTCGTTATTCACAGCGCGCGTATCTCGTGCAGCTCTTCCGTCGGGGTGCTGGCGTCATCCTGATCGACCCTCCGGCCATCGGTGGGGACTTCTCGGCTCTCCAACAGGCGATCGGCGACACCGAGTGGATCTTCCACGCGGCGAGCCAGGATCTGCCGTCGCTGCGTGAGATCGGCCTGGAACCGCCGACGCTCTTCGATACCGAGCTGGCGTCGCGACTGCTGGGCCGCGATCGCGTCGGCCTCGGCGCCGTCGTGGAAGAGACACTGGGCATCACTCTCGCAAAGGCCCACTCGGCATCCGACTGGTCGACCCGTCCGCTTCCGCAGTCGTGGCTCGAGTACGCCGCACACGATGTCGAGTATCTGATCGACGTGCGCGACATCCTCGTTCGGCAGCTCGCGGATTCCGGCAAGACAGAGTTCGCGGCACAGGAGTTCACCGCAGTCCTCACCCGGGAACCGAAGGCCCCGCGAGAGGACCCGTGGCGCCGACTCAGCGGTCTGCACACGGTGCGAGGACGGCGCGGCCTGGCTATCGCACGGGCGCTCTGGCTCGCTCGCGAAGACCTTGCGATCACGCAGGATGTCGCACCGGGCCGGCTTGTCCCCGACCGCGCCCTTGTCGCGGCGATCCTGGCGGACCCGAAGACCAAGCAGCAGTTGGCAGCGATCAAGGAGTTCACCGGGCGTGCGAGCCGTTCTGAACTCGACCGCTGGTGGGCCGCGTTCGAAGCAGGCAGAGCCGATCCGGAGCTCCCGCCCGAGCGGCTGCGCGGCACAGACACCATGCCGCCGGTCAGAGCATGGGCCGATCGCGCGCCCGCCGCCGACGCTCGACTGAAGGCAGCGAAGCCGGCCGTCGATGAGCGGGCGCAGTCGCTGCAGATGCCGGTCGAGAACCTCCTCACCCCTGAACTGCTTCGACGCGTCGCGTGGGCGCCCCCCTCCGTCATCGACGCCGACACGATCGGCCAGTCGCTGGCGGCGCTCGGCGCGCGGCCCTGGCAGATTGAGCAGACTGCACAGGTGATCGCCGAAGCCTTTGTGGAATCCGCTCAACCGCCGGCAGAGGCCTCGGAGACCGCTTCGTAGGTTCGACCCAACCGATTCCAGCCGATTTGGACCCCTTCCTAGGCTGGCGTCATTCCCAATTCTTTGGAGGCAGAGTGGCCGAGATGTCGGACGTCTTCTTCGTCGACGGTATGCGTACCCCCTTCGGGCGCGCGGGCGAGAAGGGCATGTACTGGAACACCCGCGCTGATGACCTGGCGGTCAAGGCGATCATCGGGCTGATGGAGCGCAATCCTGAGGTTCCGAAGGACCGCATCGACGACGTTGCGATCGCCGCGACCTCGCAGACGGGCGATCAGGGTCTGACGCTCGGGAGGTCGGCAGCAATCCTGGCCGGGTTGCCGATGACCGTTCCGGGCTTTGCCATCGACCGCATGTGTGCGGGAGCGATGACGAGCGTCACCACGATGGCTGGGTCGATCGGCTTCGGCATGTACGACCTCGCGATCGCCGGCGGCGTCGAGCACATGGGGCGCCACCCGATCGGATCCAACGCTGACCCCAACCCCCGCTTCGTCGCGGAGAAGATGGTCGACCCTGGTGCGCTCAACATGGGCGTCACCGCCGAGCGCTTGCACGATCGCTTCCCGCAGCTGACAAAGGAACGCGCAGACCGCTTCGGCATGCTGAGTCAGCAGAAAGCGCAGGCGGCCTACGACGCCGGGAAGATCCAGCCCGATCTGGTAACCGTCGCCATCAAGAACGCTGACGGCGCCTGGGGGCTTGCGACCGAAGACGAGGGGCGCCGCCCCGAGACGACGATGGAGGGGCTGGCATCGCTGAAGACCCCGTTCCGTCCGCATGGTCGTGTCACCGCGGGCACGTCGTCACCGCTCACCGACGGCGCCACGATGGGGCTGCTGGCCAGTGGTGACGCCGTCAAGCAACTGGGGCTTGCGCCGAAGATGCGACTGGTGTCGTTCGCGTTCGCGGGGGTCGAGCCCGAGATCATGGGAATCGGTCCGATTCCCTCGACCGAAAAGGCTCTGCAGAAGGCAGGCTTGACGATCGATGACATCGGACTGTTCGAACTCAACGAGGCCTTCGCGGTGCAGGTGATCTCACTCCTCGACCACTTCGGCGTCGCGGATGACGACCCTCGCGTGAACCAGTGGGGCGGTGCGATCGCCCTTGGCCACCCCCTGGCGGCATCCGGCGTGCGTCTCATGATCCAACTTGCTGCGCAGTTCGCCGAGCGTCCCGACGTTCGGTACGGCCTGACCGCCATGTGCGTGGGACTTGGGCAGGGCGGATCGGTCGTCTGGGAGAACCCGCACTACACCGGCAAGAAGAAGAAGTAGGAGTTCGCCGCCATGACCAACTACGACGAGATCGACTTCTCGCCGCTGGATGCCCTCGCCGATGGCGAGGTCATCACGCGCTCGATGGTGACCGACGTGCGCCTTGCTTCCGGCGCCGTGCTGGCCCTCATCACGCTGGACAACGGGCGGGACCACACCCGCCCGAACACCCTCGGGCCGGCGACACTCAAAGAACTCGGCGAAACCCTCGACGCTCTGAGCGCCCGCGCCGCTGCCGGTGAGATCCAGGCTGTCGCCATTACCGGCAAGCAGTACATTCTCGCGGCTGGTGCCGACCTCAGCGATGTTTCGCGGGTTCCCTCCGCAGAGATCGCCAAGCTCATCGCCCAGCGGGGGCATCAGGTGCTCGGCAAGCTTTCGAGTCTCGGCGTGCCCTCATTCGCCTTCGTGAACGGGCTTGCACTCGGTGGCGGCCTTGAGATCGCGCTGAACTCCACGTACCGCACGGTGGATGCCTCGGCCGCCGCGATCGCCCTCCCGGAGGTCTTCCTGGGCATCATCCCGGGCTGGGGCGGGGCTTACTTGCTCCCGAACCTCATCGGTATCGAGAATGCGCTTGAGGTCGTCATCTCGAACCCGCTCAAGCAGAACCGGGTACTCAAGCCGCAGCAGGCGTTCGACCTCGGCATCATGGATGCCATCTTCCCGGCGGCCAACTACCTCGAGGACTCGCTGCGCTGGGCAGACGGTGTTCTCACGGGCGCCGTCAAGGTCGAGCGCAAGAACGAACCGGGCAAGATCGAGCGCCTGACCAAGTGGCCGATTGCGATCAAGATGGCCCGCGGGATGCTCGAGAGCCGTATCGGCACGGTGCCCCGCTCCCCCTACGCCGCTCTGGACCTGCTCGACAAGGCCAAGGGCGGAACGAAGGCGGAGGGCTTTGCCCGTGAGGATGACGCGCTGACCGACCTCATCACGGGTGATCAGTTCGCGGCATCCATGTACGCGTTCGACCTGGTGCAGAAGCGCGCGAAACGGCCCGTCGGCGCGCCCGACAAGGCGCTTGCCAAGAAGGTCCAGAAGGTCGGCATCATCGGTGCCGGGCTCATGGCCAGCCAGTTCGCGCTGTTGTTCGTGCGCAAGCTCCAGGTGCCGGTGCTGATCACCGATCTCGATCAGGCACGTGTCGACAAGGGACTCGCCTACATCCACGAGGAGATCGGAAAGCTCGAGCAGAAGGGCCGTCTCGACGGGGACGGAGCGAATCGGCTCCGTGCCCTCATCCACGGCACCACCGACAAGAGCGAGTACGCCGACTGCGACTTCGTGATCGAGGCCGTCTTCGAAGAGGTCGGTGTCAAGCAGCAGGTCTTCGGTGAAATCGAGAAGATCGTCCCCGCGGACGCGATCCTCGCCACCAACACCTCATCGCTGTCGGTCGAGGAGATCGGAGAGAAGCTCGAGCACCCCGAGCGGCTCGTCGGCTTCCACTTCTTCAACCCGGTCGCGGTCATGCCGCTGATCGAGATCGTGAAGACTCCCACGACCAACGAGGCTGCTCTGTCCACCGCGTTCGTCGTTGCCAAGGGGCTCGGCAAGAACGCCGTCCTCACGGCTGACGCGCCCGGCTTTGTCGTCAACCGGCTGCTCGCGAAGGTCATGGGAGAGGCAGCTCGCGCCGTGTACGAGGGAACGCCCCTGCTCACGGTTGAGAAGGCCTTCGGCCCCCTGGGCCTGCCGATGACGCCGTTCCAGCTCATCGACCTTGTCGGCTGGAAGGTCGCCGCGCACGTTCAGGACACCATGGCTACCGCGTTCCCGGAGCGTTTCTACGCGAACGCGAACTTCCACGAACTCGCCGAACTACCGCAGGTCGTCGAGAAGGACAAGAACGGCAAGGTCACCGGCTGGACCAAGGCTGCCGAGAAGGTCCTCAAGCCGGCGATCGGAACCGCTCCCGCGGGGGAAGACGAGATCCTCCGCCGCGTTCAGGACGGGTTGGCACAGGAGATCCACGTCATGCTCGATGACGGCGTGGTCCCCGAGGTGGAAGACATCGATCTGTGTCTCATCCTCGGCGCCGGCTGGCCCTTCATCGACGGCGGCGCGTCGCCCTACCTCGACCGCGAGGGTGCATCGCAGCGCGTGTTCGGTGGCACATTCCACGAACCCCCGATCCGAGGAATCGCCGCGACCTGACTCGGTCGAAAGCAACGATGTGGGGCCCGGATTCGTCCGGGCCCCACATCGTTGCTGGGGTGGTGTCTCAGTCGCGGCGCTCTGCGAACTCCGCGATCAAATCGGCACCGTTCTCGGCGCGACGCGCGATCGGGATCCGGGTGCCGAGAACTTGAGCGACGACATCCTGAGCGATCTTGCTGGCGACGAGGCCGGCATCCTCGAGGATCTGTTCACGGCTCGCGTGCGCGATGAACTCGTCGGGAAGCCCGAGCTCATCGACGGCGGTATCGACGCCAGCTTCCCGCAGGACCTGACGAACTCGCGTTCCGATCCCGCCGACACGGATGCCGTCCTCGATCGTAATGACGAGTCGGTGCGCGGCGGCAAGATCGATGACAGAGGGCTGGACAGGGATCACCCAGCGCGGGTCGATGACCGTGGCACCTATCCCCTGGTCCCGCAGGCGGGCGGCGACATCCATGGCGATATGCGCCATCGGCCCGATCCCGATCAACAGGACATCTTCCGCGCCTCCGCGCGCCAGCACGTCGACCCCGTCTTCGAGCCGTTCCACGGCGGGAAGATCGGGGAGCACTGACCCCTTCGGGAACCGCACCACCGTTGGCGCATCAGAAACGGTCACGGCCTCGCGGAACTCTTCGCGCAAACGCTCTGCATCGCGCGGCGCGGCGATACGGATGTTCGGCACGAGCTGCAGCATCGCGAGATCCCACACGCCGTGGTGACTGGGACCATCCGGCCCGGTGACTCCAGCACGATCGAGCACGAAGGTGACGCCCGCGCGGTGCAGCGCGACATCCATCATGACCTGGTCGAACGCTCGGTTCATGAACGTCGCATAGATCGCCACAACGGGGTGCAGGCCCCCGAAAGCGAGACCCGCAGCAGATGCGACAGCGTGCTGCTCCGCAATACCCACGTCGTAGACCCGCTGCGGGAAGCGCTCCGCGAACGGTTGCAGGCCCGTCGGGCGCAGCATCGCGGCGGTGATCGCGATGACGTCCTCGCGTTCGGTACCGACCTCGACGAGCTCCTGCGCAAAGACATCCGTCCACGCTGACGCGCCGGAGCCACCTACGGGCTCCCCCGAGACCGGGTCTATGCGGCCAACGGCGTGGAACTGGTCAGCCACATCCCGAAGGGCTGGCTCGTAGCCCCGGCCCTTCTCGGTGATCGCGTGCACGATCACCGGCGCTCCGTGTTCCTTCGCCAGCTCGAGCGTCTCGATCAGCATCGGGAGGTCATGGCCGTCGATCGGGCCGAGGTATTTGATATCGAGGTTCGAGTACAGCGCCTCGTTATTCGTGAAGCGGGAGAGGAAACCCCGGGTTCCCCCGCGGACACCGCGGTAGAAGGCGCGGGCCGCGGGACCGAGCCGACTCGAGATCCGGTCGGAGCGCTTCCGAAGTGTCTCGTAGCTGGATGCCGTGCGCACGCGATTCAGGTATCGCGCCATGCCGCCGATGGTTGGTGCATAGGAGCGCCCGTTGTCATTGACGACGATGACCAGGTTTCGATCGTTGTCGTCGGAAATGTTGTTGAGGGCCTCCCACGTCATCCCTCCGGTGAGGGATCCATCGCCGACAACGGCGACCACGTGCCGGTCGCGGCGCCCCGTTCTGGCAAAGGCGCGGGAGATCCCGTCTGCCCAGCTGAGAGAGCTCGACGCGTGCGAAGACTCGACGACGTCGTGTTCACTCTCGGAGCGCTGCGGATACCCGGCGAGACCCTCGCGGCTGCGCAACTGCGAGAAGTCCTGCCGGCCCGTGAGGAGCTTGTGGACGTACGACTGATGGCCGGTGTCGAAGATGATCGGGTCGTCAGGCGAGGAGAAGACGCGGTGAAGAGCGATGGTCAGCTCGACAACACCGAGGTTCGGCCCCAGATGACCACCGGTGCGCGCGACGTTCTCGATCAGGAACGAGCGCACCTCTTCCGCGAGTTCGCAGAGCTGGTCCGTCGTGAGAGCGTCCAGATCCCGTGGTGAGCGGATCGTGGGCAAAAGAGCCATCTCACTCCTCCCGTCGGATGCCGCCCCGTCTGGGATGACATCTGGCAAGTCTATCGAGGAGCCGCTGGGCGGGATCTGGCACTGCCGTGTTTCGATCCCGCCCAGCTGTCATCTCGAGCAGCGCGGCCGCGACGCTCAGACGAGCGAGCGCAGGACGTACTGCAGGATGCCGCCGTTGCGGTAATAGTCGGCCTCACCGGGGGTGTCGATGCGCACGATCGCGTCGAACTCGACGGTCTGCTTCCCGGCGGGCGAGAACTCGCTGGGCTCCGCGGTCACGCGCACCGTCTTGGGCGTCACGCCCTCGTTGAGCTGCTCGAGTCCCGTGATGCTGATGACCTCGGTGCCATCCAGACCGAGGGACTTCCAGCTCTCCCCGGTGGGGAACTGCAGCGGCACGACGCCCATGCCGATGAGGTTGGAGCGGTGGATGCGCTCGAAGCTCTCGGTGATGACAGCCTTGACGCCGAGCAGGTTCGTTCCCTTGGCTGCCCAGTCACGCGAGGAACCCGATCCGTACTCCTTGCCGCCGAACACGACGAGCGGGATGCCCTGATCCTGGTAGTTCATGCTCGCGTCGTAGATGTAGGACTGCGGGCCGCCCTCCTGCGTGAAGTCGCGGGTGTAGCCCCCCTCCACGACCTGGCCGTCGTTGACGGCGGCGACGAGTTCGTTCTTGAGGCGGATGTTCGCGAAGGTGCCGCGAATCATGACCTCGTGGTTACCGCGGCGCGAGCCGTAGGAGTTGAAGTCCTTCTGCGCGACGCCGTGCTCGGCGAGGTACTGGGCGGCAGGGGTTCCGGCCTTGATGTTTCCCGCGGGGCTGATGTGGTCGGTCGTGACCGAGTCGCCGAGGGTAGCCATGACCCGAGCACCGCGGATGTCGCTCACCGGGGTGAGGTCCATCGTCATGCCGTCGAAGTAGGGGGCCTTGCGAACGTAGGTGGAGTTCGCGTCCCACTCGAACTGCGCGGCATCCGGGGTCGGGAGACTGCGCCAGCGCTCGTCGCCGTCGAACACTGTCGCGTACTGCTTGATGAACTGCTCACGCGAGATCGACGAGTCGATCACCGCCTGAACCTCTTCGGTCGAGGGCCAGATGTCCTTCAGGAACACGTCGTTCCCGTCCTGGTCCTTACCGAGCGGGTCGGTTTCGAAGTCGAAGTTCATCGAGCCCGCGAGAGCATAAGCGACCACGAGCGGCGGCGACGCCAGGTAGTTCATCTTCACGTCCGGGCTGATCCGACCCTCGAAGTTCCGGTTGCCCGAGAGCACCGCGGTCACGGCGAGGTCGTGATCGTTGATCGCTGCCGACACTTCGTCGATGAGCGGACCGGAGTTGCCGATGCAGATGGTGCAGCCGTAGCCGACGGTGTAGAAGCCGAGGCCTTCGAGCGCCTTGTCGAGGCCGGAGGACTCGTAGTAGTCGGTGACGACCTTGGAGCCGGGGCCGAGCGTCGTCTTGACCCACGGCTTGCGCTCAAGGCCCTTGTCGACAGCCTTCTTGGCCAGCAGGCCCGCGGCGAGCATCACCGACGGGTTGGAGGTGTTGGTGCACGAGGTGATCGCGGCGAGGGTCACGGCGCCGTTGTCGAGCAGGTAGCTCTGGCCCTCGGGAGTCGTCACCTTCACGGGCTTGGATGCCGCCGCCGGGCCTCCCGAGGAGATGAGGAC
>Ga0207904_1000577_pt1 | contig 13145 bp, 10 predicted proteins | sample MalvirmetaMSP118_FD_184232 | JGI IMG/M metagenome (GOLD analysis project Ga0207904, IMG submission 184232) | Marine viral communities from the Deep Pacific Ocean - MSP-118 (SPAdes) | ecosystem: Environmental > Aquatic > Marine > Oceanic | place: Pacific Ocean | collected 2011-05-30 | reverse complement strand
CATCCGGTCCGTCAGGCCCTCCACCGCGTTGAGAAGCCCGACGCCGGCGTTGTTGACCAGCACGTCGACCGGCCCGACCGCCTCCACGGCGGCGGCGATGCTGGCCGCGTCGGTGACGTCGAGGGGTAGGACGCGCATGCGGTCGGAGACGGGCAGCAGGCCCTCGCGCGGGGTGCGCATGGTGGCGATGACGGACCAGCCGCGGTCGTGGAAGAGGCGGGCCGTTTCCAGGCCGAAGCCCGACGAGCAGCCGGTGATCAGAACGGTTTGGGTGGTGGTCATGGACAGAGCCTCCGTGGGGGGAATGACGGGAGGCTAGGCGGCATCGCCCGGACGATCTATAATTCCAAGTCCGAATTTCATTGGGATCCGTCCAGATGTCCGACCCGCTTGCCCAGATCGTCGGGCTGCTCAGGCCGAGCGCCTCCTTTTCCAAGCAGGTGATCGCCGGCGGCCGCTGGATCGTGCGGCGCACCGATGTCGGCCGGCCCTTCTACTGCGCCATGCTGGAGGGCGACTGCCTGCTGCAGATCCCGGGCGAGGCGCCGGTGCGCATCGGCGCGGGCGACTTCGTGCTGGTGCCCATGGCCCAGGACTTCACCACCACCAGCCTGCCGCCGCCGCCCGACGGCACCCGCTCGCCGCGCACGGAAATCCGCCCCGGCGTGTTCCGGCTCGGCGACCCGGAGGCGCCGCCCGACGTGCGCATGCTGGCGGGGCACTGCCATTTCGGCTCCGACGATGCCAGCCTGCTGGTGCCGCTGCTGCCGCGCGTGGTGCACGTCGTCGGCGAGGGCCGGCTGACCACCCTGCTGGAGCTCATCGCCGGCGAGACGCGCGCCGCCCGGCCGGGCCGCGACGTGGTGCTGGAGCGCCTCCTGGAGGTGATGCTCATCGAGGCGCTGCGCTCCACCACAGGGCCCGACGCGCCGCCCGGGCTTCTGCGCGGGCTGGCCGACGCGCGGCTCGCCATCGCGCTGCGCCAGATGCACGCCCGGCCGACCGAGGCGTGGACGGTGGCCGCGCTCGCGCGCGCGGCGGGGCTGTCGCGCTCCACCTTCTTCGAACGCTTCCGCCGCGAGGTCGGCACCGCGCCGATGGACTATCTGGCCTCCTGGCGCATGGCGCTCGCCAAGGACCTTCTGCGCCAGGGCCGCGCCGGCGTCGCCCAGGTCGCCGAGCGCGTCGGCTACGCTTCCGCCAGCACCTTCAGCGTCGCCTTCAACCGCCATGTCGGCATGCCGCCGGTGGCCTATGCGCGGGGGCAGCGGGCCGGGTGAGGGGGCGGGGGGAGGTTTTGGTCCGCTCACGCCGAATGCGCTGCGCGCATCGGCTCCGGGAGGGCGGCTGTTTCGGTCCGCTCACGCCGAACTCGCTTCGCTCGCCGGCTGCGCGGGCGCGCCCTGACCGTGCGGCGCGCGGTCGCGCGCTGGTGGAGTGAGACGGAGAGGTCTCCGCGATTTTTCCGTCAGACTGCCTCCGGCCCATCCGGATCGCACCAACCAGCCGACGACCGTCGGCCGCCCGGTCAGGGCGCCCTCCCGGAGCCGGTGCGCGCAGCGCACTCGGCGTGAGGGGCAAGAAACCGTGCCGTGCACCGTTCTCCGCCCATCCGGCCTGCACCCGCCAGCGGACGACCGTCCGCCGGCCGGAGGCCGCCCTCCCGGAGCCGGTGCGCGCAGCGCACTCGGCGTGAGGGGCATAAAACAGCGCAAACCACCCCCAACTCCAAACACCTTCATCCCCGCGCCGCATCCGGCCGGGGGTGTTCGGAAAACGGGATCGGTGGGGCGCAAAACGGCGGCCATCCGATTGAATTGTTTGCGGTCGCCTTTCGGCGCCCCACCCTGGCGTTTGCACCGATGCAGCCACCCTTCTCCCTAGGGCGGGAAGGGGTAGGACCTTACCGCCCCTCCACCGGGTGACGGACGCCGCGCAGTCGCACAGCACCCCTCTTCGAGGCGGTTTGCGAGAACCGCGTCTTCGAGGCCATGCGCGGCGCACTCCGCCTCCTGTCCCGGCGGACACCACACGCCATCGGCACACCGAGCCTGCCCGTTCGTTACACGCGCGCGCGCCCGGCCGTCAGGCCCTCAACCCACGTGGCGGTCGGTCCGGCACGGCTCCCAGCGGGTCAAGCGACACGGGGAGGATACGGGAGGGAGAGAGGGCGGGGATAAGTGGGGAGCGATCCCTTTTCATCCGAGCCTTTGTTTCCAGCCAACCACTATATCTTCGATCGACCGCTATCTCTCAGGTACCTCCCAACTGGTTGACTCTCTGACAACTACGCACAGCCGGAATGCAGAAAGCCTGAACGCCCGCAACGAGCCCCATCTTTGATGCATATAGTCCGTGTACTTAGAAACATCATCTCTGCAATTGAGAAGAGATGAAAAGCTCGAGTACGACTTTCGATCGCGAAAAAATCAAATTGGGCCGGCGAGTGCGCTTTCTGCGCCTGAAGGCTGGCTTGTCCCAAGAAGAGCTCGCGGATGTGTGCGGCCTTGATCGGACGTACATCGGTGGTATTGAGCGCGGCGAAAGAAATCCAAGCCTAAAGAATATTTTGAAACTCGCTGATACGTTCAACATCTCAATAATTGAACTATTCAATCCTCATCCGAGTGAGGACTGAGACGAAAAATGATCAATAAGAATCAGGTTCTGTATGAATTGCATGCAAATCTTACTACTGAAGTCGATAAAATTACGCAACTTGATGTTTCATATAAAAAAAGGCGCAGCATGTTAACGTACTTGTCAATAGACAGCGAGATCGTCTGGTCAATTTAATTGAGACTCTCCCGAGAGAGAGTCGTGGAAATTCCGCTTTGATCATTCAATACTGCTGTACAGTTGTAGGGCTAGAATATAGAAACCGGGTATGGCCTTACGAATATATGGCTTTCTCTCGGAGGATTGGTGAGCTCTGGGAGGCGTTCTGCCGAGCTGCTTGGACGTATCCGGCAGTCACCGATCTGGCTAGAATTGCCCCCCCCAATTTTGCTAATGTGCGCCAAGTTATGATAGAAAGAATAAAATCAAATTTGGGCGCTCATGGTAATTATGATGAAATAATGGCTGATATTTCAATTTTATTTGAGATTATTGGTGAAATTAACATGAAAGAAGACGAAGTTTTTCAAAAAAACAATATTCCGTACGTAATTGACTTCAAGAGTGGTTTTGGCTCAAATGAAAAAGGCAACATGTTGCGCCTCCTGACAGTCGGAAGGGCGTATCACATATGGAATCATGAAACTAAACTTATGCTTTTAGTTCGGCAATATGAAAATAATAACTATCTAAAAGTTTTGCTCCGTTCAGGTTTATGGGAGGTGTATACTGGTGCCGCCGCTTATGAGAAAATTGAAGATATCACGGGGGCTGAAATTCAATCCATTAGAGCTGACGTAATTGATTGGAAAAATGATTTAAGTGAGGAATTTTATGAATACCTAAAATCACAGCCTACTGACCTTACTAACTACCTCGTTTGGTAAGTGATTCTCTGATAAATTCATCGCAAATTTCAGTCGACAATGTTTTGCCATTCGCGATCCTTCGGATTAATGTTTTGGCTTTTTTGTAATGTTCTTTTGTAAATCTTGGAACTGGTAGGCGCTTCAGGTAGTTCGCCGAATTATTTGCACTACCGTTGACCATTTCGTTTCGCAACTCGGTCGCGATAGACGAATTAAGATACAGCAAAAGGGCTTCTCGGGCGTCTTCTTCGGTCGGGAATACACCCACGACACCTTGATCGAAGACGGCGTTATCCATCAGCGACGCGGACAGGCGACGAGAGGTCACCATTGGCACGGCTAAGCCGGAGCGGAAGTAAAACTGTGAATTTTGAAATCTTGCTTTTTTATTCTCTTTGTAAAAATTGATTGCATCTTTGTCCCAGCGGAGGGCCCAAGCCGTTTTTTCCGCGAAGGGACGATGGCCTCCTCTGACGAGAGGTACGTAAATCTGATCTCCATCTAGTCCATTCTGTCTTTCTTCGAATGAAAGCGGACCTTGAAAGACTTTGTTCCAGTAAATCGGGTGCCCATTGAGGCGCTTGGCGACCCTAGCTGGATCATAGCCAATAAATCGACTATTATCGCCGGTGTAAATGCCGGTTTTGCAGTCTGCAACTGCGCCAAGGAGGGGCCAGCCTTGAGTCTCTGATCGAATTTTGCCGATGTTGGCGTGCCAGCCACTGTGTATGGACGTATATAGCTCGTCTCCCCCAATCAAACGTGTTGCAATTTCACACTGTTCTAGTAACGAGAGATTTTTGTTGAATGCATCTATCCAAGTTATTTGAGACCTCTTTGAGGTTTTCTTCTTCTTTCCAGAAATAATACAGAGATTTCCGTATCCAAAGCTGACGGTTTCGAACCTCTTGGAGGGAAATCGAATAATATGAGAAGGTCTGCCGAAGTCGTAAATAAATCTCCTTAGTCTAGAATGATGCGTGCTCGTAAGAAATGTGTCAGGAAGGAGGAAAACGTACCTTCCTTCGTCACGCAGAAGCATAATAGAGAAGGCTAGAAAAAGCCCATACGATTCCCGAACATATAGCATTGGAAAAGTAGATTTTAGTAATTGTCGGTATTCTTTTGTAAATCGGAGTCCAAAAGGCGGATTTGAGATGACTGCATCATATCTACGTCGCAAACGATTTTTATCTGGGTCAATAAAGCCATTTGTAAATGTATCTACGAAGTCTGCGCAATGAGTGCAAAGCACCTCAGTGGTGCACTGCGTTTTGGCAGCCGCTAACACCGCAGGGTCTACATCGAATGCGTCAATATGTTTTGGCGACCCTTGCAGCCTCCCTAGAAGGGCTCCGTTCCCGACACTCGGCTCCAGTAACGTCAAACCATCGACGTTTCCGATGAGTGCTGCCATTACAGAGTTCACCTCCAACGCATCGGTGAAATACTGCTTGAGCTTGGTTCGTTCATCGCTTTGGGTAGACATGCGCTCTCTTTAATGCGAGGCTTATATGTATCATATACCGCCTTCAGAGCGTCGCGCAAACAACGAAATGTGAGTCCCTCACCCCTACCTCTCCCGCTTCGGCAGCGGGCCCCGGCGCTTCGGCTTTTCCGTCCTCCCCACCGTCATCTCGTCCAGCGTGTTCTTCCGCGCCCGCGTCTTCGGTTCGCCATCTTGGTTCGATCCCGCTGACCCGGACCCCGCCCGGCCGGCCGAGCCGGGGCGGGATTTGATGGTGCCGGGGTCGTCGGCGTAGGCAAGCGCCGCCTCGTTGAGGCGCTTGATCTCGTCGCGGATGCGGGCGGCCTCCTCGAACTCCAGGTTCGCGGCGGCGTCGCGCATGCGCTTCTCCAGGTCCTGGACGGTGGCTTCCAGGTTGTGGCCGATGCGCGCGCCGTCCTCGGCCATGCCGGTGTCGATGCGGACGTGGTCGCGCTCGTAGACGGAATCCAGAATGTCGCCGATGGAGCGCTTCACCGATTCAGGCGTGATGCCGTGCTCCTCGTTGTAGGCGAGCTGCTTTTCCCGGCGCCGGCCGGTCTCCGCCAGCGCCCGCTCCATGGAGCCGGTGGTCTTGTCGGCATAGAGCACGACACGGCCGTCGACGTTGCGGGCGGCGCGGCCGATGGTCTGGATCAGCGAGGTTTCGGAGCGCAGGAAGCCTTCCTTGTCGGCGTCCAGGATGGCGACCAGCGCGCACTCGGGGATGTCGAGGCCCTCGCGCAACAGGTTGATGCCCACCAGCACGTCGAAGGCGCCGAGGCGCAGGTCGCGGATGATCTCGATGCGCTCCAGCGTGTCGATGTCGGAGTGCATGTAGCGCACCCGCACGCCGTGCTCGTGGAGGTATTCGGTCAGGTCCTCGGCCATCCGCTTGGTGAGCACGGTGACCAGCGAGCGGTAGCCCTTCAGCGCCACCTCGCGCACCTCGCCGAGCAGGTCGTCGACCTGGTGGCGGGCCGGGCGGATCTCCACCGGCGGATCGATCAGCCCGGTGGGGCGGATGACCTGCTCGACGAAGACGCCGCCGGACTGGTCCATCTCCCACGAGCCGGGGGTGGCGGAGACGGCCACCGACTGCGGCCGCATGGCGTCCCACTCCTCGAAGCGCAGGGGCCGGTTGTCCATGCACGACGGCAGCCGGAAGCCGAACTCGGCCAGCGTCGCCTTGCGCCGAAAGTCGCCCCGGTACATGCCGCCGATCTGCGGGATGGTGACGTGGCTCTCGTCGACGAAGACGAGGGCGTTGTCGGGCAGGTATTCGAACAGGGTGGGCGGCGGCTCGCCCGGCTGGCGGCCGGTGAGGTAGCGCGAGTAGTTCTCGATGCCCGGGCAGGAGCCGGTGGCCTCCATCATCTCCAGGTCGAAGCGGGTGCGCTGCTCCAGCCGCTGGGCTTCCAGCAGGCGCCCGGCGTCGTTGAGCTCGGCGAGGCGGGCGCGCAGCTCCGCCTTGATGGCCTTGGTGGCCTGGTTGAGGGTCGGCTTCGGGGTCACGTAATGGGAGTTGGCGTAGACCTTCACGAACTCCAGCTCGTCGGTCTTGTGGCCGGTGAGCGGGTCGAACTCGGTGATCGATTCCACCTCGTCGCCGAACAGCGAGACGCGCCAGCCGCGGTCCTCGTAATGGGCGGGGAAGATCTCGATGGTGTCGCCGCGCACCCGGAAGGTGCCGCGGATGAAGTTCATGTCCGAGCGCTTGTACTGGAGCGCCACCAGGTCGGCGAGGAGCTGGCGCTGGTCGAGACGGTCGCCCACCTCGATGGCGAAGGTCATCGCCGTGTAGGTCTCCACCGAGCCGATGCCGTAGATGCAGGACACGCTCGCGACGATGATGACGTCGTCGCGCTCCAGCAGCGCCCGGGTGGCGGAGTGGCGCATCCGGTCGATCTGCTCGTTAATCGACGATTCCTTCTCGATGTAGGTGTCGGTCCGGGCGACGTAGGCCTCCGGCTGGTAGTAGTCGTAGTAGGAGACGAAATACTCCACCGCGTTGTCGGGGAAGAAGCTCTTGAACTCGCCGTAGAGCTGGGCGGCCAGCGTCTTGTTGGGGGCGAGCACGAGGGCCGGGCGCTGGGTCGCCTCGATCACCTTGGCGGCGGTGTAGGTCTTGCCCGAGCCGGTGACGCCCAGCAGCACCTGCATGCGCTCCTGGTCGGCGACGCCGGCGACGAGCTCGGCGATGGCGGTGGGCTGGTCGCCCTTCGGCTCGTATTCCGATTTCAGCACGAACGGCCGGCCGCCCTCGGACTTGTCCGGCCGGGGCGGACGGTGCGGCACCCAGGTGCCGTCCCGGAATTCCGGCCGGCCCTCCTGGATCAGCGCCTCCAGCGCGGCCACCGTCTTGGTGACGGCGGAATCCGGCAGCGCCTCGGCGTCCTCCAGGCCGATGTCCAGCCCGGCCACGGGGTTGAGCCCGCCCGCGGCGCGCTCCTTGGCGGTGGCCTTGCCGCCGGTGGAGGTGCCGCGCGCCGTCCGGCCGCCGCCGTCGGGCTTCCTGGCCGCGGGCTTCTTCGGTCTGGGCTTGGCCTTTGCCTCCGGAGGCGCGGGAGCGGGCGCGTCCGGGACGGGCGTCTCGCGCTCGGCTTGCTCCTCGATCTGCCGGGCCCAGTCGCTCACCGGGCCGGCAAGCGGACGCCCGCTGTCGAAGCCGGCCTGGGGCGCCTCGGCGAAGCCGTCCGGGCGCGCGTCGTCGGAGGCCCCGCTGTCGGCGGGGCGGGCGGAGGAGCGTTTCGGGGAAGGGGAGCGGTCTGCCATGGCCCGAATATGGGCCGGACGGTGCGGCGAGGGAAGGGGACGGGGTAAAGGGTGAACGGAGCTGGCGATTTCGCGCCGGGGCGGCGGGCGGCCCGGCCGGGCCCGGTCGGCGATTCGGAGGGGCAGCCGGCCTGACCGGGCAACCCGCGGACGGCCGTCCGCCGCCCTTCCCGCGATTGCTCTACTCGGCCGGCAGGCGCGCCCGTGCCCCGCAGGCATCGACGATGGCGGTCACCCGCTCCTGGTCGGCGGTGCCCAGCGTCTGGGTGATGGTGCGCTGCCACAGCCCGGCCTGCTCGATGTTGTCGGCGGCGCAGACGCAGATCGCCCGGCACTCTTCGCGGGCGCCCAGCATCGGCGCGCACTGGCGCTCGCAGGAATCCAGGAAGCTGGCGCGCTCTCCGGGCGTCGCCGCCGGCTGCGGCGGCATGGCGAAGGCGACCAGGCCGAGAACGGCAAGCAGGATCGGCTGGTGGGCGAGGTAGATCCACAGCGACTGGCGGCCGGACCAGGCGACGGCGCGGCTGGCGCGGTCGCGCGCCCGCCACTCGGCCCAGGCCTCGCGGGAGCGCCGCATCAGCGCGACGCGGGCCAGCACCACCCCGGCATAGGCGCAGCCCACCCAGGGGAAGATCGGCACGTAGTCGTTGGCCGGCGGCGGCGGCAGCGTGCCGAGCCCCACCCAGGCGAAGCCGGCGGCGTTGAACACGTCGGCGCGGAACACGTGCGGCAGGGCGAAGAAGGCGATCGCCAGCACGGCGGGGACGGCCAGCGGCGCCCGGACGGTGAGGACGGCCAGCACGCTGGCGGCGGCGATGCAGTGCAGGATGCCGAAATAGATCCACGCCTCGGGGAACAGCAGGTAGCTGCCCAGGGAGACGGCGGCGGCGGCGGCGGCGACCAGCGCCAGCCGATTGAGGAAGCCGCGCCATCGGATGCCGGTCCGGTGGGCCAGCACCAGGCTGACGCCGACCAGCACGATGAACGAACCGGCGATCAGGTGGGCGAACCAGCGCCAGCCGGTGCCGGTCTCCACGGGCCAGTCGACGAAGCGGTAGAAGCTCAGGTCCCAGGAGAAATGGTAGACCACCATCGCGGCGATCGCGACGCCGCGCAGGACGTCGACGAGGTCGATCCGGGAGGGGGGACGGGCGGCGGCGGGCACGGGATCCATGCCGCCCTGATACGCCCGCGGGCGGGGCCGCGTCCAGACGCGACGGCGTCGCGGCGGCCCGGGCGGCCGTCGGACGCGACCGTCCGTTGCCTGAACCGCCGTGATCCAGGCAGGCGAGCGCCACGTAGGTGTTTCTAGGAAGACAAGAACAAGATCACCTCCAGCGACAAGGATGACGACGATGCTCGTTGATGCCAGAAGCACGGTTTCTTTTGCGTGGGGTTACATTTTCGATCACGAAGTCAGCCCGCTTCGCAACCTTCCCGACGTTGCGGTGCGGCACTATGCGTTGCAGGCTCTCGGCGCCATGTGGGCGGTGGCGGCATCCATCGCGGTCGGCAGCTACATGTTTTTCGCCGCGAGCCTGGTGGGGCACTCCGTCCTGATCGCGGCAGCGGCGATTACTGTGGCCACGTTCACCACGGCCGCCAAGAGGCCTGAAACCTTCATGCGGTATTCTGGTCGCCGCCACGACGGCGAGCACGAATAGGCCCGGCCCCGGTCTTCAACCGCGCTTGGGCCAAGCAGGCCTGCTTGACGGACCTCCGCCGATCCGCAGGCGGCGATGGTCCGGCGACTTCGCCGGCGACGAAAGGCAAAGCCAATGCCGAACCGTGCTCTGGTCGTCGGCGCCTCCGGCGGCATCGGCGCTGCGCTCTGTACCCGTCTGTCGGAGCAAGGCTCGGCTGTGACGCGTCTTTCCCGGTCTGCGGATGGGTTCGACATCTCCGACCCATCGGCAGTCGAGGCCGTCATGGATAGTCTCGACGGTCTCTTCGACACCGTGCTGATCGCCACCGGTATTCTCGCCCCTGACGGCGCACGACCGGAAAAGGCGCTGTCGGAGATCAATGCCGCGCAGATGGCGCGCGTACTGGCTGTGAATGCCATCGGCCCGGCGCTGGTCCTGCGGCATCTGCCACGGCTCTTGCCGAGCCGGGGTCGAGCGGTGGTCGGCGTCCTGACGGCGCGCGTCGGCTCGATCGGCGACAACCGGCTGGGTGGCTGGTACAGCTACCGCGCCGCAAAGGCTGCAGCCAACCAGATCGTGCACACCGCTTCGATCGAGATCGCAAGGAAGCGAAAGAGCGCGGTGGTGGTGGCACTGCATCCGGGCACCGTGCACTCGCCGTTCACCCGGGACTTTCCCGCCCACCAGAAGGTCTCGCCGGAGCAGGCCGCCGCAAACATTCTTGCCGTTCTCGACCAATTGCGCCCCGAAGACAGCGGCGGCTTCTTCGACTGGGCGGGGAAGCCGGTCCCCTGGTGATCAGGAGCCGGTGAGCGCAAGCGAACGCGGCGCGTGAGGGGCTTTCCTTCGCCGCAATCGCGGACGGAAAGCCGGCTCCCCCTGTTTCCTGCGAATGCTAGTAGGTCCAGGCCTCGGCCTTGGCGACGAGGAAGTCGCGGAAGGCGCGGACGCGGGCGGTGGTCTTCAGCTCCGCCGGATAGACGAAATAGGTCTGGTAGCTCGGCAACGTCTCTTCCGACAGCAGCCGGACGAGGCCGGAATCCGGCTCGATCAGGTAGTCCGGCAGCAGCGCGACGCCGACGCCCCGGTTCACCGCGCGCTTGATGGCGATGACGTTGTCGACCTTGAGGATCGGCTTGCGCGGCTGATCGGAGCCACGGCCGGCCGTCTCCAGCCAGTTCAGCTCGCGCAGGTAGGTGGGGCCGGTCTCGCCGAAGGTGACGATCCGGTGCTGGTCGAGATCCTCCAGCGATTCCGGGCTGCCGAAGCGCTTGATGTAGCCGGGCGAGGCGTAGAGGTGGAGGTGGACGGTGAACAGGCGGCGCTGGATGAGGTCCGGCTGGACGGGCTGGCGCAGCCGGATGGCGACGTCGGCCTCGCGCATGTTCAGGTTCAGCTCGTCATCCTTCAGGATGAGATGGAGCTGCACCTCCGGGTAGAGGTCGACGAACTCGTTGATGCGGGCCGCCAGCCACGACGAGCCGAGCCCGACGGTGGTGGTCACCCGCAGCACGCCGGTGGGCAGGTCGCGGGAATCTGTCAGCCGCGCCTGCACGGCGTCGAGCTTCATCACCACCTCGCGGGCGGTGCGGAACAGGTGCTCGCCCTGCTCGGTCAGCACCAAACCGCGGGCATGCCGGTGGAACAGCGGCACCCCGAGTTCCTGCTCGAGCGCCGACACCTGCCGGCTCACCGCCGACTGGCTCATGTTGAGCGCCTCGCCCGCATGGGTGAAGCTGCCCGCCTGGGCCGCCGCGTGAAAGACCTTGAGCTTGTCCCAGTCCATCCGACCCTGCCGCCGCCGCCCCTGGCGATCATCCCCGTGGGTCACGCCGCGCCCGGATCCGGACGATCCGGGGCTCTCGTGACCGGTTCCCTCTGACTGGAGGGTGATTCTGGCGGAAACCCGACCGTCGGGCCTGCCTGTCCACACTCCCGGCCACGATCGGCCGGATCCCGTCGGTCCCCGGCCGCGACCGTGGCCGTCGCGTCATCCATTCCCCGCCGCCCGGCTTTCACCGGGCTTGCATCAGGCCGCCTCGGCGGCCTCGGTCGCGTGCTCGGCCAGGAAGCGTTCGGCCTCGAGCGCGGCCATGCAGCCCATGCCCGCCGCCGTCACGGCCTGCCGGTAGATCTCGTCGGTCACGTCGCCGGCGGCGAACACGCCGGGGATGTTGGTGCCGGTGGAATCCGGCGCCGTCCAGATGTAGCCGGACGGCTTCAGCTTCAGCTGCTCCCTGAACACCTCGGTCGCCGGCTGGTGACCGATGGCGACGAAGATGCCGTCCACCGCGATGTCGCGGGTCTCGCCGGTCTTCACGTTCTTCAGGCGGGCGCCGGTCACCGTGGGCGGCGTGCCGCCGCCCAGCACCTCGTCCAGCGCGGTGTCCCAGATGACCTCGATCTTCGGATGGTTGAACAACCGGTCCTGAAGGATCTTCTCGGCCCGCAGATGGTCGCGCCGGTGGATCAGGGTGACCTTGCTCGCGTGATTGGTGAGGTAGAGCGCTTCCTCGACGGCGGTGTTGCCGCCGCCGATCACCAGCACTTCCTTCTCGCGATAGAAGAAGCCGTCGCAGGTGGCGCAGGCGGAGACGCCGAAGCCCTTGAACAGGGTCTCGGACTCAAGCCCCAGCCACTTCGCCTGGGCGCCGGTGGCGACCACCAGCGCGTCGCAGGTGTAGACGGTGCCGGAATCGCTCTGCAGCGTGAACGGGCGCTTCGACAGGTCGGCGGAGGTGATGAGGTCGTAGACGATGCGGGTGCCGACATGCTCGGCCTGCTCGCGCATCTGCTCCATCAGCCACGGGCCCTGGATCACGTCGGCGAAGCCGGGATAGTTCTCCACGTCGGTGGTGATGGTCATCTGGCCGCCGGGCTGGATGCCCGCGACGATCACCGGCTCGAGCATGGCGCGCGCCGCATAGATCGCGGCCGTGTAGCCAGCCGGCCCGGACCCGACGATCAGAAGTTTCGTGTGGAGCGCATCGCCCATCGCCCAGTCTCCCTGTCTGTCGGAGGCGCGTCGAAAGGCGTCCCATTGGACGCCGTCCGCCTCCATTCCGCGGACCCTATATGGGGTCGCGGTTCGAAGCCGCCCGGATGACGGCGGCAAAGGCCTGGAGCCATTCCCCTCAAATCGACGCGATCCGAGCAAATGGGAATTGCTCAAGGTATTGAATTTGGAGCCATTTCCTATCGAGCAGGCGGGTTCACCTGATCGGAAACAGCTGCCGTGTCAAGGCGCCGCCGGCCCGTCCGTCAGCGCCGGTTTGCCACGCTGCGACAGACCCGCGCGGACCGCCTCAGCGACCCTGCCGGTCGCGTCGAGCGGCGCGTAGGCGGCGCCCGGAAGCGTGCCGTCGAACCAGCGCATCGCGCCGTGCGCGACCATCGCCTCGTGAAACCGGCGGAACTTTGCGCGCCCGCCGGGAAGCGGCCAGGCAAGGATCGGCTTTCCCGTAAAGGCGGCTTCGCCGATCATGTTCACCGAATCACACGTCACGACGAACGCATCGGCACAACCGTAAATGCCCATAAGCGGATTGTCGCCTTCGCCACGCCAGAGGAAGTGCGGCGTGGTCCTGAGCGCGGCGGAGAGCGCGGCAATGTTGGCCTCGGCGATCTCGGGCTTGGTCTTGAACTTGCCCTTCAGCCAGTCATGGATCGGTTCGCGCGGACGGTCGAACATCCACAGCGCGAGGCCCAGCGTCCACATGTTCTTCGAACGCAACGCGTCCTTGTTGCCCA
>Ga0207904_1000576_pt1 | contig 13167 bp, 11 predicted proteins | sample MalvirmetaMSP118_FD_184232 | JGI IMG/M metagenome (GOLD analysis project Ga0207904, IMG submission 184232) | Marine viral communities from the Deep Pacific Ocean - MSP-118 (SPAdes) | ecosystem: Environmental > Aquatic > Marine > Oceanic | place: Pacific Ocean | collected 2011-05-30 | reverse complement strand
TTGCTGATAGAAAGCAACACCCTGGTCGATTCGATCCTGTGTCATAAAGATGGGGCGGTACTCCGCCCAGGTTTTGGTTTTTTCCGCTGGGCGGGCGATGGCTTCCAAAATGGATTGACTCTGGTGAGCTGAAGCCAGCAACGCCTTGAGTTTGGCTTCGGGGTACGCTTTCTCTGTGCGGATCTCCTCGATAAAGGCCGCTGCCTTGGGGTGATGAAGATAGCTTTCAGACTGCTTGCTGTCGGCCGCCGCGGATACCGCGTGAGAGCAAGCCAAAAGTAGCGCGCCGGTTACAGTGGCAAAGGCGCCGGAAAGGATGCCGGAGAAAAGCCTGGAATGGGCTGGATAAAGAGTTTGCGTCAAAGTCAGGTCTCACTTGCTTTATCTGAAGAATGAATAGTTAGGTCGCCAGTAATTTGCGATGGGTCTGAATCGACATCAGAATACCAAAGCTGGCCATCAGGGTAACCACGGAAGTGCCGCCGTAACTGACCATTGGTAACGGAACGCCGACCACCGGCAGAATGCCACTGACCATACCGATATTCACGAATACATAAACAAAAAATGTCAGCGTAATAGAACCGGCCAACAGGCGCGAATAGGTATCCTGCGCGTTGATGGCGATATAGATGCCGCGGGCGACAATGGCGAAATAGATCATCAGCAGGGCGCATACGCCCAGCAAACCGAATTCTTCTGCGAGTACGGCAATAATAAAATCGGTTGAACTTTCCGGCAGAAAATCCAGGTGGGCCTGCGTACCGTGCAGCCAGCCCTTGCCTTCCCAGCCGCCGGAGCCAATGGCGGTTTTGGACTGCATTATATTCCAGCCTGAACCCCATCGATCCAATTCAGGGTTTAAAAAGGTGAGCACCCGTTGCCGTTGATAATCGTGCATCACCATCCATACGCCGCCGCCGGCCGGGATCGCCGCCGCAAACAAACCGGCAATGTATTTCCAGTTTAGACCGGACAGAAACAAGACGATCAGCCCGGAGCTGGCAATGAGGATGGCGGTGCCCAGGTCCGGTTGTTTGGCAATGAGTAAAGTGGGTATCAGAATCAAAATGGTGGATAGCACCACCGGTTTCCAGCCCGGTGGCAATGCTCGTTCCGCCAGATACCAAGACAGCATCATGGGCACAATGACTTTCATTATTTCAGAAGGCTGAAAACGCCCCAGACCGGGTATAGCGAGCCAGCGTTGTGCGCCTTTGGCTTCCGTACCGGTGACCAAAACGCCGATGAGCAAACAAATGCCGATGCCGAACAACCAGGGTGTCCAGCGTTTGTAGACTCGTGGCGGAATGAACGCCAGCGTCATCATACCGGCAAAGCCGATGACCATTCGCACCATTTGTCGCAACATCGTATCCACGCTTTGACCACTGGCACTGTAGAGTACAAACAAGCCCACGGTGATTAAAACCAACAGGCCGCCAAGCAGTGGCGCGTCCAGGTGAATCGCCTGCATTATACCGACCCGGCGGGTGACCGGGGCCGAGGAATCCAGCTGATATTTAAAGTCCGACTGACTCATGGTTGTTGCACCGCGCGTGAAGTAGGAACGGCTGCATCTTCATCCAGGGAATGGAAATACGCATCCATGACCTGACGTGCAACCGGGGCGGCAGTGGATCCGCCGCCACCGCCGTTTTCAACCAGTACCGCTACCGCGATTTGCGGGTTGACCACCGGTGCAAAGCCGACGAACAGTGCGTGATCCCGGTGCCATTCCGTGAGCTTTTCAGCGTCGTATTCCTCATCCTGTTTGATGCCGAGCACTTGGGCGGTGCCGGTTTTGCCGGCAATGTCATAACCGGTCAGGTTTTTACTGATGCTGCGTGCTGTGCCGTGCTTGCTGTGCACCACATCGCGCATGGTCTGGATAATGCGGTCCCAGTTTTCCGGGTGGTTGAGTTTGATCGCCGGGCCTGCCTCCGGTTTGGGCTGTGGAATGCCGCCGATGGCTTTAACCATGCGCGGCTGTACCGGCACTCCGTGATTGGCCAGAATCGCAGTGGACAATGCCAATTGCAGGGGTGTCGCCAGCATGTAGCCCTGTCCTATGCCGGTGATCAGCGTTTCACCCGGAAACCAAGCCATATTACGGGTGGCTTTTTTCCAGAATCGCGAAGGCAGCAGGCCGGGACGCTCACTGGTCAGATCGATTTTGCTTTTATGGCCGAAGCCGAACGGTTCCATGACATCGTGAATTTTGTCGATGCCCATTTTGAATGCCAGATCATAAAAATAGGTGTCGCAGGACTGAACGATAGCGGTGTGTAAATCGACAACACCGTGGCCCCATTTTTTCCAATCCCGATAGTAGCGGGCGTCGTTTTCCAGCCGATAGAAGCCGGGATCATAAAGGGAAAATTGCCAGGTGGTGGTGCCACCGTCGACACCGCCCAGGCCAACAATCGGTTTAATCGTCGAGCCGGGAGGGTATTGACCTTGCAGGGCACGGTTAAACAGCGGCCGGGCTTTGGAGGTGTTCAGGTCGTTAAAAGTGGCGTAATCAATACCGGTGACAAAAAGGTTCGGATCAAAGCCGGGCACGCTGACAAAAGCGAGTATGCCGCCGGTGGTCGGGTCCATGGCTACAACCGCGCCGCGCCGACCTTCCAGTGCTTTTACCGAGGCCAGTTGCGTGGGCAGATCCATAAACAGTTGCAGATTATCGCCGGGCACGGGGTCGGTGCGCTCAAGTACTTTGGTAATGCGGCCGCGGGCATCTGTTTCGATGGTCTGAAAGCCGACTTCGCCGTGCAGGCGCGGTTCGTAGAAAGCCTCGATACCGGTTTTCCCGATGTGCTCTGTGGCGCTGTAATTGGTGGCGTTAAGCTTTTTTAATTCACGCTCATTGATACGGCCCACATAGCCGACAGCGTGGGACAAGGGTTCTCCCAAGGGATAATGACGCACCAGATTGGCATCCAGGGTGACCCCAGGCAGAGAATGTTGGTTTACCGCAATGACTGCAATTTCCTGCTCCGTGAGTTTGAATTTCAGTGCTACCGGTGTAAAAGGGCGGCGGCGTTGTGATAGTCGGGTGTGAAAGCGGTCTATCTGGCTGTCCGTCAGCGCCACCAGTTTACTCAGCTCCTGAATAGTACCGTCTATATCCGGGCACAGCTCTTTGGTGATGCTGACCGCATAACTGGGGCGGTTGTCCGCCAATAATTGACCGTTGCGATCAACGATGAGACCCCGAGTGGGCGCAATTGGTTCGATAGTGACCCGGTTTTCATCCGATAGATTGCTGTATTTTTCATACTGCAGTACTTGCAGATACACCATCCGGGTGATTAATAGCAGGATGAATAGAATCACCAGAAAAATAGAGACCACTGCACGCCGGGCAAATACCTGGGTCTCCCGATAATAGTCTTTTAAGGTGATGGGCTTTGCCATAATGAACCGTGCGGTTACCTGTGGTAAGGGTGGCCTTTCAGAATCGACCAGGCCCGATAAAGTTGTTCAGCCACTAAAATTCGTACCAGCGGATGGGGTAGGGTGAGCGCCGATAATGACCAGCTTTCCTGCGCCGCCTGGCGACATCGGGTTGATAAGCCTTCCGGCCCCCCGATTAACAGCGAAATGTGTTTGCCGCTGTGCATAAGGAGTTCGAGGCGTTCAGACAGGGATTCGGTGGAGTGCGGTTTGCCGGGTACATCCAGTGTAATAACATGATCTTGCGGATGGATTGCCGCGAGCATTTGCTGTCCTTCTTTTTCGGTGATTCGCGCCAGGTCGGCATTTTTGCCCCGCTTGCCCGCAGCGATTTCCGTCAGCTCCAGTGTCAGATCCTGGTTTAGCCGCTTTTGGTATTCATTGAATCCCTGGTCTACCCAGGCGGGCATTTTTGTTCCCACTGCGATCAGGCGAATGCGCATTCCGATATCGGGTCAGCCTTGTCCTTGATTGTCGGGAGACATGCTCCAGAGCTTTTCCAGATCGTAAAAGCGGCGGGTGTCCGGCAGCATAATATGAACGATGATGTCGCCCAGATCCACCAACACCCATTCGGCGGCTTCTTCGCCTTCGATACCGATGGGGGTGAGACCGGCGTGTTTGACTTTCTCGCGTACGTTCTCGGCAATCGACTTAACATGCCGGTTGGAGGTGCCACTGGCGACGATCATAATGTCGGCAATGCTGGTGAGCGGTTTAACGTCCAGGATCACGATATCTTTGGCTTTCATGTCGTCCAGGGCGTTTATCGCTATGTCTTTTAATGTTTGGGGATCAGTCATTAGATCGGTTGCCGTTCCTGTATCCGTAAAGTTTGTTTTGCTGAATATAGGCCCAAACTGCGTCAGGTAAAAGGAATCGGGGCGTAATTCCTTCCGCAATCTGTTGCCTCAGTTTGGTCGCAGAGATGTCTAGCGCCGTCGTTTCGTGTACGTAGATGCGCCCACCGGCACTTTTCTTCAGCTCATCGGCCGGTGCCTGGAGTTGCTGCAACAGCTGGTACTCGGTGGAGTCGTCTTCCGGCAGTTTATTGCCGGGCCGGTGTGCCACCCAAAGATGGGCCAGCTCCAGAATACGCTGCCACTGATGCCAGCTACAAAATTGATTGAAGGCGTCCATCCCCATAATAAACACCAGCGGGGCATTGGCACCGATCTGATCGCGGATATGGATCAGTGTGGTGATGCTATAGGAGGGTTCATTGCGGGTAATTTCCCAATTATCCACCTCAAATCCCGGTACTCCGATACAGGCCAATTCAGCCATCGTTAGGCGATGCTTGGCGGTGCTGTCCGGGCTTTCCCGATGGGTGGGCATATGGCAGGGAATGAGCCGTACAAAATCCAGCCCCAGGCGGGATTTGGCTTCCCATGCCAGGCGTAAATGTCCGGTGTGAATCGGGTCGAACGTGCCGCCCAGAACGCCGGTAGCGTTAGACGCGGATTTGTCCATCACCCAACACTACGTATTTTTGCGAAGTTAAGCCATCAAGGCCGACCGGGCCGCGGGCATGGATTTTATCCGTGGATATGCCGATCTCGGCCCCCAGACCGTACTCAAAACCATCGGCAAAGCGGGTAGAGGCATTGACCATGACCGAACTGGAATCCACTTCAGTCAGAAAGCGCCGCGCCAGGGTGTAATTTTCGGTGACAATGGTGTCAGTGTGCTGCGAGCTGTAAGTGTTGATATGGTCAATGGCTGCATCCAAATCCGCCACCACACGAATCGCTAAAATCGGTGCCAGGTATTCCGTATGCCAGTCGTCTTCTGTTGCCGCAGTGCAGTCGGGCAGAATCCGGCGGGTCTGTTCGCAGCCGCGCAGCTCAACTGCGTGTTCGGCATAGCGCTCTGCCAGTTTTGGCAAAATCAGGTCGGCCACGGTTTCGTGAACCAGCAGGGTTTCCATCGCGTTGCACACACCGTAACGATGTGTTTTTGCATTCACCGCGATATTAATGGCTTTCTCGGGGTCGGCTTCTGCGTCGATATAGACATGGCAGATGCCATCCAGGTGTTTGATCACCGGAACGCGAGCGTCTTTGCTGATGCGTTCAATCAGGCCTTTACCGCCACGGGGGACGATCACGTCGACGTATTCGGGCAGGGCGATGAGTTCGCCAACGGCGGCACGGTCGGTGATTTCCAGCACCTGCACAGCGGCGGCGGGAAGGCCGGCTTGCTCCATGCCTTGACTGATGCAGCGGGCGATGGCCTGGTTGCTGTTTATGGCTTCTGATCCACCGCGCAGGATTGTGGCGTTACCGGATTTGAGGCACAGGCTGGCGGCTTCAACGGTTACGTTGGGGCGGGATTCATAGATGATGCCGATGACGCCCAACGGTACGCGCATTTTTCCCACCTGAATGCCGGAGGGACGGTATTTCATATCGGTGATTTCGCCCACGGGATCGGGCAGGGCGGCCACCTGGTGCAGGCCTTCGATCATGTTGTCGATACGGGCCGGGGTCAGTTCCAGGCGATCCAGCAAGGCGGCTTCCAGGCCGTTGTTACGGCCATTCTCAAGGTCGGTTTTGTTGGCGGCCATGAGGGCATCGCGTGAGGACTGAATGGCGTCGGCAATGGCCAGCAATGCGCTGTTCTTGGCGCCGGTATTCGCTCTTGCCATCTGGCGTGATGCGGCACGCGCCTGTTGACCCAGTCGGGCCATGTAGGCTTTGACTTCCATGGAATCGGGAACCTGCAGTGTGAAATTTAAATGATAAGCCCTTCATTATACCCAGATTGCGTACGCACTGCCATGCAGGGGCATAATGAAGGATTCAGGGACGCCAAGGTTAGAACCAGGCCGATACGAACAGGCGGATCACAGTCGCGTCGAAGCTGTACTCGGGCTCCTGGCCAGCGGCGTAACCGGTTGCCAGGACATTGCGGAAGTTGTCGTAGTCGTAACTGATTAAATCCCAGGCAATATTGGCAGTACCACGGTCAATCCAGGATGCCCAGCGGGTATCAAATTCGTAGCTCACTTTAACGCCAACGGTATTGCTGGAAAACTCCGACAGCTCCTTATCCCGTGCCATGTAGTTCTGGGAGTCGATACGGGGGAACAAGTCGCTGTAAAATTCCGCCTCACCTTGCTCGTAAATACGGAAATGAATATCGAAAATCCATCGGTCGCCAAGCGGGTGTGTGTAACCCAGATCAAGGTTGTAGGCATCAATATCCCAGGTATCCCGGAATGAGCGGTATTCGAAATTAAGCGCCGCGCGGTAGGGCAGGAAATATTTGCCACGGATGGCCAATGCCTGGGTGGTACGGGTTTCCGGATAGATCTCCGGGGCGTAGCTGTAACCTTTGGGCACCGTGTTGTCTATATAGCGGAACGAACGGTAAGGGTTGTTCAGATAGCCCTGATCGGTAATGGCTTGGTAGGAAAAACCCATCAGCAGGTTCTTGGTCATCACCTGGGTCCAGGTAACCTGATAGCTGTGGCGGCGAATGTCTTCCTGGAACGTAGCATCGGTGCTTTTGCCGACACTGTCATCGCCATAAGCGTAGTTGATACTCAGGGTGCTGAGGTCGCCAAAAAAATCCTGGCTGACGCCGACAAAATAGGTGTCGGCGTCATAATCATTTTCGGTACTGTTACTCAAGCCAGCGGTGATGATGGTTTTATTGAGCAGGTAATCGGCGCTGAGGTCGTATTGGGTGCGCTCTTCGCTGTAGGCGCTGGCCGTGCTCTCGACATCAATGGATGCGCCGGAAATCTGGTCGACGTAATACTGCGCCGACAGGGAAACGTCTTTGCGTACACTCTTGCGCACCAGAACAGCGGGGCCATCTATGGTGACGCCGCCGCCATCGTAGCTGTGGTACATCAGATCTGCGCGGTCTTCCGGCAAAACGGCGGACCAGGCCATCGGTGTCAACAAACAGCACAGCAGCCCAAGCCAGCGTATCGGGAATCCGGACTTGTTGTTAGTTACAACCACAACCGCCTCCATCACCGCCTTCTGCGCCGCGTGCGCCTTCACGTGCTTGATAGACATGATGCATGAAACTGCTCTCAATGGGATCGCGACCAAAGCTCATTATGGGGTCTGCCAGATTGTTACGCTCATAGGGTTTGACCCAGGGCTTCACGGTTTCACAACCGGTGATCGCCCCGAACGCCAATATCAGCATACATACCGCAATCGGTTTCTTCATGGGTTCTTATATCATTCCCGTATCAGTTGTCTGATTTGTTTTTCGTAATCCTGCTCATAACCCGGCTTATAGCCGCGGTGTAAAAATCGCATGTTGCCTTTCCGGTCTACCATAATGGTGCTGGGCATGGAATCGATCTTATAGAGTTCGCTGATTTTATTTTTGCTGTCGTAGCCGATGGGGAAGGTGACTTTGGCGGATTCCAGTAACGCCTCAGCATCTTTCGGTTTGAAGTCGACATTGACTCCATAGACAGTAAAACCCAGCTTTTTGTATTTTTGATACAGGTCTTGGAGCAGCGGCATTTCTTCACGGCAGGGGCCGCACCAGGAAGCCCAGAAATTAATCATCACCACATCGCCTTTCAGCTCGGAGAGCGCCAGGGTTTTATCTTTTCCGGTGGGCAGGCTGAAGTCCGGTGCGGGTCCCGACAAACTTTCGGATTTGGCGAATAGGGAGGCGCTGAACAGAGCAACGACAATGGCAACGCTAAATTGCATGAAACGATGTTTAACCATGATTTTGAACCCTCGTTATCATCTTGCCCCCCAATTGATACAACCGTGCTGAAACAAACCTGGCGGCCGGATCCAAACGGATCAAAAAAAGTAAGTCAGAGCTGCGGTGTATTGCAGGTGGTGCGCTGTACCCTCTCGACCCAGCGGGTTGAGAATGGCGGGTTTGTCGGTGATCAGGTCTTGAAACGTGATATGCATAGCGAACGAATCGCTGGCAATTACCCGCAGTCCGAAACCCAGGTTCAACGCAAAGTCTTTTTCGCCCAGAAATTCAAGAGAGCCGCCGCCCGCCAATACATAGACTGCGGTATTGAGGGCTAACTTATCGGTGATGAACACTTCACCCGGCAGGACATTGATGCCCATGGACAGGTTATAGAAAATAAAATCCCGTTCGCTGCGGGTCACCAGGTTCAGGTCAGCAAAATCCTCAACCGGCGTATTGCCCACCTGGGTTTGGCCGTATTGCGCCTGAAAGAACAGATCTTCTGTTACATGCCAGGCACCCTGCAAGCCCCAGAACGCATCGGTTCCGAAGTTCTCTATGCTGATCAGACCCAAATAGGCACCCACCTCGAAGTTTTCATCGTCGATGTCTGCCTCATTCAGGTTCAGGCGAACCACTTGAGGGTCTATTACGGGTGGTTCCTGAAGGATACCTTCTTCCGCAAAGCTGATCTGACTGCAACTGAGCAATGCCAGTAATGATGCCGTCAGAAAAAGGCGGATAGTCCTATTGTCCATTCGTCGCTCTCTTCGTTTTTAGCTTGTTCGGTTAAAATCATAACGCTTCTGTATTCTCCCCGAACCATAAGGTGTCTGGTCAAATAAACCCGTAGCCCCAGGCCAGCATGGAGTGTCTCGTCGATACGGTCGCTGACCTGTATCGCAGTTTTGCTATAGCTGGTGTTTTTTATACCACCGCCGAGGGTCAGGTAGGGCGAGTATCGCCACTCCGGCCAGGGCTGGTGGGTCAGGCTGATATTAAGGAAATTGAAATCAACAGAGGTGCCATAGGCTTCGCCCAGGGTGCCCTCTACGGACAAATTATCGGTGAAATAATAACCCAGATACAGATCGCTGGTGCGGGCGCCGCTAAACGACCCTACTTTGAACCCGGTTTCCCAGCGGCGGTGCGCGAAATCGTCGGCGCTGACGGTGGCAATTTGGGTGGCTTCGCCGTCGGGGCTGACCGTTCTAGCGATGTCATTCTGATGGGCCCAACCGGTAAAGCCTTTGGCCGTGCGGACTTTGAGCCAGTCCGTGCGACGTACCATAACTTCAACCCAGTCGCCCCGTTCCACAATCTGAGTGACCGGGTAGCCGCGCCCCGGGCCTGTACGTAAGTCCAGATAGGGTTCGGCGACCTTGACGGAGGGGTATTCGGTAGCCTGTACATTGCGGATGCTCAAACTACAGAAAACTAAAACAATTAATAGTATCCGGACAGTCATGTGGGGGCTGGAATGCCTTCTTATAAAGTGTATATATTGGCCTAAGTGGGGCGTCATTCTATAGTATTGCGGGGTACTCAGCTACCCACCACATGTGTTCTACTTCTCTAATTATCGGGGGCGTCGAAATGATTATTGTAGTATTGGCCACCAATATCCAGCCATTCCGCAATTAACCTTAGTTCTCCTGGGGTCATATAGCCATCGTGGCTGGCTCCGGCTTCGAATTTATCGAAGAAGCCCGGGGAGCTCATTGCCCCCGCGGAACTCATTACCGGCGCAAGGGTAGGTGGACACAAAACGGTGTCGGTTATCGGGTTGTTCATGTTATCCAGTACCGGATCGCCGTTTTCATCCAGGCGTGGTTCCTCCTGGGTGCAGTCGGTGACGCCACCACTGCCATCGGCCACCATCTCCACATCGGCAAAAAACAAATCGATATAGGCACGATTGCGGACCCCGTTGGTGCCGTCCACTTCGCCGGTTAATTCCAGATTGGCAGAGGGGATGCGGGGGTTGCCTGAGCCCGTGGTGCGGTTATGGCAGCGAATACAGGTGGCCGGGTTGCCGTCGCTGGCGAGATTGTCGCGTGGGTATTCCCACAACGGCTGGATATGCTCCTGGTAATGAATCGTGATGCGGCAGCGCGCGTTCCAGGGGCTGCAGTTGGTATTGGCGGGGGCGGTGTAAAAGCTGGTATCGGCACTGGACAGCATGTCGCTGTATTGTAGCATCAGGCTGGCGTCCGGCGTCGAGCCGGCCCTCCAGGTGTCCACATAGATTAGATCGGGGTTGAGGATCATGCTGTCTTCGGGTCTGTCCATGGTGGTAGCGGCTTTGGCCTCCGCCATGGTGGCGTAGTCAAAGGGTGCAGTGATCGCCGGATCCGCGCCGGGATAGGACGAGCCCGCAGGCAGGCCTTGATTGGTGCTGTCTGCCTGAGCGTCGTAGCGGCCGTGGGGGGCAGTGCTGTTGCGACTGTGGCAGCCCTTGCACTCCAGTACTTCCCCCGGTCGCAGGCTAATCCAATTCTGGTGTCGCCCGTTCAGCCGTTTGCCGTCTTTGTCGGTGACGCTGATCATCAAAGGCACGTTGGCAGGCACTCGCACTTTAACAGAACCATCGGGTTCAATAGGGGCATAACCGATGATCTCTTTCATGCGTTGTGTATTGGACAGACCAAACGAGCCGTTGGCGGGTTGTTTCACATTCCGTGGCGGCTCGTAAGCACCCTTAATCACTCTTAGGAAACGGGCAGGGCGGTCCTCGGCATTGCTCACCGACGGGTTCGACCAATTCGGATAGCTTGCGTGTACCCAACCGTCGGTTTCGTAAACATTGCGGATATGGATCACGGCTTCTTCATTCTGGGCGTCTTTCAATTCTATATAGGTGGCCGCGGAAATTTTGCCGTCGGTGACACCGGTCAGGGAATCGTCGTCGTAATACGGTTGCGGCACCTCTTTGGGCGCGGCCATTGCCAGATCGCTGAAGTAAAAACCCGGTTCGCCTTTCAACACCGGCACCTGGGTTTTATTGTCGTAATCCACCATCCAGACATTGTACATAGGCGCTGGCGCTGTGGCCGCCGGGTCGTCCAGGTTGTCCGCCAGGCAGGGTAGCGTTTTACTGTCCAGATGCACCCGGCATTGGTTCCAGCTGGTGAGCGCGCGGCTGGTATCATCCCACAGGGCAAAATAAGCGGAGTAGTAGCCGCCGGGTGACAGGGGGTTATCGGTTTCCACTACGTGATCGGTAATGCTGGTTTGCGCAGGCCCGTTGCCATTGGTGGTGGCGGTGGGGGTGTAGTTGTCGATGTAACTGTCGACGTCGATGGTAATAAAATCGCCGCCGTTGCTGGTGCTGTTCATGGGGCGGGCCAAAACGTACAAGCTGCCATCCGGCAGAATGTCGGCTTTTACAAAATGCAGGTCGGAATCATTATGGCCGCTGTCGTGGCTATGCAAACCGTATAATAATTCGTTGCCAGTGCCGTCGGCATTGGTGCGATACAGGCTTACGGCGTTGCGTGCGTAGCGGTCCCAACGGCTGTAGACAATGCGACCGTCGAGGGTCACAACGGGATAAAAGTCGTGGCTCATGTTAAACGTGATCTGGCGGATGCTGCTGCCGTCTTCTTCCATCACATGCAGACTGAGTGCGGCTTGTCGCCCGCTCTCTTCCCGGTTGGCAAAGGCCGGTTTTCCTTCGTCCAGTAACACGGCTCTGGTTTTTTGCTGGCGGGTGGATGCGAACACAATATCGCCGGTGGGCAGGTAGCGGGGCGTAATGTCGTGACCCCGCTCGGCGGTAATGTCATCGGGAATGACTCTGCGCAATGCATCGTTTTCAACGTCATATTCCCAGATATTCCAGGTAGGCTGTTCTTCTTCATCGGCGTTTTCCAGCTGGGGCGCGCGCATGGAAAACAACACAAACTGGCCATCAGAAGACACATCCAGATCCCGCACGTCGTAATTCCCGCTGTAAACACGTCCACTCAGGTTGGTTTCTTTTGCGTTCTGACTGGCGCGCTCTTTCATCATCAGGCGGGCTGAACCCACAAAGCGCAACGGATCATTGAGTTGGTCGGTTTCTTCGCTGATCAGGCGCTGAACGTAAAACATGGGGGTGCCCGCGGCGAGCGGGTCGCTTTCCCCGGCTGTTTCGCTGCCGGGTAAACGCTCGTCGCTGCCACAACCATAAAGCGTGGCAAGCATCAGGCTCAGGACAAACGCCAAAACCGCTTTCGTTTTTAATCGGGCTTGCTTCGCTTTTCCGGCGCTCAGCGAATAGATTTTCATTTTCTTATTCCATCATAAGACTGCTGGCAGCGCAGACGTCGTTATCGCTGACCAGTCGTTTGGCTTAACTCTTCAATCTCAGTGTAGGTCAGTGTGGGGATAGGGGCAGCGCTCATAGCGCAACTTGGCGCGCGGCCTGCAATTTACTGGTCAAAATTTGGACTGCTTCACAGAGTGAACAAAATTAACCGCACTGTTTATCGGATTGGGATGGTGTTCACGTATCAACCAGTCGATTGCTGTTTACACTGAACCTATATTCACCAGGGCAGTTCGCGATCAGCGAGTTCAGGTGCCAATACAGGTGCCGATAGAGTTCTCAGAGTAGAACCAGTGTGGACACATTTTAATTCCAATGGATTTGGCTTTTTCCGGCCTGCTTTGCAGTGCGTGGAATTTTTCTCCGGGGCAGTAGTTTGGGAATGACAGGTACAGTTTCATGGGAAAACACAACAGCGTTTCGTTTGCATTAAAAGTGGGTCTGGTCATGTTGGGCGTGACCTCCCTGCTGGCGGGCACCTCCGTGCATGCCGGGGCTCGTGATCAGGCGAAGCGTATGTATGACCGCATCGCAGGAGTACCGCCCACGGCCATTCAGCTTGAAGCCATGCTGGACATCATGGATGTAAACCGCGACAACGTGACCGACAGCGAAGCATTGGCGATCCAGGCTGCGGAGCTGGCATTTGACTCTCCCATCTTTTATAACGTCACCCTGAAAAATATGGTCACACCCTG
>Ga0207904_1000563_pt1 | contig 13411 bp, 6 predicted proteins | sample MalvirmetaMSP118_FD_184232 | JGI IMG/M metagenome (GOLD analysis project Ga0207904, IMG submission 184232) | Marine viral communities from the Deep Pacific Ocean - MSP-118 (SPAdes) | ecosystem: Environmental > Aquatic > Marine > Oceanic | place: Pacific Ocean | collected 2011-05-30 | reverse complement strand
TATCCCGAACGAGGGTGTTTATACACTGAATCTATGGGCACGCAATGATGACTTAGTGATCGACCATATCTATCTGACCAGTATCGACGGGGACACGCCACCGGTTACCGATCCAGTTGATCCTGATCCGGCCATGGTAGCAACTCCTGAGATTAATCCGGCCAGTGGCACCATCGCCTCGGGCGGGACGATAACTATCAGTACGGACACCACGGATGCAGCGATTTACTACACTACCGATGACTCCGCCCCCACCACGAGCTCAACGCTGTATAACGGGCCTATTGCCCTGGCCGATAACACATACACCATTCGGGCCATCGGTGTTCTAGCCGGAATGACCAACAGCACTGAAGCCACGGCAACAATTACCGTAGGCGACACTGTTAATGACGGATTGTTTCAAGAAGTGGACGGCAGGGTCAATATCGAAGCCGAGAACTATCATGTGCTCACCGCCGCACCTGGCGGAGCGGAATGGACTGAAGTCACACCGGCCGGCGCTTTTGACGGAGCAGCGATTAAGGCACCTAATGTCAGCGGCGGCTTTGATGATTACACCACCAGTACCCGGGTAGACTACGATATTCATTTCACCAATCCCGGCACCTATCGCATCTGGCTGCGTTGGCCTGGCGATGCAGCCGACCTCAGCGCTTTTGTAGGACTGGACGGTACCCTGGTTAGCAGCCGCTTCCGCCTGAACACTGGCACCGGCGACTGGCAGTGGGATGATTCGCGCAATGGCCCCTCCACCGTTACTATCCCGAACGAGGGTGTTTATACACTGAATCTATGGGCACGCAATGATGACTTAGTGATCGACCATATCTATCTGACCAGTATCGACGGGGACACGCCCCCGGTTACCGATCCGGACGACCCCGATGCGACTGTGACTGAAACACCCACTTTTGATCCCGCCGGGGGCACCTACGCACCGGGCGCAGAAGTGTCCCTCGATTCGACAACAGACGGTGCGCGCATCTATTACACTGTTGATGGCTCCGATCCCGATGGATCCTCTATTGAATACACCGCACCTATTGCTTTGGAACTGGGCGAAACCACGATCCGTGCTATCGCCATCACTGACGGACTGGCGGACAGCGCCATTGCTGAGGCAACATTCACGGTAACGGAAGATAGCGAGCGCGAGTTCCAAGAGTCCGATGGCCTAGTGGTGATGGAAGGTGAAAATTATTCCTCTCTTACCCCTGCTACAGCATACAGCGGAGCTTCGTGGGCAACCGCCGGTTTCGCGGGCGCTTCCAAAGGCTCGGCTCTTCAGGCACCGGGAGAAGATGAAATACCTGGTGGAATACCGGGAGATTATGCAAGCGCACCCCGGGCCGACTATAAAATTCGTTTTAATACCACCGGCACTTACTATTTGTGGTTGCGAGGGCAAGAATCCACAAATGCGCAGGACAGCCTCTATGTGGGAATAGACGGTATAAAGCTGGCATCTCCAGACTATTTTAGATTCAAGCTATCTCCCTGGACAACCCCATGGGAATGGCAGGATTCATCTACCACTAGAGGTGTGCATGAAATTGTAGTCAATAACCCCGACGTCTATACATTAAACCTTTGGATGCGCTATACCGACCTTGTGGTCGACAAGATTGTACTGACAACTAACCCCGCAATCATGTTAACCGGCGACGGCCCGGCTGAATCAACGTCCAGTGGCGGCATCACCACGGTAGCCCCACCGACGATCAGCCCGGACGGAGGCTCGTTTGCCGGAACCGTTGATGTGTCCCTTTCCAGCTCCACGGGAGGAAGCATCTATTACACCACCGATGGATCGACGCCAACCACCAGCTCCCCGCTCTACAGCGGCCCGTTTACATTGAGCAACACAACCACTGTTCAGGCGATTACGGTACGACCCGGTTTCAGCAACAGTACTGCAAACAAGGCCAGATTTACCGTGAACCCAACGGCGGATACGGTGTTCCTGGAAGAGGATGGCACCGTAGTAATGGAGGCAGAAAACTTCCACGGCTCCGTGGCATCAACTGTAGACACCATGCAACCCTGGACCAAGGTGGACGGTGAAGCAGAGGCCAGCGGTTTAGCAGGAGAAAACGCGGTGCAAGCACCCGTCGGAGCGGCTAATAGGATCCCACAACCTCCATATATAAACGAGGCAGCACATTTAGATTACAATATCGACTTTACCAATCCCGGAACCTACATAGTGTGGATCAGGGGATTGGCGCCAACGTCGGCCCCTGACCCCGCGTCCGAGTACGAAACGTTGCGTGTCGCCCTTGATGGCCAAGATGTCTTTCCTACCGGCAGTTCCAATGAACACTTATCACTTAAACTGGGTTCCGATCAAGGCATAGGAAAAAACAAATGGAATTGGAACAACAAAAAACTTGGGAATCCCCCGGTATCCAATTTTGTTATACAAATAGATAGTTCAGGCGTTCACACTTTCAGCCTGGTAATGCGCGATTCTGACCTGATCATCGATCAGATCATGCTGACCACCGATTCAACAACAACACTGGACGCTTCCACGCCACCACAAACAGAATCTGCCAGCTCAGTGGGCAGCCCATAACAAACTGCCCCGCCATGACGAAGGCAGCGAGTAAGGCCTGGCAATGTTGCCGGGCCTTACTTCTTGGGTGTTTTTTACAACTATTATACGGTCACACTGTCTACATCAACCCGATGTCAGGTTACGGACTCAGAGGATGCCTATGACCAATAACGTTCAACCTATGTGGCTTACGGCCAACTAGTGACGTCAATAAGAGTATGAAACACCGATCCACCAATAAACACGGATGCCGCCAGACCCGGCATTGCGATCGGAAAGAAATAGTCAACTAGATTGATGCAGTAAAGGATTATTTATGAGTGTTATCCGTGCAGCCAAATGGAAATATGTTTTCATTCTTGTCTGTGTTGTTTTTGGCGTCTCTGCCTGCGATAACTTTGAGTTGGTAGAGCGCGGACAAAATGCCGGGGCAGACCGGGGCAGCTCCAACCCTCCGGCGCAAGAGACGGTGGGGACACCCACCTTCAATCCCGTGGCCGGCACCGTAGCCAGTGGCACCAGCGTCGCCATCAGCACGACCACCGCCGGGGCCACGTTGTATTACACCCTGGATGGCAGTGAACCCGGCGTTAACTCAACGGAATACACCTCCCCCGTTGCCCTCGGCGATGGCAATCGGACCTTAAAAGCGATAGGTGTGCTGGAAGGCTACCAGGACAGCACGGTGGCCAGTGCCGATTACACTGTCGGCGGCATTGATCAAACCCTATTCCAGGAAAAGAATGGACTGGTGGTAATGGAAGCGGAGGCGTCCCAGGAGATCGTTGCCGGTGCGACTGACTCACTGCAATGGAATATCCTCGAACAGGACGACGCCTTCGGAGGCGCTCTGATCCAAGCTCCGGACACCACGGAAAAAACGGATGTCAGCGCTGACAACACCCGTGCCGACTATAAAATCTACTTTACCAACCCTGGCACCTATTACTTATTCTTAAGAGGCCTATCAACAGAGGCAAACCGATCTGTCTATTTCGGATTGAGCGGCGCGGCGAACGATACCCCCGCGTCCTTTGAGTTTACCTCCGAGGCCGATACCAACTGGGTATGGGAGAACAATGCTGAAACCCAAGGGGTTGCCAGTATTCAAATTCCGGCTCAAGGGGAATATACCTTCACCCTGTGGATGAAATCCCCAAACCTGAAAATCGATCAGATCATACTTTCAACAAACCCCGACTACTTACCGGGAAAGGATCCGACCGACCCCACCGACCCGGCTGTGGCCCAAGCGCCCACCTTTGATCCAGAAGGAGGCACCCTGGGCCCGGGTGCAGAGGTCTATATGGCCTCCACAACGCCGAGCACATCCATTTTTTACACCATCGACGGTTCCGATCCTGACGCCTTCTCTACGCAGTACAACGGCTCTCCGATCACCCTGGAGCTGGGCAAAACGGATATCCGCGCCATTGCAATGGCAGATGGCTTGGCCGACAGCCCCGTTGCGTCGGCCAGCTACACCGTGACGGCCACCGATGCCAGCCGGGAGTTCCAGGAAGAAGGTGGCCTGGTCGTCATGGAAGGTGAAAATGCCTCGTTACTAGCGGCGGCAGATACCCGCCCTCCATTCTATGGTGAAGCCTGGAAGCGCGTGGATATTGCCGGCGCCACCGGGGGCGCGGTCATTCAATTGCCGTATATGACGGTCGGCGTTGGACGAGAAGACCATGCAAGAGGTCCCCGCGCCGATTACTTAATTAATTTTTCTACAGCCGGCACCTATTATCTTTGGCTAAGAGGCCAGAAATCGACGAACGCCATCGGTAGCTTGTATGTGGGTATCGACGGTGAGTTGCTGGACATAGGCCTGCTGCCCGTGAACAATTTTTTCAAGTTCAGGGATCTGGGTGATTGGAAGAGCCGATGGCAATGGGACAATTCCGAAAAAACGCAGGTTCATGCGATTCAAATTGATACGCCCGGGGTCTATACGCTGAATCTGTGGATGCGCTATAACGGTCTGGTGGTGGATAAAATTCTATTGAGCAATGAGGCCGCCTTTATTCCTTCCGACGAAGGGCCTGCAGAATCCCCATCGAACGGTGGCATACCCGCCGTGTCGGCACCGGCCATGAGCCCCGAAGGCGGCGTGTTCACCGGTGCGGTCGAAGTATCGCTGAGCAGCACCGGGGCAGCCAACATTTACTACACCACCGATGGGTCACTGCCAAGCAGCAGCTCAACGCTGTACACTGGACCCTTTACCCTAAACAACACTGCCACAGTTCAGGCCATTGCGATACGGCCAGGCTTCGTTGACAGTAGCGTGATCAGCGCCGGCTTTACTGCCAACTGAGCATTACTGGAAAAACATCACGGCGGTGGCGTCAGGCAGGGGTCCATCGTCGGCGAGCTTTATCGAAGCTGCTACCGGACAAGGCCAAGGTGAAGCAGCGCCGCGTATTCACTTTGAATAAGAAATGAAATGACCCCTCACATATAAACGCATTTACACTACCTTGCGGTTGGTCATCGCTGGCATGGGGCGGCCGCGTCTGCGCTGCGCTAAACTAAAATCGCTATTCAGCTCGGCCCGTAAATCGACGTTCACGTCCAAGGTCAAAGTGGGTCGGAAATCACGGAAACTTTGTACCGGCATTAACGTCGGTAGCTCCCGCGGCATCACCAGATTGGACTGCAGGGGAGCCGTATTGATGGCGGGATAGTCCACCCGCTCAAAACGTCGCACATCCCGCAATAACGGATTCCGCTCCACTTCGCTGGGCACCGCAAAAATACCGATTGCACCCATAACTTCGCCCAACTTTATGCTGCTTGAAAAGCGAATAATCATCGGCGCGGCAATCAAGCCCACCAATACCGGCGACAACCACCAGAAAAACAGCTCAGAATAAAAGTACGTGACCACACCCCAGGCAATCGCAATCACCGCAGCAAACCCGGTACGCTTAAATGCTTCACTCCAGGGAGTCATACGCCCGCCGCGGGATTGCGCGTTCCAGTTAACCTGATGACCAATCAATACGCTCACCACAAAGTAGGCATGAAACACCATCATCACGGGGGCGATCAAGATCGCGAACACCGTTTCCAGAGTGGCCCCTAAAAACAAACGAATTACACCCCCGAACTCCGCTCGCCGGTTGATAGCGGCTTCCACTACCGACAGTAATTTCGGCAGCAGCAGCATGCAGGCGGTTAGAAATAGCAAAGAGAATATCAAACTGGTTTTCGCAATAGGCCAGTCTGGAAACAACTGATACTGACTGCCGAAAAAGACGATGTCGGACTGCGCCCGGATCAACGCGTCGGCTGTACTCAACGCCAGCATCAACAACCAGAACAGTGATGAAATATAAGCGATTGCCCCTAAAAATAAATGCATCCGGCTAATGCCACGGAAACCGGCAGACCGAAGCAGTCCCAAATGCTGAACATTCCCCTGCACCCAACGGCGATCACGGGTAACGTAATCCAGTATGTTACTGGGGACTTCTTCATAGCTGCCTTTTAAATTGGGCAACAGAAACACAGACCAACCACCACGTCGCAACAGGGCCGCTTCAACAAAATCATGGCTCAGAATTTCTCCGCCAAAGGGCGCAGAGCCCGGCAACGTGGGTAACCCACATTGCTGTTGAAAGGCGTGAATCCGGATGATCGCATTATGGCCCCAATAATTTGCACAGTCGGTCTGCCAGAACGCCAGACCGTTTGCCAACATGGGGCTACATAGCGCAGCAGAGAATTGCAGAAAGCGACCGAAAAACGTTTTCTGCCGCACCGGAACCGGCACCGTCTGGATTAACCCGGCGTCCGGGTTTGCGTGCAGTGCCTGACTCAACGACAACATACAATCACCGGTCATGATGCTGTCTGCATCCAGCACAATCATAGCTTCATAGCGGCCACCCCAACGGGTACAAAAATCCGCTACGTTACCGACCTTGCGATGGGTGTTCTTTTCCCGGCGCCGATAGAATGCCTGTGCACCCAGATCACCCAGTCGGGCTTTTAATCCGTGCCATGCAGCCAGCTCAACTTCTGCTTTTTCCTTGTCCTGCGTATCACTCAGCAAATAAAAATCGAATTGCGACAAGGCACCTGTTTTGGCAAGTGAGCGCAAATTGGCCTCGAAGCCGGCACATACTCGATTCGCATCTTCGTTATAAACCGGCATGATCACAGCCACCCGGAAAGGCGGACGGTATTCATTGCGACTGGCATTACCCCGGCGCTGTCTTCGGCTCAGATTTTTACTTTGGCTCTCACTCAGGAAACGGGGGGACTGGTAGCGCTTCAACGTCAACGGATCCAGATGGCATAGCTGCAGAACAAAACCGATGATCGCGCTCCAAAAGGAGATCGTGACCCAGGCAAACGTAATTGTAAATAGCACCAACACAGCCCCTTCCAGCGCCGTGGTGCCGTTTGCGCTCAATATATCGAACATTGTCCAGGCACCGAAACAGCTGGTGGCAATCACCAGCAGAAAGACAACGAACACCCTGAGTCCTTTTGCAGGTATCCGATAAGCGTGCGTTGCGTCGGATCTACTCGATGTTGCCGGGGTTCCAAACATAGTTCCATACCTCACTTAAGGGTTGACCGCGCAACAACAATTGCAGACGCATATCAACCGTCTTGTCCTCTTCCGGTGCCAGTTTAAAGGCCACCCGCCATGTCTTTCCGTCTTGCAATTTTGATACCGTTAAATCCCTGAACTGGCCAGAAGACCCTTCCAGCCGGGCTTCCATCGGTAGCCCTGCAGCCACCTTGGTCAAGTCACCTCCGGCAAAGTCCACGATGAACTGGCGCACACTTCTATCCTGTGAATTATTTCCGCCTGCGTCCCGCCCTACCCGAGTTCGCACAACCTGTGCGGTCAATTGCTCAGGCATTGCCGAATCGGCGGTTTTTAGCCGATAACGAATCTGCAGCTCCTGCCCCGCTTTCAGTTGTTGCTTCGGTACCCAGTAAGCCACAATGTTGTCATTGGTTTCCGAGTCTGTAGGGATTTCCACCAACTCAACCCGGCCTTCACCCCACTCCCCTGTCGGTTCCACCCACAAGCTAGGGCGCTGATCGTAATGCGCTTCAGAATCCAGATAACTTTCAAACTGCCGGTCACGCTGAAACAGACCAAACCCTTTTACATTCGGGCTGACTGACGACGTAATCTGCAATTTTTTCGGATTCGTGAGTGGGCGCCAAATCCATTCACCGCCTTGAGTCAGCACTTGCATTCCGTCTGAATCATGCACTTCCGGACGAAAATCGTCGAAGTGCCGAGTTTTGTTTTCACCAAAATAAAACATGCTGGTGAGTGGCGCGACGCCCAGTTTAGTGACATCGGTTCGCGCAAAGAGTTTGGCTTCCACATCTACTATGACGGTTGCATTGGGTTTTAATGTGAACTGGTACACACCGGTAACCGAAGGGCTATCAAGAAGCGCGAGTATCGTCATACTGGTCGCGTGGGAGTCGGGTTTTTCAATCCAGAACTCCGTGAAGCGAGGGAACTCTTCACCACCGGGCTCCCCGGTGTTGATGGCGAGCCCACGCGCCGAAATGCCGTACACCTGTCCGCCACCCACCACCCGAAAATAAGACGCCCCCTGAAACACCAGTAGCTCATCTTTGTACTCAGCGGAGTTCAGCGGATAGTGAATCCGGTAGCCTGCGTAGCCGGTGTGATGAAAATCGTTGTTGGCCAACCCCGCACTGGGTTTTCCGAATTCAAACTGATGCGCGTCGTATCCAACCTCGCTGACCTGCTTATTGCGATCCACCACGTTAAGTTTCACCGGCTGTTTGTACAGAAAGCCGGGATGAAACATTTGGATCTCAAAAGCAGATTCGTCGTGAAACAAGGCCGCCTCGGGACGGAAACGAATTGAGCGATATTGGGAGTAACTCATGTTGGCGAAGGGCGCAGGTAAGGTTTCCTCTGGCGCCACATAATCCGTTGCAGCCAGCGCTTTGGCTCGAGCCGTAACCTGATCCACCAAAGCCGGCTGAGGCTGAGCAGGTGCCGGGTTTACAGCCGCCGCCTGAGGCACCACCGCGGGCGGCTCGGCCGGCTCTGCCGGTGCCCGAACGGTTGGCTGGCTGGAAGCGTGCGTGGGCACCCAGACAAAACAACAAAACGCCATTGCGAACATCAAACTGGATAAATGGTTGATCACTACTTCAGCTCCGATTTCCGAAATTGTTCCACGGTGCTTCCCTGTGCCCGGACTCCTGCCACACCGAAATAAAACCACGCCCGTGGCCTGCCAGTACGCTAAGCAAGAATTCTGCCAGTAGACTGAGCAATGCAGGAAATACACAATTCAGGGCAAAGGATACAGAAGGAGTTACTAACTAAGCCGTGCGGAGCTAGCAAAAATCAGATAAAAAATGTGAGAAAGTTAAAAAAATCAACGATCAGAGAAGGGTGTAGTCAATACAAATTGGACAGGTAAATTTGTAGCTTTTGCAATAAAGGAACCTTTATAGAGACACCGGGTATCAATTAATTGTCTTTCTTGGCCCAATACAATTCTACCCCCAAGTGAGCAGACCATTGGTCATTGGCGTACGCCTGAACCCGGTCCTGCTGGCGGCCATAGGAGCTTTTCAGATAGACATCCACCGCCGGTCGTCGGCCAACTTTTCTGGCCGCATGCCAGGATACCTGTGCGTTTCCAAAATACGAGCGGTTATCCAGCTCACGGTAATCAAACTGGTTTTGTTCCATAAATTGATAGCCATAGTTGTATTTCATCAGCACGCTCAACTTATTTGGCACCATATCGATATTCGCTTCTATGCCGTAGTTCTGGTTCTGGAAGGTATGCTCCACTTCCAGCTCGGAGCGCTGATACCATTGCGCATTAAGATTCAAGGATAGCCGGTTGGTCGGCAACCAGCCTAGTTGAAACTCAGTGGCGTGGTGCAATTGATCCGATGGTTTGTCATAGACGTGCTGCACGTAGGGAAGCGTGTGCAGCCTCAGGTCTTCATCCGTTATCTGATAGTCCAGGCTCCAGTGCCAGTCGGTATAGGTGAAAAGCAGATTCAGCCCGACCTCATCCGCTTCGTCGACGATTTCATAACCCCGGTTCACAATCAACTGCTGCTGTTCTTGCTTACCTGCGCGGAAATAGCGGGCCGTAACGGACGGTGATCCCAGGTTCTTCCAAAAGTGATTACGTTGAGTTAGGTTACTTAGGTTGTAATTAAGGCGAACCCCTGAGCGCTCAATAACCGGGGCCAGGCTAATGGGTTCCAGTTCTTTGTTATCGCACTCCTGTTGCCACTCAAACTCCAAACCGACACCCATCGCAGCGGTTTGGAAATGGAACCGGGTCAGATCACGCCCTTTCGCCAAATCACCGTTACCGGCGCTGTAGAAGTGCTGACCTACAGACCGGTAGTGAAACTGTCCGGCCCAATAATCCATCCACCCTGAACCGAATACCCCGTCAGACGAAAATCGCAACTGCGCCTGCATAGCTTGATCGGCGACCACATCGGAGGCTTCGAACCGATTGGCAGTGTATTCCGAGCGAGCGTATTCCCAATGCGAGGTAATACTTTTACCTAACCAACGGGTGTCTGCGGCCATATTCCAGCTGTTGGATCCGTAGCCGGTGGGCTGGTAGCCAGGAAACAGCTCTTCCTGCTCTTCCCGTTCACCGATATAACCGGCACTCACCTGCAAGGGCCCGGACACATCATAGGACATGGTCGCGCCATAGTTCGTCTCGCCCGGCGTGTGTGTGAAAACCACATCGTTGTAATTGGTCGTAGCATTGGTCTTGAGCGCAAACAACTTGAGTTGATAGCCGGTGGTGGGATCCAGGATTTCGGCTGAAGAACCGTTGCGCTGATAGTTGGCGAACAATAAATCCTGTCTCTGAATGGATAAAGGACTCCAACGCACTTGCAACGACTCACGCCCACCGGGAAGGTCCGGTGCAGACCAGGTTGAATTGGGACGCACCGATTTTAGGGAGTCGGCGGATTCCGCCGCCTCGGGGGATCCCGCCGGTGACATCGCGTGCGCCGCTTCCGGCGACGCCGATGGATTCGCACTCGCTGCGTTCGCAGCACCCGCCGGATTGATATCCGGGGCAGAATAACTGGCGACACTGACGTTCGCCGACGCCCAAGCCATCAGTACAAAAAATAATCTATTTGGAAACCGGAACAGGGGTACCGGAACGCCACCAAGAAACTTCAAATTTGATTCGCCACTTCCGAATGAACGGCATCACTGCCGTAAATTTAGGCAAGGTTAAACACCAAGACTCGTTGATAACCTGATAATAGGACAGAACCACGCTATTGAAAGGCAGGAAACCGATAAGTACGGCTATTTCACAGATGTATGGTGACCTCTGTCTACTTTTACAACACACGGTTGGCAGGATACTTGCTCAGCCCCTTATATCAGCACAAGAAATTACGCGCAAACAAACACTTCGGCAGAACTTGCCCCCGGTAAAGAGTATGAGGAGAACACCCATGAGTAATCCTGCATCAATTATCGATTCCAGGAAAAACTACAGTAAAGCCGAGGCTCCCAGAGTACTGGTCGTGGATGACGATGCAACCAGTAGAGAAGCATTGGCGTTATTGTTACGCCATCATGACATGATTGTATCAATTGCAAAATGCGGTAAAGATGCTTTGAAAATGGTGCAAGAATCCCGTCCCGATTTGATATTGCTGGATGTCACTATGCCGGAGATGGACGGCTACGAAGTTTGCCGCCGCTTAAAAGCAGACCCTGAGACCCGAAACATTATGGTGATCTTCTTGACCGGGATGACAGACTCCCGCAATGAGGAGAGAGGGCTGGCCCTGGGCGCTCTGGATTACATCACCAAGCCCGTGGTGGTGCCTATTCTAAAAGCCCGGATTAAGAACCACCTGGAGATGAAGCGTAAAAACGATTTACTGACCGCCCTCGCCCGGCTGGATGGGCTCACCAATATCCCCAACCGGCGCCTGTTTGATTCTTTACTGCATCAGGAGTGGAGCCGCAGCGCCAGACATAGCCGGCCGATGTCGCTGATGATGATCGATGTGGATTTTTTCAAACGGTATAACGATACCTATGGCCATATCGCCGGTGATGATTGCTTGCGAGTGGTGGCACGGTTAATTAGCCAGTGTATGAAACGCTCCAGCGATGTGGTCGCCCGCTACGGCGGAGAGGAATTTGTGGTGTTGCTACCGGAAGCCGAAGAAGCCGACACGCTGGTGCTGGCAGAGAAAATCCGCAAAAAGTTATTGAGTTTGAAGATACCTCATAGCGGATCACCCATTTCAGATTATCTAACGGTGAGTATTGGATGCTGCACGATGACACCGAATGCGCAGCAATCGCCACAAACGTTGATTATTGCTGCCGACCAGAATTTGTATCAGGCAAAAGAGTCGGGAAGGAATAAAGTGGTTATCGAAGATCTGTCGCCAAATATACTATTACGCAATTAGCGCCGGAGCGGGGATCTGCATCATTCGGTTGGAGACATTGCGACATACATCGCCTTCATGCGCACTGCGTCCTGCCCCTCTTCCTGTATCACGATTTCGATATTGATTTTCGCACGGCCTTTACTTTCATATGCACTGATGAGCGTGTCGCGCATGGCGCCGGTCACCGTAGTGCTCGCCCGCAACACTCCCCGCACCGGTTTCAAATATTCCACTTCACCTTTCGCCACCCACACGCTGGGCAGGTGACCAGCGTCCATCAAGGTTAGATGCACCGAACTCCAACCGGTCATGGCACCCACGCAATACAGGCTGCCACCGAAGGCGGTGCCGTGGGTATTCAAATTCGGTTCCAGGGGCGCTTCCACCATGACAGTGGAACCGTCCCAGGCGACCACGTCGATCCCCATATGGGTAATTAAAGGGACTTGTTCCTTTAATTTTGAACGTACGTGGTCGAGATTACGCACTAGATCAAGCCGGTTAGTAACGCGTCGGTACGCGCTACCCTGCGCGCCATCACATCTGCCGGATTTTCTTCGACTATGATTTCATCGGGCGTCACTTTAAACAGTGGCTGGCCCTGTTTGACAATAGAGCCGTCTACATTTTCCAGCAATACCTTGTCGATGGTGCAGGCAAACGGGGCAACCACTTTGTTGAACATCTTCATTACTTCGATGATGTAGATAGGCTGGCCCGCTTCAACATGATCACCCTGCTCCACAAAAGTCGGTGCACCTGGCACTTCACGTCCGTAGAACATTCCTCCGCTCACCGCGACGATTTCATCGGCCTTGGTGGCCGGAGGTGGCACCAACACTTTCATCATCTTCGCTTGCAGGGTTTCATCGTGTAATGACTCCGGAATATGTACGTCCAGATTCTCATCGACCAGAAGCTCATAGAAACCGGCTTCCCTGGCAATTTTGGGGAACGCACTCATGACTTCAACACCCGCCTGGAAACCCACATGGGCGGCTTGCACCTGGCTCCAGGTTGCGGCGTCCAGGCCCCCTTGCGGAGAATCGGCCTGCAGCAAGTCCTTCAGTTTGGTCCAGTCGCTTTCACCCAGCTTTTGTTCCAGTTCAGCATAGAACTGCAGGGCTTTTTGCAGGATTTCATTGTCCTGTTTCCAGATACACTCTGCTGCCGGCAGATCGGAGCGATAGTCCATATTCAGGTAATGGTACGTTTCATCCAGCACCTGTATCGGGTTACGCGTCCAGATTACAGCATCGCCTTCGAAGCGGATATTGGCTTTATTCAGGCTTAACCAACCGGATAACACGTGGGGGTCGGCAACCAGATTTTCCAGCGCACGCAACAATAAAGTGTGTTTGCGATCCAGGGTCGCATCGACGGCTTGCG
>Ga0207904_1000562_pt1 | contig 13426 bp, 13 predicted proteins | sample MalvirmetaMSP118_FD_184232 | JGI IMG/M metagenome (GOLD analysis project Ga0207904, IMG submission 184232) | Marine viral communities from the Deep Pacific Ocean - MSP-118 (SPAdes) | ecosystem: Environmental > Aquatic > Marine > Oceanic | place: Pacific Ocean | collected 2011-05-30 | reverse complement strand
TTGCGGATCGCGTTGACCAGCTCCATGAGCCGCGCCACGACGACGTTGAACTTCGTCTGCTCGATGAGGCCCGGCGCCTCGGCCCACAGCCGATGAGTGATGCGCCGCAGCGCGACGTCACCCTCGGCCCAGACGACATCGCGTTCGCTGGTCACGTCCTGCGCGACGCGCCAGGCGCGTGAGAGGAACTTCTGGGCGCCCGTCGTCGAGACATCATCCCAGTCTTTGTCGTCTTCAACCGGGCCGGCAAAGGCAAGCGCCACACGAAGGGCGTCGGCGCCGTGCGTCGCGAGCTCTTCGTGGAACAGCACGAGATTGCCCTTGCTCTTGGACATCTTCGAGCCGCCCAGGATCACCATGCCCTGATTGATGAGGCTCGAGAACGGCTCGGTGAAGTCCACCAGGCCCATGTCGAAGAGGACCTTGGTGATGAACCGCGCATAAAGCAAGTGCAAGATCGCGTGCTCGACACCGCCGATGTAGAAATCGACCGGCGCCCACCGCTGTGCTTCCGCCGAATCGAAGGCGACAGTGTCGCTGCCGGGCGAGAGGAAGCGCAGGAAGTACCACGAGCTGTCGACGAACGTATCCATCGTGTCGGGGTCACGGAGGGCGGCTTCGCCGGTCTCGGGGTCCGTGGTCGCCATCCACTCCGAGACAGCGCCCAGCGGTGAGGTTCCCTTCGGTGCCAGATCCAGTCCGTGCGCGTCGGGAAGACGCACAGGCAACTGATCTTCCGGGACGGGCACGATGCGACCGTCCTCGGTGTGGACCATGGGGATCGGCGTGCCCCAGAAGCGCTGGCGTGAGATGAGCCAGTCACGCAGGCGATACGACTTGGAGGCACGGCCCGTGCCCGCTGCAGTGAGCTGCTCCGTGATCCGGGCTATTGCGTTGCGCTTGCTCAGACCGTCGAGCGATCCGGAGTTGATCAGCCGCCCCTCGCCGGTGAGGGCGACGCCGGTCTTTGCCGGATCAATCGACTCGATGTCGTCTGCGTCGTCGGCGATGGGGCCGTCCTCGCCGATCACCGGAATTGCCCCGGTCGCCGGCGCCGTCGTGTCCACGACGACGCGTATCGGCAGGTCGAACGCTCGCGCGAAATCGAGGTCGCGCTGATCGTGTGCCGGCACGGCCATCACCGCACCGTGGCCGTAGTCGGCCAGCACGTAGTCGGCAGCCCAGATCGGCAGCCGCTCACCGTTGATGGGGTTGATCGCGTAGCGATCCAGGAACACACCGGTCTTCGGGCGGTCCGTGTTCTGACGCTCGATCTCGGTTTGCTTCTGGACGGTCTCGAGATACGCCTGGAAATCCGACTGGACCGCCTGCGACGACCCGGATGCCAGTTCAGCAGCCAGATCACTGTCGGGGGCGACGACCATGAACGTCGCGCCGTAGAGCGTGTCGGGGCGGGTGGAGAAGACCGTGACCTTCTCGGCACGGCCCTCGATCTCGAAATCGATGTCGGCGCCCACGGAGCGACCGATCCAGTTGCGCTGCATCTGGATGACCTTGTGTGGCCAGAACCCCTCAAGTTGGTTCAGGTCGTCAAGCAACCGGTCGGCGTAGTCGGTAATGCGGAAGTACCACTGCGTGAGCTTCTTCTTGACAACCTCGGCGCCGCACCGCTCGCAGTGTCCGTCGACGACCTGCTCGTTGGCGAGCACCGTCTGGTCGACCGGACACCAGTTGACCGGGCTCTCTTTGCGGTAGGCAAGCCCCCGCTCGAAGAGCTGCTGGAAGAGCCACTGATTCCAGTGGTAATACTCGGGATCGCTCGTGTGGAGAACGCGATTCCAGTCGAAGGAGACCCCGTAGGAGCGGAAGCCGGCCTTCTGCTGGTCGATGTTCGCGTACGTCCACTCCTTCGGATCGGCGCCCCGCTTGATGGCGGCGTTCTCAGCAGGAAGACCGAAGGAATCCCACCCGATCGGGTTGAGAACGTTGTAGCCGCGGTGGCGCCACGCCCGAGCGACGATGTCGGAGTAGAGGTAGTTCTCGGCGTGCCCCATGTGCAGATCGCCGGACGGATACGGGAACATCGCAAGCACATACTTGCGTGGACGCGTATCGTCGGCGCCCCCGGCCCGGAAGGGGTCCGCAGCAGCCCACCGTTCCTGCCACGTGGCCTGGATCGTCTGCGGGTCATACCCGCCGTCGGGACCGTGGGCGGCAGGGGTGTCGGTCGGGGCGATTTGACTCACGTAACGGGTACCAATCGGGATGCAGGGAGGGCGCGCGAAAGCGCACCATCCAGGCTACCGGATGCCTGGATTCACGCGGTCGGACCAGCGTCGACCCAACCCTGCGGAACTGACGCCCCGAGAGCTGCGAGCGGTCCGCGCGCTTTCACCACGACCTCGGCGACTTCTGCCGGCGGATGCGAGAGCCACGTGATTCCGCCGCCCGCGCCGACGTACGCGTGGTCACGTTCGATGACGATCGACCGGATGACCATCGCCAGATCCAGGTCTCCCTCAGGCGAGATCCAGCCGAAGCATCCGGCGAAGACCCCGCGAGGTGCCCCCTCGAGCCGGTGCAAGAGCGACATCGCTGACAGCTTCGGCGCGCCGGTCATACTTCCGGCGGGGAAGGTCGCCGCGAGAAGGTCTGACACCCGAAGACCCGGGATGAGGTCACCAGCCACCGTGCTGACCAGCTGGTGCACTGCCGGATAGGACTCGACCTCGAACAGCCGCTCAACTGTGACGGTCCCGGTCTGGCAGATCCGCGAGAGGTCGTTGCGCATGAGATCGACGATCATGACGTTCTCGGCCCGCTCCTTGATATCCGAGCGGAGGTCCGCGGCAAGGTCGGCATCTGTTCCGGCATCCGCGGACCGGGGGCGCGTGCCCTTGATCGGATGCGTCCGCACCCGCCCGCGCTCGACCTCGAGGAACTGCTCGGGACTCGCGCTGAGCAGCGTGCGACCAGAGATCCGCACGAACCCGCCGTGATGAGCGCTGAGCCCCCGTCGGAGGCGGCGGTAGGCAGCGACCGCGTCGACAGCCCCCGATACCGTGAATCGCGTCGTGAGGCACAGCTGGTAGGCGTTGCCCTGGCGAATCTGCTCGCGGCATTCGTCGATGAGAGCCGCGTACGTCGACGCGTCGTGGCGCGCGGATGCCTGGACCGGCGTCGGGTCCGCAATACCACCGAGCTGCGGGAGCTCGCGGAGCTCTGCCGCTAACGCCGTCGCGTCCAGCAACGCGGCGGCCGCGCCGGGCAGTCCCGCGGCTGAAAAGACCGTGACGCGAGAGGTCGCGTGGTCGAACTCGACGACGGCGAGCACCCGCATCCACCGCGCTCCCCCATCCGCGCTCGGAAAGGACGGCGCCCCAGCCCGCCGCGCACCGCCTTCGTACCCGAACCAGCCCACCCACCCACCGGGACGGGGGCCGCGCTCGCGCGATGGCTCGGCGGAATCACCGCTGCCTCCGTTGAGGGTGACCTGATCGATCTCGTCGGGAGATACCGGCTCGCCGACACCGACCCAGCTGCGGCCGGATGCCGCTTCGGGTCCGGCATCCAGCCAGAACGCGTTCTCGTGGCACTCGGCCCAGCCGCAGAAGACCCGTTCCGGGTCGAGCCACGACCTCAGCGGAACGATCGACGGCGGCGTGGTCACGCCTCACAGGCTAAACGGTGCAGGCGGCTCTACGCTTCAAGAATGAACGAGTGGCTGACGTGGCTGCTGGACACGGTGCAGGGCGTTGATCCCGTGGTCCGCACTCTCTTCGCCGGCCTCGCGATCATGCTGGAAACGAGCGTGCTCGTGGGACTGGTCGTTCCCGGAGACACTGTCGTGATCATCGCCGGCACCGCCGTCGCGAGCCCCTGGGAGGGGGTGGCGCTGGGCGTTGCGGTCGTGATCGGAGCCCTGATCGGCGAGAGCATCGGATTCTGGCTGGGGCGATTCCTGGGTCCACGCATCCGGTATTCACGCCTCGGCGCTCGGATCGGGGAACGCGCGTGGATCCGAGCCGAACTGTATGTCAGCCGGCGCGGCGGCATCGCGATCTTCCTCAGTCGGTTCTTGCCCGTCCTGCACTCCCTCGTGCCGCTGACGGTCGGGATGACGGGATATGCGTACCGACGATTTCTTGCCTGGACGGCGCCCGCCTGCATCCTGTGGGCAGCGATCTATGTCTCGGTTTCCTCGGCAGCGGCGGGAACCTACCGCGACCTCGCCGACAGCGCCCACTACGCGGGCTACATCTTCGTCGCTGCGATCGCCGTCTTCATCCTCGCCATCTTCGTCGGCAAGAAGGTGTTGCAGCGTCTGGAGCGCCGACACATGGAGACGGATGACGAGAGCGGCCTGACCGGTGGGGCTCCGCGGAACCGCACCGTCGATGACATGACAGACTGAACGGGTGCCCGGACCGGAGGAAACCACCGCGCCCCCAAAGATCCTGTGGCTCGCACGGCTTGAGCGTCGCTTCCACACCTGGCGGGAGCGACGCGCCCGTGCGCGCGGGCACACCCCGACCGTCACCCCGTTCGCGGGCTACGGCGGCGACGGCTGGATCCGCGTCCTCGGACGTGTGCTCATCGTTCCGCCACGAAAGCCGCGCGGCGGAGGCGAGTACGAGTCAGTCCGCGGCTGGCGCAGTTTTCTCGCGGTGCCGGTCGGTTTCGCCCGTGTCGAGATCACCGTCGCGGGAACCACCCACACGGTGACGGCCGATCGGGGTGGCGTCGTGGATGTCGTCCTCGACGTTTCGCTCGACCCTGGCTGGCAGACGTTCACCATGACCGTGGAAGGCAGCAAAGCCGTCGAGTCCCGCGTCTTCGTGGTCGCACCCGACGCGCGCTTCGGCATCGTTTCTGATGTCGATGACACCGTCATGGTCACCGCCCTGCCTCGTCCGCTTCTGGCGGCGTGGAACTCCTTCGTTGTCGACGAACACGCCAGACAGCCTGTTCCCGGGATGGCGGTTCTTCTTGAGCGGCTCGCGCGCGAGCATCCGGGCAGCCCCGTCGTCTACCTATCGACCGGGGCGTGGAACGTCGCACCGACACTGGTCCGCTTCATGCGACGGCACCTTTTTCCGCCCGGAGCGCTGCTGTTGACGGACTGGGGCCCCACCCACGACCGCTGGTTCCGAAGCGGTCGTGCTCACAAGGAGCACAGCCTTCAGCGCCTCGCCGAGGAGTTTCCCGACATCCGCTGGTTGCTCGTGGGCGACGACGGGCAGCACGACGACGCGATCTACACCGCGTTCGCCAGTGAGAACCCGGGCCACGTCGCAGGTGTCGCGATTCGCCGCCTCTCCCCCGCCGAGGCTGTCCTCGCCGGTGGCCGGACCGCGGTGAACGACCACTCCGCGGCCGAGGTACCGTGGGTGACCGCATCGGATGGCGCGGGCCTGCTCGACCGACTCCAGGCCGCTGGGGTAGCCCGCGCGTAGGCTGGCCGCATGTGCGGACGTTTCGTGGTGGCACGTGTCGGGACCGAACTCGTCGGGATGCTGCGGGTCGATCTCGTGGGCGATGATGTGCCCGCTCCGTCGTTCAATGTCGCGCCAACCGACAAGGCTGCGATCGTGCTGGATTCAGCGAAGTCCGAACCCCCGGTCAGGCGGCTCGAGCCGGCCCGGTGGGGACTCGTCCCGGGGTGGGCGAAGGACCTGTCGATCGGAGCGCGCGCATTCAATGCACGCTCGGAAGAACTCGAGGACAAGCCGATGTTTCGCGCCGCACTCGAAAAGCGCCGCGCGATCGTCCCCGTAACGGGCTACTACGAATGGCATCGCACCGATGCCGGAAAGACGCCGTACTTCATCCACCCTGCGGCCGGTGACCCGCTACTGTTCGCGGGACTGTACGAGTGGTGGAAGGATCCCTCGAAACCCACGGATGCCGACGATCGGTGGGTGCTGTCGTTCACGATCCTCACTCGCGCGTCATCCGGCGGGCTGGGCTCGATCCATGACCGGATGCCGGTGTTCATGGATCCCGATCATGCTGACGCGTGGCTGGACCCGACGGTCGACTATCCCCGAGACATCCTGGATGCTGCGGTCGACGCTGCAGCCACGGTCGCCGACACCCTGGAGGCGTACCCCGTCAGCGCGGCGGTGGGAAATGTCCGTAACAACTCCCCCGCTCTGATCGACCCCGTGCCTGGGCCGCCGATTCCATAGCTGCGCGTTACGACGCGGGCGTGCACGACGAGCACGGCACGAGTCCGCGACCTGCGGCAGCCGTCTGCAGTCGAAGAGTCATCACACGCACCGCGGCCTCGTCCAGCCGCTCTGCGGGTAGGGCGCCCGACTCGACGGCCGCGACAATGCCCTCCGTCAGGCGCGCTGCGGTCTGGGAGTTCGTCCCCAGCACCGAAAGCAGCATGTCGTTGCCCGCAGCCAGAGCCGCAACTGCATTGGCAACGGGATCCTGATATTCGAGCAGGCCTGACGCTTCCAGCATCCCGAGGTCGTCGGTGATCGCGACGCCGTCGAAGCCGAGATCCTCCCGCGCGATCCGGTGCCACTCGCTCGACAGCGTCGCCGGACTGTCGTCGATCGACGTGTAGGCGAGGTGACCGAACATGAGCAGCGGAGCTCCCGCATCAATTCCCGCGGCGAAAGGGACGGCATCCGTTTGCCGCCACTGGTCGAAGCTCTCGGTCGTGGACGGGATGCCCCGGTGCGAGTCTCCGGGTGCCGCGCCATGACCCGGGAAGTGCTTGAGAGTCGAGAGAGCTTCGGGTTCCTCGCCGGAGACGGCCGCCGCAACGTGGGACGCGCCGCTCTCGGGGGTGGTTCCGAGCGCTCGACGATAGATGAACATCCCGGTGTCTTCGGTGATGTCGGCGACGATGCCGAAGTTCACGGAGATGCCCGCTCGCTGTACGAGCGCGCCGCGTCCCGCAAAGGCAAGCTCGGTGGCCTCGGGCGGCTCACTCTTCAGGGTCACCGACGACGGGAAGTCGTCCCACGGGAGGCGCGAGACGTCGCCGCCTTCCTGGTCGATACCCAGGAGCGGCGGGACGGCAGGATCGACCGTCAGTGCCGCGGTGATCTCACGCAACCGGTCCTCGGTGCCGGGAATGTTCGCGCCCATGAGAATGAACCCGCCGACCCCGGTGGTCGTCATGTAGTCGCGGAGCGCAGCAGGGTCGGTGGTCGGGATGTGCCCCATGATCACACTCGCGGCGCGCTCCGTCAGGCTCATTGCCGCAACGGCCGCGGTGGCGCGCGCCGCAATGTCCTCGGGGGTACCAGTCATCACCACGACCTCCCCTGCCGGCGGTTGCGTCCCCCCGGAGTCGGGGCTCGCGGCATCCGCAGCCGGAGCGGCTCCCAGAGCCCCCAGCAGGAGAGCAGCGGCCGCCGCCGCCGAAGCGAGACTCCCGCGCGTCAGGCGCGTGAGCGCACCAGAACGCTCTCCGCGGATTCCCGCGTCGACGCGGTAGCGACGTTCCGAACTCACGAGTTCACGGTACCCGCTCCTGCGCGCACTACCCTTGTCCCTATGGGGGCGAACCGCAAAGACCGCGCGATTGCGCGTCGGACGTTCCTCGGCTTTGCGGCGGTGTTCACCACGGCCGGCGTCGTCGGGACGATCACGACCGACAATGCGAAGGCGCGCGCGGCGTTCGATGACGCGCTCGAGAACTGGATCGCCTCCGGAGACGCAGTCGACGAGACGGCTTCCGCATTCACGACTGCCCAGACCGATGCCGTTGCTGCCGCAGCTGAAGGGTCGAAGGTTGTCGAGGTCACGAACCCCGAGATGATCGACGACTCCGCCACCCTCGATGCCCTGCGAGCGTCGCTGGACGCCCTCGTTGCGGCGGGACTGTTGACGATCGTCGCGCCGGGCGAGGTGACATCTGAAACGACCGCGCCGGATCCGCGATCCACACCCGAGGCCCCCGAAGGACGGGACGCGCAGCGCGCGGAAGCACAGAAGCTCGCTACGGATACGGCTCGCCTCACCGAGGAGGCTCAGGCGACAGAGACCTCGACTGCCGATCTTGAAGCAGCCACTGCCACTGCCCTCGCAGACATCGACGCCGTTGTCACCTCGGCGGCCAATCATGGCTCAGCAGCCGAGGCGCCAAGCCTCGCCTCGCAGGAAACGAAGGACGCGTACGCGGCAGCGGTCGCGGCGCTCACCGACCCGGCTTCAGGGACCGCGTCGGCACGGATCAGTTCCTACCAGCAGACGTGGACCGCCGCCCAGGATTCCCACGCAGCGGCCGAGGCAGCGCAAGCACGCGGCAACACCAGCGGCGGTGACGACGACATTCAGCCGACGTACATCAACGGCATCCTCATCGCCAACAAGACCTACCGCCTCCCGAGTTGGTACGGGAACGGACTCACCGGCGACACCCTCGCCGCGTTCGAGCGGATGAGGGCCGAAGCGGCATCTCTCGGACACAACCTGTGGATCGCCAGCGGGTTCCGCTCCTACTCGACGCAGGTAAAGGTCTACAACAGCTACGCCTCACGGGACGGCTCTGCCGCGGCTGACCGCTACTCCGCTCGCCCCGGACACAGCGAGCACCAGTCAGGGCTGGCGTTCGACCTCAACACCATCACAGAGGCCTTCGGGTACACCCCCGAGGGCCAGTGGGTGGCAGCAAACGCGCATCGCTTCGGTTTCATCGTTCGCTATCCGCAGGGCAAAGAAGGCTCGACCGGATACATCTGGGAACCCTGGCACCTGCGCTACCTCGGAGTCGATACCGCCACGGCGGTCTACAACAGCGGCCTGTCGCTGGAGGAATACCTGGGTATCACCTCGGTGTACAGCTGATCCCTCTCACCCGCGAGGACCGCGAGTCTGCGATGGCGAGGTTCGCGCCTATCGACCTCAGCGGGTCTGCAGCACCGGGCTGGCCAAGACATACGCGGGGACCGCGCACCCAACCACGACGACGTGCATGAGCATGAGCGCCACGACTGCCTGAACGTTGGTGCCCGGAATGAACCCCAGCGCCAGCAGAAGCAGGTCGGGAATCAGCGACGCGATGAGCACCACCGGGATGAGAATCTGCAGAGTGCGTCGCGGGTTTCGCGCGCGATTGCGCACGAGGTTCCACCCCACCCATCCCACGACGACGCCGAGCACCGTGAATAGGGCCTGAACGGGCAGCGAGAGCGGACTGTAGCCGGCCGGAGCGCCCATGGCCGTGGCAGCCAGAGCTATGGCCGCATTCAGGGCGACCGCGAGAACGATCGCACCAGCGAGCAGCAGAACGGTTCGTGGCTTGGAGGTGGTTGCGCGGTCCGAGCGCGCTGATGCGGGCTGAGCGGTCATGGCGTCTCCTGTCGTCAAGCGAACCGTTGTCGTCATAATTACGGTTCCCAGTGGTATCGCTATTAATACGATACCGCTGAGAACCGCAATATACAATCGGTCCATGCTGCAGCGCGAAGGTTCCGGAACGGTCGGACGGCCGCGTGACCCCGAAGTTGAGCGCGGCATCCTCGAGGCGACGCAGGATCTGTTGATTGAGAACGGGTACCCGGGAACCACGATCGCTGCCGTCGCAGCTCGCGCACGCTGCGGCAAGTCCGCCATTTACCGGCGGTGGGACTCCAAGCCCGAACTCGTTGTCGCAGCGGTAAAAGCCGTACAACAGCCGACGGAGTTGCCAGACACCGGCGACCTGCGCAGCGACCTCCTCGCTGCTGCCATGCACTTCGCAGATTCCGGCGATCGGTCAGCTGCCGTCCTCGCTCGTGTTCTCAGCGAGATCGGTCGCGATCGCGAGCTCCAAAAGGTTGCCCATCGTGTGATCGGTGGGCCCCCGGTCGCCGCTCTCATTGCCGTGATCGAGCGCTGGATCGCCCGAGGCATCGTTGCCCCCGATGTGCACGTTGACGTGGTTGCCGGCATCGTGCCGACCGCTGCATTCGGGGCTGTCACGCTCACTCAACGAAGCCTCGAGCCCAAAGCGATCACGGAGCTCATCGATGTCGTCGTGCTTCCCGCACTGTTGTGCACGGACCGCGCCGTTGCGGGCTGAATACTGACCACCGCGCACTCGATCAGCTCCGCGAGGACCGTCATTTGTGCGGGGTCCTCTCTAGGAGTCAGACTGGATGACGGATCCGCGCACGCGCCGCGGTCTCCGTCGCGAACTGACGAAGGAACGATAGGCATGGCGATGTCGCGTCTGCGGGACCACCCGGACCTGAGCTACACGATCAGCGATTTCGACGCGCTCTACCGATTCGGCTCCGCTGGCGGAAGCCGTCCGATCCGGACGCACATGCGCCGCGTACGCGAGACGATCACCGATGTCATCGAGGAAAACCCAGAAGTCATCGACCGCGAACCAACCCACCTGCCCGTGGTCAATCATCTCGGTCGGACACTGGACCTGGGCTCGCGTGGCGACCTGGGCATGCTCAGTGATTCGCTGCGCAGGATCTCTGGCCATCTGACGTGGGAGCACGGCTACGAGAAGGTGCCGCGCGGCCTGTCGAAGAAGTATGGCTACTGCGAGATCGTCGGCCCGCGCGGACCGGTGGTCACCGACCGCATCATTCTTGGGCTGGTGCTCTTCGCGCCGGACACCGTCTACCCCCAGCACCACCACCAGGGGATCCAGGAATCCTACGTGGCGATCGCCGGCGAATGGTCGGAGAACGACGGCGCAGTGCACGCTCCGGGGTCGCTGATCCTCAACGAAGCAGGCCACGAACACCGCATCACGACAGGACGGCAGTCCCCCTGCCTCCTGGCCTACGCCTGGATCGGTCCAGCCGAACGGCTGACGACCCCGGCAATGCGCTTCTCGTCACGGCGACGCGCCAGCTGAGCACCAGGCTGAGGCGCGGCCGGTGACCGAGGCAAGACCGCGCTGACGCTGCTGATGCGAACAACGAACTTTTGGTGGACCTGAGGGGACTCGAACCCCTGACCCCCTGCATGCCATGCAGGTGCGCTACCAGCTGCGCCACAGGCCCGGATGCTGCCCCGAGAGGCAACTAGAACAGATTACTACATCGGCGGGCGGCAGCCGAACCGAGCCAGCATCTGCGATCAGTCGGCGATAGCCTCAGCGGGCCGATCAATGGGAACGACCGGGCAGTCCTTCCAGAGTCGCTCGAGGCCGTAGAAGGCACGCTCCTGCTCATGGAAGACATGCACAACGAGGTCACCGAAGTCGATCAGAATCCACCGCGACTCCTGGCGTCCTTCGCGGCGAAGGCGCTTGTGGCCTGCTTCGAGCAGTTTCTCTTCGATCTCGTCTGCGATCGCAGCGACGTTGCGCTCGCTACGTCCCGTCGCCAGCAGGAAAATGTCAACGAGCGGAAGCGGCTCCGAGACATCCAGCGCCACGAGATCCTCGGCACCCGTCGCCTCGGCGGCAGCAGCGGCGATCGCGAGCATCTGCTTCGATACGTCTGAAGCCGTCACGCGCCCACTCCCCCGCTTACGTGAGCAATCCGATCCGCGTGATATGTCACGAGAACACCCCCGTCGCAAACGCGAGGATGAGCACGCCGACCAGCGCCAGCGCGAGAACACCGGCAGTGATCGCCAGCGTCAGCATGAGCCTCGACCCCTTTTCGGGTGCCGGCGGCTTGATGATCTCCGCGGTGGTCTTGACCGTGCTGATCGCAGCGCTGGCCGCGATCGGCGTCGGAGAGGAGTGCTGCGGTAGCTCACCGTCAGCGAATGTGGCGTCGATGTCGAGGCCTTCAGACGTGCCAGGCATCTGGCCGGTTGTCGCGAACAGGTCGGGCAATGCCAAGCTCCCGGTCACGAGGACTTCGCCCGTCGCGTTGACCGGTGCGGTGATGCCCTGGGGGGGCGAGTCCGTCACGATCAGCGCGCTGCCGGTGCCCGTCGAGCCCGCGGACGGACGGGAGATGAGCTGGTCGAAACTCGGACGCGGGTCGGGCTCGGGTGCCATGCCGGCGAGCAGCGCTGAACCCAGCTGCGGGCTGACGATTCCGCGCTCAACAGGTTCGTCCGATGCCAACCCCGCGGCAGCCTGGGAGATCGGATGCTCCTCCGGTGATGCCGGCGGAACGGAAACGAATGGTGCGCGGTGGTCGCCGTCGGGCCCGGTGACAGCCACGGCATCGGTGTTGCCGGTGCGCTCGCGGGCACGCCGACGGGTGAGCGGTGCCCCCTCTGCTGCGGGCGACGGCTCGGGCTCGGTCACCCGCGCAGAATCGTCTGCGGCCGCGGTCGTGTCGGCAGCCGGATCCTGATCCGTATCGGTGACGGCGGCGCTCGGCGTGGCACCGTCGGCGTCGCTGGTCGGCTCACCGCTGTCGGTATCGTCGGCGGGTTCCTCGGTGGCAGGCGACTGCGCAGCATCCGCGGACTCTGCGACCTCTCCCGTCGCCGCGACATCGGTCGCAGGCTCGGGCGCTCCCTCCTGCGCGGGGGGCATCACCGGGGTGCCTTCGGGCGTCAGGATCGGCGTTGCGCCCGTGCTGCGGAGCTCCCGAAGCTGCCGACGCGTCAACGGCTGGTTCGGTTGCTGCTCATTCGTCATTCGTTGCTCCGATACAGATGGTGCTTCGCAATGTATTGGACGACTCCGTCGGGAACCAGGTACCACACGGGGTGTCCCGCACGAACTCGTTCACGACAGTCCGTCGACGAGATCGCCAGCGCGGGGATCTCCAATTGACTCACGTCCTCGACGGGAAGCCCGTCGGTGTTCAGAACGTGGCCGGGTCGAGAGACGGCGACAAAATGCGCCAACTCCCACAGTTCATCATGATTTCTCCAGCTGAGGATCTGCGTGATGGCATCCGCGCCGGTGATGAAGTACAGATCAGCGTCCGGATTGAGTCGCTGCAGGTCCCGCAGGGTGTCGATCGTGTAGGTGGGGCCCTGCCGGTCGATATCCACACGGCTCACCGAGAAGCGCGGGTTGGATGCCGTCGCGATCACCGTCATCAGATACCGATGCTCGGACTCCGTGACATCGTGCTTCTGCCACGGCTTCCCGGTGGGAACGAACACGACCTCGTCGAGTCCGAAGGAGTCGGCAACTTCGCTTGCCGCGACCAGGTGACCGTGGTGGATGGGATCGAACGTCCCGCCCATCACCCCGATTCGGCGTGCTCGTGCTGCCGACATCGGATGCCTAGTGGCCGTGCCCCGATCGCTGAAGTTCGGCCGCGTGGGTCTTCGCGTACGCCTCAGCCTTGTGCGCGTGGCGGTTGGCGACGTTGCGGTACGACGCGGTCACGAGCGCCAGGAGTCCGAAGACTGCCAGCGCGATGAAGCCGAAGATGACGGTCTCCAATGCCACGTTGCCGTGGTGCTCCGACTCTTCTGCGGCGAAGGCGAGAAGCGAGACGAGGGTCATTGAAACTCCGTTCGTGGCTGCGGCGACAAGTGCGCCTACCCAGCTTAGCTCTCAGCCGCGCACCTGACCGGCACCGCGCACCAGCCACTTCGTGCTGGTGAGCTCCGGGAGCCCCAT
>Ga0207904_1000558_pt1 | contig 13458 bp, 9 predicted proteins | sample MalvirmetaMSP118_FD_184232 | JGI IMG/M metagenome (GOLD analysis project Ga0207904, IMG submission 184232) | Marine viral communities from the Deep Pacific Ocean - MSP-118 (SPAdes) | ecosystem: Environmental > Aquatic > Marine > Oceanic | place: Pacific Ocean | collected 2011-05-30 | reverse complement strand
GCCGCAGAGATCGACAAGGCGCGTGCCGAGGCTGCCGCAGCCGCGGCGAAGCCGGCTGCCGCCGAGCCGGCGGCTCCGGCCGCCGAAGCGCCCGCCGAGGCGCCGGCGCCCGCAGCGCCGGTGGAAGCCAAGGCCGCTCCCGAGCCGGCGCCCGTCGAGGCGAAGGCTCCGGCAGCTCCCGAGGCTCCGGTCGCCGCCGAAGCGAAGGCCGCGCCCGCACCGAAGCCGGCACCGGCTGCCGCGCCCGCGCCGGCTCCCGCCGCGCGTGCTCCTTCGGCGCCGCCGCAGGCCCGTGCCGGCCGGTCCGAGCCGTCGCGTCCCCGTGGCCGCGACGATGGCCGCCGTGACGGCGCGTCGCGCGGTCCCGGCCGTGGCGGACAGCAGATTCACCGTACCCTGACCGAGCAGGAAGCCAAGGCCCGCGCCGCGGCGCTGGCCTCGGCCCGGGTCAACGAGGACGACGATCGCCGTCGGGCCGAGGAAGAGGCGCGCAAGGAGCGCGAGGAACTCGACCGGATCCGGCGCGAGCAGGCCGAGGAAGCCGAAGCCAAGCGCATCGCCGACGAGGCACGCCGCAAGGCCGAGGCCATCGAGGCGCTGCGCGTCCAGCGCGAGGGCACCCCGTCGCCGGCCGATGCCGAAGCCGCCATGCCGGCGGCCGACGGCGAAGGCCGTACCGATCGCCGCTCCGCGCCGAAGACCGAGGGTTCGCCGGCCCGCCGCAAGACCCAGGCCGAGCTCGACGACGAGGAGGCCGAGAAGGCGAAGGCGAAGCGCGGCCGCGGTGGCGTTGCCGTGCCGGCGAAGCCCACTCCGAAGACCGACGAGCGTCGCCGCACCAAGCTGACCATCACCACCGCTCTCGAGGACGAGAACGAGCGCGGCCGCAGCCTTGCGGCCATGCGTCGCCGTCGCGAGAAGGAAAAGCGTGCGGCCCAGACCGGTCCGCGCGAGAAGATCATCCGCGAGGTCGTCCTGCCGGAGACCATCACCATCCAGGAACTCGCCAGTCGCATGGCCGAGCGGGGCGTGGACGTGATCAAGCTGCTGATGAAGCAGGGCCAGCTCCACAAGATCACCGACGTCATCGACGCCGACCTGGCCGAGCTGATCGCCGAGGAGATGGGCCACACGGTCAAGCGCGTGTCCGAATCCGACGTGGAAGAAGGCATCTTCGACCAGCCGGACGACGACGGCGTGCTGATCACCCGTCCGCCGGTCGTGACCATCATGGGCCACGTCGACCACGGCAAGACGTCGCTGCTGGACACCATCCGGAAGGCGAACGTCGTGTCGGGCGAGGCCGGCGGCATCACCCAGCACATCGGCGCCTACCAGGTCGAGCAGGGCGGTCAGAAGATCACCTTCCTCGACACGCCGGGCCACGCCGCGTTCACCGCCATGCGTGCCCGTGGCGCGACGGCGACGGATATCGTGATCCTGGTCGTGGCGGCCGACGACGGCGTCATGCCGCAGACGGTCGAGGCGATCCACCACGCCCGCGCGGCGGAAGTGCCGATCATCGTGGCCATCAACAAGATCGACAAGCCGGGCGCGGATCCGAGCCGGGTGCGCACCGAGCTGCTGCAGCACGAGATCGTCGTGGAATCGATGGGCGGCGACACGCTCGAGGTCGAGGTGTCGGCGCTCAAGCAGACCAATCTCGACAAGCTGCTGGACGCGATCCTGCTGCAGACCGAGGTGCTGGAGCTCAAGGCGAACCCCGACCGGGCCGCCGAAGGCATCGTCATCGAGGCGAAGCTCGATCGCGGCCGTGGTCCGGTCGCGACGGTGCTCGTCCATCGCGGCACCATCAAGGTGGGCGACATCCTGATCGCCGGCACCGAGTGGGGCCGTGTCCGCGCGCTGGTCAACGATCGCGGCGAGCAGGTCACGTCGGCCGGTCCGTCGATGCCCGTCGAGGTGCTCGGCCTGCAGTCGACCCCTCACGCCGGCGACCGCTTCGCGGTGGTCGAGAGCGAGGCGCGCGGCCGCGAGATCGCCGAGTATCGCCAGCGCCTGCGGCGCGAGAAGCAGTCGGCCAAGCCGGTCGCCCGCGGCTCGCTCGAGCAGATGATGAGCGACCTGAAGACGTCGGCCGGCCGCTCCGAGTTCCCGCTGCTCATCAAGGGCGACGTGCAGGGCTCGGTCGAGGCTATCATCGGCGCCCTTGAGAAGCTGAACACCGACGAGGTGATCGCCCGCGTGCTGCATTCCGGCGTGGGCGCGATCACCGAATCCGACGTGACGCTCGCCGAAGCGTCGGGCGCGGCGATCATCGGCTTCAACGTCCGTGCCAACCGACAGGCGCGCGACGCCGCCGACCGTGCCGGCATCGAGGTCCGCTACTACAACATCATCTACAACCTCATCGACGACGTGAAAGCGGCGATGTCCGGCATGCTGTCGCCGGAGCGCCGCGAGACCTTCCTCGGCAATGCCGAGATCCTGGAGGTGTTCAACATCACCAAGGTCGGCAAGGTCGCCGGTTGTCGCGTCACCGAGGGCATGGTGGAACGCGGTGCCTATGTCCGCCTGATCCGCGACAACGTCGTGATCCACGAGGGCAAGCTCTCGACGCTGAAGCGCTTCAAGGACGAAGTGAAGGAAGTGCAGGGCGGACAGGAGTGCGGCATGGCCTTCGAGAAGTACGAGGACATGCGCGTCGGCGACGTCATCGAGTGCTACCGGGTCGAGGAGATCGCGCGGTCGCTCTAGGGCAGTTCGGGTCCGGGCCGGTTCGGCCCGGACGGGAACGGCTTCAGGCCGCGCGGCAGGGCCAGCCCTGACCCTTCCGCGGCGCGGACACGTCGTCCGGCCGCGTCGGGCGGGGAGGCTCGATGCTGGATATCGATCCGCACTCGACGGGAAACAGGTTCCGGGCGAAGCGCTTCGCCCTCTTCCGCACGCTGCTGGACGAGGTCATGGCGAAGAAGCCTTCCGGGGCGCCCTGCCGGATCCTCGATATCGGGGGGACGGCGGGCTACTGGCAGGCATTCGGCGCCGACATCCCCTGGGACCGTGTTTCGCTCACGCTGACGAACCTGACCGCACAGGAGGCGACGTCCGCTTCCGTCGAGACGGTCGTCGCCGATGCGAGGTCGATGCCGGGGTTCGCCGACGGCAGCTTCGATATCGTTCATTCCAACTCGGTGATCGAGCATGTCGGGAAGTGGCGGGAGATGATGGCTATGGCCGGCGAGGTGCGCCGGCTGGCCCCCGCCTACTTCGTCCAGACACCCTATTTCTGGTTCCCGATCGAGCCGCACGCGCGCACGCCGTTCGTGCAGTTCCTTCCCGAGCCGTTGCGCTACCGACTGTTCATGCTCCGCCGGAACGGCTTCTACGCGAAGGCGGGCACCGTTTCCCACGCGATGGAAATGATCCAGGACGCCAGCCTGCTCGACCGCTCGCAGATGCGCGCCCTGTTTCCAGACGCCGACATTCGCGCCGAGCGGGCGTTCGGGCTGATCAAGTCGCTGATCGCCATTCGTCGCCCGTGACGCAGATCCTTCCACTCCCAGCTTGCAAGTCGTTCCGATGACCCTGTCCCAACGCCAACTGCGTGTCGGAGAACTCGTCCGCCACGCCATTTCCGACATTCTCATCCGCGGAGATCTCCACGGGCTCGGCGTGCCGACCCAGATGATCACCGTGCCGGAGGTGCGGATGAGCCCCGACCTGAAGATCGCGACCGTGCTGGTGATGCCGCTTGGCGATACCATCGACCGGGACCGCACGATCAAGGCGCTGGCGGAAGCGCGCAAGCAGCTGCGCGGCCTGCTGGCCAAGCGCGTCGAGCTGAAGTTCGCGCCGGACCTGCGGTTCATCATCGACACCCGCTTCGACGACGACGATGCCATCACCGGCCTTCTGAACGATCCGGAGGTCCGCAAGGACCTGGAGGACGGCGCGGCGACCGAAGGCGGAGAGGCGGACAAATGAACGCGCTCGCCCCCGATCCGCAGCCGACGACCGCCAAGCCCCACAAGAAGGGCGGCAAGCCGCCCCGCCGCAAGCGCGACGTCAACGGCTGGCTGGTGCTGGACAAGCCGATCGGCCTGACCTCGACCGAGGCGCTGGGCGCGGTGAAGCGCCTGTTCAAGCCGGAGAAGGCGGGCCACGCCGGCACGCTCGACCCGCTGGCCTCGGGGCTGCTGCCGATCGCCTTCGGCGAGGCGACCAAGACGGTCCCCTACGTGGTGGACGGCCGCAAGGTTTATCGGTTCGTGGTCCGGTGGGGCCAGGAGACGGCGACCGACGACGCCGAGGGGGAGATCGTGGCGACCTCCGACCTGCGCCCGGCGCGCGCCGACATCGAGGCGCTGCTCGCCCAGTTCATCGGCGAGATCCAGCAGGTGCCGCCGCGCTATTCGGCGATCAAGGTGGGCGGCGAGCGGGCCTACGACCTGGCCCGGGACGGCGAAGTGGTTGAGCTCAACGCCCGCACCATCAGCATCTTCGACCTGAAGCTGGTGGAGATGGCGAGCGACGACGAGTCGGTGTTCGAGGCGGAGTGCGGCAAGGGCACCTACGTGCGGGCGCTGGCGCGCGACATGGGGCGGGAGCTGGGCGCTCGCGGCCACGTCTCCAGCCTGCGCCGGCTGTCGGTGGGGCCGTTCGGCGAGGCCGACATGATCACCCTGGAGGCGCTGCGCGAGATCGCCGAGGCCGAGGACGGCGAGGCGGTGCTGGACACCCATCTGCGCTCGGTCGAGACGGCGTTCTACGCGCTGCCGTCGGTGACGGTGGACGGCGGCGATGCCGGCCGGCTGCGCCGCGGCCAGGCGGTGGTCCTGCGGGGCCGCGACGCGCCGGTGTTCGAGGGCGAGGCCTACGCGGTGGCGGCGGGCAAGCTGGTGGCGCTGGGCGCCGTCGACCGCGGCATGTTCAATCCGCGCCGGGTGTTCCGCCACACCGAGCCGCGGCGCTGAGGCGCCGGGCGGCGGCGCACGCGGAATTGTCTGGCCTCGGCTGACCAAATTGCGTATGAGTGCCGCCGTGAGCCGGGGAGCGTTGTTTCCCGGCCTATGTGTATTGGACGACCATGCTGGACGACATCCCGGCTTCGGCCGTCCCAAGGACGGACTGGCGAACGTGCCTCCGTCGCAGTCATTTCCCCACACCTGCCGGACCGCCATGCGGTGCGGCGCCATGAAAGGACCCCGATGTCGATCACGACCGAACGCAAGCTGGAACTCATCAAGGAATTCGGCAAGTCCGAGACGGACACCGGTTCCGCGGAGGTCCAGATCGCGATCCTGACCGAACGGATCGTCAATCTCACCGCGCACTTCAAGACCCACGCCAAGGACAACCATTCCCGGCGCGGTCTTCTGATGCTGGTCAGCCAGCGTCGTCACCTTCTCGACTATCTTCGCAACATCGAAGAGAGCCGCTACCAGGACGTCATCAAGCGTCTGGGCATCCGCCGCTAAAGCGCGATTGCCTTCGGCCCCGGGGGGCGGACGCCGCCCCCCGGGCCAACCATCGTAAACGGAGCTACGCCGAGCCATGGGGCAGGATCGCACGGCAAAGGGGCTGGTCATCGCTAAAGCAGTATCGCGCGCAGCGAACGGGGCCGCTCCTGTGTCTTGCCGTCTTGCCCATGGTCCGTCGTGCCGTTCCCGCATGACGAAAGGATAACCATGTTCGAGATTCACAAAGAGACCATCGACTGGGGCGGACGTCCGCTCACCCTTGAGACCGGCCGCATCGCGCGCCAGGCCGACGGCGCCGTGCTCGCCACCTACGGCGAGACCACCGTGCTGGCCACCGTCGTCTCCCAGCGGGAGCCGAAGCCGGGCTTCGACTTCTTCCCGCTGACCGTCAACTACCAGGAGAAGGCGTTCGCCGCCGGCCGCATCCCGGGTGGCTTCTTCAAGCGCGAGGGCCGTCCGAGCGAGCACGAGGTCCTGACCTCGCGCCTCATCGACCGCCCGATCCGTCCGCTGTTCGCGGAAGGCTACAAGAACGACACCCAGGTGATCATCACCGTGCTCTCGCACGACCTGGAGAACGCCCCGGACATCGTCGCCATGGTCGCGGCCTCCGCCGCCCTGACGCTCTCCGGCGTGCCGTTCATGGGCCCGATCGGCGGCGCCCGCGTCGGCCTGATCGACGGCGAGTTCGTGCTCAACCCGGAAGTCGACCGGGTCGCCGATTCCAAGCTCGACCTGATCGTCGCCGGCACCCATGACGCCGTGCTGATGGTCGAGTCGGAAGCCAAGGAGCTTTCGGAAGACGAGATGCTGAAGGCCGTCATGTTCGGCCATCGCGGCTTCCAGCCGGTCATCGAGGCGATCATCCGCCTGGCCGAGAAGGGCGCCAAGGAGCCGCGCGAGCACAACGTGCCGGATCACTCCGCCGTTCTCGCCAAGGTGAAGGACCTCGCCGAGGCCGACCTGCGCGCCGCCTACCAGATCCCGGTGAAGTTCGAGCGTCGCGACGCCATCTCCGCCGTCAAGGAGAAGGTCGTCGCCGCCCTCTGCGTCGACACCGGCAACGGCGACGTCGTCGCCAAGGAAGTGGTCAACAGCCTCTTCAAGTCGCTCGAGGCGTCGATCGTCCGCGGCCGCATCCTGGACGACAAGATCCGCATCGACGGCCGCGACCTGGAGACGGTCCGCCAGATCGAATCGGAAGTCGGCATCCTACCGCGCACCCACGGTTCGGCGCTGTTCACCCGCGGCGAGACCCAGGCGATGGTCGTCACCACGCTGGGCACCGGCGACGACGAGCAGTTCGTGGACGCGCTGGAGGGGACCTACAAGTCCACCTTCATGCTCCATTACAACTTCCCGCCGTTCTCGGTCGGCGAGACCGGCCGCATGGGCTCGCCCGGCCGTCGCGAGATCGGCCACGGCAAGCTGGCGTGGCGCGCGCTGCGCCCGGTTCTGCCGCTGCACCACGAGTTCCCGTACACGCTCCGCGTCGTCTCGGAAGTGACGGAGTCCAACGGTTCGTCGTCGATGGCGACGGTCTGCGGCACCTCGCTCGCCCTGATGGACGCCGGCGTTCCGCTGAAGCGTCCGGTGGCCGGCATCGCCATGGGCCTGATCAAGGAAGGCGACCGCTTCGCGGTGCTCTCCGACATTCTCGGCGACGAGGATCACCTGGGCGACATGGACTTCAAGGTGGCCGGCACCGAGGCGGGCGTGACCTCGCTTCAGATGGACATCAAGATCGACGGCATCACCGAGGAGATCATGAAGGTGGCGCTCGAGCAGGCGAAGGCCGGCCGCGCGCACATCCTCGGCGAGATGTCGAAGGCCCTCACCGAGGCCCGCACGGACCTCGGTGAGTACGCCCCGCGCATCGAGGTGATCAAGATCCCGGTCGACAAGATCCGGGAAGTGATCGGCACCGGCGGCAAGGTGATCCGCGAGATCGTGGAGAAGACCGGCGCCAAGATCGACATCTCCGATGACGGCACGGTCAAGGTGGCCTCGTCCGACGGCAAGGCGATCACCGCCGCGCTGAACTGGATCAAGGGCATCGCCGCCGAGCCCGAGGTAGGCCAGGTCTACGAGGGCACGGTCGTGAAGACCGTCGACTTCGGCGCCTTCGTGAACTTCTTCGGCTCCCGCGACGGCCTGGTGCACATCTCCCAGCTGACCAACGGTCGGCCGGAGAAGGTGACGGACGTCGTCAAGGAAGGCGACAAGGTCTGGGTCAAGCTGCTCGGCTTCGACGAGCGCGGCAAGGTCCGCCTGTCGATGAAGATCGTCGACCAGGCGACCGGCAAGGAGATCGACGGCGAAGCGGCCTGACCGCGTTCCCCTTCGATCGACCATCGATGCGGCGCCTCCCTCGGGAGGCGCCGTTTTCGTATGCGGCCTCCTCGAGGCGCGACCGCGCGGCGCGGCGAAGCCGGCTCAGGCGGCCGGAATGGCCGCTGCCTGCCCGCACCCGGCCGCCTCGGCGCAGCCCTTCAGGACCCGCCCCAGCGCCTCGAAATCGCCCTTGCGCGGCGACGACTGCCGCCAGACCAGGCCGACGTCGCGCTTCGGCGCGGGATCGGCGAAGCGCAGCAGCGTGATGCGCGGGTCGATCACCTCCGCCGACATGCTCATCTCCGGCAGCAGCGTGACCCCGAAGCCGTTGGCCACCATCTGCAGGATCGTCGTCAGGCTGGAGGCGCCGAAGCGGGAGTGCATGTCGGAGCGCACCGCCTGGCAGTAGGCGAGCGCCTGGTCGCGCAGGCAGTGGCCCTCTTCCAGCAGCAGCAGCGGCGCGGTGGCGATCACCTCCTCGGCGGTGGCCGGCGGCGCGTCCGCGGGGGCGGTCTTCACCGCCAGCACGAACGGATCCTGGAACAGCGTCGCCGTCTCCACGTCGCGCTCGTGGGGCGCCACGGGGAGGGCGACCAGGGCCACGTCGAGGGCGCCGGACAGGAGCTCGTCGAGGAGCGTCGCCGTCAGCGATTCGCGGATCGAGAGCTCCAGGTTGGGAAATTCCCGCTGCAGGCGCGGCAGCGCCTCCGGCAGCACGTAGGGAGCAATGGAGGGAATCACCCCCAGCCGCAGCGAGCCGGTGAGGACCTCGGCGCGGTGGTGGGCGTGGTCGACCAGGTCGCGGGCCTCGGTGAGCACCCGGCCGGCGCGGCGGGCGATCTCCAGCCCGTCCTCGGTGAGGCGGATGCCCTGGGACAGGCGCTCGACCAGCTGCAGCCGCAGCTGGTCCTCAAGCAGGCGGATCTGCTGGGAAAGCGCCGGCTGGGTCACCGAGCATTCGTCGGCGGCGCGGCCGAAATGACGGTGACGCGCCAGCGCGTCGAGATAGCGGAGCTGCTTCAACGTGATCATGCGTCATTAGATAATCTAATGGCTTCAGCATTCAATCCAATTAGAACTTATAAAAGAACTGGGTCAGTATGGGCGCGTTCGAGGCCCGAAGCGCGGAGCCCGGGCGCAGGGGACTGTCGAGGTCGGCAGCGCCGCCATTGCGCCGGGTGCCGGGCGCCGGCCCGGACCGAGGAACACCCGGGCAGTCGCGCCTCTGGTGAGGGGGCTTGCCATCAGGTTCCGTCTCGATGGCCACCGACGATTGAAAACAGATCGGATATGAGCATGGACGCGAAAGTCGAAAAGGGGGGCGGTTGCCCCGTCATCCACGGTGTGACCAACACCAGCATGCGGTCCAACCGCGACTGGTGGCCGAACCAGCTGCACCTGAAGGTGCTCCACCAGTTCTCGTCGCTGTCCGACCCGATGGGGAAGGGCTTCGACTATGCCGAGGAGTTCAAGAAGCTCGACTATGAGGGCCTCAAGAAGGACCTCCGCGACCTGATGACGGAAAGCCAGGACTGGTGGCCGGCCGACTTCGGTCACTACGGGCCGTTCATGATCCGCATGGCCTGGCATTCCGCCGGCACCTACCGCCAGGGCGACGGCCGCGGCGGCGGCGGACGCGGGCAGCAGCGCTTCGCGCCGCTCAACTCGTGGCCGGACAACGTCAACCTCGACAAGGCCCGCCGCCTGCTGTGGCCGGTGAAGCAGAAGTACGGCAACCGGATCTCCTGGGCCGACCTGATGATCCTGGCCGGCAACGTCGCGCTGGAATCCATGGGCTTCAAGACGTTCGGCTTCGCCGGCGGCCGCGCCGACGTGTGGGAGCCGGAAGAGGACGTGCACTGGGGCGACGAGGACGAGTGGCTGGCCGACGCCCGCTACAGCGGCGAGCGCGAGCTGGCGAACCCGCTGGCGGCGGTGCAGATGGGCCTCATCTACGTCAACCCGGAAGGCCCGAACGGCAAGCCGGACCCGGTGGCGGCCGCCAAGGACATCCGCGACACGTTCGGCCGCATGGCCATGAACGACGAGGAGACCGTGGCGCTGATCGCCGGCGGCCACTCGTTCGGCAAGACCCACGGCGCGGGCGACCCGATCGCCGTCGGCGTCGATCCGGAAGGCGGCGTGCTGGCCTCCCAGGGCCTCGGCTGGGCGAGCACCCACGGCACCGGCCACGGTGACGACGCCATCGGCAGCGGCCTCGAGGTCACCTGGACGAAGACGCCGACCCAGTGGAGCAACAACTTCTTCGAGAACCTGTTCGGCTTCGAGTGGGAGCTCACCAAGAGCCCGGCCGGCGCGTTCCAGTGGGAGGCCAAGGACGCCCCGGAGATCATGCCGTACGCGCATACGCCGGGGAAGTTCCGCAAGCCGACCATGCTGACGACCGACCTGTCGCTGCGCTTCGACCCGGAATACGAGAAGATCTCGCGGCGCTTCCTGGAGAACCCGGACCAGTTCGCCGACGCCTTCGCCCGCGCCTGGTTCAAGCTGACCCACCGCGACATGGGCCCGAAGACCCGCTATCTCGGGCCTGAGGTGCCGCAGGAGGACCTGCTCTGGCAGGATCCGATCCCGGCGGTCGACCACGCGCTCATCGATGCCAAGGACGTCGACGACCTGAAGACGATGATCCTGGCGACCGGGCTGTCGGTGTCCGACCTGGTGAAGACCGCCTGGGCCTCGGCCGCGAGCTTCCGCGGCTCCGACAAGCGCGGCGGCGCCAACGGCGCGCGCGTCCGGCTCGAGCCGGCCCGCAACTGGGCGGTCAACGAGCCGGCCGAGCTCTCCCGGGTGCTCGGCGTGCTGGAAGGCGCACAGAAGGCCTTCAACGACGCCCAGACCGGCGGCAAGAAGGTGTCGCTGGCCGACACCATCGTGCTCGGCGGCTGCGCGGCCATCGAGAAGGCCTCCATCGACGCGGGCCACCCGGTCGAGGTGCCGTTCGAGGCCGGCCGCATGGACGCCAGCCAGGAGCAGACCGACGTCGACGCCTACGCGGTGCTGGAGCCGTTGCACGACGCGTTCCGCAACTTCCAGAAGGAGCGCTATGCGGTCCCGGCCGAGGAGCTGATGATCGACAAGGCGCAGCTGCTGACGCTGACGGCGCCGGAAATGACGGTTCTGATCGGCGGCATGCGGGCGCTCGGCGCCAACCACGGCGGCTCCCGTCACGGCCAGCTGACCCATCGCCCGGGCCAGCTGACCAACGACTTCTTCGTCAACCTTCTCGACATGGGCACCCGATGGGAGCCGGTGGACGAGAACGAGGAGGCGTTCGAGGGCCGCGACCGCAAGACGGGTGAGCTGAAGTGGACCGGCACCCGCGTCGATCTGGTCTTCGGCTCCAACTCGCAGCTGCGCGCGCTCGCCGAGGTCTACGGCCAGCGCGACAACCAGGCGAAGTTCGCCCGCGACTTCGTGGCCGCCTGGACGAAGGTCATGAACGCCGACCGGTTCGACCTGCCGATCGAGGTGAACTGAGCGGACGCCTGTCCCGCCCCGCCGCCGGCGGGGCGACGACGGCCGCCATCGGGCCGGCGCCTCGATCGATCGGGGCGCCGGCCTTTTTCGTGGGAGAGGGGCCGGGGGCCGCGCCGGCCGCCCGGCACGGCGGACGGGATCGCCCCGCGGCAGGCATCGCGGCGGCAGCCGGCGGGCCTGCCGGGGTGGTGGCAACGGCGCTTCCGGGCCGCTCGAAGCGTCGGTGCGACCGGCGTCGGCGGGCTGCAGTCCAGCAATGCGCGGATGACTGTCAAAAACCGGCTCGAAGCGCTTGCAATCGGCGGCTCAAGGGAATAGGCCTGTCGCTCCGACGGGGTCCCGCCCCGTTGGCGCGGTCGGCGAGATTCGCCTCGGCATCTCTCGCACGGACCGCACGGGCGCCGGTAGCTCAGCTGGATAGAGCACCAGACTACGAATCTGGGGGTCGGGGGTTCGAATCCTCCCCGGCGCGCCATAACCCACTGAATATATAAGCTTATTTGGCGACCCTGCTTTTAGGGTTTGCCAATGTCTGGGCAGGTTTGCCACTGCGCGTTCTCGGGACGTTCGGAAGCGACCCGATCGCGATCTCCGCAAGCGCCGCCTGGTCGGCGTTGCGCGTGTAGTGCTCGATCATCGCGAGCTGACGATGTCCGGTCGTCGAAGCGATCACTTTCGAGCCTTTTCCCGACTGAGCGATCAATGTCGCGTGCGTCGTCCGGAGCCCGTGCAACGTGCACCCGGCCAGCCCCATGCGCTGACACGCCTTTTCCATCCGCTTCGATATCGTCGACCGGGCATAGGCCCGCGGCTTGTCGCCCGGTGTGGCGATGATCGTCCCGCTGCGCGCCTTGTGGCGCTCCAGCTCCGTCCTGAGCGCCGGATGGGCGGGGATGTAGAGGGCGCTGCCGGTCTTGCTCTGAGTCAGCCGGAAGCCCGTTCCGTCCCACTGAAACCAGGTGAGCCGCACCAGGTCGCCCGCCCGCTGGCCCGTGTAGAGCGCGAGAGCGAAGATCAGATATTCGTCATCTGTCGCGCCGGCGGCGAAGGCTTCCATCTCCGCCCGCGTCCATGCCCTGTATCCGGCACCCTTCTGATAGAGCCGTGGCACGCCTCGGCAGGGATTTTCCTCCGTCATCCGTCGACCAACGGCCCAGGAATAGACGGCCGAGAGAACGACGACGTAGGTGTCGGCCTTGCGCGGCGTCTCAGCCAGCGGGTCGCGGATGTGCTCAAGCACCTTCTCGTAGGTGAGCTTCCGCCATTCCTTCGTGCCGTGAGCCATGCCGATGTCCGACAGGATCCGCGCATACTCTTTCCGGGTGCTCTCGCGCAGGGCCTTGAACTCCGGAGCCGCCTGATAGCGGCCGATCAGCCAGCCGAGGCTTTGCTCGCCCTTGGCGACGACGGCGGCGCTGCCCAGGAGCTTCCCGTGCAGCCGCTTGTAGGCTCCCATGAACCCGGGGTCGGCCGGGTCGGGCAACACGTGCCGCCGGCCCTTGAAACGGAAATAGGTCCTCGTCCTGCCGTGCCGGTCGGTGAACTGGCTGACATATTTCAGATCGACCTTGCCCACCGCTTCGCTCCGCACGTCACCAGCCCCCTGTATCGTTCTCCACGAGGGCGGGATCGCGCAAGTCCATGATGGCCGCGTCGAGTTCGACGGTGTCCCACAGGGCAATGCCGTTGTGCCGATAGGGTCCCGGAAGGGTCCCCTCGGCCACCCACTTGTCGAAGGTGCTGGCGGAGATGTCGAGATACTCGGCCGCCGAGGCGCGGCGCTTCCAGCGGCCGACCTTGATCCTGGGGTGCGCCGTGGTGGTCATGTGCGCCTCCTAGAACGGGATTTCGTCGTTGAGGTCGGGATCGAGCGCGCGCGGTCGCTCGGCCGAGCTGGTCGCCGCCGGCGCCGATCCGTAGGCGGCCTCGTCTTCGGGCGGCGGCGGGCGGCTGCCGGAGCTCGCCTTGTCGAGCATCTCCAGCTTGCACTGGAAGCCCTGGAGAACGATCTCCGTCGCCTTGCGGTCGGTGCCGGCGCCGTCGCGGTACTCGCGCGAGCGGATGGCGCCCTCGACGTAGAGCTTCGATCCCTTGCGGACATATTGCTCGACGATGCCGACCAGGCCGTCCTGGAAGACGACGACGCGGTGCCACTCGACGCGCTCGCGCCGGTCGCCCGTCT
>Ga0207904_1000554_pt1 | contig 13526 bp, 10 predicted proteins | sample MalvirmetaMSP118_FD_184232 | JGI IMG/M metagenome (GOLD analysis project Ga0207904, IMG submission 184232) | Marine viral communities from the Deep Pacific Ocean - MSP-118 (SPAdes) | ecosystem: Environmental > Aquatic > Marine > Oceanic | place: Pacific Ocean | collected 2011-05-30 | reverse complement strand
GACGACGTTGACCGCCCCCGGAAAGGCTTCGAACTGGCCGACGGTGCCGATGATGTGGTGCTCGCTCTCGCAGATGCGCTCGACCGCGAGCGCGGCCTCGCTCGCGCCGAGCAGGGCGTCGCGACGGATGTCGTAGGGGGTGCCGCCGGCGTGACGGGCCTCTCCCTCCACGACGAGCTGGAAGCGGCGTGCCGCAGCGATCGAGGAGACGACGGCGAGCGGCTGCTCGCGACGGTCGAGCTCGGGGCCCTGCTCGATGTGGGCTTCTAAGTAGCCGACGAGCTCATCGGGTTGCCGGGCGGCCTCGCCCACGCGGGCGGGGTCGAGCCCGAACTCGCGGAAGGCTTCCCGCAGGCTCACGCCGTCGGCATCCGTCAGCGTCCACCAGTCCTCGCGCCACTGCCCCGCCACGGCGCTGGATCCGAGCAGAGCCTTGCCGAAGCGCGTGCCCTCTTCGTCCGAGAACGCGGCGACTTCGAGGGCGAAGGGCAAGGCGACACCGAACTTCTCGCCGACGGGAACCCGCAGCAGGCGCGCGACCTCGAGGCCCATGAGCACCCCGATGATGCCGTCGAACCTGCCGGCATCGAGCACGGTGTCCAGGTGCGAGCCGATCATGAGCGCGGGAGCCTCGGGGTCGAGGGCGTCACCACGGACGCGTTCGAGCCGGCCGACCTGGTTGCCCGCGGCATCCTGGTGGCTGCGCATGCCGATCTCGCGCATCCACTCGGCCGCGAGCCGGTTCACGCGGGCGTGCTCGGGCGAGAGGTAGACACGTTCGATCTGCCCGGGCGTCGCGGTGACACGGGCGAGCTCGTCGCAGCGCGCCATCACGCGCCGCGCGGCGGCGGCGACGCGGTCGGGGGAAACCTCTAGCAGGGCGGCTGTCACGCGCTCGCCCCCCGATAGACCTCGGATGCCGCCTCGGCACCCGCTCCCGCGGGGACGGCGGCGCCGAACCGGCGCAGCACGTATTCGAGGGCGACGAGGGTCGTGAGCACGGCATCCTTGCGGGCGTTGTAGCCCATCGTGCCGATGCGCCAGACCTTGCCGTGCAGGGGCCCGAAGGAGGTGCCGATCTCGATGCCGAAGTCTTCGAGCATCGCCGCGCGGGCCGCGTCTCCGGGGACACCCTCGGGGATGTAGACGGCGACGACGTTGTTCATCTTGTGGGCGGTGTCGCCGAAGACGGTCAGTCCCAGCGCCTCGACGCCGGCGAGCATGGCCGCGCCGGCGACCCGGTGGCGGTCGATGACGCTCTCGCGTCCCTCGGTCAGCAGGAGCCGGGCGCACTCGCGCGCGCCGTAGAGCATCGAGGTGGCCTCGGTGTGGTGGTTCAGACGGCGCGGACCCCAGTAGTCGAGGATCATGCCGAGGTCGAAGTAGTTGGAGCGCACGAAGTCGGGCGCCGACGGGTCGCCGGGCTCGCGGATGCCCGCCTCGATCTTCTTGCGCGCCGAGATCACCTCGACAGCCCTCTCGCTGAGGGTGATGGGCGCCGAGCCCGACGGGCCACCGAGGCACTTCTGGAGGCCGGCGGTGGCGGCATCCAGTCCCCAGGCGTCGGCCTCGAAGGCATTGCCGCCGAGTGACGCTGTCGCGTCCGTGTAGAAGAGCACGCCGTGGCGGGCGCAGATCTCGCCGACCTCGTCGAGCGGCTGGAGCATCGTCGTCGACGTGTCGCCCTGCACGAGCGCGAGCAGGTGCGGTTTGACGCGGACGATGGCTTCTTCGATGGCGGTGGGGGTGAAGACCTGCCCCCACTCGACCTCGATCGTGTGCACCTCGGCGAGGGCGCGTTCGGCGATCTCGGCCAGCAGATGACCGAACCGGCCGAAGACGGGTACGAGCACGCGGTCTCCCGGACGCACGAGCGAGACGATCGCCGCCTCGATGCCGGCGCGCGAGGTGCCGTCGATCAGCAGCGTCGCGTCGTTCTCCGTCGCCCACACCCGGCGGTAGAGATCCTGGGTCTCGGCCATCGTGTCGGTCATGAACGGGTCGTACTGCCCGACGAGCGCGCCCGACATGGCCGTGAGCACGCTGGGGTACGCGGAGATGGGCCCGGGGCCCATGAGCAGGCGGGCGGGCGGGGCGATCGGTCCGGGCAGGGCGGTCATGCAGCATCCGTTTCAGCGAGGAGGTCGGCGAGCTTTCGAGCCAGCCGGACGAGGGCGATGTCGGTGCCGGCGCGCGAGACGAGGCACACGCCGACGGGCGCGGGGCCGAGGGAGGAGGGGACGGTCAACAGCGGCACCGAGACGGCGGGGAGGCCGCCGATGGCGGCGGGCGTCGTCATTCGCAACGTCGCGGCGCGCACCTGGTCGATCTTCTCGCCGCGGTGCGTGCGCAGCGGCGCGGGCCCCGGGACAGTAGGCAGGATCAGGACGTGGTCGCGGACGAGGTCGTTCAGGTTCTCGCGCAGGGGCTCGAGCGCGGCGCGGGCGGCACGTTCGGCATCCGTCGAGATCTCGGATGCCCCGCGGAACCGCTCCGCGACCGCCGGGCCGGTCGAGCCGGGGTGCTCGCGCAGCCAGTCGCGGTTGTTGCGCCACGCCTCGGCTCCCTGCACGGTGCGGAACGGCGTGAAGTAGTCGTCGAGGTCTCCGATGCTGACCTCGCTCAGCTCGGGGGCGTTCGCCAGGCCCGCGAGCGTCGCGCACAACGTCTCGAACGCCGCGCGGGTCTCGGGCTCGGCGGCCTCGACGATCTCCTGGGGGACGCGGAACCGCCAAGGGAGATCGTCGCCGGATTCGCCGAACACGCTCTCGGTGGATTCGGATCCGTCGTAGCTGAGGCACCAATCGGCGACCCGCTGCAGGGTCTGGCCGTCGCGGGTGATCCACCCGATCGTGTCGAACGACTGGGCCAGCGGCAGCAGGCCCTGCCGGGGGACGAGGTCGTGGGTCGTGCGCAGACCCCAGAGCCCCTGGTAGGAGGCGGGGACGCGGATGGACCCGGCGGTGTCGGTCGCCAGGCCGATCTCGGCTTGGCCGGTGGCGACGGCGGTGGCGGGGCCGCTGGAGGAGCCCCCGGGAAGCGCCCCGGGAAGAGCGCCGTTGGGAGGGGTGCCGTAGTGGGCGTTGTCGCCGGCGATCGAGTACGCGAACTCGTCGGTGCGGGCGATGCCGCGCAGCGACGCCCCTGCGCGGAGCAGGTCGCTGACGGCGGGAGCGGTGTGGGGCTCGGGACGGGAGGACTCCAGATAGGTGGGGTTTCCCGCGCCGATCCGGTAGCCCTTGATCGCGAAGAGGTCTTTCACGGCGACCGTGAGCCCCTCGAGCGGCCCCTCCCACGCGCCCTGCCACAGCGGGTCGCCGACGGTGCGCCACACCGACCGGTCGAGGGCCTGGGCCCGGCCGGTCACGTGAGCTGCGGTGATCTTCCACGTGCCGTCGATGCGCTGCCAGACCTGGGTCTGCAGGCCCGATCCGCCGATCCGGTAGCGCGAGATCGAGACGAGCAGTGCCGTGTCGGGAGTGAGCGGACGGTATTCGACGCGCGTGATCTCGCGAGCCGGAACACCGCCGCGGACGCCCCGGAAAGCACTGATCGCGTCGTGGCCGACCAGCAGGCCCGCGGCATCTCCCCGCATCGTCTCGGCGCCGGGTGCGAACGCGGCATCGAGCACGTCGAGGTCGTTCGCGACGATCGCGCGTTCGTACGCGCAGAACGCGTCCCACAGGTCGGCGGGAACGGCATCCGCTCCCCGGATCTCACCCACGGTCTACCTCCGCGAAGTCGGCCTCCCGGATGCGGGCATGGACGCCGCAGACGATGTCGACCACCTGGGAGATGTCGAAGTCGGTCGCGGCCGACAGATACGCGTACGCGAGGTGCTCGTCGAGGCCCCAGCGCGCCTGGATGAGGTCGATCGCGGCCCGCACGCACGCCCGCATCGCGACGTTGAGGTCGGGGTCCATCCCCGTCGGCACGAGGTACTCGTCGGTGCGGACGAGCGGGCCGCTGACGGCACCGAAGGCGCGGCGCGCCTCCTCCCGGGGCACGACGTCAAACCGCAGGGTCGCGCGCAGCGGCGCCTCCAGCGCGGTGAGCGCGACCTCGCCATCACCCTGCGCGAAGTGCGGATCGCCGACGTAAGCGAGGGCTCCGGCGACCTGCACGGGCAGGTAGAGGCTCGCGCCCTCGGTCATGAGGTTGATGTCGATGTTGCCGCCGTGGATGCCGGGCGGCACCGAGTGCGGCCGCTCGGACCCGGCGACCGCGACCCCCATCGTGCCGAGGAACGGCGCAAGCGGGAACGCGACGATCCGCTCGCCGCCCTCGACGACCGGGAGCACCCCGCACAGGGTGCCGTCACGCTCTTCGACGGGCGCGAAGACGCTGACGTTCCCTTCGGCACGCGGCAGCTCACCGACGAGCGCTCCCTTGCCGTGACGGTTGGAGATGACCCCGTACGGTGCGCGCAGCGCGAGCTCGACGACGGTGATCTTCAGCAGGTCGCCGGGCTCGGCACCCGCCACGTGAATGGGGCCGGTGACGACGTGCGGCCCGTCGGCAGCGGGGTCACGGGACAGGGACGCCGCGATCTCGACGGCATCCGTCAGCACGTCGTCGTCGGCGACGCCGTGACCGCCGAAGTAGGCGCGCGGGTCCTTGCCCTGGTCTTCGAGGATGCCCTCGTGGCTGACGGTGTCGATCGTGACGGTCTCACCCGGCTGGATGCGCAGCACCGCGGCATCCGTCTCGCACGGCAGCCGCCCCCACAGCACCGTGTCGGGGCGAGAGGGCAGGTAGTGGTCACCGGGCAGAGGCCCGGTGCCAGGCTGAAGGATCGGGACGCTCATACAGACTCCTGTGTCCGAATCGGGGTGGGGGCAAGGATCTCACGGCCGTACCGCCCCGTGATCCCCCGATCGGCGGTGTAGGCAGTTTCGCCATGGACCCAGGTCGTGCGCACGGCACCGCGCAGGGTCGCACCGTCCCAGGGCGAGAGCTTGTTGCGGTACTCGAGGTCGGCGGCGCGCACGACGGATGCCGCATCCGGCGCGAACGAGACCAGGTGCGCGGGCGCTCCCTCTCGAATCACGCCGCGGCCGGGGATCCCGGCAATCCCCGCGGGTCCGGTTGTGAACCACGGGATCACGGTTTCGAGCGGGATGCCGCGACGCGAGGCCTCGGTCCACACGGCCCGCAGCCCGGTCTGGACCCCTGAGATCCCACCCCACGCGAGGCCGAGGTCGCCGTCTTCGCGTTCCTTCAGATCGCGGGTCGCCGGGGAGTGGTCGCTCACGACGGCGTCGATGGTGCCGTCGAGCAGCCCCTCCCAGAGGAGGTCCTGGTTGTGACCGTCCCGCACCGGCGGGCAGCACTTCACGGTGCCCGATCCGTCGGGCAGGTCCTCGGCCCGGAGGGTCAGGTAGTGCGGGCAGGTTTCAGCGGTGAGACGGATGCCGGCAGCTTTCGCCTCGCGGATGACCTCCAGCGCGTGCCCGTCCGACACGTGCACGATGTGGGCGCGCGCTCCGGTGCGGCTGGCGGCAGCGGCGACGGCCGCGATCGCCGATTCCTCGCTGATCGGGGGCCGGCTCGCAAGGAATCGGGCATAGCTGCGACCGATGGCGGGGTCATCGTGCAGGTGGGCGGGGTCTTCGGCGTGAGCGATGAGCAGTCCGTCGAAGGCGGCGAGTTCTGTCAGCGCGGACTCAAGAGCTGCGGCATCCAGGTGCCCGAACTCATCGATCCCCGAGGGCGAGAGGAAGCACTTCACGCCCACGACCCCGGCCGCAAACAGCTGACGCAGCGACCCGAGGTTCTCGGGAACGGCGCCGCCCCAGTACGCGACGTCCACCGCGAGCTTGCCTACGGTTGCGGCCCGCTTGGCGGCGAGCGCGTCGACGGTCGTCGTGACGGGGAGCGAATTCAACGGCATGTCGACGACTGTCGCGATGCCGCCCGCGGCGGCCGCTGCCGTGCCGGTCTCAAACCCCTCCCAGTCGGTGCGTCCCGGCTCGTTGAGGTGCACGTGGGAGTCGACGAGTCCGGGCAGCAGCACCTCGTCCGCGGGGAGGACGAGGTCGGCATCCGGGTCGAACGGAGCGAGGCCGGCGATGCGACCGTCACGGACGAGAACTGTCGCGGCAGAGAAGCCGCCATCGAGAAACACCCGGCGTGACGCGAGGGCGAGGGCCGGGGACATGCCGTCACCGTATGATTCGCGCATTTCTCGCATGTTACCTGTACCAACATTTCGGATCACGTCTGCCGTCGCCCGGAGTCAAGCGCGTTACGGTGGCCGCATGGAGCTGACGCAGTTCAATGCCCTGCCCCCGGCCGAGGCGATCGAGGTCGTGTCGGTCTGGGCGCGCGTTCCGGCGTGGGCCGAGGCCGTCGTCGCCGCGCGGCCGTTCGGGTCGGTCGAGGACCTCGAAGCCGCGGCGGACCGGCTCGCGCGCGCCTGGCGCCGACCCGAGTTGGATGCCGCACTCGCCCACCACCCGCGCATCGGCGAGCGCCCGCGCGGCGAGGGCGCGGAGGCCAACGCCTCGCGGCGCGAGCAATCCGCGATGACGGATGCCGCGGCATCCGTGGCAGAGCAGATCGCCGCCGGCAACGCATCCTACGAAGAGCGGTTCGGGCGCGTGTTCCTCATCCGTGCCGCCGGACGAGCGCCCGAGGAGATCCTGGCGGAGTTGCAGCGGCGTCTGAACAACACCGCCGACGCCGAGGTCGACGAGGCCCTCGACCAGCTGCGGCAGATCGCGATGCTGCGCCTGCGCGGCGACATCGATTCCGACACGTCGACGGGAGAGCCCGCATGACCGCCCACCTGACAACCCACATCCTGGACACCACGACCGGAACCCCGGCTCCGGGCGTGGCGGTGACGCTGCGCGATGCATCCGGCGCGGGCATCGCCGACGCCGTGACCGATGCCGACGGTCGCGCGGGCCTCGGACCTGAGCTGCTGCCTGCGGGCACCTACACGCTCACCTTCGACACCGGCACCTACTTCGCCGACCAGGGCACCGACTGCTTCTACCCGAGCGTGACGGTGACCTTCACGATCTCGGGCACCCGCCACTACCACGTGCCGTTGCTGCTGAGCCCGTTCGCCTACTCGACGTATCGGGGCAGCTGAGGCCCGCGTAACGCGGCCGTGACACACGCTCCCTAATGTTCGTCACATGAAGATCATCATCATCGGCGCGGGAATCGGCGGCGCCAGCGCCGGCATCGCGCTGTCACGACTGGGCCATGACGTCGTCATCTATGACCGGATGCGCGAGAACAAGCCGGTCGGTGCGGCACTGTCCCTCTGGTCCAACGGGGTGAAGGTCCTCAACTGGCTCGGCCTTGCCGACGAGGTCGCGGCGCTCGGCGGCCGGATGGATGACATGGCCTACCTCGAGGGGCGCACCGGTGACACGATGTGCCAGTTCAGCCTCGCCCCGGTCACCGAGCAGACCGGCCAGCGCCCGTATCCGGTGGCGCGCGCCGACCTCCAGGCACTGCTCATGGAGACCGTCGGCATGGACCGCATCCATCTGGGTCGCAAGGCGGTGTCGGTGGCCCAGGACGGCCAGACCGTGACGGTGACCTTCGACGACGGCTCCACCGACACCGGCGATCTGCTGATCGGCGCCGACGGTGCCAGGTCGATGGTGCGCGATCACGTCACCGGCGGTGGCATCGAACGCACCTACTCGGGCTACACGAACTTCAACGGACTCGTCCCGCAGGATGCCGAGATCGGCCCGGCGAACCAGTGGACGACCTACGTGGGCGACGGCAAGCGGTGCGCCGTCATGCCGGTCGCCGGAGACCGCTTCTACTTCTTCGTCGACATCCCGCAGCCGGCGGGGCGTGCCACCGACGCTGACGATCCCGTCGCGCAGCTGCGCGAGGCCTTCGATGGCTGGGCGCCCGGCGTGCAGACGCTGCTGGACGCCATCGATCCCGCGGCCTCCCTCAATCGCGTCGAGATCTGGGACATCGACCCCTTCGACACGTGGGTCACGGGGCGCGTCGCGATCCTCGGAGATGCCGCCCACAACACGGCGCCCGACATCGGCCAGGGCGCGTGCTCGGCGCTGGAAGACACCTTCGCGCTGGCGATCTCGCTGGCCACGAACACGATCTCGGTCGAAGACGCTCTGCTGCGCTACGAGCGCTCGCGCACCGACCGGGCCGGTGACCTCGTGAACCGCGCTCGCAAGCGTGCCGCCGAGACGCACGGGTTCGTCCCGGGAGCGACCGAGGCCTGGTACGAGAGCCTGCGCGGCACCGACGGGTCAGACATCATCCGCGGCATCGTCGGCAACATCGAGGGCAGCCCCATCAACCTCGGCGTCGGAGCCCTCTGATCCGCGGGCACGCGCGCTAGATGACGACCCGCTAGATGACGAAGAGGGCGTGAACGTCGCCCGCGAGCGCACGGCCGTTCAGTGCCTCAAGCTCCATGAGCACCGTCGTACCGACAACCTCGGCGCCGAGAGTCGTCATCAGCTCGCGTGCCGCGGCGATGGTCCCGCCGGTGGCGAGCACGTCATCCACGAGCAGAATCCGCGTTCCCGGGGCGAGGTCGTCGTGTGCCTCGATGGCCGCCTCGCCGTATTCGAGGGCATACGAAACGGATGCCGCAGGTCGAGGCAGTTTTCCCGCCTTGCGAATCGGCACAAGGCCCACCCCGGCCTCGGCGGCGATCGCCCCGGCAAGCAGGAACCCCCGGGCTTCGATCCCGCCGACGACATCGAACGCCGCGGCGAACGGCTCGATGAGCGCGCGCGTCACGGCGCGCAGCGCCGCAGCATCCGCCAGCAGCGGCGTGATGTCTCGGAACTGGATGCCCGGACTCGGGTAGTCGGGGATCGTCCGGATCAGGGACTCGGCGCGGGCGAGGGCGGCGGTGTCGGGCACGCGGACAGACTACGGCGTGCGCGTAACCGGCGCGTGTCGTAACAACTCGGCAGCAGATCCACCCGGCGGCCCATCCTCATGTAAGCGCTTGCACACCGGTGCAGTATCGTGTGCTCCATGACTTCTGCAGACTCCGTCACTGCTCCCGTGATCTCACGCGAGGACGCGCCCGGCGGCGAGTGGTGGCGCACGGCCGTTATTTACCAGATCTACCCCCGCTCGTTCGCCGACCAGTCGGGCGATGGCATCGGCGACCTGCGCGGTGTGACGAGCCACCTCGGCGACCTGGCGGCGCTCGGCGTCGACGCGATCTGGCTCAGCCCGTTCCAGCGCTCGCCCCAGAAGGATGCCGGATACGACGTCGCGGACTACTGCGATGTCGACCCGATCTTCGGCACGCTGGCCGACTTCGACGAGATGCTCGCGCAGGCGCACGCCCGCGGCATCCGGATCATCGTCGACCTCGTCCCCAACCACTCGTCCGATCAGCATGAGTGGTTCCAGAAAGCGATCGCGTCTCCCGCCGGCAGCCCCGAGCGTGCGCGGTACATCTTCCGTGATGGCACCGGCGCCGGGGGCGACCTACCGCCCAATAACTGGGAGTCGGTCTTCGGCGGTGGCGCCTGGACGCGCCTGACCGAACCCGACGGCACCCCCGGTCAGTGGTACCTGCACCTGTTCGATGCCTCGCAACCGGATTTCGACTGGTCCAACCCCGAGGTGCGCGAGGAGTTCCGCCGCATCCTGCGCTTCTGGCTCGATCGCGGCGTCGACGGTTTCCGTGTGGACGTCGCCCACGGGCTCGTGAAGGCGGAGGGTCTGCCCGACTACACGCCGCCGAAGGACGCGGGCTCGATGGGTGGCGGCGAGGCCGCCGTCCCGTACTGGGGGCAGGAGGGCGTGCACGAGATCTACCGCGACTGGCACGCGCTGCTTGCCGAGTACGACGGCGACCGTGCGCTGTGCGCGGAGGCGTGGCTCCCTACGATCGCCCAGACTGCCCTCTGGGTGCGGCCCGACGAGATGCACCAGGCCTTCAACTTCGAGTACCTCGAGACTCCCTGGGATGCCGAGAAGCTGCGCGCCGTGATCGCCGACTCGCTCGAGAGCTACGGCGCGGTTGGGGCCCCCAGCACCTGGGTGCTCTCCAACCACGACGTCGTCCGCCATGCATCTCGTCTTGCGCTGACCGCCGAGAACCCGCAGGGGGCCGGGATCGGGCCCAAGTCCCCCGGCAAGCCGATCCCCGAGGTCGGACTGCGCCGTGCCCGCGCCGCGACGACGCTGATGCTTGCGCTCCCCGGATCTGCCTACCTCTACCAGGGAGAAGAGCTCGGCCTGCCCGAGGTGATCGACCTCCCCGACGAGGCGCGCCAGGATCCGACCTGGTTCCGCACCAAGGGTGAGCGGTACGGCCGAGACGGATGCCGCGTGCCGCTGCCGTGGACCTCGGAAGGACCCGCCTACGGCTTCAACACCACCGGCGAGTCCTGGCTGCCGCAGCCCACGGAATGGGCGGGCCTGGCTCGCGACGCCCAGCGCGACGATCCGGAATCGACCCTCACCCTCTACAAGAACCTGCTCGCCGAGCGTCGTGCACGCGGCCTGGGTGCGGGGGTTCTCGACGGGGTCGACGGTTTCGGCCCCGATGTCGTCGCGTTCCGCAACGGGTCCATCACTGCCGTGGCCAACCTGAGCGACGAGCCCATCGAGCTTCCGTCGGGCAGGATCGTCGTCTCCAGCGGCCCGCTCGCCGACAGGATGCTGCCGGTCGACCAGGCGGTGTGGCTCACCGGCGAGTGAGTCGCGGGGGTCGCCATGGTCGGAATTGATGAGGTAGCCCGCGAGGCTGGCGTCTCCACGGCGACCGTCTCCCGTGCGCTGAGCGGAAAGCACAACGTCTCGGAACCCACCCGTGAGCGGGTCCAGGAGGCTGCCCGCCGGCTCGGCTACGTCGTATCCTCGTCGGCGTCGAGCCTGGCATCCGGCCGCACCCGCAACATCGGTGTCGTCATCCCCCACATCGACCGGTGGTTCTTCAGCACGCTGCTCAGCGGCATCGCTACGGAAGTGACCCGCGCCGGGTACGACATCACGCTCTACAACGTGACCCCGGATCTGGAGCACCGACGGCAGGTCTTCGACACGTTCCTGCGCCGGCAACGCGTCGACGGGGTCATCGCCGTCGCGCTGGAGCTCGGCGAGTATGAGTCGCGGGCGTTGCTGTCGCTCGGGATGCCGGTGATCGCGATCGGCGGGCCCAACGCCCTGCTTCCGACCCTGTCGATCGACGATGTCGGGTTGGGGCGTCTGGCGACCGAGCACCTGCTGGCGATGGGTCACCGCGACATCGGCCATATCGGCGCCGACCCCGAGTTCGACATCGACTTCCACATCCCGTCCAGCCGCCGGCACGGGTTCGAGTTAGCGCTGCGCGCGGCGGGAGTCGACCCGCGACCAGAACTGTTCGAGCCCGGTGACTTCACGATCGAAGGCGGCTTCCGCGCTGCGAAGCAGCTCCTCGGCCGCCCCGGAGCAACCCCGACAGCGATCTTCGCAGCATCCGACGAGATGGCCATCGGGGCGATGTTGGCCGCGCGCGACCTCGGGTATCGCGTGCCCGAAGACCTGTCGGTGGCCGGCATCGACGGCCACGAGCTCGGCCGCTTCTTCCAGCTCACGACGGTTGACCAGTTCCCGTCGGGCCAGGGCGCTCGGGCCGCCGCCGCGATCCTGCACGAACTCGAACGGCCCGCCGGCGCCGTGCCCGACCGCGAGGAGTTGCCGTACGAGCTGGTCGTGCGCGGCAGCACCGCTCGACATCGGGACTGATCAGGGATATTCGCCGCTTGCGCTGCCGCGCGCGCAGGCGTAATCTCGCCCGCCGTGACACTTGACGCGCCCGAGCCGGGCGTACCCGAGACGCCCGTCGCGAAGCGCATCCTGCTGGGCCAGCCGCTGTCGTCCGACGCCATGGACGAGCACCTGCTCCCGAAGAAGATGGCGCTGCCCATCTTCGCCTCCGACGCTCTGTCATCCGTGGCCTATGCGCCGCAGGAACTGCTCATGATCCTGCTGACCGGGGGGCTCGCATTTCTCGCGTTCTCGCCCTGGATCGCCGCAGCCGTCGTGGTCTTGCTGAGCGTCGTCGTTCTCAGCTACCGGCAGCTGATCAAGGCGTACCCGTCGGGCGGCGGAGACTACGAGGTTGCCCGCAAGAACCTCGGCGAGGTACCCGGGGTCGTCGTGGCTGCCGCGCTCTTGGTCGACTACGTGCTGACGGTCGCCGTGTCAGTGGCTTCCGGCGTCGACAACATCATCTCGGCGCTGCCGGGGCTCGATCCGGCGCGGGTCGAGCTGGCCATCGGCTTCGTCGTGGTCATCGTGCTGATCAACCTCCGGGGCGTGCGCGAGGCATCCCTCGTCTTCGCGATTCCCACCTATGTGTTTATCGGGTCGGTGGTCTTCATGATCGGCACCGGTCTCGTGCGCACGGCGCTGGGGGATCCGCCGGTCGCGTCATCGGCAGAGTTCGCGGTGCAGGCCGAGAGCCTGTCGCAGGCCGCCGTCATCCTGCTCGTGCTGCGCGCGTTCTCCAGTGGATGCTCCGCCCTGACCGGCGTTGAAGCAGTCTCCAACGGTGTGCCCGCCTTCCGCCGCCCCAAGGTGCGCAACGCTCAGACGACCCTCACGATGATGGGCGGGGTCGCGATTCTGCTGTTCGCGGGACTCACGGTGCTCGCCCTGGTCTCCGGTGTGCACTACGCCGAAGACCCGTGCACGCTCGTCGGCTTCGACTGCGAGAACCAGCCGCAGCCGAGCCTCATGGCGCAGGTCGCGGCCGCGACATTCGGCATGGGCTCGATCCCCTTCTACCTCATCCAGGGCGCGACAGCCCTCGTGCTGCTGCTGGCAGCCAACACCGCGTTCAACGGATTCCCGCTGCTCGGGGCTGTGCTCGCTCGCGACGGATACGCACCGAAGGCCCTCAACACTCGCGGTGACCGACTCGTCTTCTCCAACGGGATGCTCGTGCTCGGGCTCATCGCGATCGCCGTGCTCGTGATCTACCAGGCCAACCTCACGACCCTCATTCAGCTGTACATCATCGGCGTCTTCGTCTCGTTCTCGCTGGGGCAGCTCGGGATGGTACGACACTGGCGCCGCATCATCCGCGCCACCACACGGATCGAAGCGCGGCGAGACCCGGCATCCGGAGCCGAGCGGCGCGGCGCGATCACGGGGCTCGTGATCAACACGACCGGCGCGACCTTCACCGCAACAGTCCTGGTCATCGTGACCATCACGAAGTTCACGCACGGTGCGTGGCTCGTCTTCCTGGCGATCCCGATCCTGGCGACGCTCATGCTCGGGGTAAGCCGGTACTACCGCGACGTCGAGCACGAGATCCGGATGGATGATGAGATCCACTTCGGCTCGGACGGCGATGTCGCGCTCGTGATGGTCAGCCGACTGCAAAAGCCGGTGCTCAAGGCGCTCGACTACGCCGTTGCCGCCCGGCACGACAAGACGATCGCCCTGCACGTGGCCACCGACCACGAGGATGCAGACGCGCTGCAGGAGGAGTGGAAGGCCCACGGGATCCCGCTTCCGCTGGTCATCATCGACTCGCCGTATCGCACGTA
>Ga0207904_1000553_pt1 | contig 13547 bp, 11 predicted proteins | sample MalvirmetaMSP118_FD_184232 | JGI IMG/M metagenome (GOLD analysis project Ga0207904, IMG submission 184232) | Marine viral communities from the Deep Pacific Ocean - MSP-118 (SPAdes) | ecosystem: Environmental > Aquatic > Marine > Oceanic | place: Pacific Ocean | collected 2011-05-30 | reverse complement strand
ATCATCAAGCCGGCGTCGGAGACGCCGCTGACGATGCTGGCGCTGATGCCGATCCTGGAGGAGGCGGGCGTGCCCAAGGGCGTCGTCAACGTGCTGCCGTCGCGGCGCTCCGGCGCCGTCGCCGACGCCATGCTGGGCGATCCGCGCGTGCGGGTGGTGTCGTTCACCGGCTCCACCGAGGTGGGCCGGACACTCTTGCAGAGCGCGGCCCGCAACATCGTCAATCCGGCGATGGAGCTCGGCGGCAACGCGCCGTTCATCGTCCGCCAGGACGCCGACATCGATGCGGCCGTCGAAGGCGCGATCCTCGCCAAGATGCGCAATCTCGGCGAGGCCTGCACCGCGGCCAACCGCTTCCTCATCCATGACGCGGTGTTTGACGAGTTCTCCGAGAAGCTCACCGCCAAGATGGGCGCGATGAAGATGGGCAACGGGCTGGAGGACGGCGTCGTCGTCGGCTCGCTGGTCAACCAGTCCACCCTCGACAAGGTCGTCTCGCTGGTCGACGACGCCACCGGCAAGGGCGCCAAGGTGACCACCGGCGGCAAGGCCCCGGACGGTCCGGGCTTCTTCTACCCGCCGACGGTGCTGATCGACGTCAGCGACGACGCGGACCTCCTGACCGAGGAGATCTTCGGCCCGGTGGCGGCGCTGCAGCGCTACTCCGACGACGAAGAGATGGTGCGCCGCGCCAACGACACCGAGTACGGCCTCGTCGCCTACCTGTTCACCCGGGACGTGCCGAAGGGGCTGGCCCTCGCCGAGCGCCTGGATTTCGGCATGGTCGGCCTCAACCGCGGGCTCGTCTCCGATCCGGCGGCGCCGTTCGGCGGCATGAAGCAGTCGGGCATCGGCCGCGAGGGCGGCCACGAAGGGCTGATGGAGTTCCTCGAGACGCAGTACGTCTCGCTGGAATGGTGAGCCCAACAAGAGCAATGACCGGGAGTTCGCCATGGATGTGTTGATGCCCCAGATCGGCGAAACGGTGACCGAGGGCACCGTCTCGACCTGGTACAAGTCCGTCGGCGACCAGGTCGCGCCGGGCGACAATCTGTTCGAGATCGAGACCGACAAGGTCGCGATGGAGGTCCAGGCGACCGAAGGCGGCGTGCTGCTGGCGGTCCACGTCGGCAACGGCGAGACCGCGCCCGTGGGGGCGGTCGTCGCCGTCATCGGCGAGGCGGGAACCAAGGTCGAGGCGCCGGCAAAGGCGCCGGCGGCCGCACCGGCCAAGGCGGAGGAGCCCACCAAGGCCGAAGCGGCGGCTCCGGCGAAAGCGTCGGGCAATGGCGCCACGCCGCCGGCTCGTGCCGTCCCGGACGGTCCGGCCGAGGAGCGGCTCGATCCGTTCCGGCCGGTGTGCGCGCCCGATGCCTCCTACGGGCCGGTCGACGGTCCCGACGGTCTCAAGCTGACGCCGCTCGCCCGCCGCCTGATCCGCCAGAACGGCATCGACATGTCGGCGCTCGCCGGACTGGCGCAGGGCAAGCGCATCTCCAAGAAGGACGTGCTCGCCGCGATGGAGAAGGGCGTCGGCACCTCGTCGTCGCACCCTGCCGAGGCGCGGGGCCTGACAGTGCAGGCGCCGCCGGTGGTGCGGCAGGAGGGCGACGAGGTCGTTCCCTTCAACCGCATCCGGCGGACCACCGCCAAGGCGCTGGGCGGGGTGTGGCAGGCGATGCCGCACGTCAGCCAGGGCATCGAGATCGACTTCACCACCGTCGACCGGGCGCGCAAGGCGGCCAAGGCCTCCTTCCAGGAGCGCCACGGCGTGTCGCTGACCTTCCTGCCGTTCCTGGCGCGGGCGGTGGCGCTGGCGCTGACCGACTTCCCGAAGGTGAACTCGGCCTATTCCGAGGACGGGCTGATCGTGCGCCGCGCGATCAATCTGGGCATCGCCATCGACCTGTCCCACGACGGGCTGGTGGTGCCGGTGCTGCGCAACGTTGACGACCGTTCGCTCACCGGGCTCGCCCGCCAGCTGGACCGGCTGGTCAAGCGGGCGCGCGCCGGCGAACTCGGTCCCGACGATTTCGACGGGGCGACCTACGCGATCACCAACAACGGCTCGTTCGGCACGACCTTCACCACGCCGATCATCAATCCGGGCAACGCCGCCATCCTGTCGATGGACGCCATCGTCAAGAAGCCGGTGGTGGTGGACGTGGACGGGGCCGACGTCATCGTGCCGCGCCCGGTGGGCATGCTCGTCCAGAGCTTCGACCACCGTGCCTTCGACGGCGCCTATTCCGCGGCCTACCTGTCGCGGCTGAAGGAACTTCTGGAGCGGCGCGACTGGGCCGCCGAGCTGGGCTAGGAGCGGGGCGATGGCGATGTCCAAAACCTACGACGTCGTCATCGCCGGTGCCGGCCACAACAGCCTGATCACGGCGGCCTACCTCGCCAAGGCCGGGCTGTCCTGCCTGGTGATCGAGGGACGGGAGACCGTCGGCGGCAACACCGCCACCGACGAGGTGACGCTGCCCGGCTTTCGTCACGACACCTGCTCCACCGCCCACAACCTGATCCAGGCGAGCCCGATCCTGCGCGACGGCGAGCTGCCGCTCGGCGATTACGGGCTCGACTACATCCTGCCGGATCCGGTCATCCACATGCCGTTCGCCGACGGCACGTCGATCACCCAGTGGCGCGACATCGAGCGGACGGCGGCCGAGTTCGCCCGGTTCTCGGAGGCCGACGCCCGGGCCTACCGCACGCTGATCGCCGACTACGCCACCGTCGCGCCCGTGTTCGCCGCCGCCAGCTACACCCCGACCGGCTTCGGCCCGTCGCTTGCCGACCGGCTGGCCGAGCACCCGGACGGCGCGATCTGGCAGCGCCGGATCGCCCTGTCGGCGTGGGACATCATCCGCGGCAGCTTCGAGCACGAGCGCGTCCGCGCCTTCCTGCTGTGGATGGCGATGATGACCATGGTGCCGCCCGAGCAGGCGATGTCGGGCCGGCTCGCCTATTCCCTCGTCGCCGGTCGCCAGAAATGGAGCTGGACGCTGCCGCGCGGCGGCTCGGCGGCGCTGCCGCAGGCCCTCGCCGGCTATATCGAGGCGCACGGCGGCGCGATCCGCACGGGCGCCTGGGTCAAGCGCCTGGTCATGGAGGGCGGCCGCTGCACCGGCGTGGAATGCGCCGACGGCACGATCTACCGGGGCCGCAAGGCCGTCGTTTCGACGATCCATGTGAAGGACCTGCTCGGCATGGCGCCGGAGACGGCCTGGCCGGGCGATTTCCGCGAGGCGATCGACAGCTGGCAGAGCGGCATCGCCATGTTCGCGGCCCACTACGCAACGCAGGTTCCGCTGACGTTCGAGGCGCACGGAGAAACCATCACCCCGTCGGCCGTCGGCATCATGCCGAGCGTCGACCGGGCGCTGCAGGTCGGCTCGGACGTCGCGCGCGGCCGGGTCAACACCGACGATCCGCCGCTGCTGGTGATGTGCTCGACCAGCGCTGATCCGTCGCGCGCCCCGTTCGGCCATCACACGGTGAAGGTGGTCGGCTTCCATCCCTACGACCTGCCCGAGGGCGCAAGCCGCTGGGACGCGATCAAGGACGGGGTGGCGCAGGCGAACCTGCGGCAATTGCAGCGCTTCGCGCCGGGCCTGACCGACAGCACGATCCTCGCCAGCCACGTGAAGAGCCCGCTCGATCTGGAGCGGCTCAACCCGCACAACTGGCACGGCTCCTGCCACGGCGGGGCGCAGATTCCGGCCCAGGCGGGCGGGCTCAGGCCAGCGGCCGGGTGGGCTCAGCACCGCATGCCGATCCCCGGCCTCTACCAGACCGGCGCCACCACCCATCCCGGCGGCTCGGTGTCGGGCGGTCCGGGCCGCAACGCGGCGATGGTTCTCCTGTCCGATCTCGGCATTCCGTTTCCCTCTGCCGGCTGACCGGCCGGCGGGTGTGCAACACCCGTGGCGAAACCGGCGCACGGGCAAGAAAACGGTCGCCTTTTTCTCCGGAGCATCCGATAGCATTTCGCCACGGTCCGATTGCAGGTCGGGGCGGTTCGGACTCGCGTGCGCGGGCAGTTCGGGAGAACGCAATGGATCAGGGGTTTACCGGCGGGTGCGCCTGCGGCGATGTGCGCTATGCGTGCAGCGATGCGCCTCGACTCGTTAGCCACTGTCACTGCGAGGACTGTCGGCGCTCGAGCGGAACCGGGCACTCGACCCACGTTATCGTCGACGAGGCGGCGTTCCAGCTCTCCGGTCCGCTGACCACCTACGAGCGCGTCGGCGACAGCGGGGAGACGGTGTCACGCGCCTTCTGCCCCCGCTGCGGGTCGCAGATCTTCGCGCGCTACGCGGTGCGTGAGGGAACCCTGCACGTGCGCGCGTCCAGCCTCGACTATCCGGCGCGGCTGTCCCCGAGCCTGATCGTCTATGCGAGCCGGCAGATGGCCTGGGACGTGACGGATCCGTCGCTGCCGGCCTTTCCCGAGATGGCATCGGACAGCGCCAGGGCACTCCTGGAAGCCTGATTCGCGGCCGGGGCGCTACCCCTCGAGGTCGGCGCTCCTGCGGCCCGGGCCCTTGCCGTCCTCGACCGGCGGCAGGGCGGGCCGCGGTGCGCCTCCGCGCGCCACGAAGGCTTCCGATCGTGGTTCGTCCGGCGGCGCGGCGGTGCTGGCGCGGGGCACCAGTTCCACGTCGAGAACCTCATGGACAGCCGGCAGGGTGCCGCGGTCCGCGCCGAGACGTTCCAGGATGATCTCGCCGGCCCGGCGGCCGGCCTCGTAGGTCTGGATGCGCACGGTGGTCAGCGGCGGCGTCAGCAGATCGGTGAACGGCATGTCGTTGTAACCGGTGACCGACACGTCCTCGGGCACCCTCAGCCCGCGGCTGGCAAGCGCCTGCATGGCGCCCATGGCGAGACGGTCGTTGGCGGTGATGACGGCGGTGAACGGGATGCCCCGGTCGATCAGGTCGAGACAGGCCTCGCGTCCCTCGTCCTCGTTGAAGGCGCTCGCGAAGGCGATCAGCTCGCGCCAGTTGCGCAGCCGGTGCTTCTTGGCGGCGCGGCAGAAGCCGTAGTAGCGGAACAGGCCGGTGGAAAGGCGCTGCGGGCCGGCCAGGTGGGCGATGGTGCGGTGGCCGAGATCGACCACGTGCTGCACGGCAAGCCCGATGCCGCCGGTCTCGTCATTGACCACGTAGGAAACGCGTTCGTCGTCGATCATGCGGTTGACGGTGACCACCGGGGCGCCGTCCTCCATGACCTGGACGATCGCCGCGTCCTGGCGCTGGGCGCTGGCGAGGATCAGCCCGTCGACGCCGCGGGCGCGCATGATGTCGATCAGCGCGCTTTCCTTGGTCGGATCGCTGTCGGTGTTGGCGATGATCGCAACGTAGCCCTGCTCGGCCAGCGTGTCCTCGATGCCGCGCAGGATCGGCGGAAAGATCATGTTGGTGATGTCGGGGACCAGCACGCCGATGGTCATGGACTGCTGGGTGCGCAGGCTGGAGGCGATCGAGTTCGGCCGATACTGCAGCTCGTTGGCGATGCGGGTGATGCGCTCGGCCAGCGAATCGGTGATGAGGTGGCGCGATTTCGGGTCGAGCGCCCGCGAGACCGTCGAGGCATGAACCCCGGCAGCCGCCGCCACGTCCTTAAGTTTCACCCGGATTTTCGCCATCGTCCGTCCTCGCCGCCGCCCGCGGGGCGATGCGCGCTTCGTCCGTTTGATGAATAGCACGCCAGCCGGCTCAGCGGAAACGCTCGGAAAACGATTTCCGTAAGGGGTTGCGACATTTTCGGATCGCGCGATTGCGGCGCGACGAGGTTGCAATCGGGCGCCCGATATGGCACCCATATGCAAACGATTGCATGACCGACCCACCCCCGTTTGCACCCAGCGGCGGCGGTGTGCCGGCAAAAGGTTTCGGTCGCCGCATCCTGCAGGCGGCCGCACCGGGCAACGAGGGAGGAACGGATGGGATTGGAGGCAGTGGCGCTGCGGCGCGCCGGATCTTCGAAGGCGTGGCGAGGCCCGACGGGCCCGGCCGTGCTCCACCCATCGGTGCGCCGCTCCCCGCGTCCTGGACCCATGCATGCCGACCGCCCGGCCTCCGGACGGTGCGACATGCCGGGTTCCCGGCGTGGTGCCGACAACCAACGATATCCAACATCCTGCGAAAGGACCCGCTCATGATGGACAATAAGCATACGCTCGGCTGGATCGGCATGGGCCGGATGGGCTACCCGATGGCGGAGCGGCTGGTGAAGGCCGGCAATTCCGTCCACATCTGGAACCGCACCCGCTCGAAGGCGGAGCCGCTTGCGGAGAAGGGCGCGACCCTCGTCGACCGCCCGGCCGATCTCGCCGCCGTGGACGTGCTGTTCACCATGGTGTCCACCGGGGCCGACCTGGAGCACGTCTATTTCGGCGCCGACGGGGTGCTGTCCGGCGCCAACGGCAAGGTGCCGAAGATCTTCGTCGACTGCTCGTCGATCGCGGTGGAAGAATCGGAGGACATCCGGGCCCGGCTCGCCGAACGCGGCGCCGAGTTCATCGCCTCGCCGGTGTCCGGCAACGGCAAGTGCGTGAAGGCCGGCAAGCTCAGCATCGTCGCCTCCGGGCCGGAAGACGCCTTCACCACGATCCGCCCCTATCTCGACACCCTGGCCGGCCGCGGCGTCTCCTATGTCGGCGACGGCGAGTTGGCGCGCATCTGCAAGATCGCCCACAACGTCATGCTCGGCGTCGTCACCCAGAATCTCATCGAGATCACGCTGCTGGCGGAGAAGGCCGGCGTGCCGCGTCACGCCTTCCTCGACTTCATGAACAACTCGGTGATGGGCTCGGTGTTCACCCGCTACAAGTCCAACGCGATGGTGAACCTGGACTGGACCACGACCTTCACGCCCTATCTGCTGCGCAAGGATCTGGACCTGGGGCTGGCCGCCGGCCGCGAGCTCGGCGTGCCGATGCCGTCGACGGTGGCCACCCGCGAGGCGCTGCAGAACCATTTCGGCATGGCCAACCTGCACGGCGACGCGGAGGCCTATCTGGCGAAGGACTTCCTGACGCTGATGGAAACCCACGCCCAGTATTCCGGCATGACGCTGGCATCGGAGAACGTGCCGGTGCCGACCGGCCTGGAGGTCGAGGACAAGGGCTGAGCGCCCGCGTCTTTTGTCCCTGTCGGGACGACATGAAAACGGCCGGGGCACCCAGGGTGCTCCGGCCGTCTTCGTTAGGGGTGTGGCAGAGGGCGGCGGCCGGGCGCCGGGTTGGCGCGTGATGGCCTCCGGCGGAGATCCGTGCGCGAGCCGCGTCAGGCGTCGCGGGTGCGCTCCTCGCGCAGCCGGGCGAGATGCGGGTATTTTTCGGTGAGCAGCGAGCCCGGGTAGTAGGTGACCTGGAAGGCCGGATGGGCGCGCACCGCGGCGAGCCATTCGGCGACACGCGGCCGGTCGGCCCACATGGTGTGCAGGTTGATGTCGTCCATCCGCACGATCACCGGCATCACCATGATGTCGGCGAGCGTCATCCGCGTTCCCTGCAGGAAGGGGCCGCCGCTTTCGGCGATCCACGCATCCATGCGCTCCACCGAGCGTGCCAGCCGGCCGAGGGCCTCGTCCATCTCCGCCTGGGGAAAGCCCGTGCGCCCCATCTTCAGCAGGAATTCCTTCCGCAGCGGCTTGGAGTCGGCGAGCGCCTGAAACTCTTCCTCGCTCATCACCTGGAAGTGGGGGAGGAAGGCGAGGTTGTAGGAGGGGACGCGGATCGCCGGGGCCGGCACCTCGTCGATGTAGCGCATCATCGAGCGCATCTGCCCGCGCTCCACCGGATCGCGCGGCGTGAAGGCGCCGAGGTCCGGCACCACCTCGTCGAGATATTCCAGGATGACGGAGGAATCGATGACGGTGCGTCCGTCGTGGACGATGCTCGGCACCACCCCGTTCGGATTGATCGCCAGATAGTCGGGCTTCAGCTGGTCGCCTGAGAACAGGTCGAGCTTGTGCTCCTCGTAGGGGGTGTTCTTGGCGTTCAGCACGAACCTGACGCGCTGGCTGCAGGTCGACTGAGGGGCGTTGTAGAGAACGAATTCGGGCATCGGACCGTCCCACTCGCGGTTTAAAATGACGGATGCCGCGACGGTCGGCTGTCGCGGCATCCGGTGTCGTGTCCGGTCGGTGCCGGCGGGTTCAGTCCCAGTCGAGAAAGCGTGGCAGCCGGCCCTTCTGGGCAAGCGTGCCCACCACGCCCAGCGGGAAGAACAGCAGCACCAGCACCATGATCAGTCCGGTGGCGAGGATGTTGATCTCGCTGGCGCCCATGGTGGCGGCGAAGAACTCGTTGAAGGCGACGATGAGGACGGCGCCGACGATCGGACCGGCCACCGTGCCCTTTCCGCCGATGATGCACATCAGCACCATGTAGGCGGCGACCAGGATGATCAGGAAGATGTTCGGCCGGAGGTAGGTCAGGTATTCGCCCCACACCGCGCCCGCCATGCCGACGAAGAAGGCGGAGATGGCGAAGGCGGCGACCTTGTAGGTGGCGGTGTCGATGCCGGCGCTCTCGGCCTTCACCTCGTCCTGGGAGATGGCGCGCAGCCCCAGCCCGAACTTCGAGTGCTTGATCTTGTAGCTGGCGACGACCGCCAGCACCGCGATCACCAGCATCCCATAATAATAGGGGATCTTGGCCCACCGCACGTCGAGGTCGGTGACCGGCAGCGTGACGCCGTTGGCGCCGCCAACGTAGCCCCAGTTGTCGAACAGGATGCGGACGATCATCAGCAGCGCGATCGACGAGATGATGAAGGTCGGGCCGCGCATGCGGAGCGTGATCATGCCGACGACGACACCTACCGCGGCGGCGATCAGGCCCGCCAGCGGCGCGGTGATCAGCGTGCTGATGCCCATCTTGGCGAGGATCATGCCGGAGACGTAGCCGCCGATGCAGTAGAACACGTTGTGGCCGAGCGAGACGTAGCCCGTGTAGCCGCCGAGGATGTTCCAGCTCGCCGCCATGGCGACGTACATCAGCGTGTAGAGCGCCATGTGCAGATGGTAATTGTAGTTGCCGGCAAACTGCATCGCCGGCAGGGCGATCAGCACCGCGAGGAGGACCGCGGCAAAGATCCACGACCGGCCTCGGGCGCCCGTCCTGGTCAGGCCGGCGTTGTAGGCGGAGCGGGCGGTCAGGACGTCGGCGACGCCATCCGGGCTGGGCTTGGTCGTGTCAGACATGTTCGGGCTTCTCTCCGAAGAGACCTTGCGGCCGGACCAAAAGGATGACGAAGAGCGCGACGAAGAAGGTCATGGTCGACCAGGTCGCGCCGGCGTAGGCCCCGACGAAGGCAGAGACCACGGCGAGCAGGAAGGCGGCGATGACCGTTCCCTGCACCGAGCCCATGCCGCCGAGCACCACCAGCGACATCAGGATGGCGATCCATTCCCAGTGCTTGGCCGGGAAGAAGGAGAACACGAACGACACCAGCGAGCCCGCCGCGCCGGCGAGCCCCACCCCGATGCCGAACGAGATCAGCGACACGAAGTTGACGTTGACGCCGAGCAGCTCCGCCGCGGCCCGGTTCTGCGCCGTGGCGCGGATCGCGTAGCCGAGCCGCGTGTAGCGCAGGAAGGCGACGAGGCCGAGGATGATGGCGATGGAGATGATGCCGGCGAACAGCTGGCCCTTCGGGATGAAGATCGACCCGAAGAAGAAGGCGTCGGTCGCGTAGTCCGGCGAGGTGACGCGCTGGGTGTTGGAGAACATGGCGCCGAGCGCCCCGTCCACCACCATCGCCACCGCGAAGGTGAGCAGCACGGTCATCTCGGAGTACTTGGCGTTGCGGGCCTCCTTCTCGAAGACCAGCTTGTAGAGGATGATGCCGATCACGAAGAGGATCGCCGCCGAGATCGGCAGCGACAGGATCGGGTCGATCCCGAACAGCGTGAAGCACCAGTAGGAGATGAACGCGCCCGCGATGATGAGCGAGGGGTGGGCGAGATTGACGATCCGCATGACGCCGAAGACCAGCGACAGCCCGCAGGCCATCAGCGCATAGACGCCGCCGAGGCAGAGACCGAGGATCAGGATCTGGAGTGTGTGTCCCATGTCGTGCTCCTCAAGCCGCCGCCGTCGTGTGGCCGCCCAGATAGAGTTCCTGGATGCGTGGATCGACCAGGATGTCCCGAGCGGGGCCCTCGAACAGCGTCCGGCCGAGATCCAGCACCACGCCCCAGTCCGAATTCTTGAGCCCCATCATGGCGTTCTGCTCGACCAGGAGGATCGTGGCTCCCTCGTCGCGCAGCATCTTCATGATGTCGAACATCTCCTGGACGATCTTCGGCGCCAGCCCGAGCGACGGCTCGTCCAGCATGACGATCTTCGGCCGGAGCAGCATGGCGCGGGCCATCGAAAGGGTCTGCTGCTGGCCGCCGGACATGGTGCCGGCGTGCTGGTCGGCGCGTTCCTTGAGGATCGGGAAGCGCTCCAGCACCTCGTCGATCCGCCGCTGCAGCTCCACCCGGTCGTCGAGGATGAAGCCGCCCATGCGCAGGTTCTCGCGCACGCTCATCTTTGGGAAGAGGGCGCGCTCCTGGGGCACGAAGGCGATGCCCCGGCGCAGCACCTGGTCGGGCCGCAGGCCGACGAGCGACTCGCCCTCGAAGCTGATCTCGCCCTCGCGGGGCTTGAGGATGCCGACGATCGACTTCAGCAGTGTCGACTTGCCGGCGCCGTTGGGTCCGATGATGCAGTGGATCTTGCCGGGCTCGACCGTGAGGTCGCTGCCGTTGAGGATGGCGGGGCCGGACCCGTAGCCGGCGACGACGCCCTTGACGCGCAGCAGATCAGCCATGGGTCGTCTCCGTTGCCGCGAGTTCGTCGATCGCCGTGGAGGCGCCCAGATAGGCTTCCAGAACCTCGGGGTTCTGCTTGATCGCGTCGGGCGGTCCGTCGGCTATCACCCGCCCCTGGGCCATGACGACGACGTGCTCGCACAGGCTCATCACCAGTTCCATGTTGTGCTCGACGATCAGGATCGTCAGGCCGCGGGCGTGCAGCGCCCGGATGTGGTCGACGATGTCCTCCAGCAGGCGCGGATTGACGCCGCCGGCCGGCTCGTCGAGCAGGATGATCTTCGGGGCCGACATCAGGAGCGCTGCGAAATCCATCAGCTTGCGCTGCCCGTAGGAGAGGTTCCGCGCCTGTTCGTAGGCGATGCGGGTGATGCCCAGGAACTCGAGGATCTCCTCGGCCTTGGCGCGCTCGGCAGCGCTGATCGATGGACCGGCGAGGCGGCGCAGCCCATGGCTGGGAACCTGCACGCAGAGATTTTCCAGAACGGTCAGGTCTTCCAGACTGCGGGTGATCTGGAAGGTGCGCGACAGGCCGAGCCGGGTGACCTGGTGCGGCTTCAGGTGATCGATCCGCTTTCCTTCAAGCCAGACCTCGCCCGACGTCGGCTGCATCGTTCGGCTGATGCAGTTGAAGGCGGTGGTCTTGCCGGCACCGTTGGGCCCGATCAGCGCCGAGATCGAGCCTTCGGCGATCTCAAAGGAACACTGGTCGACCGCCCGGATGCCGCCGAAATGCTTGCAGAGGCCCTCCACACGCAACATGGGCTCGATGTCTCCCGCTCAATGTCTGGGCGTCCGCCCGCCAGTCGGCAGGACGCCACGATGGGGGGCTCGGTGCGAGCCGGGAAGGGGTGCGGTTGTGCGGCTGCGCGCATATGGCGCCGCTTTCGGCGGCCGCCGCGCTGCAGGAGGCCGGCGTGGGCCCTCCCGCCGGCGGGCGGGAGGGCAGTGCTGTCAGCCGGTGCCGACTACCAGTTCGGCTTCGGGTGGATCAGATCGGCGACGCCGTCGAACTCACCCTTCGGATAGACGAACTTGAGCTCGCCGTTCTGCCACTGGGCCATCAGGAACGGACGGTCGACCGGCAGGCCTTCCTCGCCCCAGGAGAACGGGCCAAGCACCGTGCGCACTGGGTCTTCCTTGGTGCGGTCGTAGAGCCACTCGCCCATTTCCGCGTTGTCGGTGCTGCCGGCGCCGAGCATCGCCTGTTCCATGCCCTGGCAGACCGCGAACGGGATCGCGGAATCCTCGTCCGGCGCGTTGCCGAACTTTTCCTTGAAGGCGGCCTGGAAGTCCTGGTTGGAGAAGTCCTCGCCGGCGAGCTTGCCGACGAACGGCACGGCTTCATGCCAGGACGTGTGGATCAGGAGGCCCTCGGTGGCGTCGCCCAGGCCCTCGTGGAACTCCGCCTGGGTGCCCTGGCTGAGATAGAGAAGCTTCGGCTCGGCCCGCACGGTCTTCAGGGCGCGGGTGAGCTGAACCGCCTCTTCCGCCGAGGCGGTCAGGCCGACGATCATGTCAGCGCCGGAGTTCTTGATGGAATTGGCGAGGTTGAGCCAGTCGGAGAAGCCTTCCTCCGGCCACTTCTCGGTGTAGACGATCTCGAGGCCCGCGTCCTTCAGGTAGCCGGGCGCCAGGTCGGCGATCTCGCCGCCGCCGGGATCGGTCACCTTCTCGCCCAGCAGGCCGGCGGCGATCGCGTTGGCGAAGAAGTCGTCGGCGTGGACGAGCGCGACCTTCGACGGCATGTCGCCCTCGGGGATCAGCTCCTCAAGCACGCCCAGCACGCTGGAGCCCACATATTCGGCTGCGTCCTGCTGGAAGTAGAACAGGTTCTTATGGCCCTGGGTGTAGATGCGCAGGGCACCGCCGGCCGGGACCGGGTGGACCATGCCGTTCTTGGCGAGAACCGCCGAGATCGGGAAGGTCAGCTTCGAGGAGAAGGTGCCGAAGACGAGGTCGACGTTGTCGACGTTGATGAAGCGCTCGTACTGGGAGAGCGCCGTGCCGATGTCGGAGCGGTTGTCGGAAATGATCAGGTCGAGCGGCCGGCCGAGCACACCGCCCTTCTCGTTGATCATGTCCACGCAGAGCTGGTAGCCCTTCTCGTGCTTGGCGCCGCTCACCGAAAAGTTGCCGGTCAGCGGCAGCGACGCGCCGATCTTGATCGGATCGGCCGCCTGCGCAGCGACCGAGAATCCGAGCGCCGCCATGGCGCACAGAGTGATCGTTTTCATCACTGGACGTTCCTCCCTCTGGTGTTGGTGGCTTATGCTGCCACGCAATCGATTGCATAAATGCTGCGACGTTCCCGTCAATTCGTCAAGACCTAACTGCCCGGCGGCCCAATTTCCGCGATCTGGCAGTCATGTCGCATGATTTGAGCAACCTGTGACTGTTTCCGGCAATCTCGGGTCCCCCTGCGCCGCCGCCGCTTGACGCCGGGCGGGGGCTCGATTACCGGATTGGGGGCAGGAGCTGCAATCGTTTGCATACGTAAACGGACAGTCCTAACATGAGGATGGCATCGGGGGCCGGCGCGCCCGGGAGCCTGAACGATTATCCCCGGACCGGACCGGGCCGGTCCGGCAACGGCCGCGAGGCTGGCGCGGACGGCCCGCGCCGGCGCCGGCGGCAACGGCCGCCATGAGGTGAGGACGATGCAGCGCGATCCCGTCGTACAGTCCGCCATCGATCACTGGGCGTCGCGG
>Ga0207904_1000551_pt1 | contig 13562 bp, 15 predicted proteins | sample MalvirmetaMSP118_FD_184232 | JGI IMG/M metagenome (GOLD analysis project Ga0207904, IMG submission 184232) | Marine viral communities from the Deep Pacific Ocean - MSP-118 (SPAdes) | ecosystem: Environmental > Aquatic > Marine > Oceanic | place: Pacific Ocean | collected 2011-05-30 | reverse complement strand
ACGTCTTCACCTGCGCGGCCGGGTCCATGTTCGTCCGCACCGCGACCGTGCGCGCGGCGTAGTCGGTCAGGCCGTTCGCGCCGCGGATCATGCCCTCGTGCTCGACACGCAGCACCCGGTAGCCGTCCGCCTCGACCAGCGCGGCCAGACCGTCCCACAGCCCGGCGGGTGCCTCGCCTTCCAGCAGCCGCGGCACCGGCCGCTCGGGAATCGGATCGCCCGTGGTCTGCGAGGCATCCCACACGTACGCAGGCTTCGCGCCGACCATCCGCGAGCGCACCGCCTCGCCCGGCTTCGGCTTCTCCAACCGCCCGAGCCGCCGCCAGGACTCGGCATCCTTCGGTGTCGAGGACGCGAACCGTCCCGTCACCGGGGCGAAGATCATGTAGCCCGGCTGCCCCTTGACGACCTGCCGGCCGAGCGACTGCCATTGCCTGTACCCGGCGACGTGGGACGGCTCCGGGTCGGAAGCGCGGCCCTTCTCGTAGGCGTCGAGGTGCTGGGCAAAGATCAGCAGCGTGTTCCCGAACGACCGCGACCGGAACCGCGCCGCGAACTCCAGCGCACGCCGCCAGTCGTCACCAGACACCAGCCGCTCAACCGCACCGGCAAGCCGCGCGTGCAGCTCATCGAGCTTCGCGTCCCGCGCGGCTCGTGACTCTTCGTCCATCGCAGTCGCTGACCTCCTCCCCGCGGGCTGGCGGCATGTGCCGGTAGCCCTTGCGACTATGAGGTGCGCCGGGAGGATCAGGAGACCGAGACGGACGCCATGGAGAACGACCGCCAGGCTCTCCCATGAACCCGACGTGTCCCATCGGGTCTACCTGCCGGACTGCGCTTGGTCGATGGCTGTTGAGCAATCGGGGTTCAGGGTACGAGAACCACGAGTCACACGCCGCGATGCTGGACTGGATGGGCCAGGTTCCCCGCCATCGTTCTGTCATCGACTAGTGCTTTCGGAGCAGGATGGGTGAGGCGCGCTTCGATAGCGCGATGGCGTCGTACCAAACCTCCTGCGGAACCACGCTGATGCAACCCTGGCATCCGTCCAACCGACCTGCGCCGCTGCGCTCGCTACTGATAGGTCTGACTCTTCAAGCAAGCGTGTGAACTCTGTTAGTCGGAGTTCCCTGAGATACACCATCGGAGCGGCGCCGGTATGTGTGACGAATAGGCGCGTCAGGTGGGTGCGGGAGACGGAGACTGCGGCTGCAAGACGGAGGACGGTCCAGGGCTCAGCCATGCGCTCACGCAGGAGTTGTATTGCTCTTCCAACGTGACCGACTAGTTCAGGCTCCGTTAGCCGGCCGCTGATGGGCATCTGCTGCCCCGCGGGAGAAGCGCTCCGCTCGTGGGGAGCGAGTAGGACGGGAAGAGCCTGTTCCGCTGCGCGGGCAAAGAGCTCCACCGTCCGCACGGCGACGATCTCTGGAGGCGTTGCTTCATCGCGTAACAAACTCATCTGCCGCCAGATCGGCTCAAGGGCACGGAGCGCCGATAGCCCGAGATGAAGGACACGTGGGGCGCCGTCCCAATCCCGCAAATGCACACCAGATATCACTCGATCTCGGTGCGGAAGAAGCCAATTGCTCTGCGTTCTCAGAAACTCCTCATTGACGTAGAGCGTCCATGTGCGAACGGAGGGTAGCGGCCGCACTCGACACCATCTGCGACTGCCGAGGACGAGCGACATGCCAGGGTGTAGGAGATGGGTCCCCCCGACCGTTTCTACGTCGACCAGACCCTCCATGACGAAGACGATTTTCGCGTGTTCGAATACCGCCCGGCTTGTGGGGAGCATCCGAGTAGTCTCTACGGTCGTGGCCAATGCCAGCCCGCCTCGGTCGAGCGCGACGCCTGTCCGATCGACTGCCGTGGCCTCGTCGGACTCCGTCGACAGGCACCGACGATCCTTCGCCACAGTGCCTCACCGCGCTGTGCGAAGGTAGGCGGACTGGTGCGACAGCGCCACCGATCGGGGGGTTGCCTCCTCTACCCACTGCGGTCGCGGTCGGTATCGAGCCGCGCATTCCGCTCCGCTCATTGTCGATAGCCGAGCACGGTCGTCATGGCGGTTTCGGCGTGGTAGATGTTGTGGCAGTGGACGAACCGGTTCGCATCGACAGCGATCATGCCGAGCCGGCGGGCCAGGTGGGATCCGGTGACGTCCTTCGAGGTTGCGCGGCTCATGCCACCCACGCCCGGCCTCACGGTTCTCGGATCAGTCATCACAGTTCCTTCTGGCTCTGGTGGTGTTTGAGGCAGGGTCGGTTCGCCGGTTCTCGTGCCCTTGGCTGGCGAGACCGCGATGACGAGTCGGCTAGGTAGCCCACGACGCGGGTATTCGCCCGGTTCAGCCCGTCGCCATGGCCCATCCCCGCAATGTCACTCATGCCCGGACAAGAATCCGTCGTACTTGATACCCAACTCTTCGAGCCAGCCCTTCATGGTCTGAATCTCAGGGTCCTGGGCTGTTTCGATCTGCTCGGTGAGAGTCACGACCTGTCCGCCGATGCCGTCGTTGGCGAGAATCGGATCGGCCATCTGGATGGCGTGTTGTGGTGCCGGATCATCGTCATGACAAACACCTCGTCTGCCGAGCTGACCGAAGCCTTTCCGGTGTGGGCGAGCGTTGCGTTGCTCCTGTTGCCGGGGCCGTAGTACTTGCTGGGAATCGAGTTGTTGGTGGAGGCGCAGCCTGCGAGAACGAGCGCGGCAATGAGAGCGCCTGCGGTTAGCGCGAGGGTACGGAAACGCACCAGAGATTGTCCCTGTCTATTAGTCGAATGGGTCAGCCGATTCCCGGCCCGGAAGAGGGCAGGGCGAAGAGTGCCCCGGCGACACGAGCGCCGGGACGGCGGGGAATCAGGTTCGACTGATCGACAAAACGATGAGTGAGGGTGGTCGCGGATGCGGCAGCGCGGCGAGGACGCTGTGACCGTGCAGGCGCAGCAGGGAAAGGGCGGCGCCTACGCGACCGAGCAGCATCGGGGCCAACAGGAGGACAAGGACGGAGAGCAGAGCGAGCGCGCACGCCACCGTCAGCATCGAGTGATTGGGCATCCCACTGAAACGACCGTCGCAGTCGCCCGCACAATGCGCAGCCCAGGCTTCGGGACTCACCCCGGTCGCAGCATCGAGCATGCTCGCCGTGGAATTCTCCATACTCGTGGCGGAGCGTTCGGCGGCGGTGTTCGGGGTCTCACGATGCTCCGCGTTGAGCCCGCTCGCGAGGGTATGCATGGCCACCAGACCAATGATCACAAGGAAGGCGGTCAAAAAGGTCAGCAGCAGCCGGTGCAAACCGGAGAGAGTGCGTATCGGAACTCGGATGTGCTTCACCGCCGACCTCCTTCCCGCGTCCACGGTACCGCCTGGACCGGCGTCACCACTGGCGCCCGGTACTCCTGCGTCGGACGGCCTACACGTTTGCGTCCAGATCGAGCGTAAGTCTCGAAGTATCGAGGAGGTGCCCCTCCGGGCTCATCGAGCCGATCCACCGCTGCGATGGGCCGTCTCGACAAGGGTGAGCAGCCCGAGGACGTCGTCCTTGATCGGTGTGCGTCCAAGAGTGGCCCAGTTTCGGACCAGATGCAGGTGCAGGGAATCGAGCGGATGCGAGCTGGCGGGACGGTTTGCCAGGAGCCGGATCGGTTCTGGTGGGCAGAGTTGCCGAACGAGACACTGCGAATCAGGCGCTCTCCGGTGCTGCGGTTTGCCTAGTTGTCAGCACTTCGTCAATGAGCGCAGGTGCGTGCGTGGGCACGCAGCAGCCGAACCGAGTGAACGCAGCCTGGAGCACCGCGGGATCAGCATCGCCCGGCTGATCCGTAGCGGGCTCTCCTTGAACTCGTCCACGATCACATATGGCGTCCCGGGCGGGCACCCAGCGCCCGATGACATCATCGCCGGGTGCGTGGCCGCATCGCGAGGATATCCAGGTCGGTTAGGGTGCGCGGCGATCCACGTCCGGTTGCTTCCAGCACCGGATACTCGGCGACGGCGACGTAACCGTTGACTCGCAGGTTGGCCAGCACCAAGCCGACGGCCGTGTCCGTCCCGGAGCTCTCCTGCGATCCTGATATCGAGCCCCCGTCACGCAGCGTCCAGGGTCTGCGTCGAACAAGGCTGTTGCTGGACCCGAACACGCTGCTGAACGCCATCGCGGCGTCGGCGAGGATGGGGTGAAGCAGGGCGAGCATCGCGACCGGTATGGCAGCGACGGTGTACGTGAACACCCAGGCAGGTTTCTCTTGATAGTTCCCGGGGTGCGCCGGGCGAGCCGGATCGCGTCGGCGCCGGGGGCGCGGTCGCCGGAGACGGTGGTTAGGTCGGCGGCGGTGATGCCAGCGTCGTTACCGGTGCCATCGCGCCACCCGCCTTGCGGCCTGCAACTCTGGGACGGCGTCGAGCTTGCCCTGCGGCGTGACCCCGGCGCGGACGTCTTCGATACCCACCTGATCGGCGCTGGCGCGGGCGGCGCCGGGGTTGTCGGCGGTGAGCAGCCGTGGGGTTAGTCCGTGCTCGCGTAGCCGCGCGACTGCTCCGGGTCTGGTCGGCTTGATGGTGTCGGCGACGCTGATCGCACCGCGTATTTGTCCGCCCCACGCCACTACCGTTTCCGTCGCCCACACCGCCTCTTCCGCCGCGACGATCGCGGTGAGTTAGGTGGGTAGCGGACGTGCCCAGCGCTCGGTGATCCGGGATGCACAGCCGGCGGCGACCATCCGACCGGCGACGATGGCCTGCAAGCCCGGTCCGGCCCCGGCGGCGAACGCCTGTGCCGACACGCTACCGTCCATCGATCGCGCCGCCTAGGCGCTGGCCGTCAAGACCGAGCCATGTGAAGTACGTGTAGGTTCCCGCTCGAGATGGCGAAGAGAGCGATGGGTTCCCACGGTAGTTTGCACCAGATTCGAGTTGAGGATTCGACGAGTAATGGCGGATTCCTGCACGAGACTAATGGCCGCCGCGGCGATCGGCTACGCAACCATGCAGCGGCTGCGGGTCGGCAGCGACGCTCTCCCCGGTCGCAGCAGAGCCCGTTGACGTGAACGCGGGATTGCCCTTGCCGATCGGGCGAGATCTGTCATGCGTCATCTTCCGCCGGGCAGATGCTCAAGGTGCCCAATAGCTTCCGCGAGCAGTTCGGAGACGTGGTCGTCGAAGAGTGAGTAGTGGATGTGTCGGCCGGTGCGCGTGCCGATGACCAGGCTCAGATGCCGCAGCAGCCGCAGATGGTTCGATGTGGTCGTCTGGCCGATGTGCAGCTGCTCACTGAGGTCGGTCACGGTACTCGACTGAACACTCAAGGTGCTCAGAATGCGCAGCCGTACAGGCGAGGCCAGCGCTCGCATGGTCTCGGCGAGCCGCTCAGCATCCGCTACCGACAGGGAGCCTGCTTCCCGACGCGTCTCACCACCCACCATGGTCACTAGTGTGCCCTCCAATCACGATAATCATTCACACATACAAAATATCATGATCTTGTGATGTATTATCGTGGCATGACTGCTTCTTCCTCGACGACGGTCGCGCCCGCTGCTGGGACGCATGACCATTCCCACGGTTCGGCCAGGTGGGAACTGTGGTTCGCGATCGCCGCTGGCGTCACCTATTCGGGCGGGATGATCGCCGAGTTTGCGTTGGGGTTGCCGATGGTCGGATGGCCGATTGTGTTCTTCCTCGCTACTTACCTCTTCGGCGGGTTCTTCACGTTCCGCACCGCAATCGTTTCGACGCTAAGCGGAAGGTTCGAAGTGGATTTCCTCATGCTGGTGGCCGCCATCGGTGCCGCGCTCATTGACCGGTGGGCGGAGGGTGCGGTGCTGCTGTTCCTGTTCAGCCTCGGCCACGCGCTCGAGGAGTACGCCCTCAGCCGGGCGAGCAAGTCCATCGAGGCCCTCGCCGAGCTCGCTCCCCGCCGGGCGCTGGTGCGCCGTGGCGACCAGGAGCCGGTGGAGGTTCCTGTGGAGGAGATCGTGGTCGGGGACATTGTAGTAATCCGTCCAAACTCCCGCGTTCCATCAGATGGCTTCGTGATATCGGGTGTGTCTGCGGTTGATCAGTCCGCGGTGACCGGGGAGTCGATCCCGGTGGAGAAGGAGGCGGTGGGGGATCCGGAGCGTGCGATGCGGACCGTCGACACGCTCCCCGCCGCCAATCGGGTGTTCGCCGGCACCGTGAACGGGCCCGGCGTGCTCGAGGCCGAGGTCACCGCGACCGCGGCGGACTCGACGCTGAGCAAGGTCGTCGAGCTCGTCCGCACCGCCGACCAGGCCGCGTCCCCTACCCAGCAGTTCATCGACCGTTTCCAGCGCTGGTACGTGCCCGCGGTGATTCTCGGCGTCGCGGTCACCCTCTTGGTCTCCTGGCTCGCGTTCGCGCAGCCGTTCCCCGACGCTTTCTACCTCGCCATGGTGGTCCTCGTCGCCGCCAGCCCCTGCGCCCTCGCTATCGCGACCCCGGCCGCGGTCCTGGCGGGTGTCGCCCGTGCGGCGCGCGCCGGCGTGCTCGTCAAGGGCGGCGCCCCGCTCGAAACGCTCGGAAGGGTCAAGGCGATGGCGTTCGACAAGACCGGGACCCTAACCTGGGGAGCACCCCGAGTAACGTCCATTACTCCCGACGGCGATGTCCCTGAGGCCGAGCTGATCCGCACGCTTGTCGCCGTCGAATCCCTCAGCGACCACCCTCTCGCCGAGGCCATCGTCCGAGATTTCGAGCCCCGCGTCCCCCAGACTGAGCGGCTCACCGCGACCGACCTGAACGCAGTCGTCGGTCGTGGCGTCACTGCGACGATCGACGGAGATCGGGTCGACGTCGGAAACCTCCGCATGTTCGACGAGCAGCAGCTCGCGCTGAACGGCACGCTTGCTGCCGCATACACGCGCGCGCGGGACTCCGGTCAGACGCTGATGATCGTGCGCCGCGGAGACCGGTTCCTCGGCATCGTCGGAGTGATGGATGCCTCACGCGCAGAATCCGGTCAGGTGCTCAGCGCCCTCCGGGCCGCGGACGTGGGCCGGCTCGTGATGGTCTCCGGCGATAACCAGCGTGTCGCCGACGCTGTCGGCCGGGAAGTCGGCGTCGACACCGCGATCGGTGAGCTTCTCCCCGAAGACAAGGTCGCCCAGATCACCCACCTGGCCGAAGCCCACCGGCCGATCGCGATGGTCGGCGACGGCGTCAACGACGCTCCCGCGATGGCGCGTGCAGACATCGGTATCGCGATGGGCGCCGCCGGCTCCACCGTTGCGCTCGAGACCTGCGACATCGCGCTGATGAGCGATGATCTCGGCCGTGTCCCGTTCGCGGTGCGGCTCAGCCGTGCGACCAGCCGGATCATCCGGCAGAATCTCATCGCGAGCCTCGCGATCGTCGCGTTCCTCATCCTCGCGACGTTCCTTGGGCTGAACATTGGCGCGGTCGTCCTCATCCACGAAGGCTCCACCCTGATCGTGGTTGTCAACGCGCTCCGCTTGCTCAACTTTGAGCGCGGCAAGGAGCACCACGGCATCGACCACGAAGACAGGCCGAACGCGTAAGCCGCAATCCGGCTGAGCGAGCCGCCTGCGCGCGGCTATGTCGCCCAGCAGGATTGCACGGTGCCGGTCGTTGGCTGCGCGACGGTACGGATTGTCTCCACGAGGGCTCGCGTGATCTGCGCGGACGCGGGGTATTCGATGACACGCCAACCGACGATGCCGAAGTCCTCGTCCAGCGCCTGCACAGCACACGCGAACGTTGTCTCGGCGGGTGGGGTGACCTGGAAGGACACCCTCACGGTGCGGGCATCGACCAGCTCATAACCGGTCTCGTTGAATCCGACGTCGTCGATCGCATTCGAGATGGTCAGCCAGGAAAGCCCCACGATAGAAAGGGCAGCTACCGTCGCGACGGTGATCCAGAATACGTGGCGGCGGAGGGGCCGCGGGGTACGACCGTACCGGTCGGCGAGTTCTTCCTTCGTAGTCATGCGGTGCGCTCTACCTGCGGCTGCGAGCGTCTCGGTGGGCGAGCTCGACGAGGCGTGCGTTGTAGGCCTCGAGTTCGGCGTCGCCGGTGCGGTCGGCGTGTCGATCTCGCCGCTTGGTCTCGCGGGCGTCGCTGCGACTCCACTGGATCGCGACGGTGATCGCGAGAATCAAGGTGGGGATCTCACCGATCGACCAGGCGATGCCGCCGCCGGTGTATTGATCCTCGAGCGGTGTGGCACCCCAGGTGCGACCCATCGCGCCGAACCAGTCGGCGACCATCAGCCCCGACTGCATCATGATGGCGATGCCGAAGAACGCGTGCATCGCCATCACGCCGATGAGCAGCAGCAGCCTGCCGGCGTAGGGAAGCCGCCACGGCACCGGGTCGATGCCGATTAGGGAGAGCGCGAACAGGTAGCCGGTGATGAGGAAGTGCGCGATCATCCACTGGTGGCCGAGGTGGTCGTACAGCGACCAGCGGAACAGGTCGGTGTAGTAGAAAACCCACAGTGAGCCGATGAACAGGGCGGCAGCGACGAACGGGTTCGTCAGGATGCGGGCGACGGGCGAATGCACCGCCCACAGGATCCACTCGCGCCCGCCGCGGGTGCCGTCGTCGCGTTTGCGGATTGCCCGGGCGGCGAGCGTCACCGGGGCGCCGGCGACTAGCAGCACCGGGATCGCCATCGTGAGCAGCATGTGGCCCACCATGTGGATGCTGAATAGGTAGCCCTGGTAGACGTTGACGACTCCGCCGGTGACCCAGACCAGCAGCACCATGCCGGCGATCCACATGATCGTGCGATACGCCGGCCACGCGTCGCCGCGGCGACGCAGCCGCCACACACCGGCAAGGTAGAAGAAGATCGCGAATCCGGCGAGCACCGCCCACAATAGGTCCACGTTCCACGTGGTGACCCACCGTTCGATCGTGAGTTCCGGGGGCAGCGGCGCGCCGGTGAGTCGTTCCGCCGGCGAGCGGGTCTCGGGAAGCGGGGCCGGGTTCGGTGGCGGGGTGCGGGCCAGCGCTGCGGCGGCGCCGCTGGCCACGCCCATCAGCGCCAGCTCGAACGCGATCAGCATCCAGAAAGGCCGGGATGCCGCATCTGAGCTGCGCATCCTGCCGATCAGGCTGGTGCGGTACCACGCCCCGAAGAGGCCGAGGCCGACGAGCGCGACGACCTTGACGCCCAAGATCGCGCCATAGGGCGAGAGCAGATCGGACCACTCCTGCAGGCCGATGGCGGCGCGCACGGTGCCGGACACGGCCACGAGCACGAAAGCGGCCAGAGCGATGCTCGAGTAGCGGGCGACGACATCGGGGATGCGGTGACGGTCGAGGGCCGGACGGACGGCGATGAGCAGCAGGAGCCCACCGAGCCACACGGCGGCGCCGATGATGTGCAGGATGAGCGCCATCATCGCCTCGTGGTGGAAGGCGTCGTCGCCGGAGTGCCCCTGCGTGCCCATCGGCACGAGCGAGGCCACCGCCACCAGGGCGACCAAAAGCGTTCCCGCCCAGGACCGCACGGCGAATGTCAGGACGGTGAGTGCGGCGCCGGCGACCGTCGTGATCAGCCATGTCCTGCCGACCTCGAGCTCGACGAGGAACCGGCCGAGCTGGGCACCGAACTGGGGGCCGGCGTCGATGGCCGGGTTGAACACGCTGAGGAACGTGAGGAACCCGGTCGTGCCCGCGGCCACGGTGAACACGGCGGCAGAGATCGACGCGGTGTCGAGGGCGACGTCGAACGCGCTTTCCCCGGCCCGCAGCGTAAACAACGCAGTCACGAGCACACCGACCATGCCCGCGGCCGCGAGATTCACGACCAGTTTCGCGACCGGAAGCCCCCAGCGCACGGCAGGGCCGGCGTCGCCTAGCGGGATCTGCGCTGCACCTCCACCGAACCACAACGCCCCGACCAAGGCGATGAGTGCGACCCCGACGAGGATCGCAGGACCGGCGATCCCCAAGACGCGAGGACTCATTCCCGTCGCGGGTGGCGGGACCACTGTCCGCGTTTAAGGTTGTCCGCACGCTTGATGGCGGAAATCGCGGGTATCGAGGACATCTGCGTGCTTTCGGTTCGGGCAAGCGGTCGGAGCAGGGGTGCGGGGTCAGGTGAGCCCGGAGTAGGAGTGCAGGCCCTGGAAGAACATGTTCACGATCGTGAAGTTGAACAGCACCGCGACGAACCCGATGATGGACAGCCAGGCGGAGCGGGTGCCGCGCCAGCCGCGCGTCGCGCGGGCGTGGATGTAGCCGGCGTAGAGAACCCAGATCACGAACGTCCACACCTCCTTGACATCGAAGCCCCAGTAGCGGCCCCAGGAGTCGTTGGCCCAGATCGCGCCGGCGATCAGGGTAAAGGTCCAGAACACGAACCCCACGATCGCGAACCGGTACGCGAGGGACTCGAGCGCGTCGGCGGTGGGCAGAGTGCGCAGGAACCCGGGACCGGCTGCGCGGGCAGTGTCCGAGGATGCTCGGGCGCGGCGCTCCCGGCGGGCCTGCAGGAGCTGGGTGATGGAGATGCCGCAGGCGATCGCGAACAGCGCTGTGGCCAGGGAGGCGACGAAGACGTGGATGATCAGCCACACGCTTTTGAGCGGATCCATCAGCGGGACGACCTCGACGTAGAACGAGATCGTCGCCCCGCCCAGCAGCAGCACGATCATGCCGACTAGGAACGCGCCGAGGAAGCGGAGGTCGTAACGGCGCAGCACCAGCAGGTAGACGGCGACGATCAGGACCGTACCGGTCAGCGCGAACTCGTACATGTTCGCCCACGGCACCCGCTCCGCGGCGATCCCGCGCAGGATGGTGCCGGCCAGGTGAAACAGGAACGCGAGGACCATCAGCGACGTCCCGATCCGCGCCCACAGCAGCCGTTGACGCTGCGCGGGCGGCGTGCGAACGCTGTCCACCGACCCGCTCTCGGCGTTGTCCGTCTGCTGGCCCGCCCGGGCGGGAGCGCCGGCCAGTGCCGGCTCCCGCTGCGCGACGCTGGCCGGGACGGAGCGCCCGGCCAGGTCGAGGGTGTACGCGATGAACGCGAGTAGGTAGGTGGCGATCGCCGTCCACACCAGAAGCAGCGAGATGCTGTCGAGGGAGAGCGCGTCGGTTCCGGTCATGGCAGGGTCGTCCTCTTCGTCGTTGCGGTCAGGGGGTGCGCGCGAGCGGGGTGGCGCGGTAGATCCGTGCGGCACATGGGTCAGCCCGCGTTCGCTTCCAGCCAGGCCAGCGAGTCCACGGCGGTTCCGTCGAGGTAGACCTCGAAGTGCAGATGGTTCGCGGTGGAGCGTCCCGTGCTGCCGACGAGTCCGACCAGCTGCCCGGCCGTGACGGTCTGCCCGGCGGCGACCTGCCGGCTTCCGGTCTGCATGTGCGGGTAGACCGTGCTCACCCGCTGCCCGTTCAACACGGAGTCGACCACGACGGTCACCCCATATGCCGCATAACTATCCTGGGAGATCCGCACCATGCCGTCCAGCGACGCGTAGACGGGGGTCCCCCCGGCGGCTACCATGTCAGTTCCCATGTGGGCGCCGCCGCGAGCCCCGAACCGATCGGTGACCCTGAACGGCCCGCCTAGCGGCCACCGCACCACCCCACTACTGGGACTGACCATGCTCGGGTCGAACGGAATCGAGGCGACGCTACCCGATGCGCGAGCGCGCGCCGCAGCAGCCTCCGCCGCCTTTTTCCGCTCGATTTCCTCCGGGGTGGTGGCCGCATAGCTTTCCCGGTTCAACTGGGCACCGACGTTGCCGGAGGCCACGACCAGGGATTGGGCGTCTTCAGAGGCAACCTGTTGCAAGGTCGGGGAGTCCTGGTCCGTGGGTTGCCCAGCTCCGTATGCAGGGAGTGCAAATGTGGCAACCAGGCCGCAGACCATTGAGAGGGCCGTCAAGGTCCGGACCGGCCGGGCTTGGGTGGCCGAAGGAGGCATTGAGTATTCGCCAGGTGTGGGCGGCGCGGGCAGTACGTGCGCGGCGGCCTGCTGGCGCCGGCTACGTCTGGTGAGCGGCGTCTGGGGCTGTTCGCCTAGTGGTGAAGTGATCCGTTCATTCATGAGGAGCTCTCTTTCGCGTTGGGTCAGATGGAGATGCCGCGGGAGGCGAGGAACGCGGTGGGGTCGATCGGGGAGCCATTCGCGTAGGCCTCGAAGTGCAGGTTGCAGCCGAACGCGTTGCCGGTGTTGCCTTCGCTGCCGATCAGGTCGCCGGCGTTCACACGTTGGCCGTATCCGACGTAGAAGCCGCCGGGGCGGATGTGAGCGTAGCCGGTGCCGATCCCGCCGCCGTGGTCGATTTTGATGTAATTGCCGTAGCCGCCGTTGTACCCGGCGTAGACGACGATGCCGGCCGCTGCGGCGTAGATCCCGGCGCCGCACCCGCCGCTGAGATCGACGCCGTAGTGGTAACTGGTTGAGCAGTATCCGTTACCACATCGGGAGCTGCGCGGCCCGAACCCGGATGTGCGATGCCCGGAGGTCGGTCGCGCCCACCCGGAGCTGACCACAGCCCCGCCGCCACCGCCTGAGGCGGCGAGCCGCTCCGCTTCGGCCCGCACTGCCGCCAGCCGCTGCTCCTCTGCGATCCGGGCAGCTTCCACTCCGGCCTGATAGTCGGCGACGGTCCTCGCGGTGGTGTCCTCGAGCGCGGCGAGCTGGGCCTGCAGCTGGCCGAGATAGAGGGACTGCGCGTCCAGCGCGACCTGTGCGGCATCGGCGGCCTGCTGCGACTCGAGCATCTTCTGCTCGGCGACCCGCCGCAGCCGGTCCCGCTCATCCCGGGCCACCACCGCCTGATCGGTCAGGCTCTGCGCGGCATCGCGGGCGGTGAGCGCCGCAGCGTAGACGGTCTGGTTGCGTTCCAGCAGCTTGTCCATCACGCCCAGCCGGGACAGGAGATCGTCCGCGGTCGCGGCCGACCCGGAGAGGAACAGCTCGAGGGAGGTGGTGTCGCCCCCGTCGCGGTACAGCTGCGCGGCGATGCGGCCGGCCTTGTTCGCCGCGTCGGTCGCGTTCTGCGCTTCCGCGTCGGCCTGGGACTGCAACGTGTCGGCGCGGATGGATGCGTCGAAGTACTCCTGCTGGGCGGTGTAGAACGCGCCGGCGGCTTGCTCGGCGGCGGTGCGGGTGCGCGCGACCTCGCCGGTCAGGCTCTGGATGAGGCCCTGGATCCGTTGCACTTCGGCGGCCTTGGTGGCTTCGTTCGCTTTCGCGGCCTGCACGTCATCCCAGGACGGATAGGTTGCCGCGAACGCGGCAGGCAGAAATGGGCCGGCCACCAACAGGGCGGCGACAGCGGCCGTGCCCGCACCGAGCAGAGCCCGCCTGCTCACCGCCGCCTCCAGTACGCGGGTCTCCCGGGCGGAGGGGGCGCACCCGCATTCGCTCACCACCGGTTCTGTGCCCGACCGAATCAGCGGTCGGCTTGTTGCACTCATGGCCGACTCCATTCGTAAGAGCGGCGGGGCCTGGTGCCCGCCCGGACATGGGCACGGTGAGCGAATCCGAACACCGCCAGGGCGGCGCCGGCGACAACAAGGACCAGTCCTGAAAACCAGGGGCCGAGCAC